>Ga0164243_10002506_pt1 | contig 30289 bp, 28 predicted proteins | sample OricompcompostOP_FD_108781 | JGI IMG/M metagenome (GOLD analysis project Ga0164243, IMG submission 108781) | Organic Plus compost microbial communities from Emeryville, California, USA - Original compost - Organic plus compost (OP) | ecosystem: Engineered > Solid waste > Mixed feedstock >... | reverse complement strand
GCCGCCCTGCCCGGCCTCGCGGGCCTGCGCCTGCCGAAGGTCGAGTCGCCGGCCGCGGTCGCCGACCTGGCCGGCCGCGCTCCGGGCATCCCGCTCCACCCGCTCCAGGAGACCGCGGTCGGCGTCGAGGCGGCGCTGGCGATCGCGACCGCCCACCCGGCCGTGGCGAGCATCGCGCTCGGCGAGGCCGACCTCCGCTCCGACCTGGGTGTCACCGACGACGCCGGGCTCGCGTGGCCCCGCGGGCGGATCGTGGTGGCCGCCCGCGCCGCCGGCCTGCCGCCGCCGGCGATGTCCGTCCACACCGACCTGTCCGATCTGGACGCCCTCCTCGCGACCACGGTGGCCGGCCGCCGGCTCGGTTTCCTCGGCCGCTCGGCGATCCACCCGCGCCAGCTCCCGGTCATCGAGGCCGCGTTCCGCCCGTCGGCGGCGGAGGTCGACCACGCCCGGGCCGTCCTGGAAACGATCACCGACCTCAACGGCGTCGCGGTCCTCCCGGACGGCCGGTTCGCCGACCGGGCCATGATCGAAGGCGCGCGCCGGATCTTGGTGCTCGCGGCGCGTTAGGTTTGCGGAGTGCCGCCGGAAAGCGGTAGGGTTCGGTGTGTTGCGGTATCACGTTTCCCATACTTCGCTGACGCTTGGGGCGAATTTAGCCCCAGGCGTCTTTGTGTTGTTTCCGGTTCGCCGGCGGGATGTTTGACGCGGCAGCGCGGCCGCTCACACGGTGTGAGCGCCAGCCATCCCGAAAGGTTTACGGTCATGGCAGTAGGAACAGTCAAGTGGTTCAACGCCGACAAGGGTTTCGGCTTCATCACCCAGGACGGCGGCGGCCCTGACGTGTTCGCCCACTTCTCGTCGATCTCCGCCAGCGGCTTCCGCTCGCTCGAGGAGAACCAGCGGGTCGAGTTCGACATCGAGCAGGGCCAGAAGGGCCCGCAAGCGGCCAACATCCGCGTGATCTGAGCTCCACCGGGCGTTGCCTCCCCGCCGCTGGTCGGCGGGGAGGCATCCCCACCCCTGCCCCGCTAGACAGGAGCGATCCGCGCGTGATGGTGCTGTTCCTGGGCGGCCCCTGGCACAACGAACGCCATGAGGTGTCACCGACCCGTTCGTCGTGGGGAGCCGTCCTCCCCGCGCACTTCACCGTGCTCGCCACCGACGACTCCGGTGGCGATGTCGCGCGCCCGCTGACGCCCACGCGGCGGCGCGTCACCTATCTGCGCCGCTACGCTCGCGCGGGCGGCGAACGCCTCCCTGTCTACGTCTCGCCCGACTACGACGGGCCTGCCCGGGCCTGACCACCCGCCGGACATGATCCGGACGTGGAACGGTCGATGGAACGCCTCTTGATACGGAGCTCGCGATCGGCGAGCCCGTGCCGAGAGGGATCCGCCCGTGGAGAGCACGCCCGAAGACGAGTGGCTGTTCGTCGACATCGCCAGCGCGACGCTGGCCCGCCTCGGCGCCGACGACTGGACACTGGTCCCCTCGGGCGTCTGGTGCCCGAGCAGGGCTGGAAGATCCACGTCTCCGCGACGCCGCTGTCGGCGGCCGTCGTGCTCTCGCGGGCCATCGAGGTCATCGTCGCCGAGGGCTGCACGTTCAAGTTCAGCCGCACCCGTTTTGTCCGGCGAGGGCAGTTTCGAGTCGATGCTGACCGCGCCCGACGGCAGCCGGGTGCGCGACGAGCGGCCCGCACACTTCGACCCTCCGGCATGGGCGGTGCCGCCGGTCCCCGTGCCCGCGCCCGTGGCCGCCGCGTCGGGCGTGCTGGTCGCCGACCGCTTCGCCGTCACGGCGGTCGTGCGGCACTCGTACGGGGGCGGGGTGTTCGTCGCGACCGACCGCACGACGGGAAGCGACGTCATCCTCAAGCAGGCCCGCCCCTACGCGATGGCCACGCTCCAGGGCACCGACGCGCGCGACAACCTGCGGCACGAGGCGGCGATCCTCGACCTGCTCGCGCCGCTGGGGCTGGCCCCGCGCGCGGTCGCGCTCGTCACCCATGGCCGATCCGCGCGGGCCAGGAGGAGGCCCGGGCACTGCACTGGTGCAGCGGCGCGTCGGGCGTCGCCACGTTCCTCGCCATCAGCTCGAGGGCGTCGATGTTCGTGCTCACGTGTTCTCACCTCCCCCCGAGATCGTCGGGCCCGGTGCGCGGGCCGGCACCGGGAGTCGGGAGGTGGAGCACCTCGTCGGGCAACCACCAGCGGTGGCCGCCGTCGCGGAGGCGCAGCAGGAAGCCGACGACGCCGCTGAGCCCGATGTTGAAGCTGACGTCGGCCTCGCGGCCGGACTCGTCGGGCGCCACCATCAGGCCGTCGCGGAGCATGTGGCGGGTGTGGATCACCGCCGGCAGCGTGCGGGCGCGGCCGAGGTGGACCGGGTCGCCGGTGAGCTGGGCGAGGTCGACCAGCGCGTCGCCGTGGCCGGCGAGGCCGTGACACTGGACGAACGCGCTGTGCCAGCGCTGGCGGGTCAGCGTGACCGACGCTCCCTCGGCGAGGGCGCGGAACCGCTCGTCGCCCGTCACCGCCCAAAGCCGGACGGCCGAGGTCGAAGACGGTGAGCTGAACCTGATCAACTGCACCGACTGGACCACGACGACGTCGCTGTGTCACCCCGACTACAGCACCGACGTCTGCTGCTGACCACCACAGCTACCCCGCGCGGACCAGCCCGGTCCGCGCGGGGTGGGTCTCATCCCACGTAGGCGATCGCGTCGATCTCCACCCGCACGTCGGCCCGGCCGAAGTCGACGACGACGGTGGTCCTGGCCGGGGGAGCGGCGCCGAAGCGGCGCGCGTAGACCTCGTTGAAGGGTGCGAACAGGGTCGCGTTGGTCAGGTAGGCGCCGACCTTGACGATCTGGTCGATCCGCGCCCCGGCGGCGGCCAGCACGGCCTCGAGGTTGTCGAGCGTGCTCTCCACCTCCCGCGCGAAGTCGCCGAGGTAGACCTCACCGTCGTCGTCGGTCGCCACCTGCCCGGACACGAACACGAAGCCGCCGGCACGGGTCGCGGGCGACAGCGGGACGCCCAGAGACGGCATACCCTCGGGGTGGATTCTCTCGATCATGACCACATGCAACCACGCTCAGCGGGACGCGGGCGCGGCGGGTTGCCGGTCGCGGAACCAGTCGGCGACCACGGTCGGGTCGACGACCAGGTCGACCAGCAGGGGACGGTCGAGGCCGGGAAGCAGGCCGGCGACCGCCTCGACCTCGTCGAGGGTGCGGGCCGTCACCGCGTGGAGCCCGAACGCGTGGGCGACCGCGGCGAACGGGACCGGTGGGAACCGCGCGAGGGCGGTCGGCATGCCGATGGCGGACATGTGGTGGACCTCGGCGCCGTACCCGTTGTCGTTCATGACCACCAGCACCATCGGTCGACCGAGCCGGGCGACGGTCTCGAGCTCGCTCAACGCCATCGTGAAGCCGCCGTCGCCGAGGACAGCGACGCAGAGCGCGTCGGGCCGGCCGACCGCGGCGCCGACGGCCGCGCCGAGGCCGAGGCCGATCGAGCCGAAGTTCTGCGTGAAGACCAGTGCCGTCGGGTCGGGCACGCGCAGGTAGGCGCCGGGGAAGCCGACGAAGTGACCGCCGTCGGTCACCAGCGTCCGCTCGGCGGGCAGCAGCCGGTCGAGGGCCAGGATCGCCGCGCGGGGGTCGACGCCGCCGACACCCGGCGGGAAGTCGGCCGGGGTCATCGCCACGGCCTCGGCGAGAAGGTCGGCGACCGGGCCTGGCACGGTCCGCGCCGCGTCGGGGCCGAGCACCGCGAGCAGCGCCTCGGCGGTCAGCCGGGCGTCGCCGGTCACGCCGACCCGGTCGGCCGCGCCGACCTTCCGGTCGAGGGCTGCGGGGTCGGCGTCGCACTGGACCAGCCGGGCCCGGGCGAACAGGGCGCCCTTCTTCGTCGTCCACATGTTGAGCCCGGCGCCGAACGAGACGACCAGGTCGACCCGGTCGAGCGCCCGCCGCGCGGCCGGCCGGGTGAAGCCGCCGACGACGCCCACGTCGTGGGGGTGGCCGGCGAAGAGGCCCTTCGCGAGCAGCGTCGTGCCGAGCACCGCCCCCGTCCGTTCGGCGAGCGCGACCAGCAGCTCGGACGTCTTGTCGTCGAGGGCGCCGCGGCCCGCCAGGATCAGTGGCAGCGTCGCCGACCGGAGCGCCGCGCCGGCGGCGGCGACCGCCACGGGATCCGGCGCTGCGGGCCGACCGGCCGCGCCCGCCGGCGAGGGCTGTGAGGCGAGCACCGGCTTCTGCTGCACGTCGTTGGGGAGCGCGACCACGACAGGTACGCGGCTCCGGCGCACGTCGGCCAGCACCCCGGCTATCGCCAAGGCCCAGTCGTCGTCGGCGGTGAGGCGGACGTACCGGGCGCCGGTCGGCCCGACCAGCGCCGCCTGGTCGATCTCCTGCGACGAGCCCTTCGGCGTCGACGCCGGCATCTCCGCGGTCACCATCACGAGTCGGGTCCCGTAACGCGCGGCGGCGGTCAACGCCGTGATCGTGTTGCCGAGCCCCGGCCCCTGGGTCACCGTGCACACGCCGAGGCCGCCGGAGACCCGGGCGTAGGCGTCGGCCGCCATCACGGCTCCCGACTCGTGGCGGGCCGCGTGGTAGGCCACCCCGTGTGCGGTCGTCAGCTCCTCGACGAGGTGGAGGTTGCCGACGCCGACCACACCGAAGACGTCACGGACGCCGGCCCGCGCCAGTTCGCGGGCGACCACCTCGTGTCCGAGCATCAGCTGACCACTTCCGGGAGAAGGTCGACGTGCTGTGTGGCGCCGTCTTCGATGTCATGGACGCGTGCCGTGACCACCCGGTTGACGGGCGCGTCGAGCCCGACCCGGGAGCACCGCCGGGCCACCTCGCCGTTGAGGAAGTCGACCTCGGTCAGGCGCTTCTTGTCGACGTCCTGGAGCATCGAGGGGCGTACGTCGGGGGAGCGCTCGTAGGCGGCGGTGAGCGCCGCGACCACCGCCTCGAACCCGGCAGCCCCGTCGTCGACCAGCCGGTCGGCGGGGACGCCGTAGAAGACGTCGTCGCGCAGCCGCGCGCCGGCCATCCGCGCCGCGCCCGCCGCCTCCCGCGCGATGCCCGCCCAGCAGCGGGTCGCCCGCGGCTGCGCCGCCATCGACCGCAGCCCCAGCCCGCTGACCGCCGCGACCGGGTTGAGCATGCAGTTGCGGATCAGCTTGGTCCAGAGCTCGCCCCAGATGTCGTCGGTGACCTCGGTGGGGATGCCGCCGGCGAGCACGGCCGCGACCGCGCGCGTGCGGTCGGTCGCCGGCCCCTCGATCTCGCCGATCGTCAGCGTGCCGCCGGTCTTGTGCTGGCGCACCTCGCCGGGGCCGGTCAGCGTCGCCTCGTAGCGGACCACGGCGCCGACCGTCCGCTCGGTGCCCACGCACTCCGCGATCGTGTCCTCGTTGAGCCCGTTCTGCAGCGACACCACGGGCGTGTGGGGCCGGAGCCGGGCCGACACCTCCGACAGGGCCGACCGGGTGTGCGTCGACTTCACTGCCAACAGGACCAGATCCGCATCGGGTACGTCGGCCGACGTCGCGTCGGCCGACCGGATCGCCCGTGGCCGGGTCAGGTGGGTGCCGCCCGGGTCGGTCAGGAGCAGCCCGCGGTCGTTGACGGCGTCGACGTGTGCGGCCCACGGGTCGACCACCACGACGTCGTTGTCGCCGGCCAGCCGGGCCGCGGCGACCGCGCCGATGGCGCCCGCCCCGACGACCCAGACCGTCGCCCGTCCCGTCATCGTGCCCCCTCCTGCCCTGGTTCTCGTGAAAGAACTAGGTTCTCGTCCTGGGATCGACGCTAGCCATCCGCCCCGCGCCCCGTCAAGACGCGAGGTCGACATGGGCTATTGACCGGCCCGAAACGTGAGGCTAGCGTCTGAGAACGCTGTTCGGCACTCAGAAACGAGGGGGTGGCTCGACTGCGCGGCGTGGCGTTGAAACTGCTGCAGTTGCTGGCGGTCCTGGTCATCGCCGGGACCGCGGCGTTCGGAGTGCTCCGCCTCCTGCCGGGGGATCCGGCTCTCGCCCTGCTCGGCGAGAACGCGACCCCGGAGGCGGTCGAGGCCCTCCACCACCAGCTCTATCTCGACCGGCCGCTCCCGGTGCAGTACTACCACTGGGTCCTCAACGTGTTCCACGGCGACCTCGGCGACTCGGCACGCAACGGGCAGCCGGTGCTCGACGCGATCCTCAGCCGCCTGCCGGTCTCGCTCGAGCTGATGATCCTCGCCCAGGTCATCGCGCTGCTCATCGCGATCCCGCTCGGCGTCTACAGCGCCTACCGGGCCGGCGGGGCGGTCGACCGGACCACGAGCGTGGTCGCGTTCGGGTTCATCTCCATCCCCGACTTCGTCCTCGGCATCGTGCTCATCTTCGTCGTCGCGCTGAAGTGGGGGCTGGCGCCGGCGACCGGGTGGGTGCCGCTGTCGCAGAGCGTCGTCGGCAACCTCCAGACCGTCATCCTGCCGGCCGTCACGCTCGCCATCGGGCAGGTCGCGCTCTACCAGCGCATCCTGCGCAGCGACGTGATAGCGACGCTCCAGGAGGACTTCATCGGCATGGCCCGCACCAAGGGGATCAGCACGGCCTACCTCCTCTTCCGCCACGCGCTGCGGCCCTCGTCGGTCTCGCTGGTGACGCTCGCGGGCGTCAACATCGGCCGGCTGATCGGCGGGGCCGTCGTCGTCGAGGTGCTCTTCGCGCTCCCCGGCGTCGGCCAGCTCATGGTGCAGTCCCTGTCCAGCCGCGACTACCTGATGGTCCAGGGCGTCGTGCTGTTCATCGCGGTCGCCTACGTCGTCGTCAACGCCGTGGTCGACCTGCTCTACCGCGTCATCGACCCGCGCGTGAGAACGGCGAGGTAACGGCATGGCCGTGCAGACCGAGGTCGCCACGCCGACCCTCGTCCGAGCGCCGGGCTTCGCGCGCCGGCACGGGTTCGTCTACGTCATCGCGCTCGGCTGGATCGTCATCGTGATCGCGGCCGCGGCGTTCGCCGACCTGTTGCCGCTCCCGGACCCGACCGCACAGGACTACAGCCAGGTGCGGGCAACGCCGAGCGCGCTGCACTGGCTCGGCACCGACTCCCTCGGCCGCGACATCCTCTCGCGGGCCATCTACGGCGCGCGGGTGTCGCTCATCGTGGCGGCGCTGGCGCTCCTGCTGGGGCTGACGGTCGGCATGGTGCTGGGGCTGATCGCGGGCTACTTCCGCGGGTTCGTCGAGACGGCCATCCTCACGGTCGCCGACGCGATGCTCGCCTTCCCCGCCATCGTCTTCCTCATGGTGCTCACCGGCGTCGCCGGCCAGTCGCTCACCAACGTGGTGGTCGGTCTCGGAGTGATCTACGTGCCGACGTTCGTGCGCCTCGCGCGGGCCAACACGCTCGTCTTCGCCCAACGGGAGTTCGTGCTCGCCGCCCGGGCCGGCGGCGCGCGGAGCGGCCGCATCATCCGCCGCGACATCCTGCCCAACGTCGCCGTCCCGGTCTTCGCGTACTCGTTCGTCATCGTGGCCCACCTGATCGTCGCGGAGGGCACCTTGAGCTTCCTCGGCCTCGGCATCCCGCCGCCGCGGCCGAGCTGGGGTGCGATGATCGCGGAGGGGCGCCAGGATCTCGCCGACTATCCCCACGTCGTGCTGATCCCCGCCGCCGTGCTGTTCCTGACCGTGCTCTGCATGAACATCGTCGGCGACCGGTTCCGCGAGCGGCTCGACGCCCGGGAGGGCGCGATATGACCACTCCGCTGCTCGAGGTCGACGACCTGCGTACATGGTTCCGGACCGACCGCGGCACCGTCCACGCCGTCGACGGCGTCTCGCTGACCGTGGACCGGCCGCAGACCGTGGGCATCGTCGGCGAGTCCGGCTCCGGCAAGAGCGTGCTGGCCCGCAGCATCATGGGGCTGCTCCCGCCGCGCCGCACGCTGCGCCCGAGCGGGCGGGTCACCTTCGAGGGGCGCGACCTGCTGGCGCTCTCGACGCGGCAGCGCCGCCGGCTCTGGGGCACCGAGCTCGCGATGGTCTTCCAGAACCCGATGACGGCGCTCAACCCCGTCGTCCGCATCGGCCGCCAGATCACCGAGTGCCTGCCGCAGCTCTCCGGCGCGGCCGCCCGCGAGAAGGCGGTCGAGCTGTTGCGGTCGGTCGGCATCCCGGCGCCGGAGCGCCGGATCACGGAGTATCCCCACCAACTCTCGGGCGGCATGCGCCAGCGGGTCACCATCGCGATGGCGCTCGCCCGCGACCCCAAGCTGCTGATCGCCGACGAGCCGACCACGGCCCTCGACGTCACCGTCCAGGCGCAGATCCTCGACCTGCTGGAGCGCAAGCGCCAGGAGCGCGATATGTCGATGATCATCATTACCCACGACCTCGGCGTGGTCGCCGGCCGCACCGACGCGATCGTCGTCATGTACGCCGGCCGCGTCGTCGAGCGGGCACCCACCCGCGCGCTGTTCGCCAACACCCGCATGCCCTACACCGAGGCGCTGCTCAGGGCGATCCCGCGCATCGGCGACCCGCCGCACACCCGGCTCGACGCGATCGGCGGCCGCCCGCCGGACCTGGTCGACCCCGGGCCGGGCTGCCGCTTCCGCGACCGGTGCCGCTACGCGCAGGCCCGCTGCGCGGTCGAGGAGCCGCCGCTGCGCCCGGCCGCGACACCCGGCCACGAGTACGCCTGCTGGTTTCCGGTCGGCACCGCGGACGGGACCGCGGCCGCCGACGACAACCGGACCCCCGACCGGTCCGCGATTACCGTGGAGGCCTGATGGCGGGGAGCGGGACGGCCCACCTGCGCGACGGCGAGGCCATGCTGCGGGTCGAGAACCTGGTGGTGGAGTTCCCGGCGGGCCGGGGGCAGCGCGTCCGGGCGGTCTCCGACCTGAGCTTCGACGTCGTACGCGGCGAGACGCTCGGACTGGTCGGCGAGTCGGGCTGCGGCAAGACGACGGCCGGCCGGGCGATCCTCCAACTGCCGCCGCCGACCGGCGGGGCGGTGCGGTTCGAGGGGCGCGACCTGACCCGACTGCGCGGGGAGGAGCTGCGCCGGACCCGGCCCCGGCTCCAGATGATCTTCCAGGACCCGGTGTCGTCGCTGAACCCGCGCCGGAAGGTGCGCGACATCGTGCGCGAGCCGCTGCGGGTCTGGCAGAAGGACAGCGCCGACGCGGCGGCCAAGGTCGACGCCATGCTGGAGGCCGTCGGCCTCGACCCGACGCGGGTCGGCGACCGCCTGCCCGCGCAGCTCTCCGGCGGCCAGTGCCAGCGGGTCTCCATCGCCCGCGCCCTCATGTACGGCGCCCAACTGCTCGTCTGCGACGAGCCGGTGTCGGCCCTCGACGTCTCGGTGCAGGCCCAGATCCTCAACCTGCTCGAGGCGACGAAAGCCGACTTCGGGCTGACGCTGGTCTTCATCGCGCACGACCTCGCGGTGGTGAAGAACATCAGCGACCGGGTGGCCGTCATGTATCTCGGCAAGCTCTGCGAGATCGGCCCGGCGGAAGAGGTCTACGCCCACCCGCAACACCCGTACACGGCGGCGTTGATGGCCGCGGTGCCCGTGCCCGATCCCGAGGTCGAGCCCGTCCCGCTGCCGATCACCGGCGAGCTGCCCTCGCCGCTCGACCCGCCGTCGGGCTGCCGGTTCCGCACGCGCTGCCCCCGCGCGGAGTCGCTCTGCGCGCAGCGCGAGCCGACCGTCCGCCCGATGGCCGGCGGGCACTACGTGGCCTGCCATTTCCCGCTGGAGGGCGAGCCTGTCGGCCGTTGACGGCGCCGACGACCGAAACCTAGACTGGTCCCATATTCAGAACACGGTTCTGCATTCCGAACTTCAGAACAGAGGTGAGGCACCGTGACGCAGCTGCGCCCGGATCTGTTCCTGCCGGAGCCCGAGCCCCGTGAGGTCAAGTACACGGTCATCTCCGTCGACGACCACCTGGTCGAGCCGCCCGACGCGTTCGAGGGCCGGTTCCCGGCCAAGTTCGCCGAGCAGGCGCCCCGGGTGGTGGTCGACGACGACGGCAACGAAGGCTGGGTCTTCAACGGCGACCGCCTCGTCCAGGTCGGCGCACACGCCCAGGCGGGCCGGCGCAAGGAGACGGTCGACTTCGAGCCCGCGCGCTACGACGAGATGCGGCCCGGCTGCTGGAACATCCACGAGCGGGTCAAGGACATGGACATCAACGGTGTCTGGGCCGCGATGAACTTCCCCTCGGGCGTGACCGGCTTCTGCGGGCGGGTGTTCACCCACTGCAAGGACGTCGAGCTCGGCAAGGCCTCCGTCAAGGCATGGAACGACTGGCTCTTCGAGGGCTGGTACTCGCCGTACCCGGAGCGCATGATCCCGCTCGGCATGATCTACATGGCCGACGCGGAGGAAGGCGCCGCGGAGATCCGCCGCAACGCCGCCCGCGGCTTCCGGTCGGTGACGCTGCCGGAGCGGCCACAGGGGCTCGGCCTGCCGTCGCTCTTCAGTGGACACTGGGACCCGATCATCGAGGCGTGCGCCGAGACCGACACCGTGATCAGCCTCCACGTCGGGTCGAGCGGCGGCTATCCGACGCCCGACGACGTCGGGCCCGCCCGGCAGCCGCTCGCCGCCACGCTCTTCGGTCAGCTCTCGCTCGCCGCGTGCGCCGAGTGGCTCTGGAGCGGCTACGCCGTCAAGCACCCCAACCTGAAGATCGCGATGTCGGAAGGTGGGATCGGCTGGGTGCCGATGCTGCTCGACCGGCTCGACAACCTGGTCGACCGGTCGGGCTACGGCCTCGGCTGGAGCGACCGCCCCGCCGACGTGTTGCGCCGCAACTTCTGGTTCTGCACGCTCGACGACCCGTCGACGATCGACCTGCGCCACGTGATCGGCGTCGAGAACATCATGCTGGAGACCGACTTCCCCCACGGCGACGGCACCTGGCCCGACACGCAGCAGGTGGTGGAGAAGTACTGGGGCCACATCCCGGCCAACGAGCTGCGGCTGATGTGCTCGCAGAACGCGGCGACGCTCTACCGCCACCCGCTGCCGCCGGTCGTCCTCCCGCGGGACTGACATGACGTTCCCCGTCGGCACCCCCGTCATCGACACCATGATCGGTTTCCGGGTGCCCGGCTGGAGCCAGTACGACTACATCCGGCGCCAGACCAAAGACCGCGCGTCACGGGAGGAGCTCGACTTCCCGGCCGAGTTCCTCTTCCACGACGTGCCGAAGGACCTCCCGACCGACGACCCGGTCGCGGTCACCGTGGCCGAGATGGACCGCTGGGGGATCCACAAGGGACTGATCCGGATCAACGACGAGGTGTCCCGGGAGGCGCTGCGGCGCTATCCGGACCGGTTCGTCCCGCAGCTGCGGCTCGACCCCCACGACGGGATGGAAGCCCTGCGGCGGCTGGTGCGCGAGCACGAGACGGTCGGCGTGCGCGCGGTGTCGCTCTTCCCGGCCGGCTACCTGCCGCAGGTCGCCATCAACGACAAGAAGATGTATCCGATCTACGCCAAGTGTGTCGAGCTCGGGCTCCCCGTCTTCGTCTGCGCCGGGATGCCCGGGCCGCGGGTGCGGATGGCCGCGCAACACGTGGAGCTGATCGACGAGGTCATGTATGACTTCCCGGAGCTGGTGTTCGTCACCCGCCACGGCTGCGAACCCTGGACCGACCTGGCCGTCAAGCTGATGCTCAAGTGGCCCAATCTCTACTATTCGACGTCGGCGTTCGCGCCGCGCCACTACCCGCAGGCCATTGTGGACTACGCCAACACCCGCGGCGCCGACCGGGTCGTCTACGCCGGCTACTTCCCGTCGGGGCTGAGCCTCGAGCGCATCATGACGGAGCTGCCGGCGGTCCCGTTCAAGGACAGCGTGTGGCCGGGGTTCCTCCACGGCAACGCACGCCGCGTGCTGGGGCTCGACGCGTGACCGGCATCGCACTGACGGCGGAGCAACGGGACCTGGCCGACGCGGTGGCCGGGTTCCTCGGCCGCCACGTGCCGCGCGCGGCGGTCCGGGCCGGGCTCGCCGGGCTCGCCGCCGGCGCCCTCCCCGACGTCTGGCCGCGCCTGGCCGCCCAGGGCCTGCTCACCGGACACCTGCCGGCCGGCGCCGGCGAGCCGGCCGCGGGCTGGGTCGAGCTGGCGGTGACCGTCGAGGAGGCCGGCCGCGCGCTGCTGCCCGGCCCGTTCCTGCCGACGGTGCTGACGACGGCGGTGCTCGCCGACGCCGGCGCCGCCACCGTCGGGGGCCCGGCGGCCTGCGCGTTCGGCCCGGGCGACCTCGTCGCCATCAGGGCCGGCGACGGCTGGCGGGTGCGCGGCACGACGGACCACGTCCTCGGCGCGCCCGGCGCGGCCGACCTGCTGCTCGCCGCCCGCGCCGCCGACGGCAGCGACATCTGGTTCCTGACCCGGCCCGGGACGGGCGTCACCGTCGTGCCCGCCGAGCCGCTCGACCCGACCCGCTCGATCGGCCGCGTCGAGGTCGCCGACCTGACCGTGGCGGCGCTCCCCGTCGAGACCGCGCGGCTGCGCGACCTGGCCGCGGTCCTCTTCGCCGCCGAGGCGGTCGGGCTGGCCCGGTGGTGCCTCGACACGACCCTCGAACACGTCCGGGTACGCGAGCAGTTCGGCCGGCCGGTCGGCTCGTTCCAGGCCGTCAAGCACCGGTTGGCCCGCCTCTTCGTCCGGGTCGAGTTGGCGGCGGCGAGCGCCTGGGACGCCGCCCGGGCCGTGGCCGACGAGCCGGCCCAGCTCGGCCTCGCCGCCGCGGCGGCCGCGGCCCGCTGCCCGACCGACGCGCGCGAGGTGGCGCTCGACTGTCTGACCCTGCTCGGCGGCATCGGGTTCACCTGGGAGCATGACCTCCACCTCTACTGGCGGCGCGCCGTGGCGCTCGGCCAGCTACTGGGTACGGCCGACGAATGGGCGGCCCTGTTGGCGACCCGCCGCCGGGCGGCCTCGCGCCGGTTCGACGTCGAGGTCGACGGCGGCGGGTTCCGGGCCGAGGCGGCGGCGGTCGTCGCGCGGGCGGCCGCGCTGCCCGAGCCCGCGCGCCGGCTGTTCCTGGCCGAGCAGGGCTACGTGGCGCCGGAGTACCCGCGCCCCTACGGCGTCGATGCCGGCCCGGTAGAGCAGGTCGTGATCGCGCAGGAGTTCGCCCGCGCCGGTATCGCCCCGCCCGACCTGCGGATCGGCGCGTTCGTCCTGCCGACCGTCGTCGCGCACGGCACGGCGGCGCAGCGGGAGCGGTTCCTGCCCCCGGCCCTGCGCGGCGAGACCGTCTGGTGCCAGCTCTTCAGCGAGCCCGGCGCCGGCTCCGACCTCGCGGCCGTCTCGACCAAGGCGGTCCGCGTGCCCGGCGGCTGGCGGCTGACCGGCCAGAAGGTCTGGACGTCGCGGGCACACGAGGCCGACCGGGGGCTCTGCCTGGCCCGCACCGATCCCGACACGCCCCGCCACGGCGGCCTGTCCTGCTTCGTCGTCGACCTGCGTGCCGAGGGCGTGGAAATTCGCCCGCTGCGCCAGGCCAACGGGGCACACGGCTTCAACGAGGTCTTCCTGGCGGACGTGTTCGTGCCGGACGACTGCCTGATCGCCGAGCCCGGCCAGGGGTGGGCCGCCGCGCACACCACGCTCGCCAACGAGCGCGTCAGCATTGCCGGGAAGATCGCCGGCGGCGAGGGCGACGACAGCGCGCTCTCCGCGCTCATGCTCCGGACCGTCCTCATGCGACTGTCGGGGGAGCGGCCCGGCGCGGAGTCGAGCGTGCTCAAGGTCGCCGCCGCCGACCACCACCGCGCCACGGCCACCGCCGCGCTCGAGCGGCTCGGCTCCGGCGGCGCCGTCTCGACCCCGGCGACGCTCGACTACCTCGGCGTCCCGGCCCGGCTCATCGGTGGAGGAACGATGGAGATCCAGCTCAACGTCATCGCCGAGCGGGTGCTGCGGCTCCCGCGCGAGCCGAAGGCCGGAACCTGATGCCCGACGTGGTCGTCGTCGACGCCGTCCGCACCCCGCTCGGGCGGCGCGGCAGGGCGCTCGCGGACATACGGCCCGACGAGCTCATGGCCCTCACCCTTCGCCAGCTGGTGGCGCGGACCGGCCTCGACCCGGCCCTGGTCGGCGACGTGCAGGTCGGCTGCGTCAACGCCGTGGGGGAGCAGGGGCGCAACATCGGCCGGCTGGCGGCGCTGGCGGCCGGCTTCCCGCCGAGCGTGCCCGGCATGACGGTCAACCGCATGTGCGGGTCGAGCCAGCAGGCGGTGCACTCCGCGGCCCACGCCATCATGGCCGGCCAGCACGACCTCGCCATCGCGGCCGGGGTCGAGTCGATGAGCCGGGTGCCGCTCGGCGCCGACGCGGCCGGCACCGAGCCGTCTGCCGCGCTCGCCGACCGCTACGACCTGGTCGGCCAGGGCGAGTCGGCCGAGCTGATCACCGACCGGTGGCAGCTGACCCGCGACGAGCTCGACGCGGTCGCGGTCGAGAGCCACCGGCGCGCGGCGGCCGCCTGGGACGCCGGCCGGTTCGCCGCCGAGACGTACGCCGTGCCGGCCGACGTGACCGCGGCGCTCACCGGCGCCGACGGCGTCGAGGGCACGGCGCTCGCGGTCGACGAGGGCATCCGGCGCGACACCAGCGTCGAACGGCTCGCCGAGCTGAAGCCGGCGTTCCGCCCCGACGGGCGGCTCCACGCCGGCAACTCCAGCCAGCTCACCGACGGCGCCGCGGCGGTACTCCTCGCGAGCGCCGACCGGGCTGCGGCCCTGGGCCTGCCGGCGCTCGCCCGGATCGTGGCCACCGACGTGGTCGGCGTCGACCCGGTGATGATGCTCCACGGCGTGATCCCGGTGACCGCCCGGATCCTCGCGCGCGCCGGGCTCCGCGTCGACGACATCGACCTCTTCGAGGTCAACGAGGCGTTCGCCAGCGTGGTGCTGGCCTGGCTGCGGGAGACGAAGGCCGACCCCGGGCGGGTCAATGTCAACGGCGGTGCCATCGCGCTCGGCCACCCGACCGGCTGCTCCGGCGCCCGCCTGCTGACGACGCTGACCCACGAGCTGGTCCGGCGGCAGGGCCGCTACGGCCTCCAGGTCATGTGCATCGGTTACGGCATGGCCACCGCCACCCTGGTGGAGCGGGTCGCATGAGCGGGCCGACCGTTGGTGAGCTGATCGCGGCCCGGGCCGGCGACGAGCGCGTGGGGCTGCGGTTCGAGGAGGAGAGCTGGACCTGGGCGGCCCACGTGCGGGCCAGTGCCCAGCGGGCCGCCTGGCTCGCCGCCAACCGCCGCCCGGGGCCGTTCCACGTCGGCGTGCTGCTCGACAACGTGCCCGAGTTCACGTTTCTGCTCGGCGCCGCGGCGCTCGGCGGGTCGACGGTGGTCGGGCTCAACCGCACCCGGCGGGGCGCGGAGCTGGCCGCCGACATCCGCCACACCCACTGCCAGCTCGTGCTGACCGAGGAGCGCTACCTGCCGCTGCTCGACGGGGTGCCCGACCTGCCGCCGGTCGTCGTGGTCGACGGCAGCGCGTACCCGAAACAGCTGGCCGAGCACGACGGCGCGCCGGTGCCCGACCGCCTGCCGCCCGCGGACGCCCTGTTCATGCTCATCTTCACCTCGGGCACGACGGGCGCGCCCAAGGCCGTGCGGTGTTCACAAGGGACGGTCGGGCTGCGGGCGGCGCGGATGGCGGTCACGACGGAGATGACGCCGGCCGACACGGTCTACATCGCCATGCCGATGTTCCACTCCAACTCGATCGTCGCGGGCTGGGGCCCGGCGCTCGCCAGCGGCGCGACGATGGCGCTCAAGCGCCGCTTCTCTGCCTCCGAGTTCGCCCGCGACCTACGGACCTACGGCGTCACCTACACCAACTACGTCGGCAAGCCGCTCTCCTACGTCCTCGCGACGCCGGAGCGGCCCGACGACGCCGACAGCCCGCTGCGGCTCGCCTACGGCAACGAGGCGTCCGACCACGACATCGCCGCGTTCGCCCGCCGGTTCGGCACGCGGGTCGTCGACGCGTTCGGGAGCACCGAGGGCGGCGCCCGCTTCTACCGCACACCGGAGACGCCACCGGGCTCGCTGGGTCTGGCCCGTGGTGACGTCCGCATCCTCGACCCGGTGACGGCGCGGGAGCGGCCGCGGGCGCGGTTCGACGCGGGCGGCCGGCTGGTCAACCCGCTGGAGGCGGTCGGCGAGATCGTCAACCTCGACGGGCCGGGCACGTTCGAGGGCTACTACAACAACGACGAGGCCACCCGGCTGCGGCTGCGCGACGGGCGTTACCACAGCGGCGACCTCGGCTACCGCGACGAGGCGGGCTTCTTCTACTTCGCCGGCCGCGACCAGGAGTGGCTGCGGGTCGACGGCGAGAACCTGGCCGTGGCGCCGATCGAGCGGGTGCTGGCCCGCCACCCCGACGTGGTGCTGGCGGCCGTCTACGCGGTGCCCGACCCGGACGCCGGCGACCAGGTGATGGCGGCGCTCGTGCTGCGCGACGGGTGCGCGTTCGACCCCGACGCGTTCGCGGCGTGGTTCGCGGCCCAGCCCGACGTGGGTACGAAGTGGACACCCACGTTCGTCCGCGTCGCCGAGCTGCTCCCGCAGACGGCCACCAACAAGGTGGTGAAGGCGACCCTCGCCGCCCAGCGTTGGAGCTGTGACGACCCCGTGTGGTGGCGGCCGCCCCGAGCGGCGTCCTACCGGCCGCTGACGCCCGACGACGACGCGGCGATCCGGGCGCGGTTCGCCGCCCAGGGTCGCGGACACCTGCTCGCATGAACGGCATGAACGGAGAACCGATGGACGACGACAGCACGCGGCTCGACGGCCGGGTCGCGGTGGTGACCGGCGCCGGGCGCGGGCTCGGCCGGGCGGAGGCGCTCGCGCTCGCCGCGGCCGGGGCGCGGGTGGTGGTCAACGACTTCGACGCCGACGCGGCGCAGGCGGTCGTCGACGAGATCGGCGCCGCCGCTGTCGCCCATCCCGGCGACGTCGCCGACTTCGCGACGGCGCGGGCGATCGTCGAGGGCGCCGTGACCCGCTTCGGGCAGCTCGACGTCGTCGTCAACAACGCCGGCATCCTCCGCGACCGGATGCTCTTCAGCATGTCCGAGGAGGAGTGGGACGCCGTCCTCCGGGTCCACCTGCGCGGCCACTTCGCCTTGTCCCGCTGGGCCACCGCACACTGGCGCTCCCGCTCGAAGGAGACGGGCGGGCCGGTCTATGCCCGGGTGGTCAACACGGCGTCCGAGTCGGCGTTGATCGGCGCCGCGGGGCAGGCCAACTACGCGTCGGCCAAGGCGGGGATCGTGGCGCTGACGCTCGCCACGGCGCGGGGCTGCGCGGCGTACGGCGTGCGGGCCAACGCGATCTGCCCGCGCGCCAACACGCGCATGACGGCCGGCGGCGACGACACCGTGGCCGACGACCCGTTCGGGGCCGACAAGGTGGCGCCGCTGGTGGCCTACCTCGCGAGCCCGGCCGCCGACCGGGTTTCCGGGCAGGTCTTCGTCGCGTACGCCGGCATGGTCGCCCTGCTCGCCGCGCCCCAGGTCGACCGGCGCTTCGACGCCCCCGACGGGATCTGGACGCCCGACGCGCTGGCGGCAGAGCTGGGGCCGGTGTTCGCGAAGCGCGAGCCGGTGACCGACGGCTTCATGGCGACCGCGGTACGGGGGCTCGACGGTGGTGCCTGGGCCGGCCGGGCGCGGTAGCGGTTGCCGCGCCCGGCCGTCGCGCACCGGGTCAGAGGCGCTCGATGATGGTCGCGGTGCCCAGGGCGCCGCCCGCGCACATCGACACCAGCGCCGTCGTCCTGTCGGTCCGCTCCAGCTCGTGGAGCGCCGTGGTGATGAGCCGGCTGCCGGTCGAGCCGACGGGGTGGCCCAGCGCGATGGCCCCACCGTTGACGTTGACGCGCTCCGGGTCGGGCTTGTGAACGCGCATCCACGACAGCACTACCGACGCGAACGCCTCGTTGACCTCGAAGAGGTCGATGTCCGACATCGCCATCCCGCTGTCGCGCAACGCCTGCGCGGTCGCTTCGACCGGGCCGTCGAGGTGGTAGTAGGGGTCGGAGCCGACCACGAGCTGGGTGACGATGCGGGCGCGCGGGCGCAGTCCCAGCGCGCGGGCCCGGTCGCCGCTCATCCAGAGCACGGCCGAGGCGCCGTCGGAGATCTGGGAGATCGTCGCGGCCGTGTGGAGGCTCCCCTCCTCGACCGGCGCGAGCGCCGACAGCCCTTCCAGGGTCGTGTCGCGCAGGCCCTGGTCGCGGCGGACGTCACCGACGGGCACGATCTCGCGGTCGAACCGTCCCTCGTCCCAGGCGCGGCGGGCGTTGTGCTGCGAGCGCACCCCGAGCTCGTCGAGTTCGGCGCGACCGATGCCGCGCCGGGCGGCGATCCGTTCGGCGGCGCCGAACTGGCTGGGCATGTCGATGTCCCACTCCGGTGGCCGGTGGCCGAGCTGGCCAGCGACCCGGTTGGCGTACAACGGGACCCGGCTCATCGCCTCCACACCGCAGCCGATCCCGATGTCGAGCACGCCCGCCGCGATCATCGCGCTGACGATGTGGTTGGCCTGCTGGCCGGAGCCGCACGCGCAGTTGACGGTCGTCGCCGCCGTCGTCGCCGGGAGCCCGGCCGACAGCCAGGCGAACCGGGTGATGTTGGCGGCCTGCTCGCCCGCCTGGGTGACGCAGCCGCCGAACACCTGCTGCACCTCGGCGGCGGGGAGGCCGGCCCGGTCGACGACGGCGCGCAGCGCCGTGCCGAGCAGCGTCGCGGGGTGGACGTTGGCGAGGTCGCCACCCCTTTTACCGATCGGCGTCCGGACCGCTTCGACCAACACGGCTTCGCGCATCGTGGCTCCCTGACAAGGATTCGGGTTTTCTCGGCGGCTGCCTTGACCACCCTGACGCTAGCCAGTTACGTTCCTCTGAACAAGGTTCTGTGACGGGAACGTGAGCGATGCACCTGGACTACACGGCCGAGCAGTACGCGTTGCGCGACGAACTGCGCTCCTACTTCGCCGACGTCATGCGGGAGCCGGCGGTCGACCCGGGCGACCGGGCGGCGCAGCGGGCCCGCTACCGCGCCATCACGCGGCGGCTCGGCGCCGACGGCTGGCTCGGCATCGGCTGGCCGGCGGAGTACGGGGGCCAGGGCCGCTCGTCGCTCGAACAGTTCATCTTCTTCGACGAGGCGCAGCGCGCCCACGTGCCGGTGCCGACGATCGCGCTCAACACCGTCGGCCCCACGCTGATGCGCTTCGGCACCGAGGCGCAGAAGGACTTCTACCTCCCCCGCATCATCGCCGGGGAGATCGACTTCTCGATCGGCTACACCGAGCCGTCGTCCGGCACCGACCTCGCGTCCCTGTCGACCCGGGCGGTGCGCCGCGGCGACGTCTACGTCGTCAACGGCAGCAAGATCTTCACCACCGGCGGCGAGATCTCCGACTACATCTGGCTCGCCGTCCGGACCGACGTCGAGGCCCCCAAACACAAGGGGATCTCGATCCTCATCGTGCCGACGACGGCGCCCGGCTTCAGCGTCACGCCGATCCACACGATGATGGCGCGGGCCCGGCCGACGACCTCGACCTACTACCACGACGTCGAGGTGCCGGTCGCCGACCGGGTCGGCGACGAGAACGCCGGCTGGCGGCTCATCACCACCCAGCTCAACCACGAGCGGGTGGCGATGGCCGCCTACGGCGGACTGGCACTGCAACTCCTCGACGACGTGCGGGCCTGGGCCGCGCGGACCGCCTACGGCGACGGGTGGCTGCTCGACCAGGAGTGGGTACGCCAGACACTGGCCGAGGTGGACGCCCGGCTGGAGGCCATGAAGCTGCTCAACTGGCAGATGGCCTGGGCGGTCGGCAACGGCTCGCTGGTGCCGGCCGGCGCGTCCGCCGCCAAGGTCTACAGCACGGAGACCGTCATCGAGTCGATCCGGGCGCTCCTCGACCTGGTCGGCCCGTCGGGCTACCTCGCCGCCGGCGCCGCCGACGCGCCGCTCGCCGGCCGGCTCGAGTCCGCCTACCGCGAGGTCGTCGTCGGCACGTTCGGCGGCGGCAACAACGACATCCAGCGCGAGATCATCGCGACGACCGGCCTCCACATGCCCCGCGCACCTCGCTGAGCCACACCGTCCCCTGTGGACCGTTCCCGGAAAGGCAGTATCCGTGAGTCAGAGCACGCAGACCGCACCGGCGGAAGCGTTCATCGCCGCGCTGCGCGAGAAGTTCGAGGGCGCGGAGCTGGGGCCGGAGCAGCACGGCCGGTTCCCCGTCAACGAGGTCATGATCGCCCACTGGTGCGACGCGATGGACGACCGGAACCCGGTCTACACCGATCCCGGGGCCGCCGCGGCCTCCGTACACGGCGGGATCGTGGCTCCTCCCGCGATGCTCCAGGCGTGGATCATGAACGGGCTCGCGCCCCGGCCCCAGGACAAGGTCGCCGAGATCAAGGCGGCGCTCGCGGAGGCGGGCTTCACCTCGGTCGTCGCGACGAACTGCGAGCAGGAGTACGTCCGCTACCTGCGGCCCGGCGACACGGTGGTGGCCCGGGGCGTGGTCGAGTCGATCTCCGACGAGAAGAAGACCGGGCTCGGCGTCGGCCACTTCGTCACCACGCGGACGACCCTCTTCGACCAGGACGGCGAGAAGGTCGGCACCCACATGTTCCGGGTGATCTGCTTCCGGCCCAAGACGAAGGCGCCCGCCTACCCCTTCATCCGGCCGGCCGTCAACGAGGACACCGAGTTCTTCTGGGAGGGCACCGCCCGCAAGGAGGTGCTGATCCAGCGCTGCGCCGGCTGCGCGACGCTGCGCCACCCGCCGATGCCGATGTGCCCCGCCTGCCAGAGCCTGGAGTGGGACACCGTGCGCGCCGCCGGCACCGGCACCCTCCACAGCTACGTGGTGATGCACCACCCGCTCCCCAAGGGCGTCACCGAGCCCTACGTCGTCGCGCTCGCCGACCTCGACGAGGGCGTCCGCCTGGTCGCCAACCTCGAGGGCGTCGCGACCGACGAGGTGACGATCGGGATGCCGATCCAGGTCGGCTTCGTCAAGGTCGACGACGACCTGACGGTCCCCCGGTTCTACCCGGCGAAGGCTTAGCCGGTGGACTTCTCGCTCTCCGAGGAGCAGGTCGCCGTCCGCGACCTCGCGGCGAAGATCCTCGGCGCGCGGTCGGCCGCCAACGGAGGTGACCCGGGGGACTGGTTCGACCGGACCCTCTGGCGCCAGCTCGCCGAGGCCGACCTGCTCGGCATCGCGCTGCCCACCGCCCACGGCGGCGGCGGGTTCGGCCTGGTCGAGCTCGCCCTCGTCCTGGAGGAGGCGGGCCGCGCGGTCTCCCGGGTGCCGCTGCTGCCGACGCTCGTCGCCGGCGCCCTGCCGGTCGCGTGGTGGGGCTCGCCCGCCCAGCGGGAAGCGCTGCTCCCCGGCGTCGTCGCCGGGACGACCGTGCTGACCGCCGCGCTCGTCGAGCCCGGGCCGGCCGGGTTCGAGACCGTGACGGCGACGCTCGACGGCGGGCGGCTCGACGGCCGGAAGATCTGTGTGCCCTACGCCGACGTCGCCGCCCGGATCGTGACGCCCGCGACAACCGCCGGCGGTGACGCCGTCCTGGCGCTCGTCGACCCGCACGCGGCCGGGGTGACGCTCACGGCCCAGCCGACGACCGACGGCTCGCCGGAGTTCGTGGTCGACCTCGCCGGTGTGGCGGTCGGCCCCGACGACGTGCTCGCCGGTGCCGACCTCGGGGCCCTGCGGCACCACGTGGTGGCGGCCGACTGCGCGGTCGCCGCCGGGATCGCGGCCGGGGCGCTCGCCCTGACCGCCGACTACACGAGCCGGCGCGAGCAGTTCGGCCGCCCGATCGCCGCGTTCCAGGCCGTCACGATGCACGCCGCCAACGCCTACATCGACGTCGAGGCGATGCGCGCCACCGCCTCGCAGGCCGCCTGGCGGCTGTCGGCCGGCCTCCCCGCCGACCGGGAGGTGGCGATCGCCAAGTGGTGGGCCGGCCAGGGCGGGCACCGCGTGCTCTCCCGGGCGCACCACCTCCACGGCGGCATCGGCGTCGACACCGACTACCCGCTCCACCGCTACCTGCTCGCCAGCAAGCACGCCGAGCTCGCGTTCGGCTCCGCGACCTGGCACCTGGCCCGTCTCGCGGCCCTGCAAGCGCACATCTGAAGAGGAGCTGACATGACCACCCTGGCCGCCACGCGCCGCTACGCCGACGTGGAGGTGGGCGACGAGCTGCCGCCGCTGCCCATCCCGCTGACCGTCACGAAGATCATCTCGACCGCGATCGCGTCGCGCGACTACCAGCCGGTCCACCACGACCAGGCGGGTGCCCGCGAGCGCGGCTCGAAGGACATCATCATGAACATCCTGACCACCAACGGGCTGGTCGGGAAGTACGTCTCCGACTGGGCCGGGCCCGAGGCGTTGATCCGGAAGATCGCGATCCGGCTCGGCGTCTCCAACCACCCGGGCGACACGATGACGATGACCGGCACCGTGGCCGCGAAGGCGGACGGCGCGGTCGACGTGAAGATCCGGGGCGCCAACTCGCTCGGCGACCACGTGACCGGCACCGTGTCGGTCTTCCTGCCGGGCGGTGACGCGTGAACCGCGACCTGCACAACAGGGCCGCGATCGCCGGCATCGGCGCGACCGCCTTCACGAAGAACGCCGGTCGCAGCGAGCTGGCGTTGGCCGCCGAGGCGGTGCTCGACGGGCTGCGCGACGCCGGGCTCACCCCGGCCGACGTCGACGGTTTCGTCACGTACACCTCCGACCCCAACTCGGAGATCGACGTCGCCCGCGCGATCGGCGCCGAGGACCTCACGTTCTTCAGTCGGGTCCACTACGGCGGTGGCGCCGCGTGTGCCGTCGTCGAGCAGGCGGCCATGGCTGTCCACAGTGGTGTCGCCGACGTCGTTGTCTGCTACCGCGCGCTCAAGTCGCGGTCGGGCTCGCGGCGCTTCGGCAACAGCGCGGCCGCCCGCGTCCCGCTGAAGCCGACCACCGAGACCGTCAACCGCTGGGACTGGACGCTGCCGTTCGGCCTCACCACGCCGGCGTCGTGGGTCGCGATGCAGGCCCGCCGCTACATGCACGACACCGGCGCGACGAGCCTCGACTTCGGGCAGGTGTCGGTGGCGGCCCGCAAGCACGCGGCGACCAACCCCGACGCCTACTTCTACGAGCGGCCGATCACGATCGAGGAGCACCAGGCGTCGCGCTGGATCGCCGAGCCGCTCCACCTGCTCGACTGCTGCCAGGAGAGCGACGGCGCGGTCGCGATCGTCGTGACCTCGTTGGAGCGGGCGCGTGACCTCGCGCAGAAGCCGGTCGCCATCGCGGCCGCGGCGCAGGGCTCGGCACACGACCAGCACACGATGGTCAGCTACTACCGGCCCGACATCGGCAGCCTGCCGGAGATGGGCGTGGTCGCGCGCCAGCTCTACGCGACCGCCGGGCTCGGCCCGGCCGACATCGACACGGCGGTCATCTACGACCACTTCACGCCGTTCGTGCTGCCACAGCTGGAGGAGTTCGGGTTCTGCGCACGGGGCGAGGCGAAGGACTTCGTCCACGATGGACGCATCGAGCTCGGCGGCCAGCTGCCGGTCAACACCCACGGCGGCCAGCTCGGCGAGGCCTACGTCCACGGGATGAACGGCATCTCGGAGGCGGTCCGCCAGCTGCGCGGCACGGCCGTCAACCAGGTGACCGGCGCGGCCAACGTGCTCGTGACGGCGGGCACCGGCGTGCCGACCAGCGGCCTGATCCTGGGACAGGACCCGGCGTGAACATCGCGACCGTGCTGGAGATGGCGGCCGACGGCTTCCCGGCCGCCGGCGCCTTCTCCTGTGCGGGCCGCACCGTGACCTACGCCGACCTGCGCGCCCGGGTGGCGGCCGAGGCGGCCCGGATCGCCGCCACCGAGGGGCGCCACGTCGTGCTCGCCGGGGAGAGCTCGCTCGCCGTCCCGGTCGCCTGTTTCGCGGCGGCCTGGGCCGGCCGCGTCTACGCCCCGGTCAACCCCCGGCTGCCCCGCCACGCCCTCGACGCGCTGCTCGCCCGCCTGGAGCCTTTCGTCGAGGCCGCCGGGTTCGACGACAACCCTGCCACGCCGGGCGGCGCCGACCCCGCGGAGGTCGATCCCGACGCGGAAGCGGTACGCCTCTTCACGAGCGGCACGTCGGGCACGCCGAAGCAGGCCGTGCTCCGCCACCGGCACCTGCTGGCCTACCTGTTCTCGTCGGCCGAGTTCGGCGCCGCCGAGCCCGGCGAGGCAGCGCTGGTCGCCGTGCCGCCCTTTCACATCGCCGGCACGATGAGCCTGTTCAGCAACGTGTTCCAGGGCCGGCGGGCCGTGCTGCTGGAATCGTTCCGGGCCGACCGCTGGCTCGACACCGTCGCGCGGGAGCGGATCACCCACGCGTTCGTGGTGCCGACCATGCTCGCGCGGATCGTCGCGGCGATGCGTCCCGGCGACGACCGCGTCGCCAGCCTGCGCGCGCTCAGCTACGGCGGCGCGCAGATGCCGGCCCGGGTGATCACCCGCGCCATGGAGGTCTTCGGCGCCCACACCGACTTCGTCAACGCCTACGGGCTCACCGAGACCAGCTCGACGGTGGCCGTGCTCGGGCCGCAGGACCACCGGGACGCCGTCGCCGCGACCGATCCGGCGGCCCGGCGCCGGCTCCACTCCGTCGGCCGGCCCATCCCCGGCATCGAGATCTCGGTGCGCGACGCAGACGGCACGCCGTCGCCCGCCGGAGAGCCGGGCCAGATCTGGATCCGCGGCGACCAGGTCTCCGGCGAGTACGCGGGCCGGTCCGGCGCGGTCGCCGGCGGCTGGCTCGTCACGGGCGACGTCGGCGAGGTCGACGCCGAGGGCTACGTCTTCGTCCACGGCCGGACCGACGACGTCATCGTCCACGGCGGCGAGAACCTGTCGCCCGGCGAGATCGAGGACGCGCTGCTGCGCCACCCCGACGTGGCCGAGGCCGCCGTGGTCGGCGTGCCCGACGACGAGTGGGGCGAGGTCGTGGCGGCGATGGTCGTGCCCCGCGTGCCGGGCGGGCTCGACGTCGAGGCGCTGACGGCGTTCAGCCGGGCCGAGCTCGGCTCGTTCAAGACGCCGGCGCTGATCGTGGTCGGTGACGAGCTGCCGTACTCGGCCGTGGGCAAGCTGCTGCGCCGGGTCGTGGCGGAGCAGGTGCGGTCGTTGGAGGCGACGGGATGAGCGACAACGGTGCGCTGGCCGGCCTGCGCGTGGTCGAGGTCGGGTCGGGGATCGCGGTGCCCTACGCGGGCTGGCTGCTCGCCGCGCTCGGCGCCGACGTGGTCAAGGTCGAGCCCGGCACCGGGGATCCGCTGCGCCGTCGCGGCCCGCTCGCGGCGAGCGGCTCGTCGGGGCTGTTCGAATACCTCAACGCCAACAAGCGCAGCGTGGTCGGCGTGCCGCTCGACGGTCTGCTCGCGCATGCCGACGTGCTGCTGGACGACGGCGCGACCGGGATGCCTGACGGCAACCCCGGCCTGGTGCGGGTGCGGCTCACCGACTTCGGTCCGGACGGGCCGTTCCACGGCGTACCCGCGACGGGTTTCACGATCCAGGCCATGGCGGGGTGGGTGGCGCCGCGGACCCGGCCCGACTCGGTGCCGGTGCGGGTCGGCGGCGACTTCCAGGAGTACGTCGCGGGCGTCTTCACCGCGGTCGCGGCGCTGACGGGGCTGCGCGCGGGCGGCGGCGTGGTCGCCGACGTCTCGAAGCTGGAGGCGGCACACAGCGCACTGCCGCCGCCGACGCTCTACGCCCACACCCTCGACCAGCTCGGCTGGGGGAGTGTCACCGCCCAGCACCGGCCGCTCGACGTCGTCGCCTGCAAGGACGGCTGGGTCGGCATCAACATGCTGACCGCCCAGCAGTGGGAGGACATGTGCCTGCTGTTCGGCATGCCGGAGTTCATCGACGAGTGGGCGGCGCTCAAGCAGGGTGGCCCGCGGCTCGGCGAGTTCAACGCCAAGGCCGCCGACTGGCTCTCGCAGCGCACCGCCGACGAGGTCATCGAGCTGTGCCAGGCGTTCCGGATCCCGTCGATCCCGGTCTCCAACGGCGCGACGATGCCGACGCTGCCGCAGTGGCGGGAGCGGCCGTTCTTCCACCGGGCCGCGAGCCGGGGCGGCGACGTGCTGACGCCCGGCTTCCCGTGGCGGCTCTCCGGCACCCCGGCCGTGGTGCGCGGCCCGGCGCCGCTGCTCGGGGAGCACACCGACGAGGTGACGGCGTCACCGCCACGGGCACCGCGAGCCGCGGCGGCACCCGCCGGGCTGCCGCTCGCCGGGCTGAAGGTCGTCGACCTGGCGTCCTTCTGGGCCGGCTCCTACCTGACCTGCTACCTCGGTGCGATGGGCGCCGACGTGGTCAAGGTCGAGTCCGTCCAGCGGCCCGACGGGTTCCGCTACGGCAAGACGTTCCGCGAGCTCGGCGCCGACTGGTACGAACGCAGCGACGTCTGGCAGGGCACCAACCTCGACAAGCGCGACGTGACCCTCGACCTCGGCCGGGAGCGCGGGCGTGAGCTGCTGCGCCGGCTGGTCGCCGAGGCCGACGTGCTGGTCGAGAACTACTCGGCCCGCGTGGTCGAGCAGTTCGGCTTCGGCTGGGACGACGTCCACGCCCTCAACCCGCGCCTGGTGATGGTGCGGCTGCCGGGCTTCGGCCTGGAAGGGCCGTGGCGCGACAACGTCGGCTTCGGGCACGCGTTCGAGCAGGGCGGCGGGCTGGCCTGGATGACCGGCCACGCCGACATGCCCCCGGCGACGCCCGGCGGCTACGCCGACCCGGTGGTCGGCATGCACGGCGCCGTCGCGGCTCTCGCCGCGCTCGCCCACCGCGACCGCACCGGCCTCGGGCAGCTCGTGGAGGTGCCGCAGATCGAGGTCGTGGCCTGCATGGGCGGCGGTCAGGTGATCGACTACTCGCTGACCGGCGAGGTGCCGATGCGACACGGCAACGACGACCCGGCCGTGGTCGCGCAGGGGGTCCACCGCACGGTCGACGGCTGGGTCGCGATGACGTTGCGGGACGAGGCCGACCGCGACGCGCTCGGCGTGCCCGACCTGGCCGCGTGGTGCGCGGAGCGGACCGCCGACGAGGCCGTCTCGCGGCTGCGCGCCGCGGGTGTCCCGGCGGCCGCCCTCCCGGAGCCGACGAGCTACCTGAGCCACCCGCAGCTGCTCCACCGCCGCTACTTCACGCGGCTGACCCATCCGCTCACCGGCCCGCTCGACTTCCCGGGCTGGCCGGTGCGCTACTCGACGGGCCCGGCCGACCACCACCGGTCGCCGGCGCCGATGCTCGGCCAGCACAACGCCGAGATCCTCGGCGGGCGGCTGGGGCTCGACGACGCCGAGCTGGCCACGCTCGCCGAGGAGCGGGTGATCGGAACGAGGCCGCTCGGCCTGAACGCGAAGGAGACGAGCCGATGACCGACACGAAGGTCGCCGTGGGTACGCGGTTGCGCTGCGGCGTCTGCGGCAGTGAGCTGGTGGTCGTGCGGCCGCCGGCCAAGGTGACCCGCTGCTGTGGCGCGCAGATGACCACGGTGGGGCGGTGACGTCGATGAACCAGCTGGGCAAGCGCTACGTCTGCGAGACCTGCGGCGGCGAGCTGCTCTGCACGAAGGCGGGTGAGGGCGCGGTCGAGTGCTGCGACCGGCCGATGTCACTCAAGGCCGCCAAGCCGTTGCCGTCGTCGGACTAGGGATGCACGACCCGTCCCGCGACGAGTGTCGCCGCCACCAGGTCGGCGGCCGGTGCCACGCGTGCTACCCGCCAGGGCACGTGGAGCAGGCAGAGGTCGGCCGGCGCGCCGGCCCGGACCGCGCGCTCACCTGTGTAGAGGGCGAGCGCCTGCTCGGGCGTCACCCGTTCGCCGGGGCCGATGACGGCGCCGTCGCGGGTCTTCCGGGTGACGGCGGTGGCCATCGCGAGCCAGGGGTCGTCGGGTCCGAACGGCGTGTCCGACGAGCCGCGCACGGGTATGCCGGCGGCGAGCAGGGAGCCGACGCGGTAGAGGCCGGGCACGTCGCGGGCATCGACGCGGGCGAGGTAGTCGTCGCCGCGCGCGTGGAGGAAGGCCGGCTGGGTCACCACCGTGAGCCCGCTCGCGGCGAGGCGGGGGAGCAGGTCGGCGTCGACGACGCTCGCGTGTTCGAGGCGGTCGCCGGGGTGGCCGCCGGCCGCGTCGAGCGCGGTCAGCGCGAACACCACGGCCGCGCCGCTGACGCAGTGGACGGCGACCGGCCGGCCCTCGGCGTGTGCCGCCGCGATCCGGTCGGTGACGTCGGCGAGCGACCAGTCGGCCGACTCCTCCAGCATGATCTTGTCGGGCGCGCCGGGAACGGCGCGGCCCAGCAGGGTGACCCGCTGGCGCACGGCGGCGAGGAGCGCCGCGGTGGTCGGGTCGTTGCCCGGGCTCGCGTCGGTGACTGCCGTGACACCGAAGGCGGCCAGGCGTCGCGAGACGTCGCCGGGCGCGGGTGGCGTGCTGTCGCCCGGTGGCAGCGCCTCGGCGCCGTGGAGCCAGCCGTCGGGGTCGGGCGTCACGCCTGGCGGCCGGCCGGCGCTGCTGAGCACCCAGGCGTGCCCGCCGCGGTGTTGCACGCGGATCGGCGTGCCGGCGCCGGCCCGGTCGAGGAAGGCCGCGTCGATGCGGCCGGTGGCCTCGTCGTCGTAGCCGACCGCGCGGACCGCCGCGGTGCCGCGCGCAGCGCCGGCGTCGCGCGCCGCGCTGGCGAGCAGCCGGGCCAGCGCGTCGAGGTCGGGAGCGTGGGCCGGTGAGACGTCGACCGAGCCGGCCCGGGCGGCCGCGGCCAGGAGATGGACGTGGTGGTCGTGGAGGCCGGGCAGCAGCGCCCCGCCGTGACCGGGCAGCACGTCGGCGCCGTCGCGGGGCAGGCCGGGCCCGACCTCGGCGATGCGACCGTCGGCGACACGCACGTCGAGCCCCGGCCGTCCCACCACCTCGACGTCGTGGAGCAGCAGGTCGCTCACGGCTCGCCCAGCACCGTGTCGGTGTCGGCGCCGAGGTCGGGCGCCCGCCCGGTAGGCACCCGGCCGGGCGGCAGGACGGCCGGCTCGCCGTCGACCCACCAGCGCTCGCCGTCGTGACGCAGGCGGGACGCGTCGGGCACCCGGCACTCGGGGTCGCCGTCGACGTCGCCGATGGCGTGGCCGAGCGCCCCGCGCAGCGCCACGTCGACCAGGTGGCTGCGGCCGTCGGCGCGCGCGGCCAGGATCGCGACGACCGCGTGGAGCCCGGCGACCGGGTCCGCGACGGCGTCGCCGACCAGCCGCGGCCCGTCGGCGTCGCCGGCCAGCGCCGCCAGGCCGGCGGCCGCGGCGGCGTCGTCGCCGAACGCGACGCGGTTGCGCCACGGGCCGGTGCGGCCGTAGCCGGTGATGCTGGCCCAGACCCGTCCTGGCCGGGCGGCGAGCCAGGCGCGCGGGTCGACGCCGAGCTGCTCGGTGACCCGGGGCCGCAGGCTCTCCACGACGACGTCGGCGCGGTCGAGCAGCCGGTCGAGCCCGCGCCGGCCGGCCGGGTCGCGCAGGTCGAGCGCGACGGCGCGCTTGCCGGCGTTGAGGAGGTCGAAGAAGCGGGCGTCGCCGCCGCGTGCCCCGTCGGGCCGGTCTGGACCCTCCACTTTGACCACTCGCGCTCCGGCCCGGGCGAGCAGCGAGGTGGCGAGCGGCCCGGCCCAGAGGCTGGTGAGGTCGACCACGAGCGGCGACCCGGCCGGGCGGGCCGGCGGGCCGGGCAGCGTCTCGACGATCCACGGCGCGGGCGGCCACGCCGACCCGCGGGCCACCGCCTGCACGTCGGACGCGGCCTCCCGGGGCGTGACGACGGGCGCGACGGCGAGGCCGAGCTCCTGGGCGGTCTCGACGGCCACGACGGTCGGCAGGTCGCGCAGCAGGGCCGCCGCCGTGTCGAGCGGGTGCCCTGTCGGCACCTCGGCACCGGTCGCGAGACCCAGCCAGGCGGGCACCAGGCCGAGGTCGTCGGGGCGGGCCAGGTTGACCGCGACGTGGCCGTCGGCGGTGGGCCAGAGCCGGCAGCGCGGTGGCAGCGGCGTCGTGCCGCGCAGGGCGGCCCGCTCGCCGAGCAGCAGGTCGCCCGCGACCGGGACGCG
>Ga0164243_10002505_pt1 | contig 30292 bp, 26 predicted proteins | sample OricompcompostOP_FD_108781 | JGI IMG/M metagenome (GOLD analysis project Ga0164243, IMG submission 108781) | Organic Plus compost microbial communities from Emeryville, California, USA - Original compost - Organic plus compost (OP) | ecosystem: Engineered > Solid waste > Mixed feedstock >... | reverse complement strand
CGACTGGCGTGGTGACGTCGAGGTCAAGACCGTGCCGGTCGCGCGCGAGCGCAGCGGGCTGTGGTCCGTCGTCGAGGATCCCGCGATCGCGATGGCCGGCGATGACTCGGCGGGGCTCGCGAAGCTGCAGCGAACGCTCTGGCTCGCGCGCGCGACGGTGCCCTCGGAGAGTGGACGAGCGCCCGACGCCACCATCGTCTCGTGGTACCTGCTCGACTGGGACGCCGAGGTCGCGCGACTCACGCGCCGGTACCTGCACGAACGCCCGAAGGGACCCCGCGGCACGACCGCGCGCGGGCTCTATCTGTCCAAGCGGTTCTTTGCCGACGCGGGGCTGCTCGCGTCGCTGAACGGAGCTCCATGATCGTCGACGAGCTACGCATCGTCGGGTCGACCCAGACCAACGTGGTGATGAACGCCGAGCTCGTGCGCGTGGCCCAGCGCGCGCTGCGGCGACGACCGCCGAACCCGCGCAAGGAAGGGCTCGGCCAGCTCGTGCTGCCGTTCGACCGCGAGCTCGCGTGGGCCGCCGTGACGTACATGCGCACGCCGACGCGTGTGCTGTGGGACGTGGCACGGTCGCGCGCGGATCGTCTCGAGCCGCTCTACGACGAGCTGCTCGACGATCTCCTCGAGGACCGCCGCGTGCTGTGGCGCGACGGCGATGGCATCTCCGTCGAGGCGCGTCGGGTCGAGGAGTTCGCCGCGGGCGAGCGCCAGATCGTGGGCACGGTGAAGAACGCGATCATCGACGCGGCCCGCCGGCGCGGGGCCCGCCTGCACGTCGATCCGGATCGCCCGGCGACGCGGTGGGTCGCGCGGATGGACGATCGCGGAGAGATCGTGGTCTCGATCGATCTCGGCGGCGGGTCGCTGTCGCAGCGCGGCTGGCGACGCGAGGCGGGAGCGGCGCCGCTGCGCGAGCACCTCGCGGCGGTGCTGCTGCTGCTGGCGAGGTTCGATCCGCGCACGGACGTGCTCGTCGATCCGATGTGTGGCGCGGGCACGATCCCGATCGAGGCGGTGCACCTCGCCCGCGCCACCCCGCGCGCGACGCCGGCGCTCGCGGCGCTCGGCATCGGACCACCCGGCGATCGGCGCATCGAGCCGCTGTTCGCCGACAGCCGCCCCGTCGTGATCGGCTGCGACGTGGACCTCGAGGTGCTCGCGGCCGCTCGCGACAACGCCCGCGGCGCGGGGGTCGAGCGCGACGTGGTGTGGCAGCGGGCGGACGTTCGCGCGCTGTCACCCGAGCTCGTCGCCGACATCGCGCGCGAGCGAGGACACGCGGGCGAGGGCGGGCTCCTGCTCGCGAACCCACCGTACGGCGAGCGCCTCGATCTCGAGGACCTGCGCGACCTCTACGTCGCGCTCGCGTACACGTGTCGCCGGTTCCGCGGATGGCGCGCCGGGTTCCTCGTGGCGAACCCGCTGCTCGAGGAGGTGTTCTTCGATCTCGTCGGGCGGCCGCGGATCAAGAAGCCGCTCGCGAACGCGAACCTGCGCGCGTACTTCTATCTCTACGAGCTCTGAGGCTCAGTCGGGCTGGTGCGCGGCCCACGCCGAGATCAGCTCGAAGTCGTCGATGATCCGCGAGTGGTAGTGGCCCCACACGTCGGAGATCATGACCATCGAGCCGCGTGACAGCTGCGGCGTGAGGTAGATCGCGTAATACCGGGCTCCGGAACCGTCTTCCACCTCACCGACGAGATCGAGGGGCTGCCTCGACACGGGGCAGAACAGCTCGCAGCGCGTGCCGGCCTCGATCTCGAACGGCATGGTCTTGCGGCTGTCGCCGTGAATCGGCGAGAGGTGAACGAGACCCTCGCGCTCGCCGGCGCGGATGCCGATCGTCACGGCGGGATGACCATCGAACGTCACGTCGGAGATCCCGACGAGCTGGTCACCTCGCGGCCCGTACGCTTGCGTGACGATCACGAGCACGTCGTTCTCGACGGCGAGGTGACGGCCAGTCACGGCGCGATGCCGGCCGGTGATGCGGAGGTTGTCACGATCCACGGGATCCATGAACGCAGCTGGCCATGGCACTTCCCAAATGGCAAGCCCGGCCGGCACTTCGTCGGCCGAGCCGCGAGGGGGCTGGTGTATCCTCGGAGTCAACGATGCCGCGAACCTTGCTGCTCGTCGTGTTCGCTCTCGGTATGCTGGCGGGATCGGCGTTCGCCAAACCGAAGGTGGCGCTGGCGGTCGACGGGGAGGACGCGGACGAGATCCTGAACGCGATCATCGATGCGCTCGATGACAGCGAGCTCGTCGTGATCTCTCCCAAGGCCGTCTCGCGCGCGATCGACGACCTCGGCTACGAGGACGATGACCTCTCCACGAAGCAGGCCGGCAAGCTCGGCAAGAAGCTCGAGGTCGAGGCGGTCGTCCTCGCGAGCTCCGAGCGCGCCGGCAAGCACAAGCTGCTGCGGTTCCGGCTCGTGGTCGGCGGCAAGAAGGTGCGCGGCTTCCGCGTCACGTTCAACAACGCCGAGTCGCGCAACTTCAAGACCAAGCTGCGCGCCAAGCTCGAGGAGCGCATCGGCAGCGAGGTCGAGGCGCTCGTGGCCGACCGCGCGTCGGAGGAGGACGACGACGAGGGCGACCGCGACGACGACGATCGCGGCAGGCGCTCGAAGCGGAAGAAGAAGCGGCTCGCGCGCGGTGACGACGACGAGGGCCGCGACGACGATGATCGCGACGAGCGTCGCCGGGGCCGCGATCGCGACGACGAGGACGACGACGACGAGCTCGACGACAGCGACGAGGCGGCGATCGAGGCCTCGGTCCGCCGCGTCAGCCCGCACGCGGCGAACCGCGTCGCGATCCGGGTCGAGAGCGGCGTGTCCTTCCAGAATCGCCGGCTCGTGTTCACCCAGCGCGGGAACTTCCCGGAGGGCCCCAAGCCGTTCAATGTCTCGCCGGTTCCCGGCGCGCGCTTCGAGGCCGAGCTGTACCCGTTCGCGTTCTCGAACCCCAAGAGCGTCCTCGGCGGGCTCGGCTTCGCGGCCGAGTACGATCAGACCCTCTCGCTGACCCTGCGGACGTCGGCGGAGCCGGACGTGCCGGTGGCCGCGACCCAGCGGCACTGGTCGGTCGGCGCGCGGCTGCGGATCCCGTTCGGCGGCACGCCCACGAGCCCCTCGATCACGCTCGGCGCCGGCATCGCGCGCCGGCGGTTCGAGGCGGACCGCAGCGGGCTCATGGCCGCCCGGAGCCTCGACGTGCCCGACACCTACTACCAGATGATCGATCCGGGGGTGCAGATCCGGATCCCGCTCGCCGAGGTCATCGCGCTCACGTTCGGCGGCGAGGCGCTCCTGATCTACGACGCGGGTGCGATCCAGAAGCCGACGTCGTACGGGCAGGCGAAGGTGTTCGGGGCGTCGGCGCAGGCCGGCCTCGACATCGTGCTCGCGAACCGGTTCGCGATCCGGCTCGTCGGCGAGGTCACGCAGGTCGGGTTCTCCTTCACCGGCAAGGGCGAGCTGTCGGTCAACCGCGACGGCGACCCGACGACGAAGGACATCGGCGGCGCGACCGATCGGGCCATCGGCGGAGCCGCGACCATCGGCGTGCTGTACTGACGGTACTCCGCCCGGCGCGAACGAGATGCGCGAGGGCGCAGAATTTTCCGAGTTGCCGGCGTGGTGATCCACCACGCATCGCCGTAGGCATTGACGATCTCACCGGTTTTCAACCGCACGCCGTCGAGGTAGGGTGCGCCGGTGCAGCCTGACCTCCTCGCACCTTCCGACACGTTCGCGCGTCGCCACATCGCTCCCCGCGATGTCGAGATCACCGAGATGCTCGCCGCGCTCGGCTACCACAGCCTCGACGAGCTCGCGGATGCGACGGTGCCTGCCGCCATCCGCCTGAAGCGCCCGCTGCAGCTCGGCGAGCCGCTCGGCGAGCACGAGTTGCTCGAGGAGCTCAAGAACCTCGCCTCCGACAACCAGGTCCTGCGCTCGTTCATCGGCCAGGGCTACTACGACACGATCACGCCGCCGGTGATCCTTCGCAACGTGCTCGAGAACCCGGGCTGGTACACGCAGTACACGCCGTACCAGGCCGAGATCTCGCAGGGCCGGCTCGAGGCGCTCGTCAACTTCCAGACGATGATCGAGGACCTCACGGCGCTGCCGATGGCGAACGCGTCGCTGCTCGACGAGGCGACCGCCGCCGCCGAGGCCGTCCTCATGTGCGTCGAGAAGTCGGAGCGCAAGCGCACGACGTTCTGGGTCCAGGCCGAGACCCACCCGCAGACGATCGCGGTGATGACGACCCGCGCCGAGCCGCTCGGGATCACGCTGCGCGTCGGCACCACCGACGAGATCGTCGCCGCGCTCGGCCCCGACGTCGCCGGCGTGCTGCTGTCGTATCCGACCACGGACGGTCGCGTCGAGGACCACCGCGCGCTGATCGAGAAGGTCCACGCCGCGGGGGCGGCCGCCGTGATGGCGTGCGATCTGCTCGCGCTGACGCTCCTCGTGCCGCCCGGCGAGCTCGGCGCGGACATCGCGGTCGGCTCGTCGCAGCGGTTCGGCGTGCCGCTCGGGTTCGGAGGCCCGCACGCGGCGTTCATGGCGTGCAAGGACGACTTCCGGCGTCTGATCCCCGGTCGCATCATCGGCGTGTCGCGCGACGCCAAGGGCAAGACCGCGTTCCGGCTCGCGCTGCAGACGCGCGAGCAGCACATCCGCCGCGAGAAGGCACTGTCGAACATCTGTACCGCGCAGGTCCTGCTCGCGGTGATGTCGTCGATGTACGCCGTCTATCACGGCCCCGAGGGCCTGACGCAGATCGCGCGCCGCACCCGCGCGTTCACCGCGCTGATCGCGGCGGGGCTGACCCGCCTCGGCCACGCACCGCGGCCGGGCACGTTCTTCGACACGCTCCGCGTCGATCTCGACGCACACCGCAAGGCCGAGGTGCTCGCGCGCGCCGTGGAGCGCGGCCTCAACCTGCGGCGCTACGACGACGGCGTCGGCATCTCGTGCGACGAGACGACGAGCCACGCCGACGTCCACGATCTGCTCGAGGCGTTCGTGCCCGGCGGCGGCGAGCTGCCGTTCGAGGTCGCCGAGCTGGTCACCGCGACGGACGTCCCCGAGCTGCCGAGCGCGGTCGCGCGCACGTCGGCGTTCCTCTCGCACCCGACCTTCCACCGCTACCACGCCGAGCACGAGATGCTGCGCTACCTGACGCGGCTCCAGGCCAAGGATCTGTCGCTCACCACGTCGATGATCCCGCTCGGCTCGTGCACGATGAAGCTCAACGCGACCACGGAGATGCTGCCGATCACGTGGCCGGAGTTCGCGCGGATCCACCCGTTCGCGCCGGCGGAGCAGACCGGCGGCTACCGCGCGCTGTTCGAGCAGCTCGAGGCGTGGCTCGCCGAGATCACCGGCTTCGCGGCGGTCTCGCTGCAGCCGAACTCGGGCGCCCAGGGCGAGTACGCGGGCCTGCTCGCGATCCGCGCGTATCACGCCGCGCGCGGCGACCAGCGCACCGTGTGCCTGATCCCGCAGAGCGCGCACGGCACGAACCCGGCGTCGGCGGTGCTCGCCGGCATGAAGGTCGTCGTCGTGGCGTCGGCGGCGGACGGCACCATCGATCTCGCGGATCTGCGCGCGAAGGCGCAGAAGCACGCGCACGAGCTCGCCGCGCTGATGGTCACGTACCCGTCCACGCACGGCGTGTTCGAGGAGGGCATCCGCGAGGTCTGCGAGATCGTCCACGCGGCCGGCGGCCAGGTGTACATGGACGGCGCGAACATGAACGCGCAGGTCGGGCTCACGCGGCCGGCGGACATCGGCGCCGACGTCTGTCACCTGAACCTCCACAAGACGTTCTGCATCCCGCACGGCGGGGGTGGCCCCGGCATGGGCCCGATCGCCGTGGCCAAGCACCTCGCGCCGTACCTCCCGGGCCACCCGCTGGCCGCGCCGGGGACCCAGGCCGTGGGGCCGGTGTCCGCCGCGCCGTGGGGCTCGGCGTCGATCCTGCCGATCTCGTTCGCGTACATCGCGATGATGGGCGAGCCGGGGCTCAAGCGGGCGACCGAGGTCGCGATCCTCGCGGCGAACTACATCGCGCACCGCCTCGGCGGGCACTACCCGGTGCTCTACACCGGCCAGAACGGGCGCGTGGCGCACGAGCTGATCCTCGACTGCCGTGGCTTCAAGAAGTCCGCGGGCATCGAGGCCGAGGACATCGCGAAGCGGCTCATGGACTACGGGTTCCACGCGCCGACGATGTCGTTCCCGGTGCCCGGCACGCTGATGGTCGAGCCGACGGAGAGCGAGTCCAAGGCCGAGCTCGATCGGTTCTGCGACGCGATGATCGCGATCCGTCAGGAGATCGCGGCGGTCGAGAGCGGCGCGATGGATCGCACCAACAACCCGCTCAAGAACGCGCCGCACACGGCCGCCGCGGTCAGCGGCAGCGAGTGGGATCGCCCGTACTCGCGCGAGCAGGCGGCGTTCCCGGCGCCGTGGCTGCGCGTGCACAAGTACTGGCCGCCGGTCGCGCGCGTCGACAACGCGTACGGTGATCGCAACCTCGTGTGTACGTGCCCCCCGATCGAGTCGTATAGCTGAGGCGATGGATCTGATCGGTCTGGTCGCCGTCCTCGGCGCGTTCGGCATCCCGCTGTACGCGATCAAGAGCGCGTACGATCACAAGCGGCGCCGGCTCGATCTCGAGGAGCGGAAGCAGAAGCAGCTCGGCCCCGGGGAGACCGAGCAGCTCCGCGAGGAGAACCGGCTGCTCCGCGAGCGCGTCGAGAACCTCGAGTCGATCGTGTGCAGCGTCGACTTCGAGCTCAACCAGAAGCTCGCGAAGGTGATCGACGAGGCGCGCTCGATGCCGGCCGTGGTGTCACCGAGCAGCCCGTCGCCCGCGCCTGCAGTGGCCCGAGCGTCCGGGCCCGCCCCCGCCGCGCCCGCGCCCGCGACGCCCGCGACGCCCGCGACGCCCGCGACGCCCTCCGGGCTCGAGCGGACCGCGACGGCGCACGTGTCCGCGCGCCCGGCACCGATCGGGACCTCGCTCGAGCCGGGGCAGGTGCTCGCGCAGCGCTACCGGGTGCAGCGCCTGCTCGGCAAGGGCGGGATGGGCGCCGTGTACCTCGCGGACGACGAGGTGCTCGGCGAGCTCGTCGCGCTCAAGGTGATCTCGAGCGCGTGGGCGAGCGACGAGCAGGCGATGATCGCGCGGTTCCGGCGCGAGGCGGCGGCCGCGCGCAAGGTGAGCTCGCCGAACGTGATCCGGATCCACGACCTCGGCGAGGCGCGGCCGGGGCTGCTCTACCTCTCGATGGAGTACTTCGCGGGGCGCACGCTCGCCGAGGTCATCGCACAGCGCGGGATCGTGCCGATCGAGGACGTGCGCGACATCCTGAAGCAGATCGGCGCCGGCCTCGAGGCCGCGCACCACGCCGGCGTGATCCACCGCGACCTCAAGCCGAGCAACGTGCTCGTCGGCGAGCGCGGGGCGGTCAAGATCATCGACTTCGGGCTCGCGACGACGGCGGCGATGGGCGAGGGGCTCACCGCGACCGGCGCGATCCTCGGCACACCGCACTACATGGCGCCCGAGCAGGTGCGCGGTCGCAGCGTCGACGCGCGCACCGACATCTACGCGCTCGGCGCGCTCGCGTACCACCTCGTGTGCGGCAGGCCGCCGTTCGCCGGTGACAACGCGATCGCGATTGGGTTCGCGCACCTCTCCGAGGCGCCGGTGCCTCCGCGCCAGCTGCGCAAGGACGTGCCGCCCGCGCTCGAGGCGGCGATCCTCGGCGCGCTCGCGAAGTCGCCGGACGAGCGCCCCGCCACCGCGCGCGCGTTCCTCGACGTGGCGCTCGCGGCGTAGGCGGCGCGGTCAGCGCGTCGCGGGCAGGATGACGACGAACGAGCGCGGGCCGCGCGCGAACACCTGCACGCGATCGCTCGCCCGCTCGACGAGCGGGAACCACGGCTGGCGCTGCGAGACCGGATCCGCGGCCGCGAGCTCGGGGACGATCAGATCGATCTCGACGAACTTCCCGCCGGTCGCCTCGTCCAGCGCGGCGGCGTAGCTCCACTCGGCGACGCCGGGATCCGGCGCGCGGTCGTTGTGCAGCGCGCCGCCGTAGATCGCGATCCATGGACGCCGCGCCGGGTCCTTGTCGCGATGGGTGACCGCGCTCGTCCCGATCCGGGTCAGCTCGCGGGTCGTCAGCGTCAGCATCGCGACCGGATCGACCTCGCCGTCGGGGACGAGCGTCTTGTAGTCGTCACATGACAAGGTCATCGCGTGCGGCTGGATCTTCGCGGCGCGCGCGGCCTCGGCGAGCAGCGCGATCTCGGACTTCGTGCTCTCGGGGCGCTTCACCGTGGTCTCGAGCTGCCGGGTCGCCTGCGCGGCGCCTTGCCCGCACCGGGGGTCGACGATCCACGTCTCGACGACGAGATCCGAGAGCTGGTCGGCGATCCGGGGCAGGGCGGCCGTGAACGCGGACAGCGCCGAGCGGACCTGCGCGCGGTCGACGCGGCTGTGCAGCTCGCCGAACCCGATCACGCGCGCGTCGGCCGGGATGATCGCGGCGAGCGCGTCTCCGAGCTCCGCGTAGGCCGTCGCGGCCGGCGCGCGATGGGCATCGGCGTCGGCGGCCGCGTCCCGCTCGCCGGTGGGCGCCTGTGATGCCTGGTGAGTCCGCGTCGACGACGAACCGTCCTTGCCGCAGGCCGCGAGCGCGAGGACGAGGAACAGAGACCGCACAGCGACACGGTACACGGTGCTATGGTCGCTCGCCTATGAGGCCGAGCGCGACCGACCTGCGGACCATTCCGCTGTTCCAGGGCTTCACCGACGACGAGCTGGCACAGCTCGGTGGGTTGTTCACCGACGTGGCCGTCGATCCGAGTCAGCCGCTGTTCGACGTCGGCGAGCAGGCGACGGAGCTCTATCTCCTCGTCGCCGGAGAGGTCGTGCTCGAGCTGCCCGATGACGACGTGTTCCGCCTGCGCCCACCGGCGCTGATCGGCGAGCTCGGCGCGCTCGCGGGCCTGCCGCGCTCGACGCGCGCGAAGGTCGCTGCGGGCTCCACGGTGTGGCGCCTTCCGGCGAAGACGCTCCAGGACTTCCTGGCCGACAACCAGGAGCTCGGGCTCCGGTTCCTCGTCAACCTGCTCGGCGTCGTCGCCGACAAGGTCCACCGCGATCAGACGCGGATGAGCGACATGCGCAAGAACCTCGTCCGCACGCAGAAGGAGCTGAAGCGACTGCGCGAGCTCGTGCTCGAGACCGCGGAGACCCCGCTGTCGGCGCCGGTGCACGACACGCTGGATCGCCTGATCAGCCACAACCGCCGCGTCAACTACCGCGTCGAGCCGCCGGCCGCGCTGCCGGTGCAGCTCCGGCTCGACGGCGCGACGTTCCCGGTCAGCGACATCTCGCGGACCCACGTCTCGCTGGGCTCGAGCTCGCTCGACGAGGGCGCGTGGGTCACGGGCGTCCTCGATCTGGCGGGCACGGAGATCCCGATCTCGGGCAAGGTCCACCGCGTCGAGGACGGTCGCGTCACGATCGAGCTCGACCTCCTGATCGACGAGTACGTCGCGGCGCTCGAGGGGTACCTCACGCGCGCGCAGCTCCTCGACGTCCTCGTGTAGCGCCGCGCTGCGGGCGGCGCGCCCTGCGGTGATCCGTACGGCGCCCGGTCGCCGTCGTCGAAGGCGAACGGCCGGGAGGGCCTGGCCGTCAGCGCGACGTGGTCGCAGGCGCTAGCGCTGCGAGACCTTGTCGGCCTTCTTGTCGGCCTTCTTGTCCGTCGTCTTGTCCGCGGGCTTCTTCTCGGCGGGCTTGGCCGTCTTCGGGGCGTCCTTCGCCTTGTCGGCCTTGGGCGCCTTGTCCTTCTCGGCGGTGCGCGGGGTCGCGTCGTCGGCCTTCTCCATGTGGCCAGGGCACGCGAGCACGGGGGCAGCGGCGAGGCAGAGCGACGCGAACGCGAGAGCGAGCTTCTTCATCGGGGGCTCCTTCGAGTGCTGGGACGATATCGCGCGCACCGGACCGCGACCAGCGAGAAGTGACGGGGCGCTCAGCGCTTGGTCCACACGTCGCGGTGGCGCCGCACGTAGTCGCGGATCAGCTCGTGATTGTTGGTCTCGCCGCGGATGTCGTACTCGGGCCGGATCCCGCCCGGGTGCGCGTCGACCCACTGGCTGATCGGATCCTGGTGGCGGAAGATGCTGCCTTCGCCCGCGCAGCGTGGCTCGGCGTGCGGCCAGTCGTCACGGGTGACCATCGGGATCGGCGCGGGCTCGGCCCACTCGCCGCGCGCGAGCCGATCCATGTCGATGCAATCCGAGAGGTCGTTCGCCATCGCCATCCGCGTGGTGAGCGGCTCGAACCCGAACGTGTTCTGGAGGTGCTTGAGCGCCGAGGTGTGGTCGTACTGGACCGAGCTGACGTAGCCCTGCTTGACGTACGGGCCGATCACCATCGTCGGCACGCGGAAGCCGAGCTGCTGGAACCCGTCGACGCCGTACGTCTCGAGCGTGTCGTCCGTGACCGTGGGCGGCGGGACGTGATCGTAGAACCCGCCGTGCTCGTCGTACGTGATGACGAGCAGGCAGTTCTTCCACTGCGGCGAGGTCGCGAGCGCCGTGTACACCGACGCGATCAGCTCCTGTCCCATGATCGGGTGGATCGGCGGGTGATCGTCGTTCTCGTAGAACGCGGGATCGATGTACACGACCGGAGGCAGCTTGCCGGCCGCGGCGTCGGAGAAGAACTGCCCGGCCCCGTACTGCGCGTCGCCGTATCGGCGGATGCGGTTGCGCCGCTCGTCGAGCCGGAGGTCGTACGGCCCACCGTCGCCGAGGATGGACACGATCGAGAGGTTGCCGAAGTAGTTGGTCCAGTCGACGCCCACGTCGTCGAGCCGGTTGAAGATCGTCGGCACCGGCGAGCCGCCCGCGACCGCGTCGAGCACGCCGTCGTTCGCGCGGTGACCGAGCGACGTGCCGGCGAGCCAGTACGCGCGGTTGGGCAGGGTGGGGCCCATCACCGAGGCGAACCAGCGATCGCACGTGGTGTACGCGTCGGCGAGCGCCCAGCTCACGGGCTGCTGCTCGCGCGTCAGGTACTGCATCGGATCCTTCGCGCCGGGATGCCCCGACTGGTGCGCGCGCACGAAGCCATCCATCGCGCCGTTGTTCCACTGCGCGTGCGACGAGTCCCAGCCGTGCGGCGGGTCACCGTCGGTGCACATCTCGAGCGCGCTCGGGACGTAGGGCGCGACCGGGTTGCCGTCGGCGTCGGGGTTCGTGAGGCCCGCGCGGAGCCCGTCGCCAGGCAGGCCCTCGAGCGAGCGTCCGCCGAACACGTTGTCGTACGTGCGGTTCTCCATCATCAGGAACACGTACGTCGTGATCCCGACAGGGCCGTCATCCCCGTCGCCGCCGCACGCCGGCAGGAGCCGGCCCATGGCGGCGGCTCCGGCGAGGCCACCGATCGTCTTGAGCGCGTCGCGCCGCTTCATCATCGGCCGCGAGCATAACGCCGTTACGCGGCGCGATGGCCGCAGATTCGTGACGGGGTGCGCTCAGGTCACAGGAGCTTCGCGACCCAGACGACACCGACCCAGAACCCGCCGGCGGTCCCGAGCCCCGAGGCGACCGCGATGAGCAGGATCCGCGTCACCGGGTTGCGCCAGAACCCGCGCAGGGTCTGGATGTCGTCGGGCAGGCGCTCGCAGTCGAGCACGCTCGGTTTTCGCCGCCACGCCTCGACGATGCCGACGACCATGCCCGTCCCGAGCAGCGGGTGGATGGCCGCGATCGGCGCGACCACGAGCGCCGTCAGCACCGTCAGGATCGAGCCCCCCGCGAGCAGCGTGAGCCCGGCGGCGCCGATCGACGTGGGGAGCACCCAGGCGAGCATCATCTCGCCGAGGTTCGTGTTATCGGACCACCGCCAGCCGTAGATCAGGGCGGCGACGAACAGGGCAGGGACCAGCCACTTGAGCGCGGTCCACAGCTTCGAGGGCGGCGGCAGCCGGTCGAGCTCGGTGCGGTCGATCGGCGTGCCGAGCTTCGGAAGCATCCCGGGGACGTGCGCGGCACCGACGACGGCGACGACCTTCTTGACCGGAGCGCGGCGCTCGGTCGAGGTCTCTCCGCCGCCCGCCGCGTTTGTGGCGTCGCTGTCCGCCGCGGTTCCGGCCTGGAGCTCGGTGAGCTTGGAGGCGAGATAGCTGTCGCGCTCGTCGATCAGCGGCGCCTTGATCTCGGGCACGGCCTTGCCGAGCTCCGACAGCATCTCCGAGAGCGCCTTGGGCTCCTTGAGCTCCTCGATCGTCTTCTCGTCGACGGGCTCGGCCTTGCGCTCGTCCTCCCAGCCGACGACCAGCGACGCGAGCAGCGTCGAGCGCTTCCACAGCCCGAGGTTGGCCCACGTGCGCTTGAGCGTGACGTTGATGTCGCGATCGATCAGCTCGACGGGGATGCCGCGCTCCTCGGCGGCCTTGACCGCCGCGAGCAGCTCCGCGCCGGGCTGCACGCCGAGGCTCGCGCCGATCCGGCGCTGGTACGAGGCGAGCGCGAGGTGCGCGAGCAGGTACAGCGTCCGCCCTTCGCGCACGACCTTGAACACGTCGAGGTTGCGGAACGCGCTGTCCGTGGTGAGGGCGTCGTGGCGGCCCTTGCACAGCTCGACGGCGACCACGTCGGGCTTGACGTGATCGATGACCGCGCGCACCTCGTCCACGGACCGCTGCGACACGTGCGCCGTTCCGACGAGGTAGTAGGTGGTATCGCCATGCACGACCTCCGTCACCGACGGCGGGAGCGGAGGCACGGCAGTAGCTGGAGTGGGCTCGGGCGCGACGTCCACGCGGGTGGCATAGCACGTGAGCGCGCGGAAGTTGCGGTACACCTCGGGGTATGGCGACCGAGATTCCCGAGGCCACGCGCGTGGAGATCGAGGCGGCGGCGTTCCGCCGGCTCGTCCAGCACTTTCGCGAGCGCACCGACGTTCAGAACATCGATGTCATGAACCTCGCCGGCTTCTGCCGGAATTGCCTGTCGAAGTGGTACCGGGCCGCGGCGGCCGAGCGCGGCGTCGAGCTCTCCGATCCGGAGGCCCGCGAGCTCATCTACGGCATGCCGTACGACGAGTGGAAGGCGAAGTACCAGAAGTAGCCCGCGCGCACCGCCGACGCCCACGAGCCGGCAGGCGCGGCCTCAGTACACCGCGAGGCCGAACAGGAGGTCCGTCGTGCGGTCGTCGTGCGCGGCCGCGGCGCCGAGCCGCGCCGTGAGCGCGAGGCGGGTGTGGATGTCGAGCTGGAGCAGCGCGCCGCCGGTGTACGCGGCCGAGCCGTTGTCGCCTTCGATCGTCGTGCCGGGGACGTCCTCCCAGCGGTACGCGCGCCCGGCGCCGAAGTAGACGCCCGCGTGCAGCTTGCCGAGAACGAGCGGGAGCGCCTGGAGCTCGATGCCGTAGCGCGAGTCGAGGAGCGTGCCGCCGAACTCGTTGTCGCGCCACGCGAACGACAGGTTGGCGAGCACGCCGATCTCCTGCACCGGGAAGTAGCCGGCCTGGATCAGGAACGACGGTCCGAACGCGACGTCCTCGGTCGCGGATCGCGACGAGCCGGAGCCTCCGTACATGGCGTAGGTCAGGCCGCGCGTCAGCGGCTTGCGCTCGAGCCGGCGCCACGGCCCCTCCGTCGAGCGGACGATGGCCGTCTCGGTCCACGCGGCGACCTGCGGGTCGATCCACGCGAGCGGCAGCACGGTCTGGCTCCCGTCGCGGCCGATCAGGTGGACCGGGTGCATCGGGTGGAGATGCACCCAGCCGTCGAACCGGGAGCCCTCGACGCCGGCGACGACGACGAGCGCGGTCGCGGCGAGGATCAGCATCGCGATCGCGGCCCCCTTGCCATCACCGGCGCCGCTGCCGAGCTTGATCCCGCCGCCCTTGCCGCCGCCGGTGCTGACCTTGCCACCGCCGCCGCCATCGCCGGTCGTGACCTTGCCACCTCCCGCGCCGTAGCGACCCCCGCGGGGGTAGGTGCCCCCGACGGAGATCGAACCGTCGACGTGGATGTGCGGTGCGACGATGATCTCGGTCTCGCGGTCGACCGCGTCGGCCTCCTCGACCTCGGTCGCCGAGAGCTCCTGCGAGACCAGCACGCGCTGGCCACGTGCCTCGGGAGGCAACGTGCTGAGCCGCTGCAGCTCCGTCGCCGGGATCTTGTAGCTACTGGATGCGCAGCCGGTGCCCACGAGGAGCCCGGTCATCACCACCGCGAGGACGCGCCGCATTGGAGCGCAGTATCTCAGCAATCGACGTGCCGGTGGGAAGCTCTTGTCTTCCCACGCGAGAGCGCGCGGTCGTGATGCGTTCTGGTGTGTCGTGCGAACAACACTGGCGCTGCTACGATGCGATCGTGGAACCGGTCGACCTCGCGACCGTCGCCGATGACTTCGATCGCCAGATCGCGGTCACGCCCGCGATCGACCGGTTCTGCTCGTCGAGCGCGTGGATCCTCGCCGCGTCCGCCGCGCTGATGCCTCCGCGCGCCGCGTTCTCGTTTCGCGGCGAGCACGGCTTCCTCGCCGCCGCGCGCGGCGTTCACCCCGCCGGGTTCCCCTACATCGAGCCGCTCGAGCTCGCGTGGGGGCTCGCCGCGCCGCTCGCCGGCCGCGACGCGCAAGCGCTGGTCGCCGAGGTCGTGCCGCTTCTTGCCGCACGCCGTGACTGGCAGATCGCGATCTTCTCCGGTCTCGCCGGCGAGGGTCCGCAGCGGCGCGCCCTCGAGCGTCTGATGCCGGCGCGGTGGGAGCGCCGGCGCGGGACCCCGACGATCCGTCACGTCGCGAGCCTCGAGGGCGGGATCGACGGCTTCCTGTCACGCCGCTCGCGCGAGCTCCGCAAGTCGCTGCGCAAGAGCCTGCAGAAGCTCCCGGCCACGGGGATCACGTTCGAATCGGTGACGGTCAACGCAGCCGAGGCCGACGCCCTGTACGCCCGGATCCAGGCGGTCGAGGAGCGCAGCTGGAAGGCGCGCGAGGGCGTCGGGATCTCGACGGGGCCGATGCGCGCGTTCTACGAGCACATGCTGCCCCGGCTGTGCGAGCTCGGGCAGCAGCGCACGATGTTCGCGCGGGCCGCGGATCGCGACGTCGGCTACATCCTCGGCGCGGTGTTCGAGGGCGAGTATCGCGGCCTGCAGTTCTCGTACGACGACGACTACGCGTGGCTCGGCCTCGGTGGGCTGCTCCAGTACCACCAGATCCTCGCGCTGTGCGACGAGGGCATCAGCCGCTACGACCTCGGCACGGAGATGGACTACAAGCGGCGCTGGGCCGAGGAGACGCTGGAGACCGAGATGCTCGTCGTGGTCCGCTGACCGGGGGCGACGACCGAGCGTCAGAGATCGATCGTCGGACGTCGGGCTCGTCAGCGGCTGCGGGCGGCGCGCCGGGACGTACGCTCGCCGCGCTCGCGCGCCTGCGCCGTCTCGCGGCCGATGATCTTGTTGAAGTTGCTGCGCTGTCCGCGCGCGGTCTTGTCCTGGTAGAGGAACGCGAGGTTCTCGCGATCGAACTTGTCGAACCACTCGTCCCAGCTGATCGGCTTCAACTTGCCGGCGCCGGAGTAGCCGGGGAAGTCGATCCGCAGGATCCCGGTCTGATCCCCGCGACGCCCTCCGCGCGCGGTCTTCACCGCCGCCGGGGTCGCCCCACGCGACTCGACCCACTTCTGGATCCGGGCGTGATCGGTGGTCACCTTCGCCGCGTGGCCGCGTCCGGTCGCGGCGCGCCGTCCGGTCGTGGCGCGCCGTCCCGTCGTGGCGCGACGTGCGCTGGTGGAGCGTTGCGCCGCGGTCCGCGTGCGCCCGTGTCGCTCCGTGCGCGCCGCAACCGTCCGCTTCCTCGGGCCGGCGGCGTGCGCACCCCGGGTCGTCCTGCGTGCGCCGTTTCCGGCGGATTTCGCGACGGAACGCGCGGTGGAGCGCGTGGTGGAGCGTGCGCTGCGCGTCGACCGCTTCGGTGCAGCCTTGCGGCGGGTCGAGTGAGCGGACCTGGATTGCGTGCGCTTCATGTCCGCCCGTGCTTCACGCGACGTGCCAGGGAAAGGGTATGGTGTCGTGGTGCGTCTTCCTCAGCTGTGGTTCGCGTCGCCGCGCATGTTGCCGCGTGCGGACAGGCTGCAGGGCCGCGTCGTCGTGCTCGATCTCGCGTTCGCCGCGACCGTCGGTACGAGCGTCTCGTTCGATCTCGTGACGCGGCCGTTCATCGAGGGACTCGGAGATCGTCTCGCCGCGTGGGTCGACCACCACGATCACGAGCGTCACGCCGAGTTCGCGGGCGATCCGCGGTTCGTGCTCGCGACCAAGGCGGAGCACGGAGCGTGCCCCGAGATGGTCACGCCCGAGCTCGTGCGGCAGACCGGTCCGATCGACTGCATCTGCACGCACGTCGATCTCGATGGCCTGTACGCCGCGGCCAAGTGGATCCTCGGGGGCGTCGAGCCCTATCCGGGCGCCGACGACGACGCGCGGGCGGTGGACACCCGCGTCGGCACGCCGGGCCCGATCGCGCTGCGGATCGATCGCGCGCTGCGCGCCAAGTTCCGCGACGACCAGCTCAAGCGCGCCGTCGTGCAGTACCTCGTCGGTGGGATGAAGCCCGGGGCGCACGACGACGTGATCCGCGACGCGGCGGCGGAGTTCGAGCGACGCGACGCGCGCACGCAGGAGCTCGCGAAGCGGTTCACGATCCGTGGCCGCGTCGCGGTGGTCGACACCCAGGGCTCGGCGGGGCAGTTCGACAAGACCGACCTGCTGCTCGCCGGGCAGGCGAAGGCGCCCGTCGCGATCGTCCGCGACTCCGGCATGCTCACGATCGCGGCGGCGTTCGACTCGGGCTGGGACTTCGTGTCGCTGTTCGAGCTCGGCGGCGGCATGCCGACCCGCGTCACGATCCCCGAGGCGAAGCTCGACGACGTGATCGCGCGGATCAACGACGCGCCGGCGCCGGTGCCTCGCCCCGGCAAGCCCGGCGCGGGTGAGCCCGCATGAAGGTCGCGCTGATCGGGCTCCAGCTCGCGATCGACGACGACGTGCTGGCGTCGCCCGACGCGTATCGCGAGCACCTCGAGGCCGAGGTCGAGCGCGCGCTCGACGCCGCCGAGGAGCGCGCCGGCGAGGTCGACGCGCGCGTCGTCGTGTTGCCGGAGATGGCCGGTCACGTGGGCCTGCTCGCGCTCGCACCGCCGCTCGCGCGCAAGGCGAAGACGCTCGGCGCGGCGCTCGCTGCCAGCGCCGCGCGCAGGCCGCTCGAGGTGCTGCGCGGCGTCGCGACGGGGAGCCTCCTCGAGCCGCGACACGCCGTGCTGTCGGCGATCGCGCCCGATGGCGAGCGCTACTGGCGGGGCATCTTCGGTCCGCTGGCGCGCCGGACCGCGACGTACCTCGTCGCCGGCTCGCACCTGCGGCTCGGCGCCGCGGGCGACCTCACCAACGCGTCGTTCCTGTTCGGGCCCGTCGGCCGGCTGCTCGCGACCACCGACAAGGTCAACCTCCTCCCCGGCGTGGAGGATCGCGCGCCGCGCGCGCTCGGGCTCGGGCGCGGGGCCGCAGAGCGCGTGCCGATCATCGACACGCCGCTCGGGCGCGTGTGCACGTTGATCGGCTACGACGGGTTCGTCACTCCGCACACGACCGAGGAGCGCTTCGAGGTCATGGCGGCGCGGATCGCCGAGCGGGGCGGCGTCACGCTCGTCGCCAATCCCGCCGCCAATCCGTGGCGGTGGCACGGGCCGTGGCCCCCGGAGCGGTTCGCCGGGCAGACACGCGACGACGTGGCGCCGTGGCGCGAGGATCAGTGGGACCGCGAGGGCCTGCCGGCGAGCCTCGCGGTGACGCGCGTCGCGCGATGGGGCGTCACCTCGCACCTCGTGGGCCGGGTGCTCGATCTGTCGTTCGACGGACAGTCCGAGATCCTCGAGCGAGGGGAGGACGGCGTCCGCCGGCTCGCCCGCGCCGAGCGGCCCGACCGCGGCGAGCACGTGATCGCCGTCGTTACGTGCTAGAGCAACCGGATGACCACGGATGTCGTCGCGGAACAGCTGATCGACATGTACCTCGACCCCGCCGCGCGGGAGATGCAGCACATCGGCAGCTACGAGCTCCCGAGCCAGCAGGCGGTCGAGAACATCGTCGAGATGTGTCGCGCGCTCCTGTTCCCGGGCTACGCGGGCCCCGACGTCGGTCAGCTGCGCCGGGCCGCGCTCGGCGACCTCGTGCGCCAGCGCCTGTTCGAGCTGCGCCTCGCGCTACACCGCCAGGTCTATCGCGCGCTCCATCACAAGCGGCAGCTCGAGCTCGGGAGGACCGACCTCGAGTGCGCCGACTGCGCAGCGAAGGCGGACGTGATCACGGATCGCTTCCTCGCGAAGCTACCGGAGCTGCGCACGCAGACCCGGCTCGACCTGCGCGCGGCGTACGAGGGGGATCCTGCGGCGAGCGGCATCGACGAGATCCTCCTGTGCTACCCGGGGTTCCAGGCGATCGTGGTGTACCGGATCGCGCACGCGCTCTACCGCGAGGGCGCGGTCGTCGTCCCGCGGATGATGACCGAGCTCGCTCACCGCCGGACCGGGATCGACATTCACCCCGGCGCGGAGATCGGAAGCTCGTTCTTCATCGATCACGGCACCGGCGTCGTGATCGGCGAGACGACGCAGATCGGCGATCGCGTCCGGATCTACCAGGGCGTGACGCTCGGCGCGCTCACCGTGCCGCACGGCGAGGCGCGCCCCGAGCCCGGGACGCGGCGCCACCCGACGCTCGAGGACGACGTCGTGATCTACGCCAACGCGACGATCCTCGGCGGGGAGACCGTGATCGGGCGCGGCTCCGTGATCGGCGGCAACGCGTTCGTGACGTCCTCCGTGCCCGCGGGTTCGCGCGTGACCGGCTCGGTCCGGGGCACTGCGGGAAGCTCCGAGCGCGCGTAGGCCACCTCGAACCCGGTCGGCCTTTTCAGTCGTTCCCCGGGGCGTGATAGACTCGCCGTCGCGCCAATGGCTGAGGAGGCTCGTCCGCGTACGAACACGCGTCTGCGCGGGGAAGCGCCGCCGGGCATCGGCCATGGCGCCGGCGAGGACTCGCGCCAGCGGATCGGCCGCTACGAGGTGATCAAGGTCATCGGCAAGGGCGCGATGGGCGTCGTCTACAAGGCGCGCGATCCGCTGCTCGATCGCGTGGTCGCGGTGAAGACGATCATGTCGCCGCAGGGGCAGGGGCGCCGCGTGCGCTCGGCGTTCCTCGAGCGGTTCCAGCGCGAGGCCAAGGCCGCGGCGAAGATGCAGCACCCGGCGATCGTGACGATCTTCGACGTCGGCGTCGACGAGGAGTCCGGCGCGCCGTTCATGGTGCTCGAGTACCTGCCGGGAGAGTCGCTCGCCGATCGGCTCGACCGCGTGCGGATCCCGCTCGCGCGCTGCGTCCAGATCGCGCTCGATCTCGCGAGCGCGCTGTCGTTCGCGCACCGCCAGCGCATCGTGCACCGCGACGTCAAGCCGGCGAACGTGCTCCACGCCGGCGACAACCGGTGGAAGCTGGCCGATTTCGGCATCGCCCGCATGCCCGACTCCGATCTGACCCAGGTCGGCATCTTCATGGGCACCCCGGGCTACTCGCCTCCCGAGGCGATCAAGGAGGGGCGCTACACGCCGCAGGCCGACGTGTTCGCGTGGGGCGCGTGCTTCTACGAGCTGCTCTCGGGGCGGATCCCGTACGAGGGGCCCGACACCAAGACCACGAACGGCTACGTCGTCGCGGGGAACGCGCCGCCGCCGACGCGCCACGATCCGTCGATCCCCGAGCCGCTGTCGCGCGTCGTGATGACCGCGCTCGAGCCGTCCGATCGCGCGCGGTTCAAGGACGCCTCCGAGGCGGAGCAGTCGCTGCGCGACGCGTGGGATCGCTGCCTGACCCAGGGCCTGGTGCATCCGGCGGTGCTCGCGATGGAGGAGACCACGCACGACAAGGCGCCGCCGCGGTTCCACCAGCCGCGCGGCGCGCACGCGCGCGTCTCCGCGGAGCCCGTCGGGCCCGTCGGGCACGCTGGGCGCGACGAGCGCGTTCATGCTCCGCCCCCAGCTCCGGCCCCGCCGCAAGCGCCGGCGCCGTTCGTCGTGGAGAGCTCGAAGGGGCCACGCGTCGGCGATGACGATCCGACGGTGCTCCAGATCCGCGACGAGAGGCGGCCCGCGCAGGACGCGACGACGCGCCCGGTGGTGACGACGCCGGACGGCTCGGCCGCGCCGACGATCGACGACGCGCTGACGACCGTGGTCGAGAAGCAGCCCGCCGCGCGCACGGAGACCGCGCTGCGCGGGACGCCGCGGGTACCGCTCTACGTCGTGCTCGCGATCGTCGCGGTCGCGGCGGCTGTCGCGGGCCTCTACGCCGGCGGCGTGCTGCGGTTCTGACCGACGACCGGATCGACGATCGCCGCGACCTCCTCGGCGCAGCCGCGGCACAAGGTGAACCCCGCGCCGCCGTGGCCGTAGTTGTGGATGATCCGGCCGTCGCGCTCGAGCCGGACCTCGAGGCGGTACGGGCGAAGCCCGGTGCGCTCGGTGCGGACGCGGCCGACGGGGAGGCCGAGGGCGCGCGCCTGGCCGAGGATGCGCGCGGTGAGCGCGGCGTCGACCTCGGCGGGGGCGCCGGGCGGCCACGGCAACGAGCACCCGCCGAGGACGAGCTCGTCGCGGCGCGGGATCACGTAGAAGATCGCATCGGCGGTGCGATCGTCGGTGACGCTGGTGGCGCGATCGACGTCGCCGGGATCCGTGACCACGATCTGGCCGAGCAGCGGATAGAGCTGGTCGTCCCCGGCGAGCTCGCGCGCGCCGAGGCCCGTGCAGTTGATCACCAGGTCACCGCGCTCGGCCGCGAGATCGACGACGGCGCGGTGCTCGATCGGGGCGCGTAGCCGCGAGGTGAGCCACGGGAGGAACCGCGCCGGCTCGACGCGCGGTGCGGAGAACTTCCACGCGAGCGGGCCGCCGGTGACGGGGGCGGGCGCGCGCGTCACCTCGATGTGCGTGGCCCACCACGGCCGCGGCGGCTCGAGCGTGTCGTCGGTCGTGATCTCGTAGCCGGTGAGGAGATCGACGCCGGTGGCCGGATCACCCGCGAGCTCCTCGAGCCACGCGCGCGTCCGCGCGGCCCAGCGCGCGACCTTGTCGGGCGGGCCGGCGCGATACGGGAACCACACCGCGCCCGCGACCGCGGACGTCGTGGCCCCACCGCTCGCGGCGGCGACGATGCGGACGTCGTGACCTTGCTCCTCGAGCGCGAGCGCCGTCGTCAGCCCGATGACGCCGGCTCCGACGACCGTGATCTGCACGAGTCCAGCATAGCGGGCCGGCGTCGACCTGCGCAGTCCCTCCGGGCCTGCTGCGCGCCCGTCGTGCGACGGGCTTGCGATTCGGGTACGTTGCCGGCCGTGGAGGCCCTGGTCGATCCGCTGGTCATCGGCGTCCTGACCGTGACCGCGCTGCTCGCCGGGACCGTCGACGCGATCGCGGGAGGCGGCGGCCTGATCACGCTCCCGGCGCTGCTCGCGGCGGGGCTGCCTCCGCACCTCGCGCTCGGCACCAACAAGGGGCAGAGCGTGTGGGGCTCGGCCGCGGCCCTCGTCGCGTTCTGGCGCGCCGACCGCGTCGATCGCAAGCAAGCGCTGTTCGCGTTCCCGCTCGGCCTCGCGGGATCGCTGATCGGCGCCGAGCTCGTGCTCCTGATCTCGCCCGCCGCGCTGCGGCCGCTCGTGATCGCGATGCTCGTCGGCGCGGCGCTGCTGCTGCTCGTGCGCAAGCCGTCGCGCGCCGAGGACGAGGACACGAGCCGGTCGATGCGCGCCGCCGGCCTCGCGTTCGCGATCGCGGCCTACGACGGCTTCTTCGGGCCCGGCACCGGGACGTTCCTGATCGTCGGCTTCGTGGCCCTGTGCGGGCGCAGCCTCGTGCGCGCGACCGCCGACGCCAAGGTCGTGAACTTCGCGTCGAACCTCGCCGCGGTCGCCGCGTTCGCGCACGGGGGCAGCATCCTGTGGACGCTCGCGGTGCCGATGGCGGCGGGCCAGCTCGTCGGCGGCGTCGTCGGGGCGCGGCTCGCGATGCAGGGTGGCGCGCGCCTGATCCGGATCATGGTCCTCGTCGTCTCGGGCGCGCTCGTCGTGAAGCTCGTCGCCGATCTCGTCTAGCGCGCGCTCACTCGATGATCGAGTCGATGACCTGCGGCGGCTCGGCGGCGAGGACGAAGATGCCCGGGTAGCCCTCGGTCTCGAAGCCGTGGCTCGGGTTCCTGCGCAGCACCGAGCGCTCGATGACGAGGTGGCCGGTGCGATCGTTGGACACGAAGAAGATCGCCCCGCCACCCTCGTTCGCGGTGTTGTCCGTCATCTCGACGCCGCACAGGTGCAGGGTGAACGTGTTGCCGTCGTTGTAGATCGCCGCGCCGCTGCCGCCGCCGGGCGTGCCGGGGCGCGCCGGGTTCGCGCCGTGGCCGATCGCCTGGTTGTGCGTGAACAGGCTGTTGATCACCGTGTGCGAGACGCCGATGCTGCTGAGCCCGGCGCCGTTCGAGCACGCGTTGCCGAGCTCGGGGCTGCCGCCGAACGTCGTGTTGACCACGTAGACGGGCAGGGGCTCGGCCGCACCGGGTGGGCGGTACGGGCTGAGCGTGCGCACCGAGGCGCCACCGACGTCGGGGCCGGTCTCGTCGCAGCGGTTGGCGAAGAACCGGCTGTTCACGATCTTGAGCCGGCCGCCGCGCGCGAACACCGCGCCGCCGCCGTCGGGATCCTCGCCGGTCGCGTCGCCACCGACGAACGTCAGGTTCTGGATCGTGAGCTGCGGGTGATCCTGGTTGTCGCAGTGGTCCGTCGTCCAGGTCTGCGCGGGGTCGCAGGTGTTCATGTAGAGGATCCGCCGGCCGTTGCCGTGGAGGACGACCTTGCCGCCACCGTCGATCACGATCTTCGGCCCGGTGTCGTTCACGATCTTCGCCGTGCGCGTGACCTCGATGGTCACCGGATCGGGCCCGCAGTCGAACGTGATCACGCCGCCGCGCGCGACCGCGTCGGCGAACGCGTCGCCGGTGCAGCTCGCGGGGGTGCCGTCGCCGACGACGGTGCGCGGGTTCGAGCTGTCCTCGGGGCCGGCCTCGGCGGGGATCGGGCAGGTGCCGTTCGGGTTGCCGGCGGGCGGGCCGTCGCGCGGGTCGTCGAGCGGGTTGTCGACGTCGATGCCGGGCTCGCCACCACACGCGGCGAGCATCACGATCCACGCGCAGCGAGCGCTCCCCCTCCGGGCCATCCCCGGAGGATACCGCGGCGCGGGCGGCGCGGGCGGCGCGGGTCAGCTGATCGGCTGGAGGCCCTTGGCAGCGCGCAGCTCGCGGACGAGCTGGGCCTGGCCGTCGGCGTGGTAGCTCGACCGCACGAGGGGGCCGGAGACGACGTGCGTGATGCCGAGCGAGCGCGCGTAGGCCTCGAGCTCGGCGAACTCGGTCGGGTGCACGTAGCGCTCGATCGGCAGGTGCTGCTTGCTCGGCGACAGGTACTGGCCGAGCGTGACGATGTCGACGCCGAGGCCCGCGAGCTCGCGCAGCACCTGCTCGACCTCCTCGCGCGTCTCGCCGAGCCCGAGCATGAGGCCGGTCTTCGTGATCGCGTCCCGCTTGCGCGCGTGCTCGAGGATCTTGTAGCTGCGTGGATAGCTCGCCTGCACGCGGACCTGGCGCGACAGCCGCGGCACGGTCTCGAGGTTGTGCGCGAACACGTCGGGGTCGGCGTCGAGCACGATGTCGACGTGCTCGGTCTTGCCCTTGAAGTCGCCCGCGAGGATCTCGAGCGTCATCTTCGGGCACGACTCCTTCACGCGGCGGATCGTCTCGGCCCAGTGCGCGGCGCCGAAGTCGCGTAGATCGTCGCGGTCGACGCACGTGATCACCGTGTGCTCGAGGCCGGAGGTCTCGTACAGCCGGCCGAGCATCTCGGCGACGCGCCGCGGCTCGTCGGGATCCGGCGGAAGCGGGCGGCCGGTCGTCACGTCGCAGAACCGGCACGACCGCGTGCAGATGTCGCCGAGGATCATGATCGTCAGCGCGCGCCGGGTCCAGCACTCGCCGATGTTCGGGCAGCTCGCGCTCTCGCACACGGTGTGGAGGTTCAGCTCCTTCACCATCGCGCGGATCTCGAAGTACTCCGGCTTGCTCGGCAACGTCGCCCGGATCCACTCGGGGTGGCGGCGGCGCGGCGCGGCGGGCTCGGCGGCCGGAGGAGCCTGCCCCACGACGGGAAGGTGGACGCGCGACTCGGACATCCCGGGATGGATACCCCACCCCCGCGAGGAACGCGAGCATCCCTGGTCGGGTGGGGAGGCCCCCCGCCCAGCGGGACCGCCACGCGCGACCCTCGGCGCTTGGAGCGCGGCGACCCCGAGTCGTACCCTCTCCGCCGATGAAGGCCGTACAGGTCACGTGTCCGAACTGTGGTGCCGGCCTGGAGGTGGGCGAGGTCGAGCTCGCGGTGCGGTGCGCGTACTGTGGAACGGCCTCGCGCGTGCAGCGCCGCTCGCGCTTCCTGGAGCGCGCGCTGCCTCCCCCCGCCGACGGGCCGGCGCCGATCGCGGTCCAGAAGCACAACCTCGCCGTCGTCATCGTGGTCGCGGCCGCGGTGGTCGGCTCGCTCGTCACGGGCGCCCTCGTGGTCAGCGCCGGCTCGAAGGCGCCCACCAGGTCGACGGTGGTGTCGCCGCCGCCCGTGCCCGAGCGCCCCGTGATGGAGCCGCCGCCTGCAAAGCCCACGTGGCTCTGGCAGGCCCCGCTCGTCGCCGACGTCGACGGGAACGGGACGCCCGACGTCATCGGACGCGTCCGCCGGCAACGCTTCACCGAGCGTCTCGAGGACCGCGTCTCCATCGCCGCGCTCGACGGCGCGACCGGTGCGCTGCGCTGGGAGAGCGAGTCGCTCGGGACCTACATGGACACGTACGCGTCCACGCTCGCGCTCGCCGGCGACCAGGTGATCGTCGCGTTGCCGCACGGCGAGCTCCGCACGTTCGCGCTCGCGACCGGCGAGGCGACCTGGCGCCGCCAGCTGGACGAGCGGGTCGAGCGACTGTGTCGCGGAGACGACGAGCGGACGCTCCGCGTGATCGGGAAGGATCGTCGGGTCCGCGTGCTGCGCCGGGCGGACGGCGAGGTGATCGAGACCACGGCCCCTCGCGCACCGGGTGCGAAGCCTCCGTGCGTGGAGCTGCCCACCGACCGGATCGAGATGACCACCTGGATCCATGATCGCGAACGCGCGCGCTTTCCCCGTGACCTCGATCTCTTCGTAGAAGGCACGAAGGAAGCGGAGCTCGACGGCGCCCGCGTGACCGTGCTCTACGGGCGACGCCGCACCGGGACCGCGGCGGCGATGCTCGCGGTGCTCGACCGTGACCTGCGGCACCGATGGTCGGCCGTGGTCGCCACGGAGCCCCTCGCCGCGGAGGAGCGCGCGCCGGGGGGCGTCGTCGTCTCCGAGACGCAGGTCTGCGCGTCGTACGACGCCAGCGCGAGCTCGGAGTCCGGCGTGACCTGCTTCTCCCTCGCCGACGGGGCGCGGCGGTGGCACCGGACGATGTCGCGCGCGACGCTGGTGGGGCGTGTGGGGTCGTCGCTGGCGATCACCAGCGTGGGCGCGCTGATCACGGTGGACATCGCGACCGGGGACACGCGGTGGACGTTCCCGTGACGACAGTGCGATCGTAGCTGCGTCGACCATGAAGGCAGTACAGGTCACGTGTCCGAACTGCGGCGCTCGCTTGAGGGTCGGCGAGGTCGAGCCCGTGGTGCAGTGCGACTACTGTGGAACGGCCTCGCGCGTGCAGCGCCGCACGCGGTTCCTCGAGCGCGCGTTGCCGCCCCCCGCCGACGGGCCAGCGCCGATCGCGGTCCAGCAGCACAACCCGGCCGTGGTGTTCGTCCTGATCGGCGCCGTCGCCGGCACGCTGGTGATGGGAGGGATCGTGGCCAGCGTCGTCGCGCGGGCCCCGAGCAACGCGTCGCGGCCGATCTCCGCGGCCGCGCCCGCGCGCGAGGTGGCCAGGCCCAGCTGGGCGGGCAGGGCGCCGCTCGTCGCGGACCTCGACGGGGACGGCACGCCCGACCTCGTCGGTCGCGCGCGCCGCGTGCACCCCGTGGATCAGATCACCCTCCTCGCGCTCGACGGCGCGACGGGCGCGCTCCGCTGGGAGAGCGAGCCGCTCGGAACGTACGGCGAGACGTACCAGGGCACCCTCGCGCTCGCGGGCGACACGGTGATCTTCGCGTCGCCCCGCGGCGAGCTCCGCACGTTCGCGCTCGCGACCGGCCAGGCGGTCTGGCGGCGTCAGCTCGACGAGCGCATCGAGCAGCTGTGCCAGGGGGACGACGACGCGACGTTCCGCGCGCTCGGCAAGGACGGGATCGTCCGGGTGCTCCGCCGCGACGACGGCGAGGTGAGCGTGGACGCCCCCGCGGCGAACGCGCGACCCGCGCAGAGGAAGCCGACCTGCGTCGGGCTGCCGGATGACGAGGCGCGGATGCCAGGCCGCTTCCTCCATCACGACCGGTCGAAGCTCCCGCGCGATCTGCCGCTCGACGTCGAGGGTGCGTTCGAGCGCCCCACGGAGACCGTGCTCCATGGTCGCCGCAAGACCGGCACCCAGGCGGCGATGCTCGCGGTGCTCGACGGTGATCGGCGCCTGCGATGGTCGGCGGTGGTGCCCACGGACCCGCTGGGCTCGGTCGAGCGCGCGCCCCTCATGGTCGTGCCCTCCGAGGAGGCGGTCTGCGCGTCGTACTACGGCGAGTCCGTGGCGGGCGCGATCCGCGTCACCTGCTTCGCGATGGCCGACGGGGCTCGCCTGTGGGACTGGACGGGCAATCAGTGGACGTCCTTGCTCGGTCGTGTCGGCGCCGCGCTGGCGATCTCCGATGGGAGCGCCCTCCTCGCCGTCGAGATCGCGACCGGTGCCACGCGATGGAAGTTCCCGTGAGCCCTCGCCGGGGGCCGACCTGCGGCGTCGGTCCGACGCCGTGAGGAGCGAGAGCAACCCTGATAGGGTGGGCGGGTGAGAGCGATCCTGGTCACCTGCCCGCACTGCGGGGCGCGGCTGCAGGTCGAGAACGTCGAGGTCGTCACGTGCGAGTACTGCGGGACGAGCTCGCGGGTGCAACGGCGCACGCGCATCCTCGAGCGGGTCATGCCGCCGCCGGCGCACGGGCCGACGCCGATCGCGGTGCAGCACGTGAACCCCGCGGCGCGCAGGGCGGTGTGGCTCACCGTGCTGGTGCCGCTGGGGCTGACCGGCATGAGCCTGTGGCTCGCGCACCGCAACCAGGAGCGCGCCGAGCGGATCTCGCAGCAGGTCGCGATCACGGCCCGCACGAGCACGACCACCCGCACGACCTCGAAGGTGAGCGGGGCGGACGCGCCCGAGTGGCAGGGCACGCGCCCGGTGATCTTCGTCGACGTCAACGGCGATGGCACGCTCGACTTCCTCGGCCGCAGCCGACGCGTACGCGCCGGCGACGAGGTGCGGGTGATCGCGCTCGACGGGGCGACCGGCAAGCGGTTGTGGGAGAGCGAGCCGCTCGGGAACTACAGCGACACGTACCAGGGGCGCCTCGCGGTCGCGGACGATCTCGTGATCTACGCCTCGCCGCGGGCGGTGGTGCGCGGGTTCGAGCGCGCGTCGGGATCCACGCGCTGGAAGATGACGCTCGACGAGCGCGTCAAGGCGCTGTGCGCCGGGGACGACGCCACGATCATCGCGATCGGGGCGGACGACATCGCGCGCCGCCTCCGCCGCGCGGACGGCACGACCGTCTCCACCGAGCAACCGCCTGCCCCGGCGCGCGGGCGGAAGAAGCCCGCGTGCGCCGCGCTGCCTAGCGACGACGACGTCTCGTCGTGGGACCTCCGCGACGACGAGCTCGGCCGCCGGCACGAGGTGTCCTCGGCGAAGCGGTACGAAGGGCCGGGCGGCCGCGTGCTCGCCGGGCAGCGCGCGAGGGGCACCCGCGCGGCGACGCTCGTCGGCCTCGATGACGAGGGCGCGGCGCGCTGGAAGATCCTCGTGCCGCAGGACCCGCTCGGCTCCACGGAGCGCGAGCCCGAGCTCGTCGTGGTCGGCGCCAACGAAGCGTGCGTGAGCTACTACGCCGAGTCGATCACGAAGCCGCAGCGTATCGCGTGCTTCGCGCTCACCGACGGCGCGCGCCGGTGGGACATCGAGCATCCGGCGCGCTCGCTACGCTCGCTCCAGGTGCTCGGGCGGCACCTCGTCGTGACCGCCGTGGGCCTCGTCGAGGTCCGCGAGCTCGCGACCGGCGCCGTCGTGTGGGCGTTCGGCGCGTAGCGGCGGCGGCGCTCAGAGGTCGATCGCGTGCCCGAGCGCGGCCTCGGTCGCGCCCTTGATCGTCTCGGCGAACGTCGGGTGCGCGTGCACCGTCGCGAGCAGGCTCTCGGCGTTGACCTCGGTGGTCTTCGCGAGGGTGACCTCGGCGATGAGGTCGGTCACCGCCGGGCCGATCATGTGCGCGCCGACGAGCGCGCCGGTCTCGGCGTGCCACAGGACCTTCACGAACCCCGTGGTCTCGCCGGCGGCGCGGGCCTTGGCGAGCGCGGTGAACGGGAACTTGCCGACCTTGACCGGCACGTTCTGGGCCTTCGCCTTCTCCTCGGTGAGGCCGACCGACGCGATCTCGGGCGTGCAGTACGTGCACGCGGGGATCGCGTCGTAGCGCACCGGCTCGGCGTGGACGCCGGCGATCTTCTCGGCGACGAACACGCCCTCGGCCGACGCGGTGTGCGCGAGGCCGCGACCGATGACGTCGCCGATCGCCCACAGGTTCTCGCCGCACCGATTCTCCCCGTCGACGACGATGAAGCCGCGATCGAGCTTCACGCCGTGCGCCTCGAGCCCGAGGTTCTCGGTGTTGGGCTGGACGCCGACCGCGACGAGGAGGATGTCGGCCTCGAGCGAGACCTTGTCGCCCCCGCTCGCCGGCTCCGCGGTGATCGCGACCCCCGCGCCCGTGTTCTTGGCGCTGGTCAGCTTGTGGCCGACGAGGAACTTGATCCCGCGCTTGTCGAACGCGCGCTGCAGCTCCTTGCTGATCTCCGGATCCTCGTTCGGAACGAGTCGCGGCAGGAACTCGATGATCGTGACCTCGGTGCCGAGCGAGCGATAGAACGACGCGAACTCGACGCCGATGGCGCCCGCACCGAGGACGACCAGCGACTTCGGCTGCGAGGGCAGCGTCATCGCCTTGCGGTACTCGACGATCCGCTCTCCGTCGAGCTCGATGCCGGGCAACGAGCGCGCGCGGGCGCCGGTCGCGAGGATCACGTGCTTCGCCGTGACCGTGCGCTTGCCCTCGCTGCTCGTCACCTCGATCTGGTGCGGCTTCCACGCACCGGAGCGCGGCAGGAGCTTCGCCGTGCCCGCGATCGAGTCGATCTTGTTCTTCTTGAACAGAAAGCCGATGCCCTTGCTGACCTTGTCGGCGATACCGCGGCTGCGCGCGATGATCGCCGGGAAGTCGGGCGTCACGTCGGCGACGCTGATCCCGAAGTCCTTGGCGTGGCGGAAGGTCTCGAGGACCTCCGCGGAGCGCAGCAGGGCCTTGGTCGGGATGCAGCCCCAGTTGAGGCAGATGCCGCCGAGGTTCTCGCGCTCGATGCACGCGGTCTTGAGGCCGAGCTGCGCGGCGCGGATCGCCGCCACGTAGCCACCGGGTCCCGCGCCGATGACGACGACGTCGTAGGTGTCGGTGCTCATCAGGAGTCCTTCACAGCGCCAGCGACTCGGGCTTCTCGAACAGCTCCGCGAACGCCTGCAGCCAGCGCGCGCCGAGCGCGCCGTCGATCACCCGGTGGTCGCACGACATCGTCACGGTCATGCGCTTGCCAGCGACGATCTGGCCGTTCTCGATCACCGGCTCGTCGACCGTCGTGCCGACCGCGAGGATGCCGGCCTCGGGCGGGTTCAGGATCGCGGTGAACCGCTCGATCCCGTACATGCCGAGGTTCGACACCGTGAACGTCGAGCCCGTGATCTCGTGCCCCTTGAGCTGGCGGTTCTTCGCGCGCTCGGCGAGATCCTTGACCTCGGCCGCGATCGCACCGATGCCCTTGAGATCCGCGTCGCGGATCACCGGGGTGACGAGGCCGTCCTCGAT
>Ga0164243_10002504_pt1 | contig 30304 bp, 25 predicted proteins | sample OricompcompostOP_FD_108781 | JGI IMG/M metagenome (GOLD analysis project Ga0164243, IMG submission 108781) | Organic Plus compost microbial communities from Emeryville, California, USA - Original compost - Organic plus compost (OP) | ecosystem: Engineered > Solid waste > Mixed feedstock >... | reverse complement strand
GGCAGCTCCGTCGGCGTTGGAGTGGGCGAAGGTGTCAAGGTCGGTGTTGGTGATGGCGTCAAAGTCGGCGTTGGTGATGGCGTCGGCGATGGGGTAGCCGTCTCCGTTGGCTCCGCGGTCGGCTCCTGCGTTGGCTCAACCTTCGAGTAGTTGGCAACATAAAGGATCACGGTATCACCTTCCTTCAGCTCGGATCCTTCCGCGGGCTCCACACGCACAACGGTATCATCGCTCAGAGCCGCGTTTACGCCCGCATCCTGCTCACGAATGCGATCAAGCGGAATACCGGCCTCACGCAACTTCTGGCGCGCAATATCAAGGTTGACATTGGTGATGCCACTCGGCACCTTCAGGCCGAACTTCAGCGTCACCGTTCCCCCGGCGGCAATGTTCATATTCGGATCGGGGGACTGCGCGATCACTACACCCGTTTTCACATTATCCTCGGGCTTGATGACCAGCTTCTTCTCTTTCGCCAGCTTTTCGGCCTCGCTCCAATTCTTCCCATGAAAATCGGGAACCTGAACCTGTTCTTGCGTCGGAGAAGCCGTCGGCGTTGCCGATTGCGTCCACGGCAGCTTAATCAGACCAAGCTCACCGGCCAGAAAGGCGCTGAATCCCAGTAAGACGACAGCAGCAAGTAAGATAAGAACAGTGATAATACCGGCAGCACGGGATTCTTTCTGTGGGACCTCAGCAGCTGCATCTGACTGCATCATGGTATCGCGCTGAAACGGACGCGTTGCCCCGGTAGGGTCCATAGAGGTTCCTGACTGCGACCCAACCATCAACGGCGCCTGAGCGTAGGCGGGATCTACCGGCTCCCCTTGAGGAGGAAGCATATGTTGCGGGTTCGACGGATGTTGATAGGGCTGTTGGTAGACACCACCAGCGGAAGGCCCTCCTGCGACAGGAGGCGAAATGACAGTCGCACTATCAGTCGCGACCAGCAGGCCACTATTATGGAGCGGATGAAACAGGGAGGCATCCCCCTGTTCCAGCGCTTCGAGGGCTCGCGCAAGCATATTGCCATCTCGATAGCGCATCTCCGGCTGTTTTTCCAGACAGCGTAAGATAATATCTTCAAGGGCCGGAGGAATGCCCGGATTGAAATGACTGGGAGGCGTGGGGGGGTCCTGAATATGCTGCATTGCAACGGCAACAGGTGTGTCACCCTCAAATGGTGTGCGCCCGGTCAGCATCTCATACATGACGATTCCCAGCGCATACACATCAGCGGCAGGGCTGACGATTTCCCCCTGTGCCTGTTCCGGCGCATAATACTGCACCGTACCAAGTGTCATCCCCGTGGTTGTCAGACGCTCGGCATTAATATCTTTATAGACACTGGCAATACCAAAATCGGTTAACTTGATCGAACCATCACGCCCAACCAGAATATTCTGCGGTTTGACGTCGCGGTGCACGATCTGCCGTCGATGAGCAGCGCCCAGACCAAGTGCCACATCATGAGCAATAATAATCGCCCGATCGACAGCCAGTACCCCCCGAGTCCGCAGATAGCGGCGCAGGTCAGTCCCTTCGACCAGCTCCATGACAATAAAATAATTACCGTCGCTCTGGCCGTAGTCATAGACCTGTACGATGTTGCGATGCTGGAGAGATGAAGCCGCTTTCGCCTCGCGCTGGAAGCGGGTAACAAACTTCGGATCGGTACTATAAACATCGCGCAGCACTTTAATAGCGACATCGCGTTCCATATGCATATCACGCCCACGGTAAATGGTCGCCATGCCGCCCCGCCCTATTGGTTCGAGTAGTTGGTATCGCTCAGCCAAAACTTCGATTTGCATAGTTCTCCGCACTGTACAGGCAAGATATCGGTTGCCTATTTTCCGAAATCAGGCAACTCTCTTTCTCAGAAGCGTTCTACAGAATGATGCCTGATCGCACCTTCTTCCGATGCGCCTTCCACACACACCACACTCCACCAACAATTCAGGATACAGATTATTGCTACCTTATCGACGAAAAGGCGTAAGTGCTTTCTCTGATCGGTGATACGATAAGCTGACTACAGATCAGAGCCTCCGGCCCGGCCGGGAAAAAATGCATTGCGTCACTTATTTTAACCTATTCTGCGACAGAATGGAACATTCTACACAAAAGTAGGAGTTTACAACTGTATGCCAGCGCCAATCAACTTCAGCTATTACCGCTCGATTATTTCTCTTCCTTACGCTCCAGAAACTCACTCTGATCTGGCACAAGCAGGGCTGCATTCGGTCCCGGAACGCGCTCATCCCCGTTACGCCTTGTAATACGCAATATATCCATATGTTCTAACACAGGCAAAATATATTTTCGTGTCGTTCCCAGGAGGTCCCGCGCCTCGGCAACCGTCATCGTACCATGCTGATACAGATAGGTCAGCACTTTGCGCAGCATTTCCTCATAGGTTTCACGCAAAAAGAGCAGGCCGTCACCAATCTTGACAAGCACTCCCTGCTCTATCAGGGCCGTGACCACCTCCGCCTCTGCAATCTTCTCGGCCTCGGCACGCGTTGGCGGCGTAAACGGACTGGCCCGGAACCTCTCCAATAATTGTACCACCTGCTTCTTCTGTTGTTCTGTATACTGCGGTGCATAGCCCGGAAGATGGACCGTGCCCGCTCCCCGCGTCTCCGATAGGCCCCCTGTGCCCGGTATCTCTCCCTGTTCCAGCACGCCTTCTCTCTGTAACGTCGCAAATACATCGGCAGCAAGACGGGGCGTCAGATGCAGGCGAGTACGCCACTCCTCTTTGGAGAGTCCGCTTCTCAACGGATAGCGCCTGTGGAAATCACTCACCAGACGGACGCTCTCCTCAACCAGGGCTTCCCAGACCGTCTGCGCGACCCAGAAATTGCCTATTTTACGCACTCTTCTTTCAGATAACAACGTGTCACATATCTGTTGTGTCACATCTTCTGCAAGATTACACTGTCGGGCCAGATCTCTCAGCTCATATCCTTTTCCACCCGACGCAGAGGCGCCCTTTTTCGCTCCGACCCGGCGGGTTTCCAGAGCAGCCAGCACCAGATCTTCCGGCGTGCCATGAAGCATCTGTTCCAGCGTCTCAAGCACCGAAGCCTGAAAGCGTCGATGATACCGGGGCCGTGTGTCTACTACCTCCCCGCCGCCAATAGTCATGCTTGGCGAAGGGATACGCAGGACGAACGGGTCCCGTCGCACCAGTACCGCCGGACGGCTGAGGCGAAACTGCGCCCAGGCACTCGCTCCCGGCTGCAACGTCTCCACATCTAGCAGGCGCACCTTAGCCGGAATCTCCTGGGAGCCGCTGAACACCTCTACCTCTGTATTATGCGTTAGCGGACGAGGTGCATCGGGCAACAAGCGTATCCGCGCATCAAAGAGCTGGACCGGACGCAACTGCCCCGGCAGGGCCACAACATCTCCACGCCTGACATCGCTACGAGCAATGTTCGCCAGATTGAGCGCGACCCGGCTCCCCGGACGAGCCACCTCGACAGCCTGCTTATGCGTCTGCATGCCTCGAATACGTGTACGTAAGCCAGCAGGCAGGATCTCCACCTCCTGTCCAACGCGGAGTGTCCCATCAAGAAGCGTCCCGGTCACAACCGTGCCAAAGCCGGTGAGCGTAAAGACACGGTCAACAAACAGGCGTGGGCGGGCAATATCCTGCCGCACTTCCTCTTCTGACAATATACGGTCAAGTGTGCTCAGAAGTTCCGGCAACCCCTCTCGCGTATAGGAAGAAACAGGGAGGATCGGGGCCTGAGCCAGCGTGGTAGGCCGAAGTTGCGCGCTCACTTCCTCACGCACCAGTTCCAGCCATTCCTCATCCACAAGGTCGGCCTTTGTCAAAGCCACGACACCACGGGGAACCCGCAGCAGGTCGAGAATTGCCAGATGCTCCCGCGTTTGCGGCATAATCCCTTCGTCAGCGGCAACAACCAGCAGCGCCGCATCAATGCCGCCTGTTCCTGCTAACATATTCTTTATAAAGCTCTCGTGACCGGGTACATCCACAATACTGACCTCACGCCCGCCTGGCAACGTCAACCAGGCAAAGCCCAGATCAATGGTCATGCCACGCGCTTTTTCCTCTGCCAATCGGTCAGGATCAATTCCGGTCAGCGCCTGCACCAGCGTCGACTTTCCGTGGTCAATATGCCCGGCAGTACCAATACAACTCATAGTTCCTCTTGCTACGCTTCCTTAGCCCTTATCAGAAGTCTTGTTTCTCGATGGATCAAGGATAATCCCAGACGGTTTCAGTATACTACAACAAGCCCTTTCTGCCCAATCGAGCGCATAAAAAAGGGAGACGATGCCCGAAACATCGTCCCCCTCAACAATGGGCAGAGGTAAAAAAAGGGTTATTCTTTCACATCACGTCTGGCCATGAAGAAGACGGCAATAGCCAGCAAGGCAACCGTATAGCCCGCGATTACAAGCAAGAACTGTGTAGACGAGTAGCTCCCGTTGACAATCGGTGTAAACATCGCCAGACGCACGTGCTCCTGACCGGCCCAGGCAGAAACCAGCGCGTTCAGATCAGGCCCGAGCAGATACGTCTGAATCTTCAGGAAGATGTCGTTGTGGGTAAAGCTTGCCACAAGGTAGAGCATGATTGTTGCCATGTTATCGACGGCAAACCAGCAGAGTGCCGCTGTCATCCCGAATGCCAGCGAGCGCCCGAGGACCGCCATTGCCGCAGCCATTATAATGGTCACTACGTGGCTAATCAGCGCCGAGGAGAGAAAATAGCTGGCAAATTTCCAGTTCTCGCCTTTCAACGCGCTCAGGCTGTTCAGATTCCCGGCCAGAATCAAGGCGTTCACGACTGAACCCAGAGCATAGACCAGGACGCTGATAACCAGCATGCCAAGCGCCATAATCAAGAGGGCAGTCAGTTTCGCGAACAGAAGCTGTAGTTTCCCTACACCGCGACCAAGCACCACACGGATCGTACCGAAGTGATATTCCATCCCGATCAAGTAGGCCGTTATCATGATCAGGAAGAGCCCACCACACACCCGCACAAACATCAGCCCCTCAAACTGGTTCGTCCAGAAGCCAACAGGATCTTTGAGCGGGCTCCTGGCATCATTCCCTATATCCGTAAGCAGAATCAGCAGATTCACACCTACCAGCCCACAGAGCGAAAGCAGGCCGGCCACCCAGGTCAGCGGATGCCGCATGAGCTTCGTTATTTCGCCCCGAACCAGCCCGGGGAAGCTCGGGAACATACCTATCGCCATGTGCCCCTGTACGTTTGACACCTCCATACTCAGTACTCCTCAATTCGTCCATGCCATGTGTTTTTCAGAAAATCATACATACAAAAGCCTTGATACACACGTTCAGCGTATAGCCTTCAATCACTCAATCAATCTAGTCAGAAACGATACTGTAGAGCTGTCGCACAGGTATCGCATAATTGTCGCAAAACTGTCTCAGTACCGGCCCCCTTCCTGATCCCCGCGTTTCCGATTCTCCAGAGACCAAACGCGGAGGCTGACCCCTTTGTAGCTGCTTTGTAGTAGCTTTGTAGTATAATGGGGGACGTACGAACAGATTTTCCGCCTGGTTAGCCTTGATGATGAGGATGTTGCAGAAACGCAATGAATGAAAAGATACAATCCGTCCTGAACTCACTCCCACACAAGCCCGGTATCTACCTGATGAAGGATGCAGAGGGCAAGATTATCTACGTTGGTAAAGCGATCTCGCTGCATAATCGCGTGCGCTCCTACTTCCAGCCTTCCGCCGACCTGAGCCCCAAGAATCAAAGCATGGTCGCTCGTGTTGACGACATCGAGTTTCTGGTAGTTGAAAACGAGGTCGAAGCGCTGGTACTGGAGAGCAACTATATCAAGCAGTATCGCCCGAAATATAATGTGCTGCTTCGCGATGACAAGAACTATCCTTATATCAAAATCTCGCTCACCGAAGATTTTCCGCGTGTCTATCGCGTCCGCAGCTACCAGCGTGATGGGAACCGCTATTTTGGACCCTATACCAATTCGGGCGCGGTCGATGCCACATTAGATCTGCTCAATAAACTTTTTGCTTTCCGCACCTGCCGCTATGATGGCAGCAACTGGGCTCCCCCGCGCGAAGGCGAAGTGCCCGCCGGCTGGAAACAGAAGCTTCTCACGCGTCCTTGCACCCAATACTATATTCACCGCTGTCTGGCTCCCTGTGTGGCCTATTGTACCCGAGAGGAATACGACGCGGTGATTCAGCAGGTGATTCTTTTCCTTGAGGGCAAGCATGATGAGATCCTGAAAGATCTGCAACACCAGATGGAGACCGCCGCCGAAAACCTTAATTTCGAGGAGGCCGCCCGCATCCGCGATCGCATCAAGGCCGTTGAACGCGTGCTGGAGAAACAGCGCATCATTAACACGGAAGGACAGGAAGATCAGGACGTGATCGCTCTGGCCCGCGGGGATGATGAAACCTGTGCGCAGGTCTTCTTCTTCCGCAGCGGTAAGCTCATAGGGCGCGAATCCTTTATTCTTCAGGGAACCCGCGACAGCAGCGAGGGTGAAATACTCTCCTCGTTCCTGCAACAATTCTACGAAACGTCACCACACATTCCCTCTGAAATCATCCTCGAAGCAGAGCCGGATGACCGCGAGGTGCTTCAGAACTGGCTCAAAGAGCGGCGCAAAAGCAGCAACGCCACCTCCAGAAGCACCAGCGTTACCCTGACTGTCCCCAAACGTGGAGACAAGGTCCGCCTGATCGAGATGGTCAGGCGCAACGCACAGGAAGTGCTGGAACAGCAGCGGATCAAATGGCTGACCGATAGCCAGAAAACACAGCTTGCTCTGGACGAATTGCAGGAAGCGCTGAATCTGGTCAGCCCGCCACAGCGCATTGAATGCTACGATATCTCCAATACCCAGGGCACCAACTCGGTCGGGGCGATGGTTGTCTTTGAGGGCGGCAAGCCGAAGAACAGTGAATATCGCCGCTTTAAAATCAAGACCGTTGAGGGCGCAAATGATGTCGCCAGCCATCAGGAGGTATTGCGTCGCCGCTTCCGTAAGGTTGCGAAAGAAAAAGCCGATCATACAATGATAGAGAACACAACACTGGAAAACCCTGCGGTTCCAGTAAACGGCGACATCGCTCCCGCAACCGAAGATGAACAGCACTTTGAGCATGATTGGAGCCTGCCGGACCTCATCATCATCGATGGCGGTAAGCCACAGCTACATGCGGCGATGGAAGTGCTCCAGGAGCTTCACCTTGACATTCCGCTTATCGGGCTGGCAAAGGAAGAGGGTTCACATACCAAACTGGCGACAAATGAGGCTATCTTTGTGCCCGGGGCCACCGAGCCGATCCTGCTTCCCGGCACCTCACAGGCGCTGTATCTGTTGCAACGCATTCGCGATGAAGCGCACCGCTTCGGCATCACCTACCATCGCAAAGTGCGCTCGGAGCGAACCTTTAAGTCTCAGCTCGATGAGATACCCGGCATCGGCCCAAAACGTAAAAAGGCGCTGATGCGTCACTTCGGCTCGCTGAAGGCGATCAGTAACGCCAGTGTTGAAGAGCTGGCAGCCCTAGAAGGAATGACGCGAGAGGCCGCTGAAAAAGTCAAGGAATACATCGGGCGCCAGGAATAAAAAAAGCCAGACATAACGTTATACAATAAGGAGTGCTAGCAGTCACAAGCTCCGATTGACAACACAACGGTTTCGCGTTACTATAACAAATGCAGGGCGACTTTTCCAGTCTCCCCCGTTCTTATGTAATATCATAGTAAACAAATACCTGGCAACAAAAGAGTTGTTCTGACTCTGCGCTGCTATTTTACTGCTCTTTCAGACAAGAAAAGAAAAACAAGCAGTTGTTATGGCCGCTTTGTAGAGAGGTGATTGGTATATGCCAACGTACGAGTATCTCTGTCAAGCCTGTAGCCACCGTTTTGAAACGTGGCAGAAAATGACCGATGAACCGCTGACCGTCTGCCCTGAGTGTGGTGGACATATCCGCAGAGTGCTGTATCCGTCGGGAATCATCTTCAAGGGGTCCGGTTTCTACAAGACCGATCATCCCGGCAGCTCTTCTAACGGAAGCAGCACGAGCTCTACCGAAAGCAAGAGCTCCACAGAGAGCTCTTCTTCGTCAAGCACAAACAACAGCACATCATCCAGCGAGAGCAAAACAGCAACCGCTGCGGGTTCGTAGGGTTCCGCCTTCAGGCGGAGCCTACCGCCGCCCGATAAGAAAAGAGGAGCAAGCAAGACCATATGGGAGAATCGGTTCTGGCCTCCATTCAACGACAGCAGATTGAAGCTGCGATCGGCGAACTCCTGCTTACCGATGATTATTATATTCGGCAGGGCATCCTTGAGAAGATTCGCCACCTGATCGGTCATGCCGATCCGTCATTAGATCCCTCTCTCTTCAGTGAAATGGCACAGGAGGAGCTCCGGGCCCTTCGCCTCTTACCAGCTCCGCCCGACGCTCAATAGACCTCCACTCAAAGGAGGTTCTTTTTTTGCCTGGCGCATCTGAGCGTTTCTCATCGCTTACCTCTTCCATTCACCTGAATAGCCCATCCTACCTTCTGTTTATCCTGTGCCTGATCCCCTTTCTTCGCACTTTTACACCTCTTTTTACCAACCAAAACCCATCTGCACAAAATTGTAGAAGGCAATCTATTCACCCAATATTCCTATTAACAGATCTTACTATGGCACTCGAAACAGCATAAGAGTGTATACTAAAATTACACAATCTGTAGCAGGGAGACAAGGAAGCAAACAATAATACATAGAGAGGTGCAGGAGTTACAGGGTATGCAGGTGCAGCACGAGCCGACACAGGTACAGCAAGAGACGATAGAGGCTCTTCAGAAACAGATCGAAGAACTTACGGCAAGTAACCTCTTATTACAGGAGGAGATTGAGCGAAAAGAACAATTTATCGCGATGATAGCCCATGAGTTGCGCAATCCCCTTGCGCCTATCATTAACTACGCGCAGATGCTGCACCGTCATCTTGCCAACGTAGAAGATCAGGAGCCTGCAACAACGGCACGCCGTCCCAGGGGAATGCAGCGTAATGCCAGTATCATTGTCAGTCAGGCCCAGCGAATGGCCCGCCTGGTCAATGATCTCCTGGATGCGAACAAACTCGCCTCAAACCAGTTTTCCATTCTACCCAGGCCATGTGATCTTGTGACCATCGTCAAAGAGAGCGTTGAGCAGCTTCGGCCCGTCGCTCCCTATCATACCTTCGTCGTGGAAACGCCCGATACTTCTGTACCGGGTAACTGGGATGAAGGGCGCTTGCATCAGGCACTCGGGAATCTGCTGGATAACGCGATCAAGTATTCGGATGAGGGAAGCACCATCACGGTCAAAGTATGGCTCACCTCGGCAACAGCGGAGCAACCGGCTCTTGTACATGTCAGTGTCCATAATCAGGGCATTACGATCCCTCCGGAGGAAAGGGGCCACCTGTTTCAGCCCTTTGTGCGGCTGGAAGCAACCCGGGAGAGGCGCAAAGGAAATGGCCTGGGGCTCTACATCACGCATTCCATCATCGAGGCGCATGGAGGAACGCTACGGCTGGAATTGCCAGAGCCAGGGCAAAGTGGCACCACGTTCTGCTTCGATCTGCCCTTGCAGGATGGCTAAACGTTCCCTCCTCATTCTGCCCGTAGAGCATTCCCCTCAAGCCCGCTTCCCCCTCCAACCAAACAGCAAAGCGTCGCTCCACGCTTTTCGGCTTGAGCACAAACTGAAGGCGCTCCAGTAACTCTGGAAGCGCCTTGTACAAAACAGAAAAGACAAACACGAGGAGACAGCAGGATACGATTTATGTTAGACTGCCTGAGCAAGCACAACAACCCCTTTGAGTAACTGGTCTGTCCCTGTGGATTTCACCAGTTCTGCTGTGCCAGCAATCAACGCAAGATACTGGTTTGCTTCTCCGACCGGCATATCCGAGGGTATCCACGCCATACCGTCTCTGATCTCAGAGGTGCCTGTGATACGATATTCTTTAAACGCGCCGTGATTGTTGCGCAAGGTGATGCGCTGTCCCGGCTGCGCGTTCTTCAGCTTCTCGACCACTTCAAGGGCATTTTCCATGCTACCGAAGTTGTTCAGCCGGTTTCCGAGCTTATCAATGCCAACATCACCGAGCAGACTCGTAATATCCTTTAAAGGCACCTCACCCACTCCAGGGGCCTGCATTGCCATCGACTCAAGCTGAGGATCGGTCTGAAGCACACTCGAGGGATCACCCGTCTGAATGGAGCCAGATTTCAAGAGCTTAGTATCACCAAGCATCTGCTGTAGTCCCAGACCGCCGAGCAGCTCACCAAGCAATCCCGCACTCTCAGGCGACGTGACCGCCTCGGGCTTGCCCTTGTCATCCGTCAGCAGGCGGGCAGTCAAGCCGGGCAGATCATCCACCGCAATCGGCTTCAGATCTTTTGTCGCAGGATAATTGGTAAACACACCGGCAGGCGGATTCTTTTTATCATCCTTAGGCGCAACCGTATGCGCCTTGTTTTTGTTCGGCTGAGAATCATGAACGGCAAAAGCTCGGTGAAAACCAAACGTTGCAGCACCGGCAAGTAAGCCACCAGCCAGTACGACTAAGAGCATGAGGCGTTTGTACTGTCGCATACTCACTTAATCCTTTCCTGAAAAACTAGAAGTAAAGGAAGAAGATATGCAAGACGGCCCGTTGTTGACCGACCATCTTCCCTGCCATCCCTCTCCACAGTTGCCACCACTGCGAATGGCCTGCATCATCGAGCCTTGTGATCCAGATATAGTACAAACCACAAATGTCTCACTCTGTACCACAGTAGCTCACAATGCATTATACATGACAGCATATTTTAAATCAAAAATTATGAGCTCACACCGCACATGTAGTACTATTTTATTTTTAAAAAGTCGGTTCTATGAATGGTAAATTATTCATGCAGATAGTGACATTTTTCCACATATCACATCATGCTTTTTCAACATAGCTTACCTGTAGAATCTGACAGGAGGCCCTGTCTATTTCTCGGGAACCAAAAACCGTTGAGATGAGCGGTGTTTTTGGTCTGGGGAACGGCTATACTGGCAACTGTGCGAGGAAACCTACCAGTAACGCATCATTTCTCGCCCGCGCTGCATTGTGGAACCCGGTGCGAGTGGGAATAGGGCACGACGGGGACGGTGCCCGTACCGGGGTTGAAACTCTGGTATGGTGCTACTGGTAGGGACTCTTCATTCTCTGTCCCGGTTCTTGCGTACAGCGTTGTTTTGCCGCTCTCAGAGCATAGAGAGAGCAGGGCTCCCTATCCTTGTCTATTACCTCGGGATTGGAGCGCCAATGCAGAAGGAGATCATATGACACAGTGGGCCTACAAAGTGGTCTATATCGATTACCGGGGCCGTATTTCCTGTGAGGGGCAGGAAACCCTGATCGGGAATGAGCGCCGCAGCGCCTTTGCCCGTCGCTACCTCAACAGTCTGGGACGCGAAAGCTGGGAGCTGGTCGCCGTTCAGCCTCTGACCACCAACTCCGCATATTATGTTTTTAAACGCCCGGCACAAGAGGGCGACTTCGCAGACGAGCACCCTGAAAAGCAAACTCAGGAGGAACAAACGCCTCCCGCAAGTGGCGGCCCGACCGTCGAGAATGCCTGATCTACCGGGTTGAGTTTCTGGTTTTCCTGAGCGTATCTGTGCCCTTCAGATACACTCAGGTTTTTATTGCACTATTCAACCAGCTCACACATCATACTTTTTACCATTTCTCTTTTATACATTCTTCCTACCATTTTGCATATCTCTATTTTTATGCTACCCTATATACGGAAGAGGACCTCATCTCACAATTACCGCTTTCATATCTGGCCCTCTTGAAGCCGAACATGGGAATATGTGGAAGAAGGGGAAGTAACCGTGACGAAAAGACCAATCCATCCACTCCGCGCTATGCGCGAACACCTGAACCTGACACAGAAACGCCTCGCAGAAGAGGCTGGAGTTGGCGCACAAACAATCCTGCGTGCCGAGCATAACAAGCCTATCAATGCCGAATCGCGCCGCCTGCTCTGTGACTATTTTGGAATGACGCCGGAAGCACTGGGACTGGTCAACAACGAGCAGAAAGCAGTCGACAACAGGCGTCCTCCCGACACTCCCGCTATCGCGCTACAGGAAATCCCGACCTCACCGATCGCCCAGGCCATTGCTCAGGGCATCGTTCTGGCCTCGAAGCAGCTTGAAAGCACCGACATGGCGCACACCCGTTTTCATGTGTTACAACGATACGGGCTTGCACCGCACCTCACACAGCCTCTTCCCGATGCTCCTCCGCTCTGGCAGCGATTGACAATGGCCCTCAAAAAACCAACTGAACTGGATGATATGACGCTCAAGCATCTGGAAGCTATCACTAGAGATTGCTGGTCCGTGCTATCTGATATGCTCGGAATCTTCTCGCAGGGCATGTTGAACTATGTCTTGCAACGCCTGGAAGTCGTCACCACCTTCCTTGAAAGCCCGCTCTCAGCCGAGGCGCGTCACCGCCTCGCTCGCGTTGCCGGTGAGCTGGCTCAAGTTGCCGGTGAGATCCTCTTTGATCTGAAAGAGCATGAGCAGGCAGAGTACTATTATAACGCCGCGCTGGAAGCGGCTCGCATGATCAAAGACGAGATTATGCAGGCGGTTATCCTCGGGCGCAAATGCTTTATTCCGCTCTACAACCGGAACGCTCAGCAGGCACTCACTTTGTTGCAGGAAGCACATACTCTCTCGCCGCTCTACCTTCCTGAGGTCACGCGAGCCTGGCTCTGGGCAATTGAAGCCGAAGCACATGCCCTGTTGCGCAATGAGGCGGCCTGTCAGAAAGCGCTAGATATGTCGGAGTGTTTCCTTGAGCGTGGACAGCCCGGTAACCTGCCATACACCCGCTTTAATAGCACCACGCTGCTGAACTATAAAGGAACCTGCCGTCTCCGGCTGCATCAGACTGAGCTTGCGATTCAGACACTGCATCAGTCATTATTACGGCTTGATACAACGCGCACACGTCAGAAAGCAATTGTCTATATCGATCTTGCCAGCGCCTACTGTCAGGCGAATGAGATGAGCGAAGCCTGTCTCTATGCGCAGGAAGCCCTCTATCTGATTGGTCAGATCAAATCGGCACGTGTCTTCCAACGCTTCCTGAACATGCGCCGTCAGCTTGATTCCTGGCAAAAGCTTCCGTCGGTGAAAAGCATTGATGAGCATATCGCCACGCTGCGTCCTCTGATCAATCCGTTCTGGAATACATAAGCCCATGAAGTCCTCGCTTGCTTTCCACATGCTATAATGACAGAGAGATAGCGCTTCTCCAGCCCCATGCCAGAGAAGCGCCCTCGAACTCGATCAAAGATGACCGATTCACTTCAGTGAGGAGATGTTATGTCAACAACTTCCCCAACGCAGTTTCAGAACTTTATCGGTGGCAAGTGGTGCGCTTCCAGCAGCGGCAAAACCTTTCTCAGCACTAACCCGGCTCGTACCAGTGACACCATTGGCACCTATCAGAGCTCGACCGTGGAAGACCTGGAAGCAGCGATTGAAGCCGCCACCAGGGCCCAGAAAGGATGGGCGAGCACGCCAGCCCCGGTCCGTGGCGAGATTTTGATGAAGGCCGCCCAATTGATGGACGAACAGCGTGAGGAGCTTGCCCGCCTCATGACCCGTGAAATGGGCAAGATCCTGAAAGAGACCCGTGGCGAGGTTCAGGTCTCTATCGATGTCGCTCGATTTATTGCCGGAGAAGGTCGCCGTGCAGAAGGCGAGACTGTTCCCTCCGGCCTACCCAATAAATTCTGTATGACCGTACGGCATCCGCTTGGCATCGTCGGCATTATCACCCCCTGGAATTTCCCGCTCTCCATCCCTGTCTGGAAAACGCTTCCAGCCCTGATGGCAGGCAATGCTGTGATACTCAAACCCGCCAGCGATACCCCCGCGCTCTCCCTCAAGCTGGCCGAGATTCTACAACAGGCCGGGCTTCCCGATGGCGTGCTGAATGTATTAACTGGCTCAGGCGGCACCCTGGGCACAGCCCTGGCAAGTCATAAGCGGGTCAATATGATCTCGCTCACCGGCTCAACTGAGGTCGGCAAGCAGGTTGCCGAGATCTGCGGGCGTGATCTACGACGCTGTGCCCTGGAGCTGGGGGGCAAGAATGCCGTCATCATTCTTGAAGATGGCGACCTGGACCTTGCCGCCGAAAGCGTCGCCCTGGGAGCATTCGGAACAACCGGTCAGCGCTGCACAGCAACCAGCCGCGTGATTATTCAGCGTTCGGTCCTCAAAGCTTTCACCGAGCGCCTGCTAGCCATTACCGAGAAGCTACGCATTGGTGATGGCCTGGATGAACAGGTTGATATGGGACCGCTGGTCAATATGGGACGTGTCAAAGCGGTTCACGAGTATGCGCAAATTGGCAAGCAGGAGGGCGCCAAACTGGTGACGGGAGGAGCACCCCTGACCGACGGTGCACACAGCGAGGGCGCGTTCTATCAGCCGACCATCTTTACCGAGGTTCAGCCCGAGATGCGCATAGCCCGCGAGGAGATCTTTGGGCCTTTCGTCTCGTTGATTCCGGTGGCCAACTATGAGGAGGCTATTGAGGTCGCGAACGGCAGCCAGTACGGGCTTTCGACTGCTATTTTCACCGAGGACATGCGCTATACCTTCCGTGCCATCCGGGATATCGAGTCAGGACTGGTCTACGTCAATGCGGGCACAACCGGTTCGGAGATTCATTTACCCTTCGGCGGCATGAAGCAGAGCGGCAACGGGCATCGTGAGCTAGGCAGCAGCGCCGTTGATGAGTTCAGCGAGGTCAAGAGTATATTCGTGTCCTATCCGCCTCATAAATAACAGGCTCATTCAAGCAAAAAGCTACCGAGTTTCTGGCGAGCTCGGTAGCTTCACAAACTCAGCTCAGGCACCACTACTCTGCAAAGCGAATTGCTCAAACATAGCCTCCCAGACTTCCTGGTTCTCCAATCGTTCGCGTGGATTGGCAACACGAGCATTGATCATCTCAAAGATACAACATAACAATCGATGCAGGATCATCGCGGCCTGATCGTAAAAAGCCTCAGCCTTATGCACATCGCCGCTCATAATCTCGTAACAGAGGCTGGTGAAGTTCTCGACGTCGACATGATTATGCTCAACCTTAAACTCATAATTGCCAACGTTCGTCAACCCTTCATTCATCATCAAGGACTTGAGCGCATTCGGATCAAGCGCCAGGCCATTCGAGCGCTGCAATTCGGCCAGCGCGTCCATCGTCCAGTTAACAAACTCAGCCAGCGCCGGAAGCTGATCCATTGGCGTTCTACGTTTATCCCATTCCTGTTCCATCCGGCTGATGAGATCTAACAGCGCAAAGTTTTCGAGACGCAGCTTTTCCGCCGGATCCGGCAGGCGCACATTGCGCTCGCTGGGTGGCACCGCCTCCTGCTGCGCGACCAGCAAGAACTTCTGCTGTACCAGTTGCGCCAGATCCTGCGCAACCTCCAGTTCAGGACGACGAATAGCGGTCGCAATCCGCCGCACCCGCCGATACAAATTGACATGGGTGAACAGTTCCAGAGCGCGGAGATCAAAGCGGATGGTAAACGGGATTGCAGGCGAGAGCTGAAGCATGGTGCGCATGCCCTGCGGTAAAAACTGCCGGAGCGTCTGCCACTCATCGCCATAATGCACCATTTCCATCGTGATGCGCAGAACATCGATGTCTAACGAGATTTCTCCATGCGGCAACAGCTTCTGTACATTCGGGCTGGCGATAAACTCATAATTGCCTTCGTTCCATAGAGCCAGTTCGCGGGCCGTCCATAAGACCTTTGTCTTGAGTGCCTGCTGTAACTGATCCTCCGTAATCGCCCCCATTGCGATAAGCCGTTCCCCGATACGCTTCCCAATAGGATCCTGTAATTGTTGCATGTAGGCCTGCTCGATATGGTGATACGTGGTCATACCAAGCTGTTGCAAGACATCACCAAGCGTTAAAGCACTCGGGTCAAATTCGGAGCAGTTCGCAAGCTTCCCTTCATTAAAATAGAGGATACCCATTCGCCCGTTGCTCTGCTTCAGATGGATAGCGCCCGTCATCCCTCCCATTTCCACTATCTGCAATACTTCCACCAGGCCAAAATCTTTGAGTGATCCAGATAAGACAGTGCCTGTATTCATATATCCCCCGTGGGCCAGATCAGTTTAAAAGAACACTGGAAAACATCTACCCTGATTGTAGCGAATCCGAGTCGTTTCTGCGAAGAAGAAAACGTGTCGGAACACTGTTTTCTGCCTCATTATAACAAGCTCAACTTGTTTCAACAAGTATCTTATTGCCTCTGTTATTCCCCTTTTCTACCAGTATGTGTTCTTTTTCACCTTCACACTTAAAGTGATCTGAAACAAGGGTTCGTGCAATGATAAGATGAACTATCCACTTTTCCTTCTTTTGAAGCGGCCCAAATCCAGTTCGCCAACAATCATACCGAGAAAGATTGCCCCACAGCCGATAATTGTCGGGATACTCATTGGTTCCCCGATCACCCCTCCGATGATAGCTGCCCAGACAGGCTCAAGCGCGTAAATCAGCGTTGCCTGTGTGCTGCTCAAGAACTTCTGCACCCAGTTCATCACCGCGATACAGAATGCGGTCGCGATCAACCCCATCGCCAGCGCGGCAAGCCAGACTGTCCAATCAGGAGAGACGAAGCGCTCACCAGCTAGCGGCATCGCGATCACACTCAGAAGCGCCGTCATTCCCATCTGAATAATCGTCTGGTTAAGTGCATCCGAGCGCGCCGCAAACTTGCTGATACTGACAACATGCAGTGCATTTGCTACGGCGCAGCCGAGCATCAGCGCCTCCCCCAGACCAAACGTCAGGGTCAATTGATCATTCACCGATAATAGCGTTAACCCGAGAAAGGACAGCAGCACTCCGACCAGCGCGGCAAGCGTCGGCCTCTGGCGCAACAGCAAGACAGAGAGGATCGTCACAAACGGCACGTAGAGCCCGGTAATAAACGCTGCCTTACTCGATGTCATAAACTGTAAACCCACAGTCTGCAATGCATAAGCGGCAAAGAGAATGACGCCGATACAGGAACCTGAGATCAGTTCCAGTCGGGTAATCCTGCGCAGCCGCTTGTATGAGAAGAGCGCCAGAATCAGCGTCCCGATCCCAAAACGCAGCGCTAGAAAGGTAAAAGGCCCGCTCAGACTGACCGCACGCTGCACCACAATAAAGGTTCCACCCCAGATCATCGAGACCAGGAGCGGCAACAGAATATATTTCAGATGATGACCGTTTCGTGTATGCAGTGCGCTCCCGTGGCCGGGCTGCACGTTTGATTGCATCTCGGTTGCCATAAAAATACAGAACCCTCTCTAGTATTCAGGAAGCGGGCCGTTGACGCCAGGCTCCTTGATAGTTAACAAAGCGATCGAGGTGATAGTACGAGTAACCTGCGGAATACTGCGGATGCGGGCGACCAGCTCCCGTAAGCTCTGAGGAGAGGCCGTCCGGATCTTTAAAATAAAGCAATCCTCGCCATCAACATCATAGCACTCCACAATCTGCGGCTCCCGGCGTACAAAGTCCTCAAAGAGCTCGTTTTCTCCCTCACATGCCTGTAACACCACCCGGACAATCGCAGTCAGTCCGCAGCCAATCTTCGTGGGATCGAGCAACACCGTATAGCCGGTAATCACACCTTCCTGTTCCAGGCGCTGAATACGTGCATAAACGGCAGGTGCGCTCAATCCGGTCGCCTTTCCAAGTGCGGTATGTGTCATCCGGCCATCACGAGCAAGCAAGTTCAGGATCTTTTGATCTATCTCATCCAACGGTACTCTCCCTTTTAACTTTTAGGCATTACTTTCAAATTTCTTCTGTTTCTTTTGTAATACCATATTTTTATTTATAGATCAACAAATAAACTCCAGCCATGTGCGGAGCAGCAGACAAGCGACACCATCCACCGGCCACGCGTGTTATAATGCCGTTATGAGTATAAGAAATCATATTGCTATTGTTACCGGTGCGGGTCGTGGAGTCGGTCGCGCAACGGCGCAGCTCTTTGCCCGGGAAGGGGCCAAAGTTGTCCTTTTCAGTCAGACGCCGGCCCACCTTGAAGAGACCCTGGCCGCGATTCGCCAGGAAGGCGGAACCGCCATCGCCGTTAGCGGCGACGTTGCAAACGAAGACGACGTTCAGGCGCTGTTCCAACAAATGAGGAAACAGTTTGGACGGGTCGATATTCTTGTCAATAGCGCGGGTCTTGTTGCAACGCGTCCCTTCGAGGATATGGATAGCGCCACCTGGGACCGCGTGCTTGCTGTCAACCTGCGTGGCACCTTCCTCTGTTGCCGTGAGGCCTTCAGGATGATGATTGCGCAACACCAGGGCGTGATTATCAACATCTCATCGCTTTCGGGCGTCAAAGGGGTAGAAAAGTTTCCCGGGTTAAGCGCCTACAATGTCTCGAAGGCCGGAGTTGCCAGCCTGACCGAGATTCTGGCAGTCGAAGGGAAGCCGCATAATATTCGCGTCTGTGCGGTCAGTCCGGGAGCCATTGATACCGAGATGCTTCGTCAGGCGGCTCCGCACCTGCAAGCAGGCATGACAGCCGAAGAACTGGCCCGGATTCTCCTGTTCCTGGCCGACGAGAGCGGCAGCAAGTTTAACGGCAGTAATATCGAACTGTTCACCAATGCCTGAACAACCACACGGCGTCTATCCGCCCGGCTCGGGCACCGTCCCGCGTGTTGTAATAGGAGAACAAACATTATGGTGTTTCTGACACGGCGCGTAACCTTCAGCGCCGCACATCGCCTCTGGAGTAACGATCTCAGCGACGAAGAGAATTACGCCATCTATGATAAATGCGCCAACCCCAACGGGCATGGACATAACTATACGCTGGAAGTCACCGTGCAAGGTCAGCCGGACCCAAAAACTGGCATGATCATCAATCTGACAGATCTCAAGCGCATCGTCAATGAACAGGTTGTTGACTGGGTCGATCATAAGCATCTCAACCATGATGTTCCCTGGCTTGAAGGAGTAATCCCCACCACCGAAATGCTGGTTATCAAGTTCTGGGAGCGCCTGGAGAGCGCCTTTCCCGCGCATATGCTCTATGAAGTCACACTGCACGAAACTGAGAATAACGTTGCCACCTACCGAGGTCCCGCATGCGAATAGCCCTGATCGCCCCACTTGTTACCCCTATCGCACAGCCCTTCGTGGGTGGTGCACAGGCGTTAGTCGCTGAACTGGCCACCGGCCTTCATCGAGATGGTCATCAGGTGACGCTCTTTGCCCGCGAGGGTTCCATCCTTCCCGATATCGTGATCGAACAGATTGCTGTGCCCGAGAGCGTGGTTCCAGCCCGCTTCTCGGGTCCGCCTCAGGAGCGCCCTGCTGACGCGGGATTCTTCGCACAGGCCAATCTCTTCCTTGACCTTTTTTTGCGCCTCAAACAGCGGCAGCATGAATTTGATCTGGTTCACGCGCACGCCTTCGACTGGCCCGCCTTCGCCTGTAGTACGTTACTGGATCAAATCCCGGTGGTCCATACCATACATCTGCCTGCCGTCACACCAGAGATCAACGACTGTCTGCGTGTCCTCAACCAACAGGGTCATCCTCTAACGCTGGTCACCGTATCGCGGGCCTGTGCGCAAAGCTATGTTGACTATACCCCATTTGATCGCGTGATCTACAACGGGCTGAACCTCTCGGCGATTCCCTATCAAGAAGAGGTCGCCACCGACGCCCCTCTGCTCTTTGCCGGACGGATTACACCTGAGAAGGGTGTAGAAGATGCCATTGCGATCGCCGAACAGGCAGGTGTGCGCCTGCTCCTTGCCGGAGGCATCTATGATGAGGACTACTATCAGCAGCGCATCAAGCCCCGAATCCAGGGGAACCAGGTCCACTATCTGGGTCAGCTACCGCATGCGGATCTGTGGCGTCTGATGGGGCAAGCGCGGGCCCTCCTGTTCCCGATCTCCTGGGAAGAGCCGTTCGGGCTAGCCGCTGTAGAAGCGATGGCAACAGGCACACCTATCATCGCGTATCAGCGCGGGGCGGCTGCCGAAGTGCTGGCCAATGGAGAAACAGGCTTCCTGGTCACGCCCGGCGATATCGCGGGAGCCGTAAAAGCGGTGCACAACCTCCATACCCTCTCGCGGGCCCGGTGTCGCGCTCACGTGGAGCGTCACTTCTCTTTGCAGAGCATGCTCACCGCTTACGAGCAGCTCTATTACTCGCTATGCCCCAAAGCATAGCCCCACATCGTCTTGAATGATATACTGAAAAACATCCACCCGGAGATCACCACGTGATCGTATACAACCAGAAATTATGATGCCCATTTATACATATGGTGGTAGAAGAAGAGGCACCATAAAAGAAGGAGATTTGCCGTTATGACCGATCCTCGTGTACAGAAACTGGCTAAGATCATGGTCCATTACTCGCTGGAATTGCAGCCCGGAGACCGCTTTCGTCTGAGCGGATCTATTGCCAGCTTGCCCCTGTTGCGCGAAGTCTATCGCGAAGCAGTCAGAGCAGGAGCAGAGGTTAGCACGCGCATTGAGGTCGAGGATTTCGCTTCGATTTTTCTGCAAGAGGCCAGCGACGAGCTGTTGACCACGGTCCCCGAACTTGCCAAATATGAGCTTGAATATTTCAACAAGACGCTCCACATCAGCGCCTCCGAAAACATCTACACCCTCAGCGGCGTCGATCCCAAACGCATAACCCTTCGTAGCCGCGCCACACGTGAACTGGGCAAGCGCAATATGGAGCGAGCCGCCACTGGAGAGCTACGCTGGTGTCTGACACGCTTCCCGACACAGGGACACGCAATGGCAGCCGGAATGGCCTTGAGCGAGTATGAGGAGTTCGTATACGGAGCAGGCAAGCTCAACGAAGAGGATCCCATTGCCGCCTGGAAAAAGGTCAGCCAGGAACAGCAGCGCATTGTCGACTATCTCAATCAGCACGATGTCATTCATATCGAGGCTCCCGGAACTGATCTGACCTACCGGGTCAAGGGGCGCACCTGGATCAGTGCCGATGGCAAGGTGAACTTCCCGGATGGCGAGGTTTTCACCGGCCCAATTGAGGATTCGGTCAATGGTGTGGTCACCTTCAGCTATCCCGCTATCTATCAGGGAAACGAGGTCGAGAATGTGCGCCTTGTCTTTAAAGATGGCAAAGTGATTGAGAGCAGCGCTGATCGTGGCCTGGACTTCCTGAACACCATGCTGGATATGGACGAGGGTTCCCGCTTTGTGGGTGAGGTTGCCATTGGCACAAACTATGACATTCAGCGCTTTACAAAGGACATCCTCTTTGACGAAAAGCTTGGCGGCACGATGCACATGGCGCTCGGTCAGTCCTATCCTGATACCGGTGGCAAGAACGAATCCGGGTTGCATTGGGATATGATCTGTGATCTACGGCAGGGACGCATCACCGCAGATGGTGAGCTCTTCTATGAGAACGGAAAGTTCCTGATCTAAACAAACAGGCGGCGGTTCAGAACCCGTCGCCTTCTTTCTTGCCTCCATATTCAGACTGCACTCACGCAGCCAGACACGCTAGAAGATGGGCAGGTACCGATCAATTTCCCAACCATGCACCTGCTCGCGATACTCGGTCCACTCAATACTTTTGGCATCAATAAAGCCTTCATAAATGGAGTCGCCGAGCGTCTCGCGAATCAGCGAATCACTACGCAGGGCGTCAAGCGCCTCGCCAAGCGTCGCAGGTAGTAGACGCGCACGTGGACGGAGGCGCCCCCCCTCATCCTGCAAGAAAAGGTTCTCTTCCATTGGTCCCGGCAGATCCAGCTTCCGCTGAATGCCATCGAGTCCGGCCCGCAGCATCACCGCAAAGGCCAGATAGGGGTTACAGCTCGGGTCGGCGCAGCGCAGCTCAATGCGCATAGAGGTCTCGGGATCCTTGCTCAAATGCGGCACCCGGATGAGCGCCTGCCGATTGATTCGGCCCCAATTAATCAAGACCGGAGCCTCATAGCCGCGCACCAATCGCTTATAGGAGTTGACCAGCGGCGCCAGAATCGCGCACATAGCCGGAGCGTGCGCCAATTGCCCGGCGATAAAATAGCGTCCGATCTGCGACAGCCCATACTCGGCCTGCATATCCACAAAGGCGTTTTTCCCCGTCTCCTTTGAGATCAGTTGTTGATGCGTGTGCAATCCAGACCCATTGATCCCGAAGAAGGGCTTGGGCAAAAAGGTTGCGTAAAGGTTATATTGCGACGCGATCGCCTTGAGCACATACTTGGCAGTCATCAGGCCATCAGCGATATGCAGGGCATCCGCAATCTCAAAGTCGAGCTCATGCTGTCCCTCGGCCACTTCATGGTGACTGGCCTCGATCGTAAAACCCATCTTTTGCAGGGCTCGCACCATCTGGCGGCGTACCACCGTTGCCAGATCGGTCGAAAGGTCAAAGTAGCTTCCGCGATCATGGGGTAACGGCGTTGGCGTCTTGCCTTCAAAACGTAACAGGAAGAATTCCAGCTCGGGGGAAACACGATAAAAGAAACCCATCTCCTGCGCGAGTTGGAGCGCCTGCATCAGTGTCGCCCGAGAATCACCGTCAAAGCGTTCTCCTTCCGGCGTACGCACTTCACAGATTACCCGCGCCACCACATCACTGGCGCTCAGTTCTTCATCTGGTGTGGCCTCTATCGTCGGCACCGGACGCACCTTATCCGGCAGCACGGCGAAGGTGCTGAGATCCGGGAAGAGATACATATCGCTTTCGGCCACCCGCGCAAACGCTTCAAGAGAGGAGCCATCGAACCATTTCCCGTAACGGACACTATTAACAAACTGCTCCACGGGAATCGTCACACATTTTGCCATGCCGACAATATCTGTAAATTCAAGATTCACAAAGCGCACGCGCTCGTGCTCAATGGTTGCCATCACTTTCTCATACATACTTAAACCCTGTTCACCGGCCATTGTTCAAGCTCCTCCCTGCGAGCTCTCCAACTGCTGCCAACCCCGACAGCGCTCGTCTCTTCTCTCGTTTTTGTACAGGTTTCAACGGTTATCATTCCTGGTGAGTGCCATTGTTGCATGCATTGTCAGTGCTGTCAAGAAAAAAGCCAAACAGGGGAACAATCTTTTACCTGCCTCCATTATAAGCTCACCTCAGAGCCAAAAAGCGCTATACTGGAAGCAGACAAGGACAGATTACAGGAAAAGAGGGAAAAGATGACAGAGCGTCGCACCAGAATCATACGTCTTGTTATCGTCGTCAGTCTGATCGTGCTGGTTGTCGGAGGGCTACTGGTCTATGTCCGGTTCAATGCACTCCGTTCCTGGATCTTTGGCTCCAGCCGGGTCAGCGGTATGCCGGGCGCCACCACACTTACCCTGCCACCAGGCTTTCAGGCCTCTATCTTTGCCGACGGGCTCTCAGCTCCACGATTTCTGGCCTTCGGTCCAGATGGCACGCTCTTTGTCGCCGAAAGCGGGGCGGATCAGGTTACAGCGCTCCCGGACCCACACCATACCGGCAAGGCCACACGCCATGTTGTGGTGGCCTCGGGGCTCGATAGTCCGACCAGCCTCGCGTTTCACCAGAATGAGCTCTACATAGGTGAAACGTCAAAGATCACGCGCCTGCTTCTCGGGTCGGACTACCGGGGAATACAGCAACGCGTGATTATCCCGGACCTACCAGCAACAGGTAATCATACCACGCGAACGGTCCTGATTGGGCCAGACAATGCCCTCTATGTCTCTATCGGGTCCAGTTGCAATAACTGCGTGGAGCAGGATAAGCGCCGCGCATCGGTCTGGCGCTATGCCCTCGACGGCAGCCAGGGGCGGCTCTATGCCGATGGTCTACGGAACGCTGTTGGCATGGCTATCAATCCCTGGAACCAGCAAATCTGGGTCACCAATAATGGGCGCGATCTGCTCGGGGATGACACGCCGCCCGAGACGGTCTATGCGCTACAAGATGGCGGCCACTACGGCTGGCCTTACTGCCACGCGGGCGACATTCCTGATCCCGAACTGGGAAAACCCGACTCCTGTCACGGAATCATCAAGCCATTGCTGAAAATGCAGGCTCATTCCGCACCGTTAGGGCTCGCCTTCTACAGACAACAGGCTTTCCCCGAACACTATCATGGGCTCTATATCGCTTTTCATGGCTCCTGGAACCGCAGTGTACCCACCGGCTATAAGGTCGTCTTTGTGCCGCTGAACGCGCAGGGCAACGTGTCCGGACCAGCCCAGGACTTCGCGACAGGATGGTTACAGCAGAACGCAGCGACAGGTAGGCCGGTCGGGCTGGCCGTGGGTCCCGATGGGGCATTATACGTAAGCGATGACAAAGCAGGGTTGATCTACCGCATCGTCGCTACTCAACAGGGATCCGCTGCAATGCCTCCTGCACCGTATAGGGTCTGACTCCGGTCAGTCCCTTCATCAAGCGAATATCAAGCGACGTATTCTTCGGCATAGTGCTATCAGCGGGCATCATGCTTGCACTGAGCCCCTCACAGGGAACCTGCAACGTCTGCATCGCGGTATGGTAGAAATCATAGACCGACATCGCAACCCCGCCGACATGCACGACGCCAATATAGTTGGAAAGCGTAATCTGGGCGATCGCTTCCGCCGCCTGATTGACGTCGAGCGGGCTTTTGATCATATCTTTAAAAAAGGTGAAATGCTCTCCTGCAAGTAAACCAGCACGCACCCGTGCCAGGCGCCGATCAAGCTCGGCATGGGCATAACCGAAGAGATAACTAGGACGAATAATACAGTAGTCGTCACAGAACTCTCTGACACGTTCCTCGAAAAATTGCAGGTTCTTGCCATAGGGTGTAATCGGGTGCGGTACATCCGTCTCGGTATACATGCCTGATCGGCCATCAAAAATACCGTCGCTGGAGATATAGATCACTCTGCGCTCACGGCAGGCATGAACCAGCTTACCCACGCGCAACCGAAACAGGCGACTATCAACGACGGGATCCTGCGCCACATAGGCGACATTCATAGCGATCACCACAATGTCAGCCTGGCAGAGGCTGAGCAACGGAGTCAGATCGTCCGTCCAGAAGTCGTACTGAAGCGACGAGGGGAAAAGCGCGCCTTGCCGATGGGTGGGAAATACGGCGACATCCCGCTGCAAACGCACGGTCAGAGTGCGTCCAAGATAGCCATTTGAGCCAAGTAGAACAACATTGCAATCCTTTTTCATAAGTCTCTATCCTGACGAGATATGAGGACGGCGCAGAAAAGGCCGCAGTATCGCTTCTCCAGGTGAACGGGAAGCGATACTGTACGCACACTTGAGATCACAGGCTCATTGCTGATGGCTTTATTTCAGCCTCAGCAACTGCTCAAGACTCATCCTCACCGCTAGAAAGGCAAGGTATCGCCAACCAGTTCATCACGGGAGAGCGGGCCGACAGCGGCAACGGTCAGCGGATTCAACGGAGAGTAACGCTGTAAGACCTGCATAACCTGATCGGCGGTGACAGCGTCAATCGCATCTTTCACCTCATGTACCGTTCTGACCTTGCGCTCATACCACCATGAACGGGCAATCGCACCCATACGGGAACCAGAGCCCTCGCTGCGCATGACGTTTTCACTCTTCAACTGCACCTTTGCGCGTTCCAGCTCGTCAGCAGTAATGCCGTCCTGCTCCAATTTGCGCAACTCATTTACAATCACCTGAAGACACTCACGTCCCTGTTCTGGCGTGGTTCCGGCATAGATGCGCAGGGCCCCGATATGCCTGTTGCCTGCCAGGCTGGCGGAGACGCCGTAGACCAGACCGCGCTTCTCACGCACCTCGACAAAGAGGCGTGAAGCCATATTGCCACCGAGGACCTCAGCGAGAATCATTGCCGCATAGTAATCAGGATCGGTATAATTAGGGAATGGGCACAGCATACAGATATGTTCCTGCTTGCCCTCCTGTCGATCAAGCACAATCGCATTTTGCGGTCTTGGGGTTTGTTTTGCGACGGCGCTTGCCTGACCGCTCCAATCGCCGAAAAGCGTCTCCATCTGGGCAACGACATGATCCCAGTCAAACTTACCGGCAATTGCAAACAGCACATTATCGGGCTGATAACGCTCGCGCCAGAACTCCTGCAAATCCTGTTTCTGCAACGCCCGTACACTCTCGTTGGTACCAAGCATGGGGCGGCCAAGTGATGTCCCTTCATAGAACTTTGAGCGCACCAGTTCAAAGATGCGGCTCATGGGCTCATCATCGCGGCGGCGAATCTCTTGCAGAATAATATTGCGCATCTGCTCTAACTCATTGCGCGGAAAAGTCGGCGTGAGCAAGACATCACGCAAGAGTGCCAGCGTATCATCAAACTTATTGTGCACAATCTGCGCCCAGATCTGGGAGATTTCCAGGCTGGTGCTTACCCCTTTGCGTGCTCCAAGCGACTCAAAGGCTTCGTTAAGTGCACGGGCATCACGCTGCTTAGTGCCCTGAAGCAGCATATATTCAAACAGATGAGCCAGCCCATATTTTTCGGCAGGCTCATGGATCACCGCAGCATTGAGTTGAAAGCCGAGCGTAATTGAGCTCAGGCTTGGCATATATTGCCCGATTAATTCAATCCCGTTTGGGAGCCGGTGGAAGAAATAATTCGGGGGAAGCGTCTGATTACTCATTCTATACAAACATCCTTTCTGAGCAAGGCTGGTCATGCACGCGAAATTAAGCTCAGTATACCACAATACATTCATTCCAGCGTACATGGAACTGCCGGCCACACCCGGACCGGTTTCTGTCCTTCAGGACAGGGCCCAAATACTCTGCATCAGCTATACTGAGAATACTTCATCTCCGTGTAGCGTTTTTGGCCAGCCACCCTACTATTCAAAGGAGTCTTATGTCTGCCAATCACTCATCTACCAATACATCCGTATCTGAGCATATGCAAAGCGGGTTACCTACCATTCCAGATACCCCGGTCTGGCGCAATCGCACACTACTGGCTATATCACTCGCTGTATGCGTCACGTATATCGGTTTGAGTATGGTGACACCGATTCGTGTGCTCTATGCAGAACAGCAGGGGGCCTCTCTTACCATTATCTCTATGATGGCGAATGCCTTTCTGATCTCAAATTTCGCCTTCCAGTTCCCTGCCGGCTGGCTTTCAGATAAACTCGGACACAAGCGTCTGATGATTATTGGCCTGATCCTACAGGCGATATTAACCATCATCTATCTGGTTATTACAGACCCGATCCTCTTTATTGTCCTTCGCTTCCTCGAAGGCATGGTTGGAGCCGCAGTCGCTCCGGCAGGCCGCGCACTGGTCATCGAAGCCGTACCGGAGCACCAGCGGGGTGAGGCCTTTGGCATATTTGGAGCGGCTTTGAATGTAGGCTTTCTGCTTGGTCCCGGACTTGGCGGCTTGCTTGGATATACCAATACCTTTATTGGTTCGGTTGTCACTCGCCTGATCGGTCTGGTGCTGATTATCACGCTGGTCAAAGGCGGGATATCCCACAAAATCACACAAACAAAGCAGAAAACAAAGCTTCCGCTGCATATGCTCTTCCCGCTCGGACTGATCGGCGCATATGTGATTGCCTTTGGTGATTACCTCTTCCTGGGTTTCGATCAGACTGTTATGCCGATCTGGCTGCATAATGATCTGGGGGCGACGGTGACGGTAGTAGGAATCATTTATATGCTCTGGTCGGTGCCAAACATCATTCTCTCGCCACTGGGGGGCAGACTTGCTGATCGCTTGAGCCGCAAGTGGATCATTCTTGTGGGCGGCCTGCTTCAAGTGCCGCTCTATATGGCATATGGGTTGGCAAACAGCGCCACCCTGGTTGGTATCCTCTTCGTCATTCACGGGGCAGTCTATGGCCTGATGCTTCCAGCCCTTGACGCTCACGTCGCGACATCCTCAACAGCCAACACCAGAGCGCAGATTCAGGGCCTCTATAATATGTTCGGCTTTATGGGGGCATTCGTTGGTAGCACTCTATTCCTGCCGCTCTATCATCTGAACTTCCGGCTGCCACTCGTCGTGAACGGGATTGGCTACGGCATCAGCATTCTTATCGGTTGTCTTATCATCTTTGCCAGTCAGCGCAAACGCGCCTGAACCCCTCAAACGCGGCGCACTGCTTCGCCTCCCGGGCGAAGTAGCTGCGTCTGCTACTCCCCGGAGGCAAACACAACCGAAATATCGTCAAGTGTATACCGGGTGTTACAGAGCCGATTGAGTCCCTGTACAATTGCTTGCGCATCCTCGCGCGTAGTCGGCCTGCCAACATACATAGCCCAGACCAGCAACACCTCAATTTCACTGGCACGCGCAAGGTCATTAATGCTCACATGGTGCCGCTCTAAGAGCAGGCGCAAAGAGGGCCTCTGTGCCTGAAGCGCCAGGCGGCGCTGGAAACTATCCAGCAACTGCATCACGGTCCGCTGCTCCTGCGTTATTTGTCCCTGTGTGGCAAGATAGCGGGGATATGCGAGGATCGCAACGCCAAGTGCAATGATTTCGCTATGGGTTGCCGTGAAAGATACCAGAGTCTCTTCACGTTTCATCATATACCGTCCTTTGTCACATGAATCGTCTTTTTCTCTCCTCTTTTTCCCATGCAACCGAACAGAGAATGTCCCGGCAAAAGTGCTACATGCACATTACTCCTTATTTCAACTTTCGCCAATGCACGCAATTATTATAATGAAAAGAACTTTCACCCTTATATGAGCAAACATCTATTGAAATACAGCAGAGCATGGTTTAGACTTTATCAGAAAAGGAAGCGTTGTAGTGCAGGGTAGGTGGCGATTATGACAAAAACAGACTACTACTGGTGGCATACGTATGGGCCGTTTGACCCGGGAGAAGGGCAATTTCCGCATATCGGTCAGGTTATCAAGCATTACCGTAAGCTCCGGGGCTGGGAACAGGAAGAGCTGGCCCGCATCCTCGGCTGGTCACTGCGCTATATCAAGATGCTGGAAAGCCCAAAAAACAAGAAGATGCCCGAACTTATCCCGCGCCGGGTGCGGATCAGCAGAGCCTTGAACATTCCCCCGGTTCTACTCGGGCTCTCAACAATCGCGTTGCTTGAGCAGCAGCCGGAGCCGCTCACCGAGGTGATAACTGGAGATCTGATGGCAGATGAGAAGATCATCACCTTTTACGAGAACTTGCTTGCACTAAGCTGGGACTTTTACTATAGCAGCAGCGTTCAGCGGGCTGCCTGTACAATCGATCTCTGCTTTTCCAGCCTGAGGAGAAGAGTGGAGAGCGCCAGAGGGGTCTGTAAAGATCAGTTTGAAGCGCTTCTCTGTCGTTTCTATCAGCTCTATTCACTGCTTGAGCGCGACCGCCTGCATATTGATGAGGCATTAGCCTACGAGAATCAGGCTATCGAGATCGCCTTTCACCTCAGAAACACCGAACTTATCGCGGCCTCATTGTTACGCCGCGCCCGCATCTATATCCAGAGCCGACAATTCGAGCCTGCATATCAGGATGCCATGCAGGCTCTCCCCTATGCCGACCTCTCACGCGATCCTCTGAAAGGGAAAGTCTATCAGATCGCCGGTGAAGCGCAAGCATACCTTGCGGGCAAGAGCGAACGCCTTCAGGAAAGGAGCCTGACCTATTTCAACACCGCCGGACATATCGTACGAAAGGGCAGACTCGAACCGGATGGGAGCTTCGTTCGCCTTGATATCACCAGCCTGTATATCGAACGAGCGAAAGCATTGACCCTCTTCGGTCGCTATGATGAGGCTGCACACGCTTTGCTGGTAGCACGCAAGGGGCTGAAGCCAGGCTTGCCGCGCTGGCAGATAAATCTGCTGCTGGAAGAGGCACGTGTCCATTACGCGCTACAACAGTACAGTGATTGCGCGCTCTTTTTGTTACGGGCCCTGAAAATTGTGCGCGCGCTGGACCTGCCGATGAAAGAGGAGCGGATCAGGAGTACATTCTTGCAATGCAAAGAGCAAGCACCCAATGAACCACATGTCTTCGCCCTGGAGCAGGCGCTTACCCAGAAGAAATAGAGGAGGGCTCTTGCTCCTCCTCTACCCGTTTAGAGTGAGTGCTGCGCGACATTGAAGATAATCTGGTCAATCATCTGTTCAATCGGGGCAAGGTCGTCAGTAAAGTAGACGTGTGCCTGCTTCTCTTCTCGCAGCT
>Ga0164243_10002503_pt1 | contig 30307 bp, 24 predicted proteins | sample OricompcompostOP_FD_108781 | JGI IMG/M metagenome (GOLD analysis project Ga0164243, IMG submission 108781) | Organic Plus compost microbial communities from Emeryville, California, USA - Original compost - Organic plus compost (OP) | ecosystem: Engineered > Solid waste > Mixed feedstock >... | reverse complement strand
TGTTGATGATCACCCCGCGCGCGCCATCCGCGTCCAGCGGATCCAGGGCGGACATGGCTCGGGCGGCGTGGTTCAGCAGGATATAGGTGCCGACCAGGTTCACCTTGATCGTCTGTTCAAAGGTGTCGATCGACAAGCTGCCGTCGCGCGGCAGGATGCGGCTGGCGGTGCCGATGCCTGCGCAGTTCACCAGGATGCGGGGCGCGGTGCCGTAATGGGCGGCGATCTTCCCGAAGGCCGCGGCCACGGCGGGGCTGTCGGTCACATCGGCCGGCAGGGCCAGGCCGCCGGTGCTTTCCGCCATGCGCGCCGCCGCTTCTGCGCTGCGGTCCATGATCGCCAGTTTCGCGCCCTGGGCCGCCAGGCGCAGCGCCGTGGCCTTGCCCAATCCGCTTCCCCCGCCGGTCACGAGGGCGACCATATCCTTGATCTGCATAGAAAGCTCCTTAGAAGAATGTCCGGGTGGCCAGCATCAGGGCGACCAGCAAAAGGTCCGCCAAGAGGAATGGCAGGATGCCCTGGAATATCTGTTCAAGCTTCACATAGTCCCGAGCCACCGAATGGATGACGAAGACGTTGAGACCCACGGGAGGGGTGATCATGCCGATCTCCAACAGCTTCGCGACCAGCAGGCCGAACCAGATCTTGTCGATTCCGTGCAGGCCGATCAGCGGCAGGAACAGCGGCAGGGTCAGCAAAAGCGCCCCAATCGGTTCAAGGAACATACCCAGCATCAGATAGATCAACACGATCATCACCAGCAGCCCATTGGCGCCAAGACCAAGCCCCTCGACAAACTGGCTGACCTCGTGGGAAATACCCGAGATGGCCACAAGCTTGGTAAACAGGTTGGCCCCGAAGGCGATGATGAAAAGCGCGCCCGCAGCCATCACCGTGTCCACGAGGCTTTCGCGAAAGAGCGACCAGGTCAGGGTGCGGCAGGCAACGCCGATGACCAAGGTCATGAAGGCCCCAAAGGCGCCGGCCTCGGTCGCGGTGAAAAGACCGGCAAACAGACCGCCAAGCACCGTGACGATCAGCAGCAGCACGGGCCAGATCTCGACCGTCTTCTTCCAGCGTTCGCCCTTGGGACCGGGTTCGGCGCGGGGCAGACGCTCGGGGTTCTTCAACCAGTAGGCAAGAACGGCAAGAATGTAGAAGGCCAGCGATGCAAGGCCGAGGATGAGGCCGCCGAGAAAGAGATCGTTGATCGAACTGTTCGACTGGATGCCAAAGAGGATCAGGATGATCGAGGGCGGGATGAGTGCGCCGATGGTGCCGCCCGCCGCGACGGAGCCGGTGGCCAGGCGCAGGTCGTAATTCTGCCGGTGCATCTCGGGAATGGCGATCCGGCCGATGGCGGCAGAGCAGGCCACCGAAGAGCCAGAGACCGCCGCGAACCCGCCGGCCCCGGCGAGCGAGGCCACGGCAAGGCCGCCCGGCATCCAGCCCCACCAGACGCGCGCCGCCTCGAAAAGCCCGCGGGTAAGGCCGGAGTGAAAGGCCAGGTAGCCCATCAGCAGGAACATGGGAATCGAGCTGAGCGTCCAACTGGCCGTGGAGGCATAGGGGATGGTGGAAACCAGGCTCATGGCCGGACGCCAGCCGGCGATGGCCCAAAGGCCGAGAAAAGAGACGGCGACAAGGGAAACCCCGATGGGCACCCGCGCACCGATGAGGACGAGCAGGGAAACGAGGCAGATCACGCCGATGACAAAGGGGTCCATCATTTCACCTCGTTGAGACCCGAGGCGACTTCCTCGAGCGGGTCATGGGGAAAGTCGTCCAGCGTGCCAGTCAGCAATTCGACGAAGCGCAGCAGCAGGACCAGCAACATCAGTGCAAAGGAAACCGGCAGGATCCAATAGCTGGGCCAGGTCGGCAGGTTGATCAGCCCGGCCTCGACATAGGCGCCCTTGGCGGTTTGTTGCAGCGCCTCTTGCAGGACACCCCAGAACAGCAGCGCAAAGGTGGCAAGCGACAGGATCAGCCCGAAACCCAGCACGGTGCTGCGCGAGCGGCCGCGCAGGCGGTCGGTGAAAATCGTGGCCGAGATGTGCCGGTTGCCGATCTCTGTCATCGCCAGCGGCAGGAAACTCACGGCCACCATGTAGTAGCGGCTGACGATATCGGCGGTGGCCGGGAAACCGGCGCCAAGGAATTTGCGCATCGCCACGTCGATCACCACCTGTAACATCATCGCCATAACGACGAGCGCGGCGAAGAAAATGCTGATCCGGCTGATCCATTTTTCGACGGTCTTCATGGTCGTCTCCTTGCTAAGCCCCGCCTGGGAGAGACCCCGGCGGGGCTGTCAGGTCATTGCCCGTAGGTGGAGAGGTCGATTTTCGCGAAGATCTCGTTGTAACGCAGCTCGGCCATTTCCTCGTAGCTCATGCCGGGGGTGATGAGCCCTTCCCACTTTTCGACCAGCGCGGCGTAGCGGTCGATCTTGGCCTGGGCGTCCGTCACGCCGCGCTCGGTCAGGACGGCGGCGGCATTGGCGAGGTGTTGCTCGTTATGCGCCTCCTTGGCGGCCTTGAGCGTGTCGTCCATTTCGATGAACTCGATCGCCTCGTCCGCTTCTGCCTTGGCGGCATCGGCGTTGAAGCCGGACAGCTCCTTCGAGATGCCGTATTGCGAAGCGCGGGCCAGCGCCTCGCGGGTCTCCACGTCCATGCCCATCCACAGCAAACCGCCGGCAGTTGCGGTGGCGGCGGTGTTGAACATGCCCTCATTCACCACGGTCACATATTTGATGATGTCACCAAGACGGTTCGCGATGATCTCGTGATTGCCCGAGAAGGTGCCGTCGATCACCCCCTGCGACAGGCTTTCGAAAAGCTCCGAGGAGGAGATCTGGGTGGCCTCGGCGCCGATGGAGGCGACAAATCTGGCGTAAAGCGGAGAGCCGGTGCGGATCCGCAGGCCCTGAGCGTCCGAGACAGAGCGGATCGGCTTCACGGTCAGCAGGTTATAGGGCGGGGTCGCGTCGCTGGCCAGGAAGACCTGGCCGTTCCTGGTGAACTCGGCCTGGCACTCGGCGCAGGTGGCGATGTATTCGGTCACTGCGGCGGACACGACCAGATTGCTGGAACCGAGGATGGAAAGCTCGGCAGGCAGGGCGGATTCGGGATATTCGGCGGGAAAGTAGGGCAGCAGCAACGTGCCGAACTGGGTAACGCCATCACGCAGGCCCGAGCTCATCTCGTTGGGCGCCACAAGGCCCGCCGGGGTGTCGCTGAGGTCCCATTCCCCATCCGTGAACTCCTGGAGCCGGATGTTGATTTCCGGATAGGCATGCACCGCCGCCGGATGGGCAGGCCCGAAGCCCGAGGTGGCGCGGATGGTCTCTGCCCGGACGCCCCCGGCAAAGGCCAGGGCAAGCGCCGCAGTCCCGGCGAGAACCGCCGGCTTCAGAATTGTCTTCATGTGATCCTCCCTTGATCCGTCTCATCTGCCGGGACGGCCCGGTGCGTCGCAAGGGACGCGAGTTCAGCCTCAGGCCCCGATCCTCCTCAGAAAGACCTTCAGCATTTCGTATTCTTGCGCCGTGAAGCGCGCGGTGATCTTCTCTTCTCGGGCCGCCGCAGCCGCCGCAGTCTTTTGCTGCACATGCTTGCCGCGCAGCGTCGCGTTCAGGGCAAAGCGGCGGCGATCCTTGGGATCGCGCGTCCGGCTGATCAGTTCGCGGGTCTCCAGCTCGTCGATGATCAGAACGACATTCGGACGTTCCATCTGTAGAACCTCGGCGAGCAGCGAGGGAGAGATGCCCGGATTGGCCACGATCAGCGTCAATGCGGAAAAGGACCGCACCTTCAGCCCGAAATCCTCCATCGCGCCGGCCGTCTCGCGACGCACGCTCATATAGGCTCTCTTGAGGCTGTAGCCCAAGAAATCGTGCATAGCCTCGTCAGACACCATGTCGGTGCCATGAGAGATTTCTGCTTCGCCTGCCTGCATCATACCGATTCCTCCCTGCCCCGATCAGACCACAGGAAAAAACGATTATCAAGTATAATTACTTTTCTTAACTAGCTTGGAAGGTCCCTTTGCTCTGGGCATCAGCCGCGGTTCAGTCCCGGATATACCGATGTGAAGATGTTCACCCTGACGGTATCCTACACGTCATTACTGATGGCCCGGATCGGTCGGTCCTTTTGCAATGGCGGCGCCGGGGGGCCGTCTGCCCCCCGGACCCCCCGAGGATATTTGGGCACGAAAGAAGATGCGAGGGTCGGGGGCGCGGTGGCGGCCGCCGGGCGATGGGGCGGCCGCCGCAGCCGGTGTCGCGGGAGCCGGTTCAGACGTCGACGAAGACGGCTTCGTCCTTGCCGGCGCGGTCGGAATGCCCCCCGCCAAACCGCCGCTGCACCGGGCCTTGCCACGCTGGACCAAGTTGCGCGCGAAATCGCCCGACAAGCGGCGGGCGGCCCGATTGGTGCCAGCGGTCAGGCCACGGTCATGAAGGGCCGGCGATAGGCGCTTGGCGTCGTGCCGCGCAAAAGCCGGAACCGGCGCGAGAAATGCGCCGGGTCGTGAAAGCCCAGCCGATAGCCGATCTCGGCCACCGGCAGCTGGGTAAAGGCCAGCAGGCGGCAGGCCTCGGCCATCACCAGCCCCTCGATATGGCGCGAGGCGCTGACCCCCGCCGCCTCGCGGCACAGGCGGTTCAGATGGCCGGGCGTGATCGCCAGCACGCGGGCATAGTCGCCGGGCCGCCAGCCCTCGGCCATATGCGCCGCGACCAGCGCCGCAAGCCGCTGCAGCCGCTGCGGGCTGCCACCGACCGTCTCGGCCGAGGCCGCGCGGTCAAGTTCGCAGATCGCGGTCAGCAGGGCATGCGACAGCGCCACCAGCAGCGGCCCGCGATAGGCACCATGGCCGGCGAAGGCGTCGGAGAGCTGGCCGATCAGCGTCAGCAGCCCTTCGTCCAGCGCGCCGAAGAACGGGCGCGACAGGTGCCGGCCGATCTCGGCCAAGGCGGCCTGCAAGCCTGCGGCGACGCTCAGCGGGAAGGACAGCACCATGCCGTCGCTGCCCTTGCGGAAGTGGAAACCATGCACGACCAGCGCCGGCACGAACAGGAATTGCCCGTCATGCAGACCTGCGACATCGCCGTCCAGCATCACCCGCGCCTCGCCCTGCCGCATGGCGAAAACCTGCATCATCTCGCGATGACGATGCGGCGAGATCGCCCAGTCGTGCAGACGCGCCCGGTCCCAGATCCGCTCGCAATGGATCACGTCCGGGAAAGCAGCGGTCTCGCCGAACAGGTTGAAGACCGGGATGGGGCCGGGCACGCTCATGCAGGATTGATACAAGTCTTTGCCGCCCGCGTCCATTCATCGCCGCCTGCCCACCGCCTATGCTGCGGGTCAGGGAAACAAGCGGACATCGTCATGGACACTCAGGTCGTCATCATCGGCGGCGGGCCTTCGGGGCTGCTGCTGTCGCAGCTTCTGAACCGCGGGGGCATCGCCACCGTCATCCTGGAACGCGCCGGCCGCGAGCATGTGCTGTCGCGCATCCGCGCCGGCATCCTGGAATGGGGCAGCGTCGAGCTGCTGCGCGAAGCTGGAGTCGGCACCCGCATGGATGCCGAGGGCATCCCGCATGACGGTGCCTGGCTCACCGATGCCGACTTGATGGTGCATGTCGATTTCAAGGCGCTGACCGGCAGGCAGGTCATGGTCTATGGCCAGACCGAGGTGACGCATGACCTTTACGACGCGCAGGACGCCATGGGCACGACCATCCTGCACGGCGTCGAGGACGTGTGCATCCTTGACCTTGACCGCCCGCAGGCGGCGGTGGAGTATACGCTGGACGGCCAGCGCCACCGCCTGACCTGCGCCTATGTCGCGGGCTGCGACGGCTTTCACGGCGTCTCGCGCAGGACCGTCCCCGAGAATCGGCGCCGCGAATTCGAGCGGGCCTATCCCTTCGGCTGGCTGGGCATCCTGTCGCGCACGCCGCCGGTCGCCGACGAGTTGATCTATGCCAATTCGCCCCACGGCTTTGCCCTGGCCTCGATGCGCAGCGAAAGCCTGGTGCGCTATTACGTGCAGGTGCCGCTGACCGACACGGTCGAGGACTGGTCCGATGACCGCTTCTGGGCCGAGTTCAAGCGCCGCATCCCCGCCCAGGCCGCGACCCGGCTGGTCACTGGCCCCTCGATCGAGAAATCCGTCGCGCCGCTGCGCAGCTTCGTCTCGGAGCCGCTGCGCTGGGGCCGGCTGTTCCTGGTGGGCGATGCCGCGCATATCGTGCCGCCGACCGGGGCCAAGGGGCTGAATCTGGCGGTGTCGGACGTGTTCTACCTGCATCAGGCGCTGATTGCGGCGCTGAAACAGGGCCACCAGGCCGGGCTCGACGCCTATTCCGGCCGGGCGCTGGCGCGGGTCTGGAAGGCGATGCGCTTCAGCTGGCAGATGACCATGATGCTGCACCGTTTCGACGGCGAGGACGGTTTTGCCGCGCAGATGCGCCGCGCCACGCTGGCGCATCTGGCGGAATCCGAAGTCGCGCGCCGCGAACTGGCCGAGAATTACATCGGCCTGCCTTATTGAAGGGCATAGAGTAGATTTACAATATATTACAATATAGTTGCCGGACGGCCTGGGCGCGCAGACGCTTTCCCGGCGGAACCTGCCGGACAATCACCCCAGCAATGTTTTCCTGAAACGCCGATACAACGTCCTGGGGCTGACGTGGAATTTCGCCGCCACGTCCTCGATGGGCATGATGCGGCTTTCTTGCCAGGCCCTCTGGATATCCTCATCCGAAAGCAGGCGCGGCCGTCCGACATGCCTGCCCTGCTGTTTTGCCGTCAGCATGCCCGCACGGGTCCGTTCGCTGATCAGCGACCGCTCGAACTCGGCCAATGCGGCCATGATGTGAAAGACCAGCCGCCCGCCCGAGGACGTGGTGTCCACCGCCTCGGTCAGCGACTGGAATCCGATCCCGCGCTTGCCGAGATCCTCGACCAGCCGAACCAGGCCGCTGAGGGAACGCCCCAGCCGGTCCAGCCGCCAGACCACCAATGTCTGCCCGGGTCTCAGGCTGCGCAGGGCCCGGGTCAGGCCCGGCCGCTGCATCCTGGCACCGGAATATCCGTGATCACGAAAAACGATCTCGCAACCGGCACGCTCAAGGGCCGCAAGCTGCAGGTCAATCCGCTGGTCCCCGGTCGATACCCTGGCATAGCCGACTTTCATCTCAACCTCCTTCGATAAACGGAGGTCGTCAGATGCAACAGATTCACATCCTATTTGAACCGTCTGCCTTGGGCAGACCCCACGGCTTGACATAAGGGACCGCTTTTGTCCGCCGATAGGCCATGGAAACATACCCCATAAAGCACTGCGATTCGAAAGCCCGCCCAACCGCAGGGCGACCATTAACCTAAGGGGTCCCTTATGCCGATTTCCGGCCGGCGGAAAAAGGGGATGGGCCCGCCATTTTGAATAATCTCGCTGTATTATTCTATGCGGCCGCCGCCGTGATCGGCGGACTGCTGGGCGCCGGTGCAATGATCCTGTCCGGGCTGCCGCCCATATGGGCCTTTGTCGGCCATTCGCTGGGGATGCTCCTGGCCCTGCTGGCCTGCGTGATCGCCACCAGCTTTCACCGGTCGATCCAGGCAGAGATCGAAAGAAACGATCCAAGGCATTGGCACCGCTGATCCCTGGGGATTTCTTGCGGAATTCCGGCATGGACCGGCCCGCTGAAAACCGGGCCAAGCCGGATCATGCGGCGGCGGAAATCAGGATACGCCGCCGCGGTCCGGGATGACCTTGCCCGGATTCATGCGATGGCAAGGGTCCAGCGCCGCCTTGATCGCCCGCATGACGTCCAGGGCGACGGGATCCTTGCGCCGCGCCATGGACCCCAGCTTCATCACACCCACGCCATGCTCGGCCGAAAATGAGCCGCCAAGCTCGACCACCACATCCTCGACCTCCATCATGACGGAATCGTGGACATGATCGCCCGTCTCTTTCGGGAAAACCGAAAAATGCACATTGCCGTCGCCCAGATGCGCGACATGGACGCTGTCATATTCATGGCCCGCGCGGTTCAGCGAATCCTGCACCCGGTCCAGAAAGGCCGCCACCCGGTCCAGCGGCAGGGCGATATCGCATTCCACGCAGGGCCCGGATGAAAAACAGATCTCGGCGCTCAACTCGCGCCGTTCCCACATCGCCATGCGCTGCGATTCGTTCTGCGCGATCTCGGCGTCAAGCACGGCCCCCTCCTCCATCAATTCGACCAGGACGTTCTTCATCAGCTCCATGATCGGGCGCTCGCCCTGGTCATCGGGCAGCGTGTCGCGCGGCGAGGTCGTGCCCAGTTCAACGAGGATGTTCACCTCCTGCAACGGGGAAAAGGGCTGGCGGATATCCGGGCGCATCTGTGCCAGGCGGGCCATATGGGTCCTGGACATGTATTCAAAGGCTTCGACCGCCCCGCCGCTGGCCGACTGAAGCCGGTTCAGCACGGTCAGCGCGTCGGGCAGGCTGCGGGCCGAAAGCGTGGCCGTCGCATGGGCAAGCGGGCGGGGAACCAGTTTCACCACCGCCGCGGTGATGATGCCCAGCGTCCCTTCGGCCCCGATGAAAAGCTGGCGCAGGTCGTAGCCCGAATTGTCCTTGCGCAGCTGGCTCATCAGGTCCAGCACCCGCCCGTCGGCAAGAACCACTTCAAGCCCCAGGCAAAGCGCGCGGGCCGAGCCATAGCGCAGCACGTTCGAGCCGCCGGCATTGGTCGAAAGCACCCCGCCGATCATGGCCGAGCCGCGCGCCCCGAACCATAGCGGAAAATAAAGGCCCTGCTCTTCGGCCGCGTCGTGAAGCCTACTCAGGACGACCCCCGCTTCGACGACGGCCACCTGCGAGGCAAGGTTCACCTCGCGGATGCGGTTCAGGCGCTCGACCGAAATCATCAGCCCGCCATCGGTCTGAACCGCGCCGGTCAATCCGGTCAGCCCGCCCACGGGGATCACGCTGACCCCGTGGCGTGCGGCGATCCTTACGGCTTCGCTGACCTCGCGGGTCGAGCCGGGGCGCGCGACCGCGCAGGGATTCGAGGGGTAAAGCGTCGTCCAGTCCGCCCGGTAACGCGCGAGGTCGTCGCCGGTCAGCAGATTTTCGGGACCAAGAAGATCCGCCAGGTCGTTCAGAAAAGACATGGACGCTTCCTCGATCGAGCACCCGCACGCGGCGGCACCCGGACACCCGGCAGGTCTCGGCGCCCCGCGAAACAAGGGCGGTGCCGCAATCGGCGGCGGCGCATCTTTCGGAACGCGGCTGGGGCGTGATCGTCATGGTCCATGATGCGTTTCCTTGCCGCGGCGACAGAATTTAACGGCCGCAGGAGATTTCCTGTTGACACCTAAATATTGTCAGGCAATCTGTCAATCAGGAGATCCACTCAAGAACAACAACCGGATCCGGTCATCCCAACAGAAGAGAAAAAGCCCCATGGATACCAAGACCATTGCCCTTGCTGCGGGCGTTCTTGCCCTTGCAGCTGGCACGAGCCAGGCCGAAACGACGCTGCGCATCCAGTCGCAGATGACGCCTGAATCCATTTCCGGCCGACTGATCCAGCAATTCGCCCGCGACGTGGAGGACCTGTCCGGCGGCGACCTGAAGATAGAGCTGTTCCTGTCCGCATCTGTGGTGGATGCCGGCGACACGTTCGATGCCGCCGCAAACGGAATCCTTGATTGCGACATGACGAACGCGACCTATATCACCGGAAAGAATCCGGCGTTTCAATTCGCGTCGGACACCATGGGCGGCTATGATACGCCGATGCAATTCCAGGCATGGATCCACGAAGGCGGCGGCGCCGAGGCCATGACCGAGCTTTACGCCCAATACGGCATGACCTGGGTTGCGACCTATGTCGGCGCGCAGGAAAGCCTGGTATCGACGCGACCGATCAGGGGCGTTGCGGATCTGAAGGGCTGGAAGTTCCGTTCACCCCCCGGCATGGAATCCGACATCTTTTCGCGTCTTGGCGCATCGGCGGTCGTGATGGATTCAAGCGAGGTCTTTACCGCGCTGGAAACCAGGATCATCGACGGCGCCGATTTCTCCTCGTTGTCGGACAATGACGGAATCGGCCTTTACGACGTCGCGAAATATTCGACCTATCCCGGTTTCCATTCGATGTCGGCGGACCATCTGGCCTGCAACACGACGGTCTGGGACAGTCTGACGGACCAGCAGCGCGCCATCATCAAGACCGCGGCCGACAAGCTGTCGCTGGCCTATGTCACCCGGATGCTGGCCGCGGACAACAGCGCCGCCGCCGAGTTGCGGGAAAAGGGCGTCGAACTGTCCGACTGGTCGGCCGAGGATCGCGCCGCCTTCCGGCAGGCGGCCGTCGCCTCCTGGGACGAATGGGCCGCGAAATCGCCGGAAACCGCGAAGCTCGTCGAAAGCCACAAATCGTTCCTGCGCTCGATCGGCATGCTGGATTGACCAGCCGGCGCGGCCCTTTCCGGCCGCGCCACGCCGTCCGGCGGCTTGCAGGATGTGCCCGGATACCACAACCTGCGATCGCCCAGGCCAGATGCGGAGAAAGAGATTGTTTCGTCCAGTTGTCCAGAAACCCCGCTATCGAATCGTGGCCGAACAGATTGCGTCGCTGATCCAGTCCGGCCAATTGCCGCCCGGCTCCAAGATGCTGACCGACCGCGAACTGGTCGAGCAGCTCGGCGTCAGCCGCGCGACCGTGCGCGAAGCCCTGATCGCGCTGGAAATCCAGGGGCTGGTGGAAACGCGCTACGGCTCGGGCTCCTATGTGGCGGAGACGCTGCCGGAATATGTGATCGAGGGCGAGGCCCTGCCGCAATTCTTCGACCTGGTCGAGGCGCGTTTCCATGTCGAAAGCGCCATCGCGGCGCTGGCGGCGAAAAGCTGCGATGCCCAGACGACGCAGGCCCTGCGCGCGCTGATCGCGCGCATGGTGGACGAGAACACCCCCTTCGACCAGCTCGAGGAAGCCGACCGCGAATTCCACCTGACCATCGCCCGCAGCACCGGCAACACGGTGCTGGTCCAGATGGTGGCCGACCTGTGGAAATTGCGCCTTCGCTATCCGGTGGAAACCCGCCGCAACAACATGTTCGGCCCCGAGAACAACCGTTCCTATTACGAGCGTGAACATATGCGCATCGTCGAGGCGCTGGAGGCCGGCGACCCGCAGGCCGCCGAACGCGCCATGCAGGTCCATTGCCTGCAATTCGCGCAACAGGGCAGGCTTTTCGCCGTCCAGCCGCGGACACTTACCGTTTCGCGGCTGCTGGAGGAATACGAAACGCCGGGGGATTGACCTTCGGCAGACCGCCCGCATCCCGGCCACGGCATCGCAATCACCGCCGGCCCATGGGCAGGCGGGCGGGACGCCGCATCCTGGGCATGGCGGAGCAAGCAAGTCAGCACGGTCGGCAAGGCAGCCGACGCCAACAAGGAGAGCCAGACCCATGCGCCACCAAGTCTCGGCCCGGGACGCGCTATGGCCCGTCGTCTTCCTGTCAGCCCTGTCGGTTGCACTGTGGAAGATGCCCGGCCTGTTCGCGGCCATCGGCCTGAACGACGCCCCGGATCCAGGTTCCGCATGGCCTGCCGGCATCGCGGTTGCCGTTCTGCTCATCGCGACCATTATCGGAACGGCGGCGGTCCGGCCGGTCTTTGACGAAATCGCGCCCTCCAGCTGGTTCGACCGATTTTCGATGTTCCTCAGCCGCCCGTCGATGCTGCTGATCGGCGTCATGGTCCTGGTCATGATCTATGAGGTGGTGTCGCGCTATCTGTTCCAAAGCCCGACCATGTGGGCCAACGAGCTGACGATCTGGATTGCGGCATCCCTGTTCCTGATCGCCGGGCCGTATGTGCATCACCAGCGCGCCCATGTCGCCGTGACCTTGCTGCACCAGCATGCGCCGCGCTGGCTGCGCCATGTCTTCGACGTGATCTCGGGCGCGCTGCTGATCGCATTCGCCGTGGCCCTGGTCTGGGGCGGCCTGAACGAGGCCGCGACCAAATTCGCGACCTGGGAACGCATGGGCACGATCTTCGACCCGCCGATCCCCGCGACGCTCAAGCCGCTGGTGCTGGCGACGGTGGTGCTTACCGCCGTGCAGGAAGTATCGAATCTGATCTGCGGCTGGAATCGCCGGTTCGACTACGAGGTGGTGGACCCTGCCGAAATCGAGGTGCTGAAGGCCGATCTGGCCACCCGCATCCGCGCCCGGAAGAAAGACTGACATGTTCGATATCCAGACGATCTCCATTGTCACCTTCGCGGGCATCTTCGCCTTGCTGGCGATCGGGATGCCCCTGGCCTTTGGCTCGGCCATCCTTGCGGTCCTGGTCCTGATCATGAAATTCGGCCCCGAGCCGCTGTTCGCCCATTTCGGCAGCGGGCCGCTGAACATCCTGGCACAGCGCATCTCGGGCATGGCGACCGATTACGTGCTGGTTTCGATCCCCCTGTTCATTTTCATGGCCAATCTTCTGGAGCGGTCCGGCATTGCCGCCGAGATGTATGACGCCATGAACATCTGGCTGGGCCGGACGCGCGGCGGCATCGCCGTGGTCACCGCGATCATGGCGGTGCTGATGGCGGCGATGTCGGGCATCATCGGCGGCGAGGTCGTGCTGCTGGGCCTGATCGCCCTGCCCCAGATGCTGCGGCTGGGCTATGACAAGCGGCTCGCGATCGGCACGATCTGCGCCGCGGGTTCGCTGGGGACCATGATCCCGCCTTCGATCGTGCTGATCATGTATGGCATGGTCACGGAAACCTCCATCAGCGCCCTGTTCACGGCCGCTTTCCTGCCGGGCTTCATGCTGGCCAGTTTCTATATCGTCTACATCATCGTCCGCACCGGCATGCATCCCGAACAGGCACCCCTGGCGCCACCCAGGCCGGACGAGCCGCAGGGCTGGGCCAAGGCCGCGCTGTTCCTGACGTTTTCGACGCTGCTGGCTGCGGGGGTCACCGTGCTTTTGCTGGCCTATGGCCTGCTGGACAGGGCGTTCGCCGCGGCCGGCGCCGCGACGGCCCTGCCGGCCGCCCCCGCCCTGTGGCTGATGGCCGAGCTGATCGTGCTTGCCCTGCTGGGCCGGGACCGCATTCGCCTGGGCTGGCGGATGGGCAAGGGCCTCGTCGCGCCGCTGGCGCTGATCGGGGTCGTGCTAGGCTCGATCTATGGCGGCGTCACGGGCATCACCGAGGCTGCGGCCATGGGCGTCCTGACCGTCGCGATCTTCTCGCTGATCCGGGGCGAACTGAACTTTTCGATGCTGTTTGAAACCCTGCTGCGGTCGCTGAAGGCGACCGGGAACATCATGTGGGTCACCATCGGCGCAACCGCCCTGGCCGGCGCCTATACCATCGCCGGCGGGCCCGGCTATATCGCCGGCCTGGTCGGCGACAGCGCCATGCCGCCCATGCTGATCATCCTGATGATGATGCTGGTCTGCCTGTTGCTGGGCGCGGTGATGGATTGGGTCGGCATCGTGCTGCTGATCATGCCCGTGTTCCTGCCCATCGTCCGCGCCCTGCCCGTGGAAAGCATCGGCATCGTCGGCACGCTGGACCCCGCCCATGTCAGCGTCTGGTTCGGGGTGCTGTTTTGCATGAACATGCAGGTCAGCTTCCTGTCGCCGCCGTTCGGGCCCGCCGCATTCTATCTGAAATCGGTCGCCCCGGCGCATATCTCGCTGACGGACATCTTTCGTTCGTTCCTGCCGTTCATCGTCCTGCAGCTGGCGGCCCTGGTCGTGCTGATGCTGTGGCCGCCGATCGCGACGCTGCTGCTGTAATCCCCTTTCGGCCGCGGCCGGCCGCCGCGGCCATCCCCTGAACCAAGGATTTCCCGCCATGTCGGAAAAGAAATTTCGCAGCCAGGACTGGTATGGCTCGCTGAACAAGGATGGGTTCATCCATCGCTCGTCGATGAAAAGCCTGGGGCTGCCCGACCATGTCTTCGATGGCCGGCCGGTCATCGGCATTTGCAACACCTGGTCCGAATTCAACCCCTGCAACAGCAACCTGCGCCAGCTGGCCGAAGGCGTGAAGCGCGGCGTCTGGGAGGCCGGCGGCCTGCCGGTCGAATTCCCGGTGATGTCCCTGAACGAGGACCAGGTCCGCCCCACGACCATGCTTTACCGCAACCTGCTGGCCATGGATGTCGAAGAGGCGATCCGCAGCCAGCCCATCGACGGCGTCGTGCTGCTTGGCGGTTGCGACAAGACCACGCCGGGCCAGCTGATGGGCGCGGCCAGCGTAGATCTGCCGACCATCGTGGTCTCATCCGGCCCGCAGCTCAGCGGGCGGTTCCGCGGGCGCACGCTGGCCTCGGGAACCGATGTGTTCCGCATGGCCGAAGAGGTGCGCGCCGGCGAGATGACGCTCAGGGATTTCATGGGCGCCGAATCCGGCATCGCCCGTTCGGCGGGTGTCTGCAACACCATGGGCACGGCCTCGACGATGGCCTCGCTGGTCGAGGCCATGGGGCTGTCGCTGCCGATGAACGCCGCCCTGCCGGCGCCCGATGCCCGGCGCATGACATTGGCGCATCTGACCGGGAACCGCATCGTGCAGATGGTGCACGAGGGGTTGCGCATGTCGCAGGTGCTGTCCCGGGCCAGCTTTGAAAACGCCGTCATCGCCAATGCGGTGCTTGGCGGCTCCAGCAATGCCGTGGTTCACCTGCTGGCGCTGGCCGGGCGCATCGGCATTCCGATGTCGCTGTCGGATTTCGACATGGCCTCGGACCTGCCGTTGCTGGTCAACTGCCTGCCTTCGGGCAAATACCTGATGGAGGAATTCTGCTATGCGGGCGGCGTGCCGGCGGTGCTGAACAGCATCCGGCCGCTGTTGAAGGAGGCAGCAACCGTCAGCGGCCGGTCGATCCTGGACATCGCGGCCACGGGCGAATGTTTCGATGCCGACGTGATCCGCCCGCTGGACAGGCCGGTCAAGGAAAGGGCAGGCATCCGCGTGCTGCACGGCAACCTGGCGCCCGGCGGCGCGATCATCAAGCCCTCGGCCGCGACGCCCGACCTGCTGCGCCATGAAGGCCCGGCGCATGTATTCGCCTCGATCGAGGATATGCGCACCAGCATCAACGATCCCGACCTGCCGGTGACGCCCGACACGGTGCTGGTGCTGCAGAACTGCGGCCCGCGCGGCTATCCGGGCATGGCCGAGGTCGGGAATCTGCCGATCCCCGCCCGGCTGGTGCGGCAGGGCATTCGCGACATGGTGCGCATCTCGGACGCGCGCATGTCGGGGACGGCATTCGGAACGGTGGTGCTGCATGTCTCGCCCGAGGCATCCATCGGCGGGACATTGGCGCTGGTGCGGACCGGAGACGTCATCCGCCTGGATGCCGTCGCCGGCCGGCTGGAACTGCTGGTCGATGAGACCGAGTTGCAGCGCCGGCGCGCCGAATGGACCCCGCCCGGATGCACTGCCCCGCGCGGCTATGCCAAGCTGTATCAGGATCATGTGCTTCAGGCCGATCGGGGCGCCGATCTCGATTTCCTCGTCGGCGGCAGCGGATCGGCCGTGGCCCGGGAATCGCATTGAATCGCGCCGCTTTGCGGGGCCGGGTCAAACGGACCGGCGGAAAGCGGCGACCCGGCCGGGCGATCCCGGCCGGTCCGGCTGTTTCAGTATCGCCGCCGCCGGCTATTCGGGGGCGGCGTCCATCGCGAACAGCGCGATCTGCGTGACCTGTTCGGGATTGAAATTGTTGTCGGATGCAATGGCGATGATCTGCTTTCCATCCACCACGGGACCAAAGGCGATGGCTTCGACATTATCCACGGGATTGGCAAAGCCGGTGCTGCCGTCCTTGAGGGAAAACCAGGGCGTCTTCCGGGCCGGGACGATTTCGGCCAGCTCGACCCTGTCCTGGCCCGCGACATTCGTCGCCTCGGCGATATCCGTGACGAAGAAGCGGATCTCGAAACCCACGCCCTCGGCATAGGAGCGTTCGACGGTGACCAGCCGCCCGTCCGGCAGGGCCATCAGGCCGCTCAGGCCGTTGTCGCGCCAGGCATCCTCGGTCGCGGGTGCGCTGGCCACGGTTTCCGTCATATAGACATATTCCGCCGTCGGCTTCAGCGTCCCGGTATCATAGGTCAGGATCCTGGCCGGGCTGCCTTTTTCGAGAGAGGCTTTCGCACCATCCTGCTGCAATGCGTTTTCCGTCGCCGCGATCAGGGTCCTGCCATCCGCGGACAGGTCCAGCCCCTCGAAGGCAAGGTTGCTGTAGATGCCATGCCCCTCGGCATCGGGCAGATAGGCATCGGGCAGGGGCAGGGTGCCGACGCGGCCGCCCCGTGCCGAGGTCACATAGATGGCCGGCCTGCCGGCCTGGTCCCGTTCGGAGGACCAATAGATCAATCCATTGCGCGGATCGAAGGCGATGCCTTCCGGGTCCGCCCCCTTGAGGCCAAAGGAAAAGCCACCCGGAGCCTTGAGTTCGAAGCTGCGGACGATGTCGAGGCGGGAAAACCTGCCATCGGCGATGTCCAGCGCCAGTTCATAGGCGCGGGCCGGACCGCTTTCCACACGGTCGTCGCTGATGGCAAGGAAATGGCCGCTTGCAGGATCATAGGCCAGATCCGAAAGGCCGCCCAGCTCTTGGCCGGCAATGGCCAGCCCGGTCGGCAAGACGAATTCGCCGATGAATTCCGGCACCGGGAGGTCCTGGGCAAAAGCCGGGACGGGCAGGCAACATGCGGCAAGGACAGGAAGATATTTCATGGTTATCCCACAGTGGTTCGGAGCCTCCTCCTAGGCCGGGTTTCGTCGAGAAAGGTCATGCTTTCATGAATTTTTGATGATTTCTCGGCCGGACGTCGCCTGGCGATCCCGAAGCCTGGGCAAGATGGCCGGAACGCCGCGGCGGGTGGGTCATGCCCTCCGGCTGCAAGGAACGGGGCCGGCACTTCGGCTCCAGCTGGGGCCAATTTGATTGTTCATCTATCCCAGAGGCTTTTGCAGGCATCAGCGCAACCGGGTTGATCACGACGCCGATCAGCCGAGGGTGACGGGCGTCGCGAAAATGGGCGCCGGCCTAGCGGACGCCCCCGACCCCGCCCGCCCAGGGCCCGGCAGCACGGGACAGACTGGCGCAGGCCGCGGCACGGACGCCACGGGAAGATTGATAGAATCCGGGAACTGGTGTTGGTTGCGCAAGGGGGGCGATTCGTCCCGCGCCCCGGCGGTGGAGGTTGTGTATGGCGGGCAAGGCAAGATCCTGGTGGGGCGGGGCGGCCGCGGCCGTCATTCTGGCCGCGATCGGCGGACTGGCCTGGAAAAACCTGTCGCAGAACGGCGCACCTGCCGGCATCGCCTCGGGCAATGGCCGGATCGAGGCGACCGAAATCGACATCTCGGCCCTGTCGGCCGGACGCATCGCCCGCATCCACGCGGCCGAGGGCCAGACGGTGCGCAAGGGCGAACTGCTGGTGCAGATGGACACCCTGCAACTCGAAGCGCAAAAGCGCCAGGCCGAAGCACAGCTGCGCCGCGCCCGCATCGGGGTCGAAACCGCGCGCAGCCTGGTCACCCAGGCCGAGGCGCAGCACAAGGCCGCCGGCGCGGCGGTCGAACAGGCGCAGGCGGCCGCGGATGCCGCCGCGTCCCGGCTGGCACGCACCGAAAGCCTGGCGCGCAGCAATGTCGCCTCGCAGCAGGTGCTGGACGACATGCGCGCCTCGGGACGCGAGACGCAGGCGGCGCTGGCCTCGGCCCAGGCGAACCTGGCCGCGGCCGAGGCCGGCATCGGCACCGCCCATGCCCAGGTCGTCGATGCCGAGGCGGCGGTGGACGCCGCCCAGGCGGCAATCGAGGCCGTCGAGGTGCAGATCGGCGATGCCAGGCTGGAATCGCCCCGCGACGGCCGGGTGCAATACCGCATCGCGCAAGAGGGCGAGATCGTGGCGGCGGGCGGGCGCATCCTGAACCTGGTCGATCTGGAGGATGTCTACATGACCTTCTTCCTGCCCACCTCGCAGGCCGGCCGGGTCGAGGTCGGTGCCGAGGCCCGGCTGGTCATGGACGCCGCCCCGCAATATGTGATCCCGGCGCGGATTTCCTATGTCGCGGACGTGGCGCAGTTCACGCCCAAGACCGTCGAGACCGCCGAGGAACGCGAAAAGCTGATGTTCCGCGTCCGCGCCCAGGTCGATCCCGAATTGCTGCGCAAATACAGCAATTACGTCAAGACCGGCCTGCCCGGCATGGCCCATGTCCGCATCGACCCCGAGGCCGGCTGGCCCGACACGCTGTCCAACCTGGTCGAATGACCGCCCTGCCCCACCAGTCCGATGGCCCGCCCGTCGCCGAGATCGACGGCGTCTCGCTGCGCTATCGCAAGGTGGTGGCGCTGCGGGATGTGACCTTGGCCATTCCCGCCGGCCGCATGGTGGGGCTGATCGGGCCCGACGGGGTCGGCAAGTCCAGCCTGTTGTCGCTGATCGCCGGGGCGCGGGCGATCCGGCAGGGCGGGATCCGGGTCCTGGGCAGCGACATGGCCCAGGCGCGGCATCGCGACCGGCTGCGTGCGCGCATCGCCTATATGCCGCAGGGGCTGGGCCGGAACCTTTACCCCACCCTGTCGGTGGCCGAGAACCTGGATTTCTTTGGCCGGCTGTTCGGCCATGGCCGGGCCGAGCGGGCGCGCCGCATCGACGCGCTGCTGGCCGCGACCGGCATGGCGGCGTTTCGCGACCGCCCCGCCGCCAAGCTGTCGGGCGGGATGAAGCAAAAGCTGGGCCTGTGCTGCGCGCTGATCCACGACCCGGACCTGCTGATCCTGGACGAGCCGACCACCGGCGTCGATCCGCTGTCGCGCCGCCAGTTCTGGGAACTGATCGGCCGCATCCGCCGCGACCGCCCCGGCATGAGCGTGATCACCGCCACCGCCTATATGGAGGAGGCCGCCGGCTTCGACTGGCTGGTGGCGATGGATGCGGGCCGGGTGCTGGCCACCGGCAGCCCGGCCGAATTGCTGGAACGCACCGGGACCGAGGATCTGGACCGCGCCTTCATCGCGCTTTTGCCCGACAGCGAAAGGCGCGGGCACGAGCCGGTCGCGATCCCGCCGCGCCGGGCCGAGGACGGCGAGCCCGCCATCGAGGCGCGGCACCTGACCATGCGTTTCGGCGATTTCACCGCCGTAAACGATGTCAGCTTCCGCATCGAAAAGGGCGAGATCTTCGGCTTTCTCGGCTCGAACGGCTGCGGCAAGACCACGACGATGAAGATGCTGACCGGGCTTTTGCAGCCCAGCCAGGGCACGGCGCGGCTGTTCGGGGCCGAGGTCGATCCCTCGGACATGGCGGTGCGACGCCGCGTCGGTTTCATGAGCCAGTCCTTTTCGCTTTATGCCGAACTGACGGTGCGGCAGAACCTGGAACTGCACGCGCGCCTTTTCGGCATGGCGGCGGGCGCCATTCCCGGCCGGGTGGCGCAGATGATCGGGCGTTTCGGGCTGGTGGCCGTGGCGGACGAACTGCCCGAATCCCTGCCGCTGGGCATCCGCCAGCGCCTGTCGCTGGCCGTGGCGATGATCCACGGGCCGGAAATCCTGATCCTGGACGAACCGACCTCGGGCGTCGATCCGGTGGCACGCGACGCTTTCTGGCGCATCCTGGGCGAATTGTCGCGCCAGGACGGGGTGACGATCTTCGTCTCGACCCATTTCATGAACGAGGCCGAATGGTGCGACCGCGTTTCGCTGATGCATGCCGGGCGGGTGCTGGTCAGCGACACGGCCGGGGCGATCAGAAGGACCAAGGACGCCGCAACCCTGGACGACGCCTTCGTCGCCTATCTGCAAGAGGCGATCGGCGACGAGCCCATACCCCCGACCGCACCTGCCGCCCCTGCCGCAGCCCCGGTCACGGCCCCGGTCACGGCACCGGGCGCGCCCGCGCGGACCGGGGGCCGGTTCAACCCGGCGCGGCTGCTCAGCTATTCCCGGCTGGAAACGCTGCAACTGGCCCGCGACCCGATCCGGCTGACCCTGGCGCTGATCGGCAGCCTGATCCTGATGTTCGTCATCGGCTATGGCATCAACATGGATGTCGAGGAGCTGAGCTTTGCGGTGCTGGACCGCGACCAGACCGCGACCTCGCGCGATTATGTGCTGGACATCGCCGGATCGCGCTATTTCACCGAAACTCCGCCGCTTGCCGATTACGACGACATGGACGCCCGGATGCGCGGCGGCGAACTGGCGCTGGCCATCGAGATCCCGCCCGGCTTTGCCCGCGACCTGGCCCGCGCCAGCCCGGTCCAGGTCGGGGCCTGGATCGACGGGGCCAACCCGACCCGGGCCGAGACCGTACTGGGCTATGCCCAGGGCATGCATGCCGACTGGATCACGCGCAAGACGCGCGAGGCGCAGGGCGAGGCGGCGGTGCAGGGCAGTTTCGACCTGGTGACGCGGTTCCGCTACAATCCCGACGTGAAAAGCATCGTCGCCATGGTGCCGGCGGTGATCCCCCTGCTCTTGCTGCTGATCCCCGCGGTGCTGACCACGCTCAGCGTGGTGCGGGAAAAGGAACTGGGCTCGATCGTCAATTTCTACGTCACGCCCGTCACCCGGCTGGAATTCCTGATCGGCAAGCAATTGCCCTATGTGGCGCTGGCGATGCTGAACTTTGCGCTGCTGACCGGCTTTGCGGTCTTTGCCTTTCGCGTGCCGCTGACCGGCAGCCTGGCGGCGCTGGCGCTGGCCGCGGCGCTTTATGTCTGCGCCACCACGGCCATGGGACTGCTGATTTCGTCCTTCATGCGCAGCCAGGTGGCGGCGCTGTTCGCGACCGTGCTGCTGACCATGATCCCCGGCGCGCAATATTCCGGGCTGATCGACCCGGTTTCGTCGCTGCAGGGCCTGGGCCGCGCCATCGGCGAGGTCTATCCGACCACGCATTTCATCATCGCCTCGCGCGGGGCCTTTTCCAAGGGGCTGGGCTTTGCGGATCTGGGCCCGGTCTTTGCGGCCCTGGCCGCGGCCGTGCCGGTCATCCTGGGGCTCAGCGCCCTGCTGCTGAGGAAACAGGCGAAATGAGGCTGCGCAACGTCTGGAACCTGGGCATCAAGGAACTGCGCGGGCTGTGGCGCGACCCGGCCATGCTGCTGCTCATCGTCTATGCCTTTTCGCTGTCGATCTATACCGAATCCAAGGCGATGCCGGAAAGCCTGTCCAATGCCGCCATCGCCGTGGTGGACGAGGACCGTTCGGCGCTGTCCGGGCGCATCGTTTCGGCCTTTGCCCCACCCTATTTCGGAGCGCCGCGCCTGATCACCACGACCGAGATGGACCGCCGCATGGACGAGGGGCTGGATACCTTTGCCCTGGACATCCCGCCGGATTTCCAGCGCGACCTGCTGGCCGGCCGCCATCCGGCGATCCAGCTGAACGTGGACGCCACCCGGATGAGCCAGGCCTTCACCGGCAGCGGCTATGTCCAGCAGATCGTCGCGGCCGAGGTGGCGGAATTCCAGGCCGGCCACCGCGAGGCGACTGCCCTGCCGGTCGAGCTGGCCTTGCGGGCGCGCTACAATCCTTCGCTGGACGCGGGCTGGTTCGGGGCCATCAACAGCGTCATCGACGCCGTGACCATGCTGTCGATCATCCTGACCGGCGCCGCGCTGATCCGCGAAAAGGAACATGGCACGGTCGAGCATCTGCTGGTCATGCCGGTCACCGCGGCCGAGATCATGCTGGCCAAGGTCTGGTCCATGGGCCTGGTGGTGCTGCTGGCCTCCGCCTTTGCCATTACCGTGGTGGTGCAGATGGCCCTGCAAGTGCCGGTGGCGGGATCGGTGCCGCTGTTCATCGCGGCGGCGGCCCTGATGCTGTTCGCCACCACCTCGATGGGCATATTCCTGGCCACCGTGGCGGGGTCTATGCCGCAATTCGGACTGCTGCTGATGCTGGTCCTGCTGCCCCTGCAGGTGCTGTCGGGCGGCATGACCCCTCGCGAAAGCATGCCCCAGATCATCCAGGCGGTGATGTCGCTGGCACCGAACACGCATTTCGTGATCCTGTCGCAGGCGGTGCTGTTCCGCGGCGCCGGGCTGGGCGTGGTCTGGCCGCAGCTGGTGACGCTGGCCCTGATCGGCAGCGCCCTGTTCTGGCTGGCGCTGCGGCAATTCCGCCGCTTCCTGGCCTGAGCGGGCGGCCGTCCCGGAAAGGCGCGCGCTGCCGCCCCGGGGCCCCGGCCCCGCGCACGGGGCCAGCCCGCGGCCGGCAGCCCCCGGTCAGTCGGCCGCCTTGGCCAGCACCAGAAAGGTCATCATGCCCAGCGGCGGCAGCGTCCGGCGCTCTTCGGGGAGCAGCGATTTTTCTTGCAGCACCCGCTCGACCCGGAAATCGGAATGCCAGCCGATGATATTGGCCAGCGGCGCCAGCGCCCGCTCGACCACCGCCATGGCGCCGGTCTCGCGCGCGAAATGATTGGTGATGACCACCTTGCCGCCCGGCTTGCAGACCCGGGCGATCTCGGCCATCACCCGCTCGGGCTCGGGCACCACCGACAGCACATGCATCGCCGCCACGGTGTCGAAACTGCCATCGGGGAAATCCAGCGCCCGCGCATCCATGCGCCGCAGGTCCCGCACCTGCTTCAGCCCCAGCCGCTGCACCTTGGCAATGGCCTTGTCCAGCATGTCCTGGCTGAAGTCGATGCCGGTCACCTGCATCCGCGGGCCGTAATGTTCCAGCGACAGCCCGGTGCCGACGCCCACCTCCAGCACGCTGCCGCCGCGGCGGTTGATGTAGTCCACCGCCCGGCGCCGGCCGATATTGGTCGCCGCGCCGAAGGTCCGGTCATAGATCGGCGCCCAGCGGGAATAAGAGGATTGGATGGCTTCGATATCCATGGCCGTTCCTTATCGGCTTGAGGGGCGTTCGCGGTCTATCCAGGCCCAGATGACCATGCCGACATAGCCAAGGCAAAGCGCAATCAGCGTCACCCAGGCAAAGGTCAGAAGCACCGCCCCGACAAAGGCCACGCCGACCAGGAAGAATTTGACATTCTCGCGCGAGATCCTGGTGGTCTTGAACGACCAGGTCGGGATACGGCTGATCAGCAGCAGGCCGACCAGCACCATATGCAGGCAGATGACGCTTCCCGGCAGCACCGGCCGGTCGCCCAGGGCAAATGACAGATACATCGGCAACATCACCAGCAGCGCCCCGGCCGGCGATGGAATGCCCTCGAAATAGGCACCGTCGCGGGGCAATTCCTCGGATTTGCTGGAGACGTTGAAACGCGCCAGCCGAATCACGCAGCAAACGGCAAAGACCAGCACGCAGATCCAGCCGGCGCTGCGGATGTCCTGCAGCGCCCAAAAATACAGGATCAGCGGGGGGGCGACGCCGAAATTCACGAAATCGGCCAGCGAATCCAGTTCGGCCCCGATCTTGCTGGACGATCCCAAGAGCCGCGCGATGCGCCCGTCGATCCCGTCCAGGATGCCCGCCCCGATGATCAGCAGCACCGCCGGCATGTAATCGCCCTGCATCCCGAAGCGGATGGCGGTCAGCCCGGCGCAGACCGCCACGATGGTCAGCATGTTGGGCAACAGCTGGATCAGCGAAAACTCGGTCTGCGGGCCGGGAACCTGCTCCATCACGCCGCGGCCTGCCCGTCCAGCTGCGCGATCACCGTTTCACCCGCGACCATGGTCTGGCCGATCTCGACCAGCGGCGCCACGCCCGGGGGCAGATAAACGTCCAGCCGCGAGCCAAAGCGGATCAGCCCGAACCGCTCTCCGCTGCGCAGCCGGTCGCCCGGCTTGACGAAACAGACGATGCGGCGCGCCACCAGCCCGGCGATCTGCACCACCGCCAGGTCGCGCCCGTCCGCCATGCGGATGCAAAGCCCGTTGCGCTCGTTATCCACGCTGGCCTTGTCCAGCGAAGCGTTCAGGAACTTGCCCGGCCGATAGGCCACCGCCGTCACCTCGCCCGCCACCGGGCTGCGGTTCACATGGCAGTTGAACACGCTCATGAACACGCTGACCCGGGTCAGGGGCCGGTCGGCCATGCCCAGCTCGGCCGGCGGCACCGCCGGCTCGATCAGCGAAACGATGCCGTCGGCGGGGCTGACCACCAGGCCGGGACGGGCCGGCGTCACCCGCTCGGGATCGCGAAAGAAATAATAGCACCAGATCGTCAGCCCCAAGCCGATCCAGCCCAGCGGCTCCCAGATCAGGAACAGCAGCAGCGTGGCGGCGGCAAAGCCGGCCACGAAGCGGATGCCCTCGCGATGCATGGGCTTGAGAAAGGTATCGCGCATGCGCATCTGGCATCTCCGGGCTGATTGGCACCGTCAGTCATAAAGCGATCGGCCGGCCGCGCAATAGCGCAACCCCGCCAGGGATGTCCGCCGCCCCGATCAGCCCTCGACGATGGTCAGCATGCGGCGGCCGCCGCGGACCAGCTCGACCACCAGCGGCAGGCGGGCGGCGCCCAGGACGGCGCGCAGCGCGTCGAGCGTGGGAACCGCCCGGCGGTTGATGCCCAGGATCACGTCGCCGGCGCGAAAGCCGCGGCGCTCGGCACTGCTGCCCGGCGCGACGCCCTCGACCTCCAGCCCCGCCAGCCCGCCGTCCTGGGCGCCGTCCAGCCGCCGCTCGCGCAGGCTCAGGCCGGACAGCGGCGTGCCTGCCAGCCAGGCGCCGGCGGCGCCGGCCCGGTCGCGGATGGTCGCGGTCAGCTCCCGCTCGCGGCCGTCGCGCAGCACCGTCAGCTTCATGCGGTCGCCCACGGACAACAGGCCGATGCGATTGTGCAGCGCCCTGCCGTTGCGCAGCGGCACCCCGTCGACGGCCCGCACCACGTCGCCCGCCTCCAGCCCCGCCTCATCCGCCGCCGATCCCGGCTCGACGCTGGCGATGACGGCACCCTCGCGGATATCCTCGCCCACCCCCAGCGCCGCGGCCAGGTCCGGCGTCAGGTCCTGGATCGCCACGCCCAGCAGACCGCGGCGCACCTCGCCATGCTGCAAAAGCTGCTGCATGATCGCCATGGCCATGTTCGAGGGCACGGCAAAGCCGATGCCGACATTGCCCCCGGCCGGCGCCAGGATCGCCGTGTTCACCCCGATCAGCCGGCCGCGGCTGTCCACCAGCGCGCCGCCCGAATTGCCGGGATTGATCGAGGCATCGGTCTGGATGAAATCCTCATAGCCGCCGCGGCTGATGCCGGTGCGGCCAAGCGCGCTGACGATGCCCGAGGTCACGGTCTGGCCCAGGCCAAAGGGATTGCCGATGGCCATGACGTAATCGCCGACCTCGACCGCGTCGGAATCGGCGATCTCGACGGCGGCCAGCCCCTCGGCCTCGACCTGCAACAGCGCGATATCGGTGGCCGGATCGCTGCCGATCATCTCGGCATGCAAGGCCCGGCCGTCCTTCAGGGTGACGGTGATCTCGATTCCGTCGGCGATGACGTGATGATTGGTCAGCACATAGCCCTTTTCGGCATCGACGATGACGCCCGACCCGGCGCTCAGCCGCGGCTGGCGGACGGTGCCGAGCGGCAGGTCGAAGAACCGGCGAAAGAACGGGTCGTTGTAAAGCGGGTTCACCGGCACCGCGGTTTCCGAGCGCACGGCGATATTGACCACCGCCGGCGTCACCCTGTCCAGCATCGGCGCCGCCGTCAGCAGGCCGCGCTCGTCCAGGCCAAAAGCCTCGGCCGGGGCCTGGACCTGCGCCTCCACCTGGGCCAGGGCCGGGCCGGCCGGCGCCGCGACCAGCGCCAGCAGGCAAGCCAGGCCGCCAAGCCGGCAAAGCGGCCGGAGCCGGGACCAGTCCGGGGACGACAGGATGCCCGCCCGTCCCCCGGCCCGCCCCCCGGCCCGCCCCCCGGATCGCGCGACCGGCCCGGCAAGCGGCCACCGCGGGTCATCCCGGCCCGGCAGCGGGTCTTTCTCCGTTCCACAAATACCCATCCTCACCGCTTCTCCCTGCAGCTGTCCCGGCAATTTTACCGCAGGCCCGGCCGCCGCCCTGCCGGCCGGGCCGGATCCTCACTTGCGGATCTCGATGCGCCTGGCGCGGCTTTGCGCCGTCTCGGATTTGGGCAGGGTCACGCTCAGCACGCCATTGGCAAAGCGCGCCTCGGCCTTGTCCTGCTCGATGCCCTCGGGCAGCGGGATACGGCGCTCGAAACGGCCATAGAACCGTTCCGAGAACTGCCGACCCTTATCCGCATCCTCGTCCTCGCTGGCCGAGGATTTCTCGCCGCGGATGGTCAGCGTGCCGTTATCCAGCAACAGCTCGACATCCTTTTCCTCCAGGCCGGGCAGCTCGGCGCTGACCCGGATTTCCCGGTCGGTCTCGGAAATCTCCAGCCGCGGCCAGGCCAGGCCGCCCCAAAGCGGGCCGCGGCCGGCCAGCGCCGGCAGCCGCGCCTCGGCCGAGCGGAAGAAATCGTCGAAAAGCCGGTTCATCTCGCGCTGCAGGCCGGCAAAGGGATCGCGGTCCTCGTCGCGCCACGCGGCGGGCAGCTGGTCCTCGCGGTTGCGCCACCAGATCAGGTTCTGCGGTATCAGGTCTCGGACGCTCATCTTTCGGTTTCCTTCCATCGGAAGTCTCTTGCCAAGGGCACCGGGTCGGCCCGGTGCCCGTTCGCGCAGGGCCGCGGCCGGACCATCAGGCCGCAGCCATCGCCTCGGCCCGGCCGGACACCTGCCCGGCCGGCTTGCCGATGCGCTTCTGCCCTTCGGCAGGGACCGCGCCCGCGGCAATCTCGATCCGCCGCGGTTTCTGGTCCTCGGGGATCTCGCGCTGCAGGGTGACGGTCAACAACCCGTCATGCAGTTCCGCCCCCTCGACCCGGACATGGTCGGCCAGCTCGAAGCGGCGCTCGAACCCGCCCAGCGGGATGCCGCGATGCAGGTATTCGGTCTTGTCGCCGCCTTCCTTGCGGCCGGCGATCACCAGCAGATTGCCCTGCTGCGTCAGCGACAGGTCCTGCTGGCGGAACCCGGCCACGGCAATGGCGATGCGATAGCTGTCCTCGCCCTGCTTGGCGATGTCATAGGGCGGCCAGCTTTCCGCCGCATTGATGCGCGAAGCCGATTCGAGCGTGTCCAGGAGCCGGTCGAATCCGACGCTCGACCGAAAGAGCGGGGTGAAATCAAACGTGGTTCTCATAGCCACATCCTCCTTGAGCAACATGGGTATAAGCATTTGATCCTTGCGGGGGTCGCCCGGCGGGCGGTCCGCTTGCGGCCGCCCGCACCAGGCGATTTAGAGGCGCCGGGCCGGGTTTCAAGATCCCCGCGACCGGCCGCGGCAACGGGTCACGCCCGCCGGCCCATGCCCAACAGCTGGTAAAGCAGCAGCGCCGCAAAGGTCGAGGTGCCGATGCCCCCCAGCGCGAAGCCGCCGATGTTCAGGGCGAAATCGCCCGCGCCCAGGATCAGCGCCACCCCCACGGTGAACAGGTTGCGCGGATCCGAGAAATCGACCTTGTTGTCCACCCAGATCCGCGCCATGGCCGAGGCGATCAGGCCAAAGACCGACACCGCCAGCCCCGCCAGCACCGGCGCCGGGATGGTCTGCAGGACGGCGCCGAATTTCGGCGACAGGCCCAGGAAAATCGCGATCGCCGCCGCCATGGGAAAGATCAGCGTGGAATAGACCCGGGTCATGGCCATCACGCCGATATTCTCGGCATAGGTGGTCACGCCGGTGCCGCCGCCCATGCCGGCCAGCATGGTGGCCAGCCCGTCGCCCAGGAATCCCCGGCCGATATAGCGGTCCATGCTTTGCCCGGTGATCGCGCCCAGGGCCTTGATATGGCCCAGGTTCTCGGCCACCAGCACGATGGCGACCGGCGCGATCAGGCTGATCGCCGACCATTCGAATCGCGGCGCGGTGAAATTCGGCACCCCGAACCAGGGCGCGGCGGCGACGGCGGCAAAGTCGATGCCCGGCACCAGGCCCAGCCCGTTGCCCAGCACCAGCACCAGCCCATAGCCGAAGACCAGCGCCGCCAGCACCGCGATGCGCCGCGTGCCCTGCCGGCCATAGACCGAGACCAGCGCCATGCACAGCACCGTGGCCAGGGCGATGCCCAGATGGGCATGGCTGCCGTCCAGCTGCCTGACCGCCACCGGGGCCAGGTTCAGCCCGATGGACATGCCGATGGCGCCGGTCACCGCCGGGGGCATCAGCCTTTCCACCCAGCCGGCGCCGATGGCCATGACCACCAGGCCGATCAGCGCATAGACCAGGCCGGCGGCGACGATGCCGCCAAGCGCCACGGCGATATCGGGGTTCGGCCCGCCGCCGGCAAAGCCGGTCGCCGCCATGATGACGGCGATGAAGGCGAAGGACGAGCCGAGATAGCTGGGCACCCGCCCGCCGGTGACGGCAAAGAACAGCAGCGTGCCGATGCCGGAAAAGAACACTGCGACATTGGGATCGAAGCCCATGATCAGCGGCGCCAGGATGGTCGAGCCGGACATCGCCAGCAGATGCTGCAGGCTCATCGGCACCGCCTGGCTCAGCGGCAGCTTTTCATCGGGTAGCACCGTGGCGCCCGTCGCGGGGCGCCAGTCAGGAAAATGGCCCATCTCGTCTCTCGGATTCGGTTGCGTGACAGGCTTTTGGTCGGATCGGCGCCGAAATGCCAGCACCAAGCTGCGGCATCGCGCCCCCGCCCGGTCCGCCGCGGCCAAGAAAGGGGTGAAGGCCGGGATGGGCGGCACCGGATACGGCGCCCGATGCGGCCCCGGCCGGCGACCGCCTGCGACCAAGCGCCGCGCGGCCGCAGCGCGAGCAATCGTGCATATTGACACATTCATACTATCGAATATTTACAAGTAACGCCTGGCCGGGGCGGCAGGGCGACGCCGCCCGTCCGCTCCGGTGCCGCCCGCCGGATGCAGCCACCGGGTGCAGGGGGGACCGCGACCGGCTTTCGGGCCGTCTCGGGCGGGCACAGGCCGGGTATCAGCGTGAAGCCGCGAAACCGGGAACGAATCCGGGCGCGGGCACATGAGGTCACGGAGGAGACCGAATGACAGGACAAGACAGTTTCAGACCCTCGCGCCGCGGCGTGCTGGGTTTCGCACTCGCCGGGGCGGTGACGGCCAGCCTTGGGGCCAGCCCCGCCCGGGCGGCGCGAATCGCGACAAAGGCGCGCATCGTCATCATCGGCGCCGGTGCCGGGGGCACCGCCCTGGCCAATCGGCTGGTCACCCGGCTGGACGGCGCGCAGATCACGCTGATCGACCCCAGGGCGCAGCATTACTACCAGCCGGGGCTGTCGCTGGTGGCGACGGGGCTGAAGCCGACCAGCTATGTCGTCTCGCAGACGACGGACTGGCTGCCGCCGGGCGTGACCCTGATCGCCGAGGCGGCGGCGGCCATCGACCCGCTGGCCAAGACGGTCGCGACCGAAAAGGGGCAAAAGCTCGATTACGATTTCCTGGTGGTGGCCCCCGGCCTGGTGCTGGACCATGACGCGATCGAGGGCTTTTCGCTGGACATGGTGGGCAAGGACGGGATCGGCGCGCTCTATGCCGGGCCGGAATATGCCGCCCGGACCTGGCAGGCCGCGTCGAAATTCACCGAAGAGGGCGGGATCGGCCTGTTCTCACGCCCCACGACCGAAATGAAATGCGCCGGCGCGCCGCTGAAACATACCTTCCTGCTGGACGACATCGCCAGCCGCGGCGGCGCCAGGGGCAAATACGAGATGCACTATACCTGCCCGCAGACGGCGCTGTTCTCGGTGCCGATCGTGGCGGAAAAGGTGCGCATGCTGTTCGGGGAACGCGATATCGCCACCTATTACGGCCATACGCTGAAATCCATCGACCCCGGCCGCAAGACGGCGCGGTTTGAAACCGCCGGCACCGATCCGGCGACGGGCCAGGTCGTCAAGTCCACGACCGAAATGCCCTATGACTACCTGCATGTCATCCCGCCGCAGCGCGCCCCCGAGGTGATCCGCCAGTCGGGCCTGTCCTGGGCCGACCAGTGGACCGACCAGGGCTGGGTCGAATGCGACATGAAGACCCTGCGCCATCTGCGCTATCCCGAGATCTTTGCGCTTGGCGACGTGGCCGGCGTGCCCAAGGGCAAGACCGCGGCCTCGGTGAAATGGCAGGTCCCGGTGATCGAGGACCATCTGGTCGCCGCCCTCCAGGGGCGCGAGGGCACCGAGCTATACGACGGCTATACCTCCTGCCCGCTGATCACGCGCGTCGGCCGGGCCATGCTG
>Ga0164243_10002502_pt1 | contig 30324 bp, 21 predicted proteins | sample OricompcompostOP_FD_108781 | JGI IMG/M metagenome (GOLD analysis project Ga0164243, IMG submission 108781) | Organic Plus compost microbial communities from Emeryville, California, USA - Original compost - Organic plus compost (OP) | ecosystem: Engineered > Solid waste > Mixed feedstock >... | reverse complement strand
TGAACGGTTTCGGCGATGACATCCAGCTCAATCGCAGCCAGAAGATACAACTGTTCGCCTGTGATCTCAAGCCGTTCAGCGCGCATCTTCACCTGCTCGACGGACTCTTCGCCTGAAACATAGAGGACAGGACCGGAGGACCGGGAAATATGGCCGGACACCTGAAGAAGAAGCGTGGATTTGCCGATACCAGGTTCGCCCCCGACCAATGTCAGAGAGCCAGCAACCAGACCACCACCAAGCACGCGATCCATTTCTGAATAGCCAACAGAAATACGGGTTTGTGTCAACGGCTGAATATGTGGCAAAGCAACCGGAGCGCTGGTCCCCTGGGAAAGAAATGACGAACTGGTAAGGAGGGGTTGACGACGTGGCTGCGCCGGTAGCTCGGCAACCTCTTCCAGTGTGTTCCAGGAGCCACAATCGGGGCATTTCCCCATCCACTTGCTCTGCTCACCACCACATTGCTGACAGACGTATTTTGTTCGAGTTTTCGGCATGGTTACTCAATCTATTTCAACTTGACGAGAGAGACCGCGATACAACAAAGAAGGACGCATTCTGGAAATCCCGTGCGAGACGGAAACCGACATACATCTTTTCCAATTGGAGGATGTAAGACCGGCAAGAGGTTTTGAAGAAACGGGTAAGAGAGAAGAGGGGTATGTTCAGGTACAACATACCCCTCTGGTTTCTACTAGGATTCTGGGCTGGAACTTCCCTCACCGCCTGCCGAGAGAGCAGCTTCAGGAGTTGCTCCCGGAGGGAGGGGCTCGACGCGCTTACGCACGTTGAGAACCAGCTTTTTCTCTTCAATCACGGCTTCAACGAGGTCGCCCGGGCGGAACTTGCCTTGCAGCAGGCCTTCAGCAAGCTGGTCTTCGACCAGACTCTGAATAGTGCGGCGGAGCGGACGTGCGCCATACTGAGGATCGAAGCCCTTCTCGATCAAGAAGTCCTTCGCAGCGGACGGGACGACCAGCTCAATCTGCTGTTCAGTAAGCTGTGCACGGACGCGGTTGAGCAGCAGATCCACGATTGAGTACATCTCTTCCTTGCGCAGTGAATGGAAGACGATAATCTCATCAATACGGTTCAGGAACTCTGGCTTGAAGGTGTTCTTCAGTTCGCCGATCACCTTGCTTGCCATTGTATCGTGCTCAACCTTTTCCCTGTCTTTCGTCTGGTGGAAGCCGATAGCGGCAGCCTTATTCAGCAGGGAAGCGCCAACGTTGGATGTCATGATAATGACAGTGTTTCGGAAGTCAACGGTGCGACCCTTCGCGTCGGTCAATTTGCCGTCTTCAAGGATCTGCAACAACATATTGAAGACGTCGGGGTGAGCCTTCTCGATCTCATCGAGCAAGATCACGCTGTAGGACTTACGTCGGACCGCCTCAGTTAACTGGCCGCCTTCTTCATAACCGACATAGCCCGGAGGTGCGCCGACCAGACGTGCGGCTGCATGACGCTCCATGAACTCTGACATGTCGATCTTAATGAGAGATTCCTCGCTGCCGAACATGAACTCGGCGAGTGCTTTTGCCAGCTCGGTTTTACCGACGCCAGTTGGTCCCATAAAGATGAAGGAGCCAATCGGGCGTTTGGGATCTTTCAGACCGGCGCGAGCGCGGCGTACAGCGCGGGAAATCTTCTCAATGGCCTCATCCTGGCCGATAACGCGAGCGTGAAGGGCCTCTTCCATCTTCAACAGGCGCTGAGACTCTTCCTGAGCGATACGCATCACGGGGATACCTGTCCACATCGAAACGATCTGGGCGATTTCCTCTTCGCCAACGACAGGCTTTTCGCTGCCACGCTCTTTCTGCCAGCCAGATTCCAGCTTGGCAATGCGCTCACGCAGCTTGACCTCGCGGTCGCGCAACTCAGCAGCAAGCTCATATTCCTGCTGTTGAATGGCTGCTTCTTTCTCACGCAGAACGGACTCCAGCCCTTTGAGCGCTTCTTTCAGATTGAGAGGAGCGAGCGAGTTCTGCATGCGAACGCGGCTGGCGGCCTCATCAATCAGGTCGATGGCTTTATCGGGCATGAAGCGATCAGTAATATATCGACTGGCAAGCTCGGTTGCGGCCTTGAGCGCCTCGTCTGTGATCACCAGACGATGATGCTGCTCATAGCGTTCGCGGATACCTTTCAGGATCTCCACGGTTTCCTCAACCGAAGGCTCGCGGACTATCACTTCCTGGAAGCGCCGCTGAAGTGCGGCATCACGTTCAATGTATTTGCGATACTCATCGAGAGTAGTTGCACCGATACATTGCAGCTCTCCACGGGCAAGAGCCGGTTTCAGGATATTCGCGGCATCGACCGCGCCTTCTGCGGCACCGGCACCTACGAGGGTATGAACCTCATCAATGAAGATGATGCAGTCGCGGCTGTTGCGAATTTCCTCAATGATCTTTTTCAGCCGTTCCTCAAACTCACCGCGATACTTTGTACCGGCCACAAGGGAGCCGACATCCAGGGTGAGCAAACGCTTCCCGGCGAGCGTTTCCGGTACTTCGCCTGAGATCAGACGCTGAGCCAGTCCCTCGACAATAGCCGTTTTACCAACGCCCGGTTCACCGATCAGTGCGGGGTTGTTTTTGTTACGGCGGGAGAGGATCTGGATGACACGTTCGATCTCTTGATGACGCCCGATGACGGGATCAAGGGTTCCGGCACGAGCGGCGGCTGTCAGGTCAATGCCCATCTGGTCGATGGTGGGGGTCTTCGAATGTTTCGCCTCGCGCTCATGCGGCGCGCCAGACTGGCTGAGCACCTGTATGGTTTGAGTACGAACTTTTTCGAGGTTGACACCCAGGCTTTCGAGAACGCCAGCAGCGATCCCTTCACCTTCACGCACAAGACCAAGCAAGAGATGCTCTGTGCCGATATAGTGGTGATTGAGGCGACGAGCTTCGTCAACAGCCAGTTCGATGACTTTCTTGGCACGCGGGGTCAGACCGATTTCGCCAAGAACGATGCGGTCACCGCGCCCAATTATAAATTCAACGGCGCTGCGAACCTTGTTGAGTTCGACGCCGAGATTCGCCAGAACTTTCGCTGCCACCCCTTCGCCTTCGCGCACCAGGCCCAGCAAGAGATGCTCTGTACCGATATAATTATGCTGGAAGCGTTGAGCTTCTTCTTGAGCGAGACTCAAGACTTTTCTGGCTCGCTCTGTGAATTTATCAAACCTATCTCTGTCGTTCACCTGTTTGTCACCCCCCTTTCAGTGGCAGAGGGTGGAACCGAGCCCTCTGTGTCGCTCAGGTAAACTATGTGATTCATCATACAACACCCATCATACAGCGTCAAGGATAACAACTGTAGCCTCCCGTCTGTCGAGAAACTCTTACTGTTTCTATGTACAATCCCGTCCTCGCACTTCTTTTATTGCGATATAAAGGAAGCTGGGAGAATCTTTCGCTTTGTTGTCTGTTTCTTTAGAGAAGTTTTCCAGGGAAGTGAAGAGAGGAAATGGAACCGGCTTGTGAGAACACCGCTTTTCCGCCAAATCATGGAACCTCTTGAGCTCTCTGGCCATCAGGACCGAGGGACTCTGCAAGGAGAACTGCGCTTTAGCGGAATGTGCTCAACCAGTTTACCTGCTCCTTGCAACGCTGGTAAAGAAACCCCTCTAGCATACTTGATAAACTGTGCATTTTATAATACTACACGGAATATGCTGCGTCAAGGAGACCCAAAAGTTCTATTTTATAGGGAGTGCGTCTGACCTCGCGGCATATCAGCATGCCTCTTATCTTCTCCCTGTATATACTCTCTACTAATAATTACGTTCGGTATATCGGGAAGTTGTACACCAATTCTTCTTATTTTTTCTTTCTTTTTGGTGGTGAAAATGGTGGGTTCACCTTGATTGTAGTTATACTCTGGAAGCGTACTTGCTTTATAAGCTGAAGAATATGCTGGCAAAGAAGCAGTTCACCCCGTTACTCTCTCGATAAAGAGAGCAACGGGGGAAGCTTGTGTTTTTGTATCGTCTGATACCGTTTTTTCTGTTGTTGCCGCCGGCTTACTTCTCGGTCTCGGACTCTTCCTTTGAGCGCTGAAGCGCGGCTGCCCGGAAGGCTTCGGCCATTGCGGTCATCTCGCCTTCATCATCGGACGGAAGACCTTTGAGTAGCGAGGCATCGCGCTCGCGTTTCTCTGGTCGCTTCTCAGTGCGCTCGCGTTTGTGCTCCTGCGCAGGAGCGCTCTCCAGAGACGGAGGCGTGGTGCTCAGAGAAGGAACTTCTTTGGCTGCCTGCTGCTGAGCGGCAGGTGTCTGCTCCTGAGCCTTCTCTTCTGTCGGCTGGGCTGCCTCTTTGGTCTCCTTCGCTGCGTCTGGCTCTTCCACCTGACGCAGGCTCAGACCGAGGCGACGGCGCTCAGGCTCGATGCGCAGGATGCGCAACTGAAGCTGCGTTCCTTCCTGAAGCGTCTTCGGATCGGTACCGGCAGGCAACTCGGACTGATGGATCAAGCCCTCGATGCCATCTTCGATGCGTGCGAATGCACCGAAGGGTGCAATCTTAGTGATAGTGCCGGTAACGAGCTGACCAACATGGTAGCGCTGCTCCACAGTGGTCCAGGGGTCAACTTCGGCGCGCTTGATCGACAGGGCGATCTTTTTGCGCTCTTTGTCAACGCTGAGGACCTGTACTTCAACTTCCTGTCCAACCTGAAGAACCTCGCTTGGATGGTTCACTCGGCTCCAGGCAAGCTGACTGATATGGACCAGACCGTCGGCGCCTCCAAGATCAACAAATGCGCCGAAGTTGGCGAGATTGCTGACCACGCCTTTGCGGACTTCGCCCGGCTGGAGCTCTTCAAGTAGCTCCTCGCGGCGACGCTGGCGCCATTCCTGAACGGCCATGCGCTCCGAGAGAATCAGACGGTTGCGTGCACGGTTGATCTCGATAATCTTCAACTGAAGCTCTTTGTCTTTCATCGAAGCCAGTTTGGCGGCCGTTTCCTGGTTCTCGCCACCGGCTGCGACTTCTTCGCGCTTCAGGTTCAAGATCTGCGAGATAGGCACAAAGCCTCGAATCCCGTTCACATCAACGATCAGGCCACCTTTATTGAAATCAATGACCTTCGCCTTGATGATCTCGTTGTTCTTGTACTGCTCCTCGGCAATACGCCACTGGCGCTCGGTGTTTGCACGCTTGAGCGAGAGCACCGCATGTCCTTCAGCATTTTCCGGCTGAAGAACATAGACCAGAACTCGATCATTGAGATGGAGTTCATTATAGGAGCCATAGCCACTAGAAGGCAGCTCTTTCGTTGAAAGAATGCCTTCGGATTTAAGCCCGATATCGACAAGGATTTCATCCGAGTCGATGTGCACGATGGTGCCTTCGACGACATCCCCACGTTTGATAATGGGGTTAGCCGAGGCGGCTAAAAGCTCCGCCATCGTGTTCTGATTGAAGTCCGAAACTTCTTCGGGGTTCACTGGATTGTTGTTCTGTACTTGAGGGTCGTTGCCTTCGATCATCGTCTGTACCCGCCCGCTGTTAGGATTTTCCGCTGGCTTTGTCGAAAGGTCGCCTTGCTGTTGTGCTTGCATGGGTAAAAACCCCCTTCGATCCACGGTTTTTGCCCTGTGCTGGTGACACTCCGGCCAACGGTTTAAAAAAAGTAAAGAGAAAGATAGTGTTTTACCGTATTCTATTTTGCGTCATTTCGATTACCATAACAAGGTAAAACCGAGATGAGCGGTTTCCTGCTTCTTTGCTTAATAAAGAACCTGGGGAGTGTACCAATTTAAGGAATTGGGCTTATCGGAGGAGATGCTAAGGCGGTAATCGTTTCGATTAGAATTGCGCTCTCGATGCTCTGTCGTTTTCAGAACCATAAAGCGGCTTCAGAACCATATTGTTTGCTCTACAGAACGGTATACGAAACGATACTCGCAGGCAGGTAAGCTCTAGTTAAGACACATAAGCGCCTGGACAAAGCATACCCCCACTCGATGCTTCAATTATACCAAAAGCCGTCCTTGAATGCAAGACAATGCGCAGCCTTTTAGCAATGCTCTCCGATGTTTTCTATCTTCCACATTGTATCACAATAATGCAACCCCCCGGACCCTATTTCTTCGCGCTTCAGTGGCGCTTCTTTGGCCTGGCGAAAATACTTTCCACCTGTGAAAGTTTTGTGAAGATGAAGAGCTTTTTTATGATACAATATCTGGTATGAAACGCAAAGAGGTTTTGGCTTTTGTTCAATTTCTTCAGTCCAAACTTGCTCCCGTGGCTCACAGCGACCTGCTGATCGATCGCGTCGAAGGCCGACAACCACAGGCACGGAAAGCGGCTGTGCTTCTTCCGCTCTTTGAACGTGAGGGAGAAATTGACCTGCTCTTTATTCGGCGAGCCAGTTCGTTGCGGGCTCATAGTGGTGAGATTGGTCTGCCAGGTGGTAGTATCGAGCCCGATGATGAGACGGTTGCGCTTGCTGCGTTGCGTGAGGCATGGGAGGAGATTGGCTTGCTGCCGGAACGCGTTGAGATTCTGGGCTTACAGTCTCCAGTCTTTACGGTGGTCAGCAACTTTTTGATTTCGCCGGTGGTTGGCTTCTTGCCAGGGGGGCCGGGCACGCTCACATTGCAGCAAAGTGAGGTGGCTGAGCTCTTACAGATCCCGCTCTCTGCGCTGGCTGATCCTGCGATTCTGCGTACTGAACGGCGCGGTCCGCGTACCATCTACTTTTATGACTATGGACCGTACTGTATCTGGGGGGCGACCGGGCGCATCGTGCATGATTTCCTTCTGCTTGTGGCGGAATGGCAGCGTACTCAGGCTGCGGCTCAACTTCTGGATTAAGCTGCCTGTTGTACAATAGGAAGTGAAGACAGATTGTGCCAGGAGGTGGAGAATTATCACCCCCCATTAGTCATATGGCTCTTGCTAATCCCCGCAGTTTAGCTACAATTATGAATGTAGTAAAGAGGTTCTGTAGTGCGTTTGTAGTCGAAAATCTCGTATTGTGGTTAGGTCTGTAAGTACCGGAGCGGAGAAAAGACAGTGACAGTACCGACATCTGATACGCATTTTGCGCATAACCTGCCGCGAAGACCTCAAATGAACTCGTCTGCTCACTCGATGTTTTATGCTTCAGAACCAATCTATTCATCCTCATTCCCCTCCCCCTTACGCTCTGGCGCAGGTGACGCTGAAAACGTGCATCACAGGTACTCCATTGATTTTGCTTCGTGCTCCCGAGAGCTCGCTACTGGTGGCTTGAAGACGCTTACCGCAAAACGTGAAATCCCTCCGCCAAACCTTGAACGCTCTGCTTTCGGATATGAGGCCGCTGTCAGTGTGAAAAGCTATCGCTTCTATCTGGCAATCCTTGTCTGCGTGATTCTCATGCTGATTGGCGGAGGCGCTGTAATGTGTGTGATGCTGCAACCGTAGTGTGTCAAGCTTCAGTGTAGAAAGAATGGGAGAGTTGCCACACGAGATATAAAGAGATGCCCCTGCTGGTACTCGTTTAAGACGTTGTGGCTGCCGGTAGGCCATGCAATGTTTCGGCCCTTTGTACTGCCCTGAGAATCGCACGTGCCAGTGTGCTTGAGGCAGTTGCTCCAAGAAGACTCACAAGTTGAGCCATTTGGGTGGGGTCTGGGCGATGCTGTGGTACGGCGAGCGCAAAGATTGTGTCACCATCAAACATGGTATGTGCAGGATGAATGACCTGTGCAAGGCCGTCGTGTGCCATTTGCGCAAGCTTGGTTGCTTCCGCTTTGGTAAGGGCAACGTTCGTTGCGACGACTGCTAATGTGGTGTTGCTGAAAGGATGAGCCTGCTGAAAGCTCAATCCTTCGGGTAAATCTGCGCTCCGGGGCCCGGCGATCAGTTCGCGAGTATCAGGATCAACAACAGAACCAAATGCATTAACAACGGCAAGCGCTCCGACAAGCATTCCTGAAGGCAGTCGGGTACTGGCTGAGCCGAGGCCACCCTTATGCGCTCGTGCCAGCCCGAACATTTTTCCGACGCTGGCTCCTGTGCCTGCTCCGACGTTGCCTTGAGGGATAGGACCTACTGTAGCCTGAAGGCAGGCTCGATATCCGGACTCGGTATCCGGTCGCACGCTGGCTGAACCGAGGGCCAGATCAAAAATTGCTGCTGCCGGAACGATGGGTACCCGGGCTATTCCTGTCTGGAATCCTTGCTGATGCTCTTCCAGATAGCGCATCACGCCCGCTGTCGCCGCCAGGCCGAACGCGCTCCCTCCGGTGAGCAGAACGGCATTGACTTCCGACACCAGGTGTATAGGGTTCAGCAGATCGGTTTCATGTGTGGCCGGAGCACTGCCACGAATATCGACTCCACCTGTTGCCGCCTGATCGCAGAGGACCACAGTACATCCTGTTGCGGCCTCAAGGTTGGTATCATGACCGACACGAATGCCTGGAATGTCGGTAATGTCGTCATGCAGTGGATTTTTAGCTTGCATCATCGACTCCATATATGCTCTCTGCACTGAGTTACCTGTCAGTGGGATCACACGATTTCTTGTGAAGGATCGTTGTATTGGCAGTATATCTTAAAATGAAGGTATTTGCATGTAGTGATTGATCGCTGAGGGCTGGCAAGCACGCACTATTCCCACTCTGGGGATGCAAAAGAAAAGGGAGAAGTCAACCGCTGACTTCTCCCTGCAAACTTCCTAGATGAAAGGTGGTTCCGGCACCGAACGCAGACAGCTTGACGAGGGCGTCCGCTCGGGGTTGCTCATAAACGAGTTCATGATGGTCATCGGGCAGATGTTGGTCATAAAGACGCCGTGCCCGGTTCCCGGGAATACCAGAAATGTGCTCTTTGGCAGGGTACTATGTGCCATCTCACCCTGCGAGGGTGGCGTGATGGGATCATATTCTCCGGCCAGAATCAGAGTGGGGACCTGGCTTTTTACCGGTTGTTTCTGCTCCGAGGGCACTGCTGGCTGATTCCAGACTTTACAGATCTCATAATCATATTTGGTGTTTGGCATGAGCAATGTGTTCAGAGGCGGATGCAGTTTCTGGGTCTCTTCGATCAGCTTCTGTTGCGTGGTATAAGCCATGTCCTCGCCGCACATAATAGAGTAGTACATGCCCTCACTCATATTCTGATTGGCAAAGAGCAGCGTATACATCGAGGTAAACATCAGCGTGTCACCCTGGTCAAGTTGCTCGATGACCTGGGGCAACATAGGAATGAACTGTGTCACATAGAGGGCGCTGAAGAGCCAGTTCACCAGTCCGTTGCCATCAACAAGGAAGGTGCCTTCTTTTGCATCCTTGATCGTTTCTGGCTGCTGATTCCAGCGATCGACCAGCCTATAAAAGGTGCGTTCCAGCTCCGGATATTTGTGCTGGCAGCTTGTATCTTCTGAACAACCCTTGAAGAAGGTGTCAAAGGCGTGTTGATGCAGGCCCGGCAGATTTTCAAAGAGATTGGTCTGTAAGGGGACGGTCGAATCCAGGGTGACGCTGTGCAGTTCTCCGGGGAAGAGCCGCATCACGGTCAGCGCCAGGCGCGTACCATACGATACACCGTAAAGGTCAACCTGCTTATAGCCGAGGGCCTGAATCAGCGAGTGCACATCAGTGGCGTTATTGATTGTGGTATAGGTTGCCAGATTTACCCCCGATTGAGTGAGGCGATCACGGCATTTCTGGCCTGCCTCAATATAGCGCTTATTGGCTTCGTCCTCGCTCAGTTGCTGATCGCGAGTCTCTTTGTCCAGTTGATCCATTTCCAGGCAGTCAAGCGAGGGCTGAGAATAGCCTGCACCACGCTGGTCAAAGAGTACAAGCTGACGGCCCAGAGTAATGCTATCGAGATTCGTTGAATCGATGTAGCTTCCCAGATCTCCCAGTGCGGTACCGCCCGGGCCTCCGGTTAGATAGAAGAAGGGCGGGCGAGACTTTGCTGCGTCACCGGGTGGGGTGAAGATAGCGACGGCTAGCTTGATCTTCTTCCCATCTGGTTTCGCATAGTCTTCGGGAACGGTTAGATAGCCACATTTCACCTGTGAGCCTTCTTTGATTCCCTTCCCGAGTTCAAAGGGACAGCTTTGTTGTGTGAATGCGCTATTGAGTTGTGGGAGCGCTGTCGCGGTGCCCGGAAGGCCCGGAAACGCTGTTTTAGGCGACGGCTGTAGATAGTACCAGGCAATGTAGCCACCCGAAAGCAGTAGGGCCAGCACCAGAATCAGACTGACAGCGCCAATCACCACACGGCGGCGTCCAGGCGGTGCTGGTGGTGGAAAGATCGGTTGTTGGTACGGCTGTGCATGAGGTGGTGACGCCTGATATGGGCCGGGCTGTGGTGAAGCTGGCTGTTGTGGCGTCTGAAGTATTGCTGATTCATCGGATGACGTATATTCCATAAAAGGCCCATCATAGATAAGCTGCTCATCCTGACCCGATGTTGTAGGTTGTGATGGCGTTCTATCAGAATTTCCCGGCGTCGGGGATGTGTCCATAAGAGTGAACCGACCTTTCAAATGATAACTGGCGTTCTTTATGACAGATTTTTCAGAGAATGAAGAAACGTAATGCACTTACAATTATTTCCATGTAAGCACATTTATAGCGTATGATGGAGGAAATAGCAAGCGATAGACTGAAATAAGGTTTGTTGGTTGAGACGGTTGCTTCATCAGGAACTGAGGGAGAAAGTTCATTGAGGAGGGGAAGGAAGATAGGAAACAATCGCTCTATTTCTTGACGATGCAGGGTTGAAAGGAGAAGGAAATATGACCCGCACTGATTATTACTATGATCCTGCGGCCCCGGAAGCGCATCGTATTGTGCCTGCTGCTTCGGCGGTCGTGGTAAATGACGAGCAGAAGATCCTGCTTCAGCGGCGCAGAGATAACGGGTACTGGTCATTGCCGGGCGGTATGATGGAAGTGGGAGAGAGTATTGCTGAGACAGTGATTCGCGAGACGCGTGAGGAAACCGGCATAGAGGTTGTCCCGGAATATATTATAGGAGTGTATAGCGATCCCCGCCATATCATCGCGTACTCAGAGCATGATGTGCGGCAACAGTTCTCGATCTGCTTTGCCTGCCGCATGGTTGGCGGAGCGCTCCAGGCAGACGAAGATGAGGCGACGGCTGTTGGTTTTTTTGCCGTGGACGAGCTGGCGCAACTCGCAATACATCCCTCTATTCGTCTGCGTATTCAGCACTATCTTGAGCGGCGTGAGCGTCCTTATTTTTCCTGAGCTTTCATGTTATGAGGAGAAAAGATATGGCGTCAACAATGCAGCGCTTGCCGATTACTGGCTATCAGGGGGAGCCTGTTCCCCATAAGTTCTTCTGTCAGGATCATACAACCGAGCATCTTGCGTTCATCTTTCCGGGACAGGGCTATACTACCGATCACCCGCTGCTCTATTTTTCAACTATGTTGCTGCAACATGCCGGGGCCGATGTACTCTGTGTCGACTATAACAAGCGAGCGAACTTTGAGACGCTGGCTCCTGATGATGTATTACGTTGTATCCGGGAGGATGCGCTTGCTGCCTCTCGCGCCGCATTACAGCAACGTGCATACAAACGGCTGACGCTTATTGGCAAGTCGCTTTGCCCGATCGTCATGAGCCAGTTGTTTGCGGATATAACGTTTGAAGGCACGTTACAGGCTATCTGGCTGACTCCGGTGCTGCGAGATCCGATCTTTCGAGCGCTGTTGCATGAAAAAGAGCGCTCTTTATTGGTAATTGGTGACAAAGATCATTATTATGATGCGCGGCTGGTGCAGGAGTTTCAGGCCCAAACAACCGATCAGGTTATGCTGGTTCCGGGAGCGGATCACAGCCTCCAACTGGGAAACGACGCGCCGGGCTCGCTGCGGGTGCTTGCGCAGGTGATGGAGCGAATGGACCAGTTCTTGAAGCGGGCATAACGCAAAGAAAAGGCCCGTCCTCTGCACTCAAGCGATCCAGAACGGGCCTTTTGCTTCAGGTTTTAGAGATTGGAAGAGGTTGCGGCAAGGCGCAGACGCTTGACTGCATCTGCCACGCTTTCCTTTTTATTGTAGACCGCGGAGCCTGCGACCAGCAGGTTCGCCCCGGCATTGACGACCTGAGCAGCCGTCTTGATATTGATGCCGCCGTCGACCTCAATATCAATGTTGGTCAACCCGCGTCTGGTGATCATCTCACGAGCCTGCCTGATCTTGGGGAGCGTCTCCGGCACAAAATCCTGACCGCCGAAGCCTGGACTGATGGTCATGACCAGGATCAGATCAATAAAGGGCAGCATATCTTCCAGCATAAAGACTGGCGTTGACGGGTTCAGAGCCACGCCGGTTTGCTTGCCAGCCTTCTTGATCTGCATCAGGACGCGGTGCAGATGCGGGCAGGTTTCCTGATGCACAATAATCACATCAGCGCCAGCCTCCGCGAACGTCTCGATGTAGTCCTGTGGATTGGTGATCATCAGATGGGCCTCAAGGGGCAGGCTGGTACAGCGGCGCACTGCCTCAACAACCATCGGACCCATCGTGATATTCGGTACAAAGTGGCCGTCCATCACATCGATCTGGATGCGCTGTGCGCCGGCTGTCTCGGCCTCGCGGACCTGCTCGCCCAGACGGGTAAAATCGGCTGAAAGAATAGAAGGAACAATACCGATCATGCTTGTGCAGTTCACTCCTCTTTAGCGTGCTTTTTGTGATAGGTGCGAGGCAGCGCCTGTATCAAACAGCCAGGTTACATCACCGTTGGACGGTTGCACAATCTGGGCCGGGTACTCCTCGGGATTGTATTCACCTTCCAGCACAGCTTGCACAGCCTCGGCCTTGTCCTTTCCTGTAACCAGGAAGAGCACATGTTTTGCGGCATTCAGTACGGGAGGCGTGAAGGTCAGGCGCGGTGGAGGCGGTTTGGGAACCGTAACCGGCATGACCAGCCGAACCTGTTCTTTCAGAGACTCCTGATGCGGGAAGAGAGATGCAGTATGGCCCTCTGGACCCATGCCAAGCAGGATCAGATCAAAGACCGGAGTCCCTTCGGTTTTGAAGACGCGACGCATCTCATCGGTATAAGCCTGAGAGGCAGCGTCGCGGTCAGCCTGTTCCGCTGGAACGCGGTGAATCTGCTGTTCGGTCAGAGGAACCTTGCCGAGCAGCGTATCATATGCCATGCGATAGCAGCTATCGGGGCTATCGGGTGGTACACAGCGCTCGTCGGACCAGAAGACCTCAACCTTTGACCAGTCGATCTGGCTGGTGTAGGGCTCTTCTGCCAGCAGGCTATAGAGCGCTTTCGGGGTATTGCCGCCAGAGAGCGCAATGGTGAAGTACCCATGATCGGCAATAGCCTCATGAGCAGCCTGAATCACGCAGCGAGCTGCGGCCAGACTCAGCGCCTCAAGGTCGGCGTACGTTGAAACATGTATGTTCTGCATAAAAGCAACGCTCCTACGCTATAACTTAGATTTCAGATAGGAGTTGAGAGACCTCTTGCAGGGTGTCTTCATAGAGATGATCGCGCCCGATAATCTCTAATTCCTCATGTAAGAGATCGATTGCCGGTTGTGTACCTGGTATTGGAACGGTGCGCGGGGGGCTGGCTCCTTCGGGGAGCGTGACCACGGTCAGCGCATGTTCTCGGTCATCAGTGCGATTGACGGTGAACGTCGCAAGCTTTCCATCTACTGTACTGGATAGGCGGACCAGACAAATAGATCCGGGAGGAAGGCCAGGTTGCACCCGAGGGCGCACAAAAATAGTCCCTTCACCACTGTGGGAGATCACCGGTTCGGGATAAAGCCCTTCAGCAGTCTCTTCGGTCGGGATGAAGTGGAGTGGCCCGGTGCGGTGAAGTGTATGCCAGGTATAAGCACCGGTCTCTGGATCGCGATAATTGTCCGGGTGGCTTGGATCAATGTGCCAGTTCAAACTGGTTTTGAGCCAGGCCGCGAGTAGAAGGGCACGCGTTGCATTGACGGTGGCTCCCGCAATAGGTGACCGGGCGGGTTGAGTATCCTCTGCTGAATCCGTGGGGAGCACGGAATGTTCCACCTCAATGCGGAAGACTCCTTCCAGATAACGCTGATAGGCGGGCACATCAAAGAACTGAGCAACCAGTTGACGCCAATGGGTGATACGGCTCCAATTCAGATCGCTCAACGCGCTATCGCGTAATGCGCGGCTGATCTGGGCAAGCTGCATCAGGCTTGCCTCGGGCTGGAAAAAGCCATGCGAGTCGACAATAACGCGGCTGGACGAATTTGCCAGATGGTGGAAGAGCGGATTGTCAGTCGGGACATCCTGGAGCCACCAGAGATACACGGGTAGGTCAGGTTTGAAGAGTGGCTGTAAAATGGTATCTGCCGCAGAGGCAGCAGAACCGGAGAGCAGGACAGTCACCTGTTCAAAAGTATGGCGCATCATATCGGAGACAATCGGGAAAGAGCGAAGCGTGACCCAGGTCGAGACACCTGGGGGGGCTCCGGGATCGGGATTCAGGATCAGCAGAATGACCCGTCCGATATGAGTACTGCCGAGATTGCGCAGCCCCGCACTAGCATGCTGAGCTGCGGCCAGGTTGGGAGCGCAGATCACAAAATTGAGCACGCTAGTGCGGACACGAATATTCTGACCTATACGGACATTATCGGCTGAGAGATGCCAGAGTTCGGCTAAAGTCTCCTCTACGTCTTCCATACGTACCTGTTTTCCGGCCCACGGAAGGCGCGGCTCAGTGTTTCCGGTAGAAACCTTCGTCATACCCCGTTCCCTTCTCAGATGAACGTCGTTGTTCACGCAGACAGCGTTGTACAAACACCATATATCAGTAAAAGGCTAAGCGGATGTTACGGACGACGCCACCGGAAGCCGTCGCGCCAGATGAATTCATCGGCGGCCTGTGGACCCCAGGTACCGGATTCGTAGGTATGAATGGGAACATCGCCACTTGCCCATTCGTCAAGAATTCCCTGCACAAAGGCCCAGGCGGCCTCAACCTCGTCGCGTCGCGTGAAGAGCGTTGAGTCTCCAAGCATGCTATCGAGAAGCAGGCGCTCATATGCCTCTGGCTGCTGACGAACGAAAGATGAACCATAGAAGAAGTCCATGTTCACCGAGCGAATCTGCATATCAGTTCCCGGAACTTTCGCGCCAAATTTCAGCGAGATGCCCTCATCCGGTTGGATGCGCAGAGTCAGAACGTTGGGCTCAACCTGTGATTGGCTGTCCTGGCGCTTGAAGAGCATCAATGGTGGCTGCTTGAACTGAATTGCGATTTCTGTTACGCGTTTCGGCAAATGTTTTCCGGTGCGTAAGTAGAATGGTACGCCAGCCCAGCGCCAGTTGTCAATGAACAATTTCAGCGCGACATAGGTTTCTGTAGTCGACGTTGGCGAAACGCCCGTCTCTTCGAGGTATCCTTTGACCGGTTGACCACCCACATAGCCCGGTCCATACTGTGCTCGAATGGTGTTGGTAAGCACATCCTGTCCGACGATCGGTTGCAGCGCCTGCAAAACTTTCACTTTCTCGTTTCGCACGGCATTTGCCTCAAATGCAATCGGCGGCTCCATTGCAACCAGCGTGAGCAACTGGAGCATATGGTTCTGAATCATGTCGCGGATCGCACCCGATTCCTCGTAGTAGCCACCCCGGCCCTCGATACCGATATTTTCCGCTGCTGTAATTTGTACGTGGTCAACATAGCGGCGGTTCCACACCGGCTCAAAAATGCCGTTTGCCAGACGGAAGACCTGAATGTTCTGGACGGTCTCTTTTCCAAGATAGTGGTCAATACGATAAATCTGCTCTTCTTTGAAGACTTTCCCGATCTGGCGGTTCAGCTCGCGTGCTGAGGCCAGGTCATGACCGAATGGCTTCTCCACGATGACGCGGGTCCAGCCTTTGCGGTTCCGGTTCAGGCCTGCCGCACCCAGGTTTTGAATGATGGTCGGGTACTGGCTTGGGGGCGTTGACAGGTAGAAAATGCGGTTCCCGCTGGTTCCGCGCTCCTGATCCAGCTTGTTAAGCAGGGCGGCAAGCCGCTCATACCCTTCAGGATCATGGAAATTGGATTGAAGGTAATGGATGCCAGATGCAAAACTCTCCCAGACTTGCTGGTTGACTGGCTTCTGACGTGAAAATTGGTTGACTGAGTCGAGCGCCTGTTTGCGAAATTCCTCATCGCTGTAGGGGCGCCGCGCAAAACCCACAACGGAGAAACCGGCAGGGAGTGGGTGCTCCAGAGCCAGATTATAGAGTGCCGGTAAAAGTTTTCGATGGGTCAAGTCGCCTGTAGCGCCGAAAATGACCATCACGCATGGCTCCGGGCTCTGCTTCATTCGCAGTCCCTCGCGGAAAGGATTTGGCGCCTCGACTACCGCACGTTGAGGCATGTGTAAATCTCCTGATTCTTAAAGATGTATGATTACGTCTCTGTCTGCGTGTTGTATAAATCCACAGTGAACAGCAGGAAGGGGAGGGCTGGCGGGTTGCCAGACCTTCCCCGATATGCCTTTTACTGGCTGTTTATGACTGGATAAATGGTAAAGGAAGTGGCCCCTGTTATTGATTGCTCTTCACCGCGTGACCACCGAAGCCCTTGCGCAGTGCTGCCAGCACTTTCGCGCTGAAGGACTCATCCTGGCGCGAGTGGAAGCGCTCGAACAGCGAGAGCGTGATGACCGGTGCCGGAACGTTGGTGTCAATTGCCTGCTGAATGGTCCAGCGACCCTCACCAGAGTCCTCAACATATCCCTTGATGCTCTCAAGCTGCGGATCCTGCTCAAAGGCACTCTCTGCCAGCTCAAGCAGCCAGGAGCGAACCACACTACCCTGATTCCACAGGTGCGAGATAGCATGCAGGTCAAAGTCATACTGGCTGGCCTTCAGGATTTCAAAACCTTCACCATAGGCCTGCATGATACCATATTCAATGCCATTATGCACCATCTTGACAAAGTGTCCGGCACCGTGGCTGCCGCAGTAGAGGTAGCCATCAGGGGGAGCCAGGGTCTTCAGCAAGGGCTCGATGTACTCGAAGGTCTCTTTCTCGCCACCAACCATCAGACAGTAACCAACCTTCAGGCCCCAGATACCGCCGCTGGTACCGGCATCCATGAAGTGGAAGCCCTTCTCGGTCAGCTCTTTGCCCCGGCGGATCGAGTCTTTGTAGTTGGAGTTTCCGCCGTCAATGATGATATCGCCCTTGTTCAGATAGGGGAGAACTTCCTGAATCATGTCGTCGGTTGCCTGGCCGGCAGGAACCATGACCCACACGACGCGAGGAGATTGTTGCAACTTACCAACCAGCTCCTGAATGCTGTATGCGCCTTCTGCGCCCTCTTTGACAATCTCATCTGTCTTTGCTGCGGTGCGGTTCCATGCTACTACGCGATGGTTGTCGCGAAGCAGGCGGCGAACCATGTTTGCGCCCATGCGGCCAAGTCCAATAAAACCGATTTCCATTTTCTGAATCTCCTTAGTATTTCAATACGCCCCTTTGGGAAATAGCGTATTTTGTTATAAGTGTGATGTTGGCGAAGGCTCTTCGCCCGGGCGAGCATGCTCGCCCTCTCGATCATTACTGGAATGACTGATAAAACAGTGCTGTAAGGATACCCGCTGTCAGAGAAAGGGGGTATCCTTACCTGCGACACACGTCTGTGCTTAGATGGCCTGATCCACGACCTGTAGGCCTTTTGCCAGATCGCCGGAAACATGGATACGGATGTTGCGGCGTTCATGGTTATCCAGGGAATAGAGGTCGCCGAGGGCCTGGGATTCCTTCAGGACAGCGAACGAGTAGATCTCGCCAGGGATCGAGGCATCCTGATGGACATCTCCTGTAATCTGAATAAAGACGCCGTTGTTGGCACCACCTTTGTGAAGCTGGCCGGTCGAATGCAGGAAGCGCGGACCATAGCCAACCGTGGTGGCAACTTTATATGTATCGCGCAGGTGCGTGCGCAGAGCCTGAAGGGCAGCCTCTGTGCTCTCAGTGCGCTCTACATAAGCCATGATAGCGATGTAGTCGCCGGGGCGTACCTGCGCAAGGAAGTTGTGCAGATAGCCTGCGAGATCTTTGCCGCCGTTCTCTTTGCCAACGATCTCAATCTTTGCCGGTTCGTTGGTGACCACAACTGGAGTTGGCTCAGGCAGGCGATGTTCCTGCTGATACTGGGTCAGGATGCGCTTGGTGTTGTCCTTGCTCTCCTGAACGTTTGGCTCGTCCAGCGGGTTGATGTCCAGGAAGAAGCCAGAAACGACTGTTGCGTACTCCCAACGGAAGAACTCAGCGCCGATCTGATAGAGATCGCCGATTTCAAAGCGCACAACAGGCTGGCCCGCGTCGACGAGCGCCTGTACGCCTTTATCAAGCTCGCTATTGTCGCCTCCATCGACGCGCAGATAGGCAAAGATGCGGTCATTGCCATAGACGTCGGGGGTGCCAAGCTGTTCGCCTTCAACCGGGAGCAGTCCACGGCCTTCTTTACCGGTGCTCTCCGCAATCAACTGCTCAACCCAGTAGCCGAAGCTGCGTAACTCGGGCGAGATGATGAAGGTCACTTTGTCGCGCTGCTGCTTGCAGAGTGCGCCCATGATCCCGCCAAGCCAGAGACCAGGGTTTTCCTGCGCGCTGCTCTTCTGACTGGCGTTCATTGCTTTCTCGCCCCACTCCAGCAGGCGCGGAATGTTCAGACCGATCAGTGCGCCTGGCACCAGACCGAAGAACGAGAGTGCTGAATAGCGGCCACCGATGTCGGGTGGATTCAGGAAGACATGGCGGAAGTTCTGTTCACGTCCCAGTGTCTCAAGCGAGGTGCCGGGATCGGTGATTGCGATGAAGTGCTTACCGGCCTCATCCGCACCGACTTCCTTGCTGACTCGATCGAAGAAGTACTTGTAGTGAGACATCGTTTCGATCGTACCGCCAGACTTGGAAGCAACAATGAACAGCGAAGTACGAAGATCAATCTTCTGTTCGACGGTGTGCACGGTGTCCGGGTCGGTAGTATCCAGCACGTAGAGCTCAAGATAGCCAGGAACCACGCCAAAGGTGGTGCGCAGAACCTCAGGGCAGAGGCTGCTGCCGCCCATACCGAGTAGAATGGCGCTCTTGTAGCCATCTTTGCGCACGGCGTCAACCAATGTGGCGATCTCGTCGTACTTCTCTCGCATGGTATTGACGACGGTCAGCCAGCCGAGACGATTCCGGATCTTTTCCTGAATAGCCGGATCGGATTTCCAGAGCGATGCATCAATCTGCGAGATGCGAGCTGCTACCTGCTGTTCGTCCAGTACACGCCACCCTTCAGCGACTGAGCGCTGAAGGTCTGCTGGCGCTTGAAATTGTCCTACTTGCAGTGCTGTGCTCATTAGTCTGCAACCTGCCCTTCTTTGATGGCCTTTTTCTTGCTCTCGATACCGTTGAAGAGCTGATGGAAGGAGTCAACAAACTTCTCAACACCTTCGTCCTGCAACTGCCTGGTGATCTGGTCATAGGAAATGCCGACCTGCTCAAGCGTGTCGAGGGTTTTCTTCGCGCCATCAAGATCGTCTTCGATGCTGTGGCGAACCACGCCATGATCGCGGAACTTGACGATTGTCTCAAGCGGCATAGTATCGACGGTGTCGGGGCCGATCAGTTCTTCGGCATAGAGCACGTCGCGGTAGGCCGGGTTCTTGGTGCTGGTGCTGGCCCAGAGCGGACGCTGAACATGCGCACCGGCATGCTTCAAGGACTCGAAGCGCGGGGTGCTGAAGAGCTTCTTGAACTCCTGATAGACAATGCGGGCGTTGGCGATTGCCGCTTTTCCTTGCAGGGACTTCAGCTTCTCCTGCTCATCTGGGTCGTTGCTGGCCTTGATCTTCTCATCGAGCAGCTTATCAACCAGGGTGTCGACGCGACTGACGAAGAAGCTGGCGACAGATGCGATGTGATCGATCTCAAGCCCTTCGCCGTTGCGATCCTCAAGAGCGCGGATGTAGGCATCAACAACCTCGCGATAGGACTGAATGGAGAAGATCAGCGTGATGTTGACGTTAATCCCCTTGCGCAGTGTCTCGTAGATGGCTGGAATACCTGCCGGGGTGGCCGGAATCTTGATCATCAGGTTCGGGCGATTAACCATCTTCCAGAAGCGCTCTGCCTCACTGATTGTGCCCTGCGTGTCGTTTGCCAGCTCAGGCGAGACTTCCAGGCTGACATAACCATCCTGACCGTTGGTCCGATCATAGATCGGGCGCAGCATGTCCGCGACGGTCTGAATATCTTTAATGACCAGAGCCTCGTAGATCTCGCTCGTGCTCTTGCCTGCTCGGAGGAGTTCCTGCATCTGCTCGTCATAGGCATGGCCAGCGCTGATCGATTTCTCAAAGATGGTCGGGTTTGCAGTCACACCTACAATGCCATCGTTATCGAGCATTTTCTTAAACTCGCCAGAGTTGAGCTGAGCGCGGTCAATATTATCATACCAGACGCTCTGGCCCTGCTCCTGGAGCTTGAGCAATGGGTTCGTCATAATCTATCATCTACCTTTCTCTATAACACAATCGGATTGTTTCTACAGAAGTCGGGCCGATGAGCGGTCGTTTCTGCTGGTGACCGCCCATGGCCGAAAAACGCTCTGGCTTTACGATTAGGCCAGCAGCTCTTTTGCTTTGGCTACCACGTTGTCAACAGTGAAGCCGAAATGCTGGAAGAGCAGTTTTGCAGGTGCCGAAGCGCCGAATTGATCGATGGTGACGGTTGCACCATCGAGGCCAACGTAGCGAGCCCAGCCAAAGGATGAAGCGGCCTCAATCGCGAGACGGGCTCTGACGTTCTTTGGCAAGACGGATTCTTTGTATGCTGCGTCCTGTTTCTCAAAGAGCTCCCAGCTTGGCATACTGACGACGCGGACGGCTACGCCTTCCTGCTGGAGTTTGCGTGCGGCATCGACTGCAAGAGAGACCTCTGAACCGGTCGCCATCAGGATCAGATCCGGTGTTTTCTCACTATCGAGTAACACGTATGCGCCTCGGGTAAGGTTTTTGGCTGATGCCAGCTCGTTGCGATCAAGGGTCGGCAGGTTCTGGCGCGTGAGTGCGAGGGCAACCGGGCCATCGATGCTGATGGCGGCGCGCCAGGCCTCAACTGTCTCGTTAGCATCTGCCGGACGGATCACGGTCAGGCCGGGAATCGAGCGCAGTGAAGCAAGCTGCTCAATTGGCTCGTGGGTCGGGCCATCTTCACCAACGCCGATGCTGTCGTGTGTAAAGACAAAGATGGATTTGAGACCCATAAGTGCCGAAAGGCGAATGGAGGCCTTCATATAATCGGAGAAGATCAGGAAGGTCGCGCCAAACGGGATCAGGCCGCCGTAGAGGGCCATACCGTTGACAATTGCGCCCATCGCGTGCTCACGGACACCATAGTGCATGTTGCGTCCATTGGTTTCAGGGCCGAAGTCGCCGAGACCCTTCATGTCGGTGTTGTTGGATGGGGCCAGGTCGGCGGATCCACCGATCAGGTTAGGGAGCTTGGGCGCGATCGCGTTCAGAGCTTTACCGGAAGCAACGCGGCTTGCCAGCGCCTCACCTGCCGGGAACTCGGGGAGCTCGCTATCCCATCCGTGCGGCAGCTTGCCTGCCTGTTCCTGCTGCCACTGCTCGGCCAGCTCAGGATAGGCGGCTGCGTAGGCGTTGAACTGTTCCTGCCACGCCTTTTCTTGCTCTGCGCCACGCTCAACGCACTGGCGGAAGTAGTTGAGGGCCTCTTCTGGAACAAAGAACGGCTCTTCAGATGGCCAGTTCAGATTGCGCTTTGTCAGAACGACCTCTTCTGCGCCAAGCGGAGCACCGTGGGCCTTGTGATGTCCTTGCAGGTTCGGGCTACCGTATGCGATCTTCGTGCGCACGACGATGAGGGACGGGCGCTCTTTCTCGGCCTGGGCTGCCTGAATGGCCTTGTCAAGCGCTGCCAGGTCGTTGATATCCTCAACGCGCTGGACGTGCCAGTGATAGGCCTCGAAGCGAGCAGCAACATCCTCGGTGAAAGCGATTGCTGTATCACCCTCAATGGTAATGTTGTTGTCGTCGTAGAAGTAAATCAGGTTTCCAAGCTTGAGTGTTCCAGCCAGCGATGCGGCCTCAGAGGCGATACCTTCCATCAGGTCGCCATCGCTACAAATGCCATAGATGTAGTGGTCGAGGATCTGATGCTCCGGCTTGTTGTAGCGGCTTGCCTGGAAGCGAGCAGCAATCGCCATACCAACGCCGTTGGCAACACCCTGGCCAAGCGGGCCGGTGGTTGTCTCGACGCCTGCGGTATGCCCATACTCCGGATGGCCCGGGGTCTTGCTTTCCCACTGGCGGAAGTTCTTGATGTCCTCAAGGCTCAGATCATAGCCGGTCAGATAGAGCATGCTATACAACAGGATTGAAGCATGTCCACAGGAGAGAATAAAGCGGTCACGGTTCACCCATTTCGGGTTGCGCGGGTTGTGCCGCATGTATTTGGTCCAGAGGAGATATGTCAGCGGGGCGAGGGCCATTGCGGTTCCCGGGTGACCAGAATTGGCCTGCTGGACTCCATCCATAGACAGCGTGCGGATAGCATTTATGCAGAGATCTTCAAGAGAGCTTTGCGAATGTGTCGGTTTCTCTTGTTGAATTGTCATGAGAGTTGTGAATCCTCCAACGAAATCGGATGATTTATTGTATATCTTACACTATCGTCACCCTAATGATATCACATATGGCAACTCTTATGTTGTGGTCGGGTACTTCCTTCTGAAAAAGTCGCCGATCTTTTGGGCTCTATTTTTCCATACGGGCAGCATTATCCCGCCTGGATGATACAGCGTATGCCGCCCTTCGTCATCTGGTTTTGGCGCCCCGGAAGCCAGTTTGTGATGTGTTTGTGATAGGTGTAGCGGCTTGTCTTCAAAGGATTGAAAAAAGGGACTCGATAATTGTGGTAATCGAGTCCCCGAAATGCTCCTATGCATGTTCTTTGTTGGCTTTTTGTTGAAGCTCATAAAGCTTACTGATCGCTTCAATGGGTGTCAGTTCATCGATCGCAAGATTTTTGAGTTCTTCAACGACCGGGTGGGTTTCGGGCGCAAAGAGCGTCATCTGCCACGCCTGGGGCATGGTGAGATCGCGCATGGCCTTGCGACGGCTTTTGGCGTCCCCTTTTTGCTCAAGCTCTGCCAGGATCTCTTCTGCCCGGTGGATCACGGGACGGGGGAGGCCCGCTAGCTGAGCGACATGGATGCCATAGCTGCGGTCGGCGCCTCCGGGTACGATCTTGCGCAGAAAGATGACTTTGCCCTCTTCTTCGGCCACTGCGACATTGAGACAGCGAACCCGTGGCAGAATGCGTGAGACCTCCACAAGCTCATGATAGTGCGTTGCGAAGAGGGTGCGAGCGCCGCTTCGCCTGTTGTTATGCAGATATTCAACGACGGCCCGTGCAATCGCCAGTCCGTCATACGTACTGGTGCCGCGCCCGATCTCGTCCAGAATAATCAGGCTGCGCTGTGTGGCATGATGCAATATATTGGCGGTTTCCACCATCTCAACCATAAAGGTGCTCTGGCCGGTTGCCAGATCGTCCTGGGCACCAATACGGGTAAAGATGCGATCAACAATGCCGATACGGGCCGATTCTGCGGGCACAAAGCTGCCAATCTGGGCCAGCAGGGTAATCAATGCGACCTGGCGCAGATAGGTCGATTTACCGGCCATATTGGGGCCTGTAATAATGGCTATCTGGCCCTCACTGATCGAGAGATCGGTATCATTGGGAATAAACGCTGTATCCGATTGTGTCTGTTCCACTACCGGGTGACGACCAGCGACGATATGAATGGTATCGCTCTCGTCGATAATCGGGCGACAATAGTTATTTTTCGCAGCGATCTCGGCCAGACTCAAATAGACATCAAGTTCCGCGACGGCGTGCGCGGTGTCTAGAATGCGCTCGGAGGCGTGAACCGCGATATCTGAACGCAGTTGCACGAAGAACTCATTCTCCATTCTGTTGATGCGTTCCTGCGCGTTCAGGATCAGCGCCTCCTGCTCTTTGAGCTCTGACGTGATATAACGCTCGCAGTTGGTCAAGGTCTGGCGGCGCTGGTAGTCGGCCGGGACACGGTCAAGGTTCGACTTGGTGACCTCGATAAAGTAGCCATACGCTTTGTTGAAACCAACCTTGAGGTTGGTAATACCGGTGCGCTTTCGTTCGCGCTGTTCTAACTCGGAGAGCCAGCGGCGACCGTTGACAGAGGCGTCGCGTAGCTTGTCCAGTTCGGGACTGAAGCCAGCGCGGATAATACCGCCCTCGGTAATGCTGACCGGCGGATCTTCGACGATGGCGTGTTCGATCAGCTCGATGATGTCTCCGTTGTCAGAGAGCCGCTGCATGATTCCTTGCAGTGCGGCAACCGTTGCGCTGCTGCTTTCGGCCAGACAGTGGCGCACCTCGGAGGCGGCGCGGAGTCCATTTGCCAGCGCTACCAGATCCCGAGGCGAGGCAATACGTTGACGGACCCGGTTAATCAGGCGCTCGAGGTCGCCCGCTTTCTTCAGCGCTTCACCGAGCTGTGCCTGAAGCAGGGTATCCTGTAAGAGAACCTGTACCGTTTCCTGGCGCGTCTGAATTTCCTGAATATTCAGCAGCGGTTGACCGAGCCAGCGGCGCAACAGACGTCCTCCCATCGGGGTACGTGTTTTATCCAATACCCAGAGCAGCGAGCCTTTCGTTGTGCCACTGCGTCCCGTCTCGAAGAGTTCCAGATTGCGCCGGGTGTAGGGATCAAGCGTCATAAAGCTACTGGTAGAGTAGGTTTCCAGCGAGGTCAGTTGTTGGAGTAGCCCCTTTTGCGTTTCCTGTACATAAGCCAGAACGGCTCCGGCAGCGCGAATGGCCAGGGGCAGTTGATCGCAGCCGAAGCCCTCAAGTGAACTGACATCAAACTGTTTGAGCAGGCGATGGCGCGCATCGTCTTCGGCAAAATATCGAGAGTCGTAGGGCGTGATATGCCCGGCTAGCCCGTTTAGCAGCTTGACCAGTGGAGCGTAATCGTCCTCGTCGTCGTCCTCATCCAGTTCTGGTATAGTGGCGTTAGGATCGCCATTACTGCCGAGCTTGGTGACCTGTTTCTCGCTCAGAACGGTTGCCAGCCAGCGCTTCTTGCGGCTTCCCAGGCGGCTATAGTTGGCCTCAACCAGCACTTCCGCCGGTCCAACACGTGAGATTTCCTGTTGAATGGCGAGCTCGGGTTCAGGTGTGTTAAACTGTGTCACGGCGAACTCACCGGTGGTGATATCAATATATGCAATCCCAACGGCGTTACGTCCAAGCACAACCGCTGCAAGGAAATTGTTCCGTTTCGCGGCCAGCATTGTTGGGTCAATGACTGTTCCCGGTGTGACAACGCGGACAACCTCGCGATCGACCAGGCCACGCGAAAGAGCGGGGTCACTGGTCTGCTCGCAGACTGCAACGCGGTAGCCTTTACCGACCAGACGCGCGATATAGCCGTCGGCGGCATGATGGGGGACGCCGGCCATTGGCGACTTTTGTCCCCGACCAAAATCACGACGGGTGAGCGCTATTTCCAGTTCGCGGGCGACGATCTCCGCATCATCGTCGAACATTTCATAGAAGTCTCCCATGCGAAAAAAAAGGATCGCATCGGGATGCTGACTTTTGATCTTCAGATATTGAGCGCGAACCGGGCTATGATTGGGTGTATCGTTTGCAAACTCTCCGAATAAGACCATAGAACCTCCTCCAGGCACAGATTGTAGTATAGAGGTTCTTCCTCCGAGAGTCAATTTGCGTAGGCCTGGTTAAGAGAATGAGGCTGCAATGCGTAGCAATAGATCAAATAGTCTATACAGGTTTATGGTGGAAGATAGATACATTATAATATGTGATATTAATGGCGCAAGGAGGTTGAAATGATCTACCTCATGCTGGTAATTCTGGGCTTAATCGGCGCATTGGTTGCCATGTTCAGTGTCCAGAATCTTGATCAGGTTACCCTGAGTTTTTTTAGTCTTCAGCTCTCTTTGCCGGTGGGGATCATCTTTATCGCTACCTTTCTTATCGGGGCTATCCTGCTCTATCTGGTTGATGTCGCTGCTGGCAAGCGGGACAAGCGCGAAATCGCACGCCTGCAAAAAGAGAATGAGCGCTTGCAGAAACGTGTTTCAGAGATGGAGAAGCAGCTAGCTGCGACGCAACTGGCGCAGCAGATGATGCAGCCGCAAGCCCCGCTCTCACAGCAACAGGGAACCATACCGGGACAGGCCCAGAGACAGCCAATGACATCGATGCCTCGTTTGATTAAGCCGATGAAAAACTGAAATGTGGGTAGAAGGCTCTATCTACGCCAGAGTTGCCCCAGGAAGCGTTTGAAGATATTCTGGTGTTCTATGTCGTGAGAATCTTCCTGGGTCTTCCTGTCTGGCTCCTCCTGTTGGCTACTCTCGTTGATGGTAGTCTCCTGTGTCGTCTTCTCTTTCTCATGGGGCTCATCTGCTGGTTTCTTTTGTGTCGTCCCTTCTTGCTCACGGAGCTCATCCGTCTCCTCTGTGGGCTGTTGCTCGGGCAGCGGTGTTTCTGGAACATTCGCCGAAATGGTGACTCTCCCCTCTTCTGGCAGGCGCACACTGCTGATCTTCTCTGTAATGGGCTGCTTGCGCTTCTGTGTGCTCTCTTCCGGCTCTGCAACAAGGGTCGGTGTTTCGCCCTGTGAGTTGGTCTGAACAACAGGAACGAGCTCTTCTTTTTCTGCTGTCTCGGGTGTCTCTTGAGGCTCGGTGATTGGACCGTCGATAGCGGGTTGTTCCTCAGCAGGCTGCTCAGACACGTTGTGGATGCCTGCCTGCGTGGACTGTTGATCTTCGGCTTGCTCAGCAGACAGCGTGCTCTCGGGAGATGGTGGTTGTTCCTCTTTGGCTTCCTCGGGTACATTACCAATGCCTGCCTGTATGAGCTGCTCTTCAGCGACCTGCTCTGGTACATTATGAAGGGCCTCAAGGGATGGTAGTTGTTTCTCCTCGGCCCGCGCGGTCTCATTGTAAACAACCCCAATGGTGGGCTGCTCTTCAACGACCTGCTCAGGCTGTGAGGGTTTCTCTGTGGGGGTTGGCAATTCTCTGGTTCCCTCATCGTCGCTGGTGAGCTTTTGCAGCAGCATCTCTTCGGTAATAGCGCTCTCCTCTTCGGCGGCTTCTGGCGGGCGCTGACCTTCCTGAATCGAGTCAAGCCAGTTGTATGCGCCATCAAGAGCATTTTCGCACCACGTCGTATAGTCACCTTGAATGAGGTCGAGCGACTCACAGCGTTCAAGCAACTGCATAGTGTGATCAAGCCAGATATCGCCACGTGAAAGCATGCGGTCAAGCAGGTCGAGATCATGCACGCCACTGGCCTGAAGGCGTGCCAGCGCGGCGAGCGCGATTGGTGATGGCTGAACTCTCTGCGTTTGTTCTTCGTTGGTTTTCAGTTCGTTATTGAGCGCGGTCAACTCTGTTTGCAGGGCGATAATTTGCTGCTGGATTTTCCAGAGCTTGTACCCCTGGTAGAACTGCTCGACATCATGTTCACCCAAGCGAGCATAGAGCGCCTCAATATGAGCGGGAAAATAATGTACGGTTGTTTGCTTCTCTACCGGGCGCATCCTAATTCTCCCTCTTATCCTGTGATTGCTCTGACTGGCGGTGCCAGCGCTGTGCCCATCGCTCAACGAGCCGGTTTACCCGGTCGCTTTGCTGATCTATGGGCATATCTGTAGAAGCGAGATTGCGAATCCACCAGGGGAGGGCTACCTGCGGCGCTGTTTGTTGCTCTGCAAAATAGGGTTTTTCTGGCGTGCTCCCCTGAGGCGTTGAGCCAACGGCTACGGCCTGTAAGGAGGGCGAGGTAACCTCTCGGGCTGAAGGATATGAGGCGGGTGCTGACTGCTTCTGCGCTTCGGTGGCATGTTCGGTCAGCGCCCGGATAATAGCATTGTCTTCCAGTGAAAGGGAGCGCTGTAAGCGGGCTGCCTGGGCCTGAAGCTGTGCTAGCTCCTGCTCGCGCTGCATCAATTCGTTTTGAAGACGTCGTTTATTTTCTCGGTAATATAACCATTGCCTGTATTGTCCCATACCGTCTCTCTCGTTCAATAATACTACCTTTATTATACACGGGGCCAATATATGGGCAGTATAGCATGAGCAGTATTGATATACAAGAAAGCAGAATGTTCGCTAAACTGCTAGTAGACAGTTTCTTTTTCCATCTCGGTATCATGAGAAATACGTAAGAGAATACCGATAATGATGTAGTTTGCGAGTACTGAGCTTCCTCCATAGCTAAGGAATGGGAGCGGGATTCCGGTTAATGGCAGTAGCTTGATATTACCAAGCGTAATAACCAGTGTCTGAATCGCGAAAATACTGGTCAGGCCCCCGGCGAGAAGCTGCATAAAAGGGTCGCGTGCCGTAATAGCGATGCGAAAGCCCCGATACATAATCAGCGCATACAGGCAGATAAGCGCGAACAGGCCAATCAGGCCGATCTCTTCTCCGATCCCGGTAAAGATCATGTCAGACTCAACGACCGGCACATAGGTCGGATGCCCGAGCCCGATCCCCGAGCCGAGTAGTCCTCCGCTGGCAATAGCCATCACAGCCTGTAAGATTTGTTGACCCTGGTTTTCCGCATAGTATTGCTGAGCGGGTGTCCAGTTTTGCCAGTGCACAATATCGAATGTCACCGTCCGAAAGCGGTTCTGGACGTAGCCGAACAGGTTATAGCTGATGATTGCCATTCCAACAAACAGGAGCAGGCTGACAACGGTATAAAGCAGGCGACCGCTGGCAAGGTACATCAGGCAGAGAAAGGTACAGTAGATCAGCAACGCCAGGCCGAGATCATGGACCATCAGGAAGATCAGCAGTGCCAGGCCAAGCATCATCACCAGCGGGCCCAGATGGCGCAGCGGTGGGAGATGCAGCCGTCCCAGTTTCATATATCCTTTCGCGATAATCTCTCGGTTCTCGCTGAGGTAGGCAGCAAAGAAGATCACAATAGTGATTTTCGCGAACTCGGAGGGCTGAAGATTAAATGGTCCAAAGCGCAGCGCATCACGAGCCGGGCCAGCATCGGAGTCCATGATACTCTTAATAACGGCAGGGGCAAGCGCGATAAAGCTTAATACAATCCAGGTATACTTGTAGCGCGAGAACCGGGGCAGATAGCGAAGCGCGATCATCGTCAGGCCGCACGCAATCAGGCCAAGCAGAACCCAGACAAGTTGCTTGCTCCCAAGATCAAAGCCCTGATCGCGCCCGATACGGGTAACCATCATGACGCCGATACCGCTGAGCAGGCTGACCAGTGGCAACAGAAACTGATCCGCTTTTGGGAAGAAGATGGTGAGCAGAATATGCATCACAAAAAAGGCGACGATCAGACCGAGCGCTGGAATCAGGCCCTGCACGGTCGGGAGGATCTTCGGGTTATAAGCTGAACGTGGGTCAATATGCTCGATCACGTTGTTCGCGATAAAAAGCTGTGTCATGATCAGCAGCAGAATAAGGGCGGGAAGAATGAACAGACTCAGCTCTGTCCAGCGATAACGCCTGAGCACACTTTGCTTTTCGGGCCGTGTTCTATACTTTGTTCGGAGCTGGCTCTTCATCATGGCTCATACCTGCCTCTCTGATAAATACGGTGCGCCTCTTTTCCGTTTTTCCCTGTTATTATATCAACAAATTATATATTCTTGATCGAAAGAATTACCCGGCGTGAAAGAGAAAAACCGGGAGAGGAAATCCCTTCCCGGTTTATCACGAACTATCTGATAGAGAGGTAAAAGGGGTCTAATATGAACTTTCCGCTTCAACCTCTGTATTATGGGAAATGCGGAGCAAGATGCCGATAATGATATAGTTTGCGAACAGTGAACTCCCACCCTGACTCAAGAAGGGAAGAGGAACACCGGTCAATGGCATCAACTTGAGATTTCCCGCGATAATGACCAGCGTTTGAATCGCGAAGATGGTCGTCAAACCGGCTGCTAGCAATTGACTGAACGAGTCACGCGCCTTCATGGCGATATGGAAGCCACGATGAATGATCAGCAGATAGAGGCCGAGGATCGCAAAGAGACCCATCAAGCCAATCTCTTCGCCCAGACCGGAAAGCATCAGGTCCGACTCGACCACCGGAATGAAGAAGCGTCCCGCTGGATGACCAAGCCCGAACCCCTGACCAAAGAGGCCACCGGTGCAGAGACCGATCAGTCCCTGCATGATCTGATAGCCGGGATCATCCGCGAATGCAACC
>Ga0164243_10002501_pt1 | contig 30327 bp, 26 predicted proteins | sample OricompcompostOP_FD_108781 | JGI IMG/M metagenome (GOLD analysis project Ga0164243, IMG submission 108781) | Organic Plus compost microbial communities from Emeryville, California, USA - Original compost - Organic plus compost (OP) | ecosystem: Engineered > Solid waste > Mixed feedstock >... | reverse complement strand
GTCGACAACTATCCCCACCAGCTCTCCGGCGGCATGCGCCAGCGCGTGATGATCGCGATGGCGGTGGCGTGCGGCCCCAAGGTGCTGGTGGCCGACGAGCCCACCACGGCCCTGGACGTCACCGTCCAGGCGGGGATCCTGAAGGTGCTGCGCGACCTGCGCGACCGGCTCGGCACCACGATCCTGATCATCACGCACGACCTCGGTGTCATCGCCGACGTGGCCGACCGGGTCGTGGTCATGTACGCCGGGCGGATCGTGGAACGGGCGCCGGTCACCGACCTGTTCGCGCACCCCCGCCACCGGTACACGGCCGGGCTCCTGTCGGCGTCGCCGACGCCCGGCGTGCACGCCGGCAGCCAGCGGTTGCAGGAGATCCCCGGTCTCGTGCCCGTGCTGTCCAGCCAGCCCGACGCGTGCACGTTCGCCGACCGCTGCCCGGCCGCCGACGCGCGGTGCCGGTCGGCCGCGCCGCCCCTGGAACCCGTCGGGTCCACGGCGGCCGACCACCTCGCCGCCTGCTGGCACCCCTGCCCGACGCCCCGGACGCAGCCGGAGGAGACGACCCCATGACGGCGGAACCACACGCCCTCGAACTCGAGGACCTCGTGATGCACTTCGGGCCGGTCCGTGCCGTGGACGGCGTCTCCCTCACCATCCCCCGGGGCCGGGTCACGGCGCTGGTGGGGGAGAGCGGCTCCGGGAAGTCCACCGTGGGCCGGTGCGTCGTCCGGCTCGTGGAGCCCACCGCGGGCGTGGTCCGCATCGCCGGGACGGACGTCACCCACCTGCCCCGGCGGCAGCTGCGCCGGCACCGCAGCCGCGTCTCGATCGTCTTCCAGGACCCCGCCGGCTCGCTGGACCCGCGCATGCTCGTCGGCGACATCGTGGCCGAGCCGTTGCGGCTGTCCCGCACCCGGATGTCGCGGCGCGACCGGGACGCCCGCGTCGCCGCGGAACTCGGCCGGGTGGGCCTGCGGGCCGAGGTGGCCCGCCGCTACCCCCACGAGCTCTCCGGCGGCCAGCGCCAGCGGGTCAGCATCGCCCGCGCCCTGATCTCCGAGCCCATGCTGCTCATCGCGGACGAACCCACGAGCGCGCTCGACGTGTCCGTCCAGGCGTCCGTGCTCAACCTCCTCGCCGACCTGCAGCGGGACATCGGGTTCGCCTGCCTGTTCATCACCCACGACCTGTCCGCCGTGGAGTACCTGGCCGACCACATCGCCGTCATGTACCTCGGCCAGCTCGTCGAGACGGGCTCCCGCGAGCAGATCTTCACGCGTCCGGCCCACCCCTACACGCAGGCGCTGCTGTCGGCGGCGCCGGTGGCCGACCCGGTCCGCCAGCGGGAACGCCAGCAGGTGCTGCTCGGCGACGACCTGCCCTCGGCACTGGACCCGCCGTCCGGCTGCCGCTTCCGCACCCGGTGCCCGCTCGCGTTCGACCGGTGCGCGACCGAGGTGCCGGCGCAGATCGGGTACGGCGACGGCATGGCCGCCTGCCACCTGGTCCGGCCGGACGGCACGCGACCCGACGTCCGGGCCGCCGACACGAGTGAGGTGCTGTCATGACGTTCACCACGAGGCCGACCCTGCAGGGCACGTTCGGGATGGTGTCCTCGACCCACTGGCTCGCCAGTCAGGCGGCCATGGGCATCCTCGAGCGCGGCGGCAACGCCTTCGACGCCGCGGTCACCGCCGGGTTCGTCCTGCACGTCGTCGAACCGCACCTCAACGGGCCGGCCGGGGAGGTGCCCGCCATCGTGGCGACCGCCGCCGACCCGGCGCCGAAGGTGCTCTGCGGCCAGGGACCGGCGCCGGCCGGCGCGACCATCGCGCACTTCCGGTCCCTCGACATGGACCTCATCCCCGGCGCCGGCCCCCTCGCGGCGGCCGTGCCCGGCGCCGTCGACGCCTGGCTCCTGCTGCTGCGCGACCACGGCACGTTCCCGCTGGCCGAGGTGCTGGAACCGGCGATCGGCTACGCCGGCGCCGGCCACCCGCTGGTCGGCCGGGTCGGCGCGACCGTCGCGTCGGTGCAGGACCTGTTCGAGGAACACTGGCCCACCTCCGCGCAGCTCTGGCTGCGCGGCGGGCGGCCCCCCGCCGCGGGCGAGCTGTTCACCAACCCGGCGTACGCGCGGACCCTGCGGGGACTGGTCGACGCCGGGCGGGCCGCCGGCGGCGACCGGGAGGCGCAGATCGAGGCGGCCCGCCGCGCCTGGCGGGAGGGATTCGTGGCCGAGGCGGTCGACCGGTTCAGCCGGCAGCCGTTCCAGGACTCCAGTGGCACCCCGCACGCGGGCCTCGTGACCGGCGCCGACATGGCCGCCTACTCGGCCACCTGGGAGGAGCCGGTCACGCTCGACTGGAACGGCTGGACGGTGGCGAAGACCGGGTTCTGGGGGCAGGGGCCGGTGCTGCTGGAGACGCTCGCCGTCCTCGACGCGCTGGGCGACCCGGCTGCGTACGACCCGGGGACGGCGGCCGGCATCCACGCCCAGGCCGAGGCGCTCAAGCTCGCCTTCGCCGACCGTGAGGCCTGGTACGGCGACGTCCCCGTGCCCGCCAAGGCGCTGCTCTCCCCGGAGTACGCGCGGGAGCGGGCGGCGCTCATCGGCGACCGGGCCTCGACGCGGCTGCGGCCGGGGCGCCCCGAGGGGGCCGACCCCCGCCTGCCGGCCCACGTCCGGCACGGCGCCGAGGAGCGGGCCGGGTCGACCGACCCGACGACGGGGGAGCCCACCGTACGCGCGGACGGCGTGACCCGCGGCGACACCTGCCACGTCGACGTGGTCGACCGCTGGGGAAACATGATCTCCGCGACGCCGAGCGGCGGCTGGCTGCAGAGTTCCCCCACAATCCCGGACCTCGGCTTCCCGCTCGGCAGCCGGTTGCAGATGTTCTGGCTGGAGGAGGGGCTCGCCTCGTCGCTCGCGCCCGGCCGCCGCCCGCGCACCACGCTGAGCCCCACGATGGTGCACCGCGACGGCGAGCCGGTCATGGCGTGCGGCACGCCCGGCGGTGACCAGCAGGACCAGTGGCAGCTGGTGTTCCTCCTGCGCCACCTCGCGGGCGGCCAGTCGTTGCAGGAGGCCATCGACGCCCCCATGTGGCACACGGCGAGCCTGCCGGCCTCGTTCTACCCGCGCGGGGTCGAGCCCGGGGTCCTCGTCGTCGAGGACCGCGTGGGCGAGGACGTGCGGGCGGCGCTGCGGTCGTACGGGCACGAGGTGCGGCTCGCGGACCCGTGGAGTCTCGGCCGGCTCTGCGCGGTGACCCGCGACCCGGCCACCGGCGTGCTCGCCGCCGGGGCCAACCCGCGGGGCATGCAGGGCTACGCCTGCGGCCGGTGACCGTCCACGGTGCCGTAGCCGCCCTCGGCGTTCTCGAAGGCCGCCGCGGACGCCGCGTCGAGGTGGGCGAGGGCCGCCCGCTCGGCGCGGTCGCCGTCGCCGGACTCGATGGCGTCGACCAACTGGATGTGCTCGGCCCACGAGTGCGGCGCCCGTTCGGCGGCGCCCAGCCGGAAGACCCACTGCACGTGGAGGTACAGCGCCTTGGCGATCGACGACAGCCACGGGTTTCCGCTGATCTGGAGGATCCGCAGGTGCAGGGCGCTGTTCAGTTCGGCGACCCGGCGCAGGTCCTGCTTCTCCGTCGCCTCGCGGCCCTGCTCCAGCAGGGCCCGCAGGGCGGCCACGTCGGCGGCCGTGGCCCGCTCCGCCGCCAGCCGGGCGGCCAGCGACTCCAGCCGCTCGCGGACGGCGAACATGTCCGCGATGGTCCCGCTGCTCGGCGAGGCGACCACCGCGCCGCGCCGCGGCAGGATCACCACGAACCCCTCCGCCTCGGCGACGCGCAACGCCTCCCGGACGGGGTTGCGGGACACGCCGAAGTCCTCGGCGAGCCGGTCCTCGGTCAACCGCTCACCGGGAAGGTAGTCGCCGTCGATGATGGCGGCCCGTAGCGCCGTGAGGACCTGATCGCGTAGCGGCAGGTGTCGTGCGCCGAGCTTGTCCCGCAGGTCTTCCGCCAACCTGACCGCCTCTCCCGAAGTTCCGGGCAAAGTGTATACGAAGAACAATTTGTGAAGGGATGGCCGACAGTGCCGAGATCAGAGCCATCCGTCGTACCCGTGGGGGGCGCGACGGCGCGGGACGCCCGCCTCCTGCGGCGCCGGCACGCCCTCGTCGTCGTGCTCACGTTCCTGACCGGCGCCGCCGACGCCGTCGGTTTCCTCGCCCTCGGAGGCGCCTTCTCCAGCGTCATGACGGGCAACATGGTCCTGCTGGGCCTCTCGGCGGGCCGGGGGAACGCCGAACTCGCGGTGACCGCCGGGAGCGCCATCGTCAGCTTCATCGCGGGCGTGCTCGCGGGCGCCCGCGTCGCCGGCGCGGCCCGCCCCGACGACCCGGTGTGGCCCCGCCGCGTCACCACGGCGCTCGGCCTGGAACTCCTGGTGTTCCTGGCGTTCCTCGTCGTCTGGGAGGTCAACCTGCCCGACCACTCCGAACGCGTCGACCTCACGCTCCTGATGCTGTCGGCGGCGGCGCTCGGCGTGCAGAGCAGCGCCATCCAGCGGTTCGGTGTGCCCGGCCTGTCGTCGACCTACCTCACCGGCACCCTCACGAGCCTCATCGGCGGCGTCGCCGCGCGGAGCCCGTGGCATCGCCTGCGCCCCAAGGCCGAGATCCTGCTGGCCCTCATGTGCGGCGCCGCCGTGGGCGCGCTCGTGGCGCTGCACCAGCCCGCGTGGGCGCCGGCGCTGCTGCTCGTGCCGCTGGTGACCGTCATCGCGGTCGCCGCGCGCATGCCGCAGGAGCCGGCCGTCGAGTCCCCGGCCTCGGTGTAGGCCGCCCGGGCACCGACGTGGCGGCCGCGCCGAGACCCGGCGGCCGGGCCGCGCGCCCCGGCCGCCGGCCGGCGGCCGGCGGGGCACCGCCGGAACCGTGATCGCACTATCCTCCGGCCATGACATCGATCTCACCCGTGGCGCGGGATGCCGACTCCGCCCTGGACCCCTCCCCGGAGCGGATCCGCGAGATGGGCGCCCAGGCGGTCGACTGGATGGCCGCCTACCACGAGGCGGTCCGCGACCTGCCGATCGCGCCCCAGGCGTCCGCCGCCGCCCTGCGGGAGGTGCTCGCCGAGCCGCTGCCCGCCGAGGGTCGCGACTTCACCGAGCTGCTGGCGGTGTTCCGGGACGTGGTCGTGCCCGGCAGCCGGCACAACGGGCATCCGCGCTTCTTCGGCTACGTCTCCGCGCCCGGCACGGCGGTCGCGGCCGTGGCCGACCTCCTCGCCTCGGCGCTGAACGCGAACCTGCCCGCGTGGCGGTCCGCGCCCGCCCCGGTCGAGCTGGAGCACGTCGCCATCGACTGGATCAAGGAGGCGCTGGGCTGCGACCCCGGCGCCGGCGGCCTGTTCACCAGTGGTGGGTCGATGGCCAACTTCACCGCCCTCGCGGCGGCCCGGCACCGCCACTGCGGCGCGGAGGTCGCCGCCCACGGCGCGGCCGCCCATCCCGCGCCGCTGCGGGTCTACACCTCCACCGAGACCCACCACTCCATCCACAAGGCCGCCGCCCTGCTCGGCATCGGGCGCGCCAACGTCCGGGAGATCCCGGTGGACGCCGGCTTCCGGATGGACGTCGACGCCCTCGTCCGGGCCATCGAGGAGGACCGCGCCGCCGGGGCGGAGCCGTTCTGCGTCGTGGCGAACGCCGGCACCGTGGTCACCGGCGCCGTCGACCCGCTCGCCGACATCGCGGCGGTCGCCCGGCGGTACGGGCTGTGGATGCACGTCGACGCCTGCTACGGGGGCTTCGCCCGGCTGGCGCCCTCGGCGCGCCCGCTCTTCGACGGCCTGGCCGAGGCCGACTCGATCTCCCTCGACCCGCACAAGTGGCTGTACCTGCCCGCCGACTGCGGCTGCCTCATCTACCGCGACCCCGAGGCGGCCCGGGCCGCCTTCACCCTGGACGCCGACTACACCCGGGTGACGCAGACCGATCCCGCCGAGGCCTTCGCCTTCTGGGACTACGGGCCGGACCTGTCCCGGCGCTTCCGCGCGCTCAAGGTCTGGATGACCCTGGCCCACGCCGGGTCGCGGGCGGTCGGGGACGCGATCGAGGGCAACCTCGACTGCGCCCGGCACCTCGCCGAGCTCGTCGACGCCAGCGCCGACTTCGAGATGCTCGCCCCGCCGGGACTGTCCATCTTCTGCTTCCGCTACCTGCCACCGTCCGCCCGCGCGGGCTCGCGGTCGGCCGCCGACGAGGAGGCGATCGACCGCCTCAACGAGCGCATCATGGTCGCGCTGCAGCGGGCCGGCAGCTCCTACCTGTCCAACGCGAGCGTCAACGGCCGGTTCGCCCTGCGCGGCTGTGTGCTCAACTACCGCACGACCCGCCGGGACATGGAGATCCTGCTCGACGACGTGCGCCGCGCCGCCGACGAGGTGACGGCCGAGGCGCCCTGACGGTCACGACCCGCCGGACGCCTCCGTCCCCTGCTGGCCGCGCTCGTCCGCGAGGGCGGCCAGCAGGTTGTCCACGGCGGCGTCGGAGGCCCGCCGTACGCTCTCGGCCGTCGCGGCGCCCAGGTGCGGGGTGGGCAGCACCCGCGGGTGGGCGAGCAGGGCCGACGGCGCGGGCGGCTCCCGGTCGAAGGCGTCGACGGTGTAGAGGGCGATGCGGCCGGAGTCCAGCTCGGCCAGCAGGGCGTCCTCGTCGACCAGGGTGGACCGTGCGGTGTTCAGCAGGACGGCGTCGTCGCGGAGCAGGGCGAGTTCGGGCGCGCCGAGCAGCGGACCGTCGGGCGACGGCGGGACGTGCAGCGACACGACCTCGCTGGTCCGCAGCAGGTCGTGCAGCGGTAGCAGCGGCACGTCCCCGGCGTCGCGCACGAACGGGTCGTGCGCGACCACCCGCATCCCGAGCCCGGCCGCCAGGTGGGCGAGCCGACGCCCGATCGCGCCGAAGCCGACCACGCCGAGCGTGCGGCCGGCGGCCTCGCGTCCGGTGGTGCGCCGCCACTGCCCGGCGCGCAGCGCCGCCGCGGCCTCGGGCAGCCCGCGCAGGCCGGCCAGGGTGAGGGCGAGGGCGAGTTCGGCGACCCCCTGGGCGTTCGCACCCCGGGCGGTCAGCACCCGCACCCCGGAGGCGGCGGCCGCCGCCATGTCGATGGCGTCGCAGCCCGCACCGTTGCGGCTGATGACCCGCAGCGTGTCGGCGCGTGCCAGCACCTGCGCGTCGATGGGCTCCACTCCGGCGACCCAGCCGACGACGCCGGGCACGGCGGCGAGCAGGTCCTCCCGGGTCGGCTGCCGGCCCGGTGCGGGGGTGACGACGGTGTAGCCGGCGGCCTTCAGCCGGTCGACGGCGGGTGAGCGGCCCGCCGACATCGACCGCGGGGTCACCAGGACGCGGGGGCCGGTCACGGCGCGACCGCCGCCGGTTCCGGGCCGAGCAGCCGGATGAGTCGCTCGACCTCGGCCGCCATCGCCTCGCGCGCCGGCGCGACGTACCGGCGGGCGTCCAGCAGCGCCGGGTCGGCCTCCAACCGGGCACGCACCTCGCGGGTGAACACCTTGTTGAGGTGCGTCGCAATGTTGATCTTCGTCATGCCGCGCCCCACCACCTTCCGCAGGGTGGCGTCGTCGACGCCGGACGACCCGTGCAGCACCAGGGGAGCGGGCAGCCGCGCGGCGATCGCCGACACCAGGTCCAGGTCGACCACCGCCGTCCGGTCGGCCATCGCGTGGGAGGTGCCGACTGCCACGGCGAGCGCGTCGACGCCGGTGTCCGTCCAGAACCGGCGGGCCTCCTCCGGGTCGGTCCGTACGCCCGGCGCGTGCACACCGTCCTTCCCGCCGATCTCGCCGAGTTCCGCCTCGACCGCGACCCCGTGGGCGTGGCAGTGCGCGACGACGTCGCGGGTGGTGGCCCGGTTCTTGTCGTCGGGCAGCCGGGAACCGTCGAACATCACGGACGTGAACCCGAGGTCGACCGCCTGGTGGACCAGGTCCACGTCCTCGGCGTGGTCGAGGTGGACCACCACGGGAACGGTCGCCGACTCGGCGAGCGCGAGGGTGGCGAGGGCGATCGGCCGGAGCCCGCCGTGGTAGCGGACGGCGTTCTCGCTGACCTGCACCACGACGGGGGAGCGGGCGGCCTCGGCGCCGGCGACGATGGCCTCGGCGTGCTCCAGCAGGGTCGTGTTGAAGGCGCCGACGCCGTGCCCGGCGGCGCGGGCGGCGGCGAGGATGGGTCGGGGATCGGCGAGGGGCATGGACAGCTCCTAGATACGGTGGTCGTCGGGGGTGGAGGTCGCGGCGGCGTGGCGGCGGGTGGCGTCCCGCGCGGCGTCGAAGCGGAGGCGGGGCAGCGCGTAGGCGTCGGCGAGGTCCGGTCGCGGGTCGACCCGCAGGGCCTCCCGCCGGGCCTCGCGGAGCGGCGCGGTGTCCGACCACGCGCCGATCCCGAGCAGGGCGAGGGCCCCGGCGCCGAGCGCGGCCGCGTGCTGGGCGGCGTCGGGGCGCGCCAGTGGACGGTCGAGGAGGTCCGCGAGGACCTGCAACATGAGCCTCCCGCGGGCGCCGCCGCCGGTGGCGGTGACGGCGGGCCGTTCACCGGCCGGGTGCGCGGGCACGGCGGCGAGCATGGTCGCGGCGGCGTCGGCGAGGCTGAACCCGATGCCCTCGATGAGGGCCCGCGCCAGGTCGCCGTGCGAGTGCCCGAGGTCCAGCCCGAGGAAGGCGCCGCGGACGGCGGGCCCGCCCTCGGCGACCGTCCCGCCGGCCAGGGTGGGCACGCAGGTGAGGCCGTTCGCGCCGACCGGCGCGGCGGCCGCCTCGTCGAGCAGGGCGTCGATGTCGTCGCCACGGCCGAGGAGGGTCGCGAGCCACTGGAGGCTGCTGCCGCCCCCGAAGGTCGACAGCGCGGAGATGTACAGGCCGGGCAGGACGTGGTCGAAGACGAACGGCCGGGTGACCGGATCGAGGACCGGGTCCGGCCCGGCCACGGTGACCCAGTTGGACGACCCGAGGGACAGGTAGGCCGCCCCGGCCCGGTCGAGTCCCGCGCCGAGCGCCATGCACGAGTTGTCGACGCCGCCGGCGACGACCGGCACCCCCGCGGGCAGCCCCGTGGCGGCGGCGGCCTCGGCGGTGACCGTCCCGATCACCGTGGTCGACGCGACGACCTCCGGCCACCAACGGGCCGGCACGTCGAACCTGGCCAGCAGGTCCGCCGACATCGTCCGGGCCCGAAGGTCGTACGCGCCGCTGCCCGAGGCGTAGCTCGGGTCGGTGCACTCGACACCGGTGAGCCGGGCGTTCACCCAGTCCTTGCTGCCCAGCAGCCGGGTGGTGCGCGCGGCGAGGTCCGGGTGCTCGGCGCGCAGCCAGCCGGCCTTGAACACCGTGTACATGCCGCGCGGGAACCCGTTGCCGGTCGTCGTGTACCACTCGTCCTCACCACCGGCGGCGAAGTGGGCGGCCGCGGCCGCCTCGCCCCGCGTGTCCGACCAGATCGGCACCGAGTCCAGCAGCGCCGAGCCGTCGGCGCCGACCGGCACCATGGCGAGGCTGTGGCCGGACAGCCCGACGGCGGTCACCCGGTGCCGGCCGGCGTCGGCGTCGAGCAGGTCACGGCAGGAGCGGACCACGGCGGCCCACCAGTCCTCGGGGCGCTGCTCGTGCCGGCCCGGGGCCGGATAGCTGGTGGGGTAGGGGACGAAGGTGCTGCGGACGACCCGGGCGTCGGCGTCGACGAGCGCGGCCTTGCCGCCGCCGGTGCCGAGGTCGAGGGCGAGGACGACGTCGGTCATGGCCGCCCCGGCCGGTTCGGGTCGCGTACGGCCTCGTGGTGCAGCCCGGACCGCATCGTCGCCAACCGTGTCTTCATCGTCCGGATGTCCTCCAGCGCGGAGGCGTCGCGGCGCAGCAGCACCATCGTGGCGAGGACGTCGATGACCACGAGCTGGGCCAGCCGGGAGATCGTCGGGGTGTAGACGTCCGTGTTGTCCAGCGACTCCACGACCAGGGGGATGGTGCTCAGCTCCGCCAGCGGTGACCGGTCGCCGGTGATGCCGATGACCACCGCACCGCGCTCGCGGGCGACCCGGACGGTGTCCAGGATGGACACCGTGCGGCCGGTGTTCGAGATCGCCACGAACGCCGTGGACGGTCCGCTCGTGGACGCGGCCAGGAACTGCTGGTGGGCGTCGACCGGGGCCGAGCACGGGACACCGAAGAGGGGGAACTTCTGCTCGGCGTCCATCGCCACGATGCCGGAGGCGCCCAGGCCCACGAAGACGATGTGTGTCGACGCCGCGAGGGCTGCCACTGCCGCGTCGATCGCCGCGAGGTCGAGGTGGCGGCGTACGTGGTCCAGCGACGTGATGGAGAAGTCGAATATCTTGCTGACCGTGGTGCCGGTGTCGTCCTGCGCCTGGATGACCGACTGGGTGGCGGGGATGCCCAGCGCCACGCTCTGCGCCAGCTGGATCCGGAAGTCGTGGAACCCGTCGCAGCCGATGGCGTTGGCGAACCGGACGATGGTCGGCTGGCTGACCCCGGCGGCCTCGGCGAGTTCGGCGAGCGTCATCGGCACGACCTTGTGCGGGTCGGCCAGGACGACGTCGGCGACCTTGCGCTCGGAGCGGCGCAGCGTCGGCAGCCCCCGGTTGATGCGTTCCAGCACCGGTCCGTCGCTCATCGCGGCACCGCCAGGTCGAGAACGCCGCCGTGTTCCGGCACCCGGACGGTGACGCCGCGGCGGGCGGCGAGGGCGAAGTCGAACCCCGCGGGGTCGACCGTGTTGAAGTCGAACATGCCCCAATGATGTGGCACGAGGGTGCGGATCCCGGCCCCCGCACACAGCGCGACCGCCTCGGCGAAGGTGAAGTTGCCGGGCACCCCGTGGGCGAGGCGGTGGGCGTCGCGCCCGTTGACCGGCAGCAGTGCCACGTCGACGGCGAGGTCCCGCAGCCGTTCGACCTGCCCGGCCCAGGGGGTGCAGTCGCCGGAGTGGTAGACGCGCGTGCCACCGACCTCGACGACGTAGCCGAGGAAGTGGTCGTCGCCGCGGGCGTCCCGCCAGCGTTCCTCGTGCGCCGCCGGCACCGCCGTGACCGCGAAGGGCCCGTACTCGACCCGGTCGCCGTCGGCGAGCCCGTCCACGCGGGACGCCGCGGCGCCGGACCGGGCCAGCGCCTCGGACAGGACCGCCCGGGGGCAGGCCAGGCGGAGGTCCGGTTGGGCCGCCATGAGCGGGGTCAGGGTGCCGGGGTCCATGTGGTCGGTGTGCGCGTGCGAGCACAGCACGGCGTGCAGGGCCGGAAGGTCCGCGACGGCCACCGGCGCCGGTCGCATCCGGACGTGCGGGAAGAGGGTTCCGGCGTACTTGTCGGCCAGCGAGTCGGACAGGTACGGGTCGACGAGCAGGTGGGCGTCCCCGTCGCCGGTCGCCGCGGTGAGCCAGAAGCCGGCCTGCCCGAGCCAGCGTGCGCGTACCGTCATCGCACCTCCTGCGCGGCGTCGTAGAGGCGCGCGAAGCCCGGCCCGGAGGTGGGGATGCCGAGGCCGAACACGGCGTCGATGGCCCGGGTCCAGCCGTGGACGAAGTACCGCCAGCCGTCCTCGACGGTGAGCTGGTCCTCGGCGGCCCGGACCCGGGCCTGGCGCAGGAACGTGAGTTCGCCCCGGTAGTTGAAGTCCCAGGCGTATCCACCCCGCGGGAAGACCGCGGCGTCGGTCAGCGGCGAGCCGGGTCGGTCCTTGCCCATGCCGGTCGCGTTGACGACCAGGGCGCCCGGGGCGAGGTCGGCGAGCAGGTCGTCGTGGGTCGCCGTGGGCGCGAGCAGGTGGCTCTGCCACGTGATGGAGGCGTCGCCGCCCGCGACGTCCTCGGTGATGGCGGCGAGCCGGTCGGCGGAGATGTCCGTGATGACGACGCGCTCCGGCGACTCGCCGCCCGCCCGGTAGGCGAGGGAGTCGCACAGGGCCAGGGCGGCGCCGCCGGCGCCCATGACGAGCACGTCGCGGCCGGCCAGCCGTGGGACGAGGGCGTGCAGGGCCAGCTGGCTGGTGATCGGGTCGAGGGCGAGCCCGTCCACGTTCCCGTCGCGGGCGACGAGGGCGCTGACCTCGCGGAGCCGCGCGGCGTCCTCGTTGACCGTGCCGAACAGGTCGTGGCACGCCGCGTACAGGTCGAGCTTGTGGGTGGTGACGAGCGCGCCGCGGGAGTGCTCGTCGTCGCGCAGGTGCTCCACCACCCGCCGGTAGACGGCCGGCGGCGCGCCGACCGGCACGTCGATGCCGACCAGGTCGACGTCGTGCAGGCCGAGGACGGGCCGCCACGCGGCGAACACCCGGTGGATGGCCGAGGAGCCGGTGGTGACACCGATGAAGTACATGGTGGGCCGCTTCGCGGGCCGCAGGTCGTCGGGCGTCACCGGCTCGCCTCCCGCGCCTCGGACACCAGCCGGACGGCGTGGGCGGTGTTGATGCCGAACCGTGTGGCGCCACTGGCGAGCAGGGCGCGCACCTGCTCCAGCGACCGGATCCCGCCGGAGGCCTTGATCTCGCGGTCCGGGCCGGCCACCTCGCGGATGACCCGCACGTGCGCGGGCGTGGTCGCGACGCCCTGCCAGCCGGTGCCGGTCTTGAGCGACTCCGCGCCGGCGTCCACCGCCGCCCGGGCCGCGTCGCGCAGTTGCCGCTCGTCGAGCAGGCCGACCTCGAGGATGACCTTCACCGGTACGCGTCCGCCGACCGCCTCAAGCACCGCGGCGACATCGCGGGTGGCGGCGGCCAGCTCACCGGAGCGGACCAGGCCGACGTTCATCACGACGTCCATCTCCTGCACCCCGGCGTCGAGCAGCCAGCGCGCCTCGGTCGTCTTGACCTCGGTGGCCGTGCCGCCGGACGGGAAGCCGACCGGTGATCCGGTGTTCGTGCGCGAGCCGGCGAGCAGGGGACGCAGGACCGGGACCCACGACGGCAGCACGTGCGCGGCGACGAAGTCGCCGGCGAGGGCGTGGCGTGCGAGTTCCTCGACGTCGGCGCGTCCGTGCTGGGCCTGGACGGCGCTGATGTCCACCATGCGGGCCAGCGACGTGAGGTCAACGGGGGACATAGCCACGGTTCTCCTCCAGACGCCATCCGTCCCCGTCGGCGACGGCGCGGTGCCGCATGCCGCCGGAGCGGGCGATGATGTCGTAGTCCTGGCCGGCGTCGGCGGGGTAGCAGAAGAGCGTGACGAGGTCGGTGTCACCGAGGTTGACGCTGCGGTGGATGTGCACCGGCGGGACGTAGGCCACGACGCCGGGCCGCAGCTCGGTCACCACGGTCTGGCCGTCGAGGGTCTCCATGAGCATGAGGCCGTGCCCGGACAGGCAGTGGTAGATCTCGGTGCGGTCGTGCCGGGCGTGGATGTGCCCGCGGGTCATGTGGAACTCGCGCCCGACGCGTCCCGGCGACAGCGTGGAGATGCCGGTGATGAGGTCGCCGGTCGCGGTCGACGGACGGAACTCGTCGACGTGGTAGATGACCCGGTCGGCCTCGGTCGCCAGTCGCGCGGCGAACGCGGCCTCGTCGGCGAACAGTCCGTCGAGATCGGACAGCCTCTTCTCGTAGCGACCGGTGCGGCCGGCCATCTCCTGCGGGGTGATGACCAGACTCGGCCCTGGCAGCGGTTCGGACACGTGCTCCTCCTGGGTGGCTGGGAACGCGGGCAGAGCCGCACACCCCAGTGATTCTGTAGCAAACTTACAAGACGCCGTCCGAGGCCCGCAATCCTGGTGTGGCGGTCGTGTAGCGAAGGTCCGTCACTGTTGCCCTAACGGGCCGCCGGGACGGCAATACCACCCTCTATTCCGGTTATTTCGGATAAGGAGGCGGGAACCACGGTAGGACCGCTACCGAAACCGAGGCCGTCCCACGTAACGTTTCGGAAACACCCGTTGACCTTTGGAACGCCAAATGTAGTGTTGCTCCCCAAGATGTGTGCCGTGTAGCGCAGGCCACATGGTGCGTGTGGGAAACCCACACCGTCGCGGAGGAGTGCAGCGGTGAAGGTGTCGGCTCGGCGTCACGAGATAGTCCAGCTCGTGCGCACCGCGGGGCGGGTGGACGCCGCCGAGCTGTCCCGGCGCTTCGCCGTGAACACCGAGACCATCCGGCGGGACCTGGCCGCGCTGGAGGCGGCGGGCGAGCTGCGCCGCGTCCACGGCGGCGCCGTTCCCCGCATCACCCTGGCCGCCGAGGGCCGCGTCGCCGGCCGGATCGCCGAACGCCGCGCGGAGAAGCTGGCGATCGCCCGCGCGGCGGTCGAGGAGATCCCCGCGTTCGGCGCCATCTTCATCGAGGCCGGTTCGACGACCGGTCATCTCAGCCGGCTGCTGCCCGACCGCGGCGACCTGCTCATCGTCACCAACGCCCTGCAGACCGCCCTCGAACTGACCGACCTCGGCCGCTCGACCGTGATGACCATCGGCGGCCGGGTCCGCTCCGAGAGCTACGCCGAGGTCGACGCGTGGGCCCTGGAACGACTCGCCCACCTGCGCTTCGACGTCGCCTTCGTCGGCGCCAACGCCGTCGACCTGACCTGGGGGCTGTCCACGCCGGACCCGAGCGAGGCAGCGGTGAAGGCGGCCATCCTCGCCTCCGCCCAGAAGACGGTGCTCATGACCGACCACACCAAGTTCGGCCTGACCGCCGCCTGCCGGTACGGCGCCGTCACCGACGTCGACCTCGTCGTCACCGACGCCGGGGTCGAGCCCTCCACCCTCGACGACCTACGTGCCCTCGGCGTCGACGTCCGCACCGCGGACCCGGCCGAGGTCCCCGATCCCCCCACCAGCAGCATCCCCACCACCTGGAGGAACTCATGAGCACCCGCTCGCGCGTCGTCAAGGCGCTCACCCGCGGCTCAGCCGCACTCCTGGCCGTCGCCCTGTTCACCTCCGCCTGCGGCAGCGACGGCGGGTCGGGCGGCGAGCCGGCCGAGCCGATCGCCGGACGGCCCACGCCGACGGACCAGAAGCCGGACGAGAAGGTCAAGATCGCGATGATCGGCTTCGCCAACAACCCGTACTGGGTCTCGGTGAAGGCCGGCGCCGACTACGCCGACCGGGTGCTGACCGACCGCAACGGCGAGGTCGACTGGATCGTCGCCGGCGACAACATCGACGTGCAGACCGTGTCGAGCGCGATCCGCGCCGCCGACGCCCAGGGCTACAAGGGCATCGGCTTCTTCATCGCGGGCGAGGGCAACTGCGCCGACATCAAGACGCTGTCGGCCAAGGGCCTCAAGATGGGCGCCTACAACACGCTCTTCGACTGCGTCGGGGAGTCCGGCGGCACCATCAACTACGCGCAGGAGCAGTACAAGGCCGGCCAGCTCGCGGCCCAGGAGATGATCAAGGCCGCCGGCGGCAAGGCCGGCAAGGTCGGCATCATCGTCAGCCAGTTCACCGCGCCCGGCTCCGAGCAGCGCCGCAAGGGCTTCGTCGACGGGCTCCAGGGCTCGAACCTGACCCTGGTCGGCGAGGGCGTCGAGGCCAAGGACTCCGCGTCCAACACCTTCGCCGCGGCCCAGAACTATCTGCAGTCCAACCCGGACCTGGTGGGCATCTACGCCACGGCCGGTGGCCCCTTCGGCGCCGCCCAGGCCGTCGCCGCCGCCAACAAGCAGGACACGGTCAAGGTGATCGGCTACGACATCACCACCGAGAACATCGACGCCATCAAGAACGGCTCCATGTACGGCGTCATCGGCCAGGACGCCTTCGGCCAGGGCTACAACGTCGCCGTCGAACTGTTCAACGCGGCGGTGACCGGCCAGGCGCCGGCGCAGGTGACGCAGGAAGCCACCGCCCCGTTCGTCACCAAGGACAACCTCGCCGAGCACGACCCGGCGACGCTGCCCCTGGGTACGCCGGGCGCGTCCTGACAGGAAGCGACCAGCATCTCCATGGCTACCACCCCTGTTGACGACGTCAGGCCGGCGGCACTCGCGGCCGTCGGCCTGGCGAAGTCGTTCGGCGCCGTCCAGGCGCTGCGCGACGTCTCCCTGACCTTCCCCGCCGGTCAGGTCACCGGACTGCTCGGCGAGAACGGCGCCGGCAAGTCCACCCTGATCCGCCTGTGCTCCGGGCAGATGCGACCCGACCGCGGCCGGCTCCTCCTCGACGGCGCCGAGGTCAGCTTCGCCACGCCGCTGGAGGCCATCGCGGCCGGCGTCGTCGTGGTCAACCAGGAACCGCTGCTGATCGGCGAACTCACCATCGCCGACAACCTCTTCCTGTACGACCTGGGGGAGCGACCCGGGTACGGGCGGGCCCGCCGCAGCGAGAACGTCCAGCGGGCCCGGGCCCTGCTCGACCGGCTCCGCATGGCCGACTACCTGCCGGACCCGTCCACCCTGTGCCGGGACCTGTCGGCGGCGTCGCGCCAGATGGTCGACATCGTCCGGGCGCTGTCCCGCCAGCCGAAGGTCCTCTTCCTCGACGAACCGAACTCCAGCCTCACCCGCGAGGAGTCCGAGCGGCTGTTCGCCGTCATGAACCGGCTGCGCGACGAGGGCGTCGCCGTGGTGCTCGTCAGCCACCGTCTCGCCGAGGTCTACTCGATCGTCGACAACGTGATCGTGCTGCGCGACGGCACGTTCGTCGCCGCCGGCCCGCCCGACGAGATCGACCAGGAGCGGGCGGTCGCGTTGATGGCCGGCGAGCGCAAGCGCGCGGTGGTGGCCGAGGTCATGGCCGACCGCGCCGAGGCCACCGCGCAGGCCGAGGCGGCCCTCGAACTGGACGGGCTGACCGGCGACGGTTTCGCCGGTGTGGACCTCACCGTCCACCGCGGCGAGATCGTCGGCATGGCCGGGCTGGTCGGCGCCGGCCGTACCGAGATCGCCGAGGCGGTCGTGGGTCTGCGGCGGGTCAGCGGGGGACGCATCCGCGTCGGCGGCCGTCCCGTCCGGATCCCGAACCCCGGCCGGGCCCAGCGGCTGGGCATCGCCTACGTCGCCGAGGAACGCCGGACCGAGGTGTTCCACGAGCAGAGCGTCGGCTACAACCTGACGGTCCGCATCCTGTCCTCGCTCGGCCGGCTGGGCTCGGTCTCCCCGGGCCGCGCCGGCCGGGCCGCCCGGGACCTCGCCCGGCGCTTCGGCGTGAAGGCCGCCTCGATCGAGGCGCCCATCACCTCGCTGTCCGGGGGAAACCAGCAGAAGGTGCTGCTCGCGCGGGCCCTCGCCGCCAAGCCCGAGGTGCTGATCCTCGACGAGCCCACGCGGGGCGTCGACGTCGGCACGAAGGCGGAGATCTACGCGACGCTGCGCGAACTCGCCCACGGCGAAGGGCTCGCCGTGTGGTTCATCTCCTCCGAACTGGAGGAGATCGTCGAACTCGCCGACCGGGTCGTGGTGATCCGGCGCGGCCAGGTCACCCTCGACGCCCCGAACAACGCCGGACCCAACCCCATCGTCGCCGCCGCCATGGGCGCAACCGAAGGATGAACATGAGTACCACGACCGCTCACACCCCGGAGCGCACCTGGAAGGGCCGCGCCCTCTCGGCGGTGAAACGCCAGGAAGCCGGCCTGCTCGGCGTCATCATCGTGCTCGGCCTGCTGGTGACGCTGGCCAACGACAACTTCCTCAGCAAGGACAACCTCTACAACGTCCTGCAGACCGTCGTCGTGGTCGGGATCATCGCGGTCGGGCAGACCTTCGTCCTGATCGCCAAGGAGATCGACCTGTCGGTCGGCTCGGTCCTCGCCCTCTCGGCGGTGAGCGCCGGCGCCGCCTACGGCAACGGGGTGAACCCGTGGCTGGCGATGGCCATCGGCATCGGCGTCGGGGCCCTGAGCGGGTTCGCCGTCGGTTCCGTCGTCGTCCTCGGCCGGGTCAGCTCGTTCATCGTCACGCTCGGCATGCTGTCGATCGCCCGGGGCCTCACCCAGCTGATCACCGGCGGCCTCCCGCAGACCATGCCGAGCGAGCTGTCCTTCATCGGCCAGGGGCGCGTGCTGGGCGGCATCCCGGTCAGCGTCATCATCTTCCTGGTGCTGGTGATCCTCGGCCAGCTCCTGCTCACCCGTACCGTCTTCGGGCTGCGCGTCACGGCCGTCGGCGACAACGACGCGGCCGCGCGCACCAGCGGCATCCCGGTGGGTCGCACCCGCATCCTCACCTTCGTCCTGATCGGCACGCTGGCCGGTGTGGCCGGCATCGTGTTCTCCACCCAGGTCGGCGTCGCGGAGGCGCAGGCCGGTCTCGGGTACGAGCTGGACGTCATCGCGGCGGCCGTCATCGGCGGCGCGAGCCTCTCCGGTGGGCGCGGGTCCATCATCGGGGCCTTCCTGGGCGCCTGCCTGCTCGGCGTGCTGCGCAACGCGTTCATCCTGCTCGCCCTGTCGCCGTTCCTCCAGCAGCTCAGCATCGGCCTCGTGATCGTCCTCGCCGCGCTGTTCGACCAGTGGCGCCAGGGCAACCTGCGGCACTTCAGCCTCGGCAACCTCCGGCAGCGGCTCGCCAACCGCACCAACGCCTGACCCCACCCGAAGGGACCACCGATGAAACCACAACCCTTCCGCCGCCACGACCAGCGTGTCGTCCGGGCCTTCCTGGAGGCTCGACGCCAGCACACGGCGGACGAACCGCGTCTCAAGCTCGGCTGGAGCAACTGGGGGTTCGGCACCGAGGACCTCGCCGCCTCCGCGGCCCGGTTGCAGCGCTACGGCGTGCGGTACATCGAGCTGCACGGCAACCTCTACTCGCCGGACCTGGGCTACCGCCCCGAGGAGACCCTCGCGGTGCTCGGCGACCACGGCATCACGGTCTCCGGGGTCTGCGGCATGGTGACGCCGGAGCAGGAGTTCGCCCACAACCTGCCGCACGTGCGTGCCCGCGCCATCGAGTACTTCCGCCGCCAGGCGGAGTTCACCCGGGCCGTCGGCGGCTCCTACCTGCTGTTCGGCGCCGCCTCGGTGGGCCGCCCCGGCCTGCTGGACTCCTACGAGATGCAGCGGTCGGCGCAGACCATGCGGCTCGTCGCCGACGACTTCGCCGCGGCCGGCATCCGCGGCGCCGTCGAGCCGATCCGGCCCGAGGAGACGAGCATCGTCCACACGTTCGCGCAGGCGCTGGAGCTGATCGACCTGGTCGACCACCCGGCGATCGCCCACGTCAACGGCGACCTCTACCACATGCTCAGCGGCGAGCTGCACATCGGCGCGACGATCCTCGACCACGGCCACCGGATGATCAACCTGCATCTGGCGGACACGAACCGTCGCGCACTCGGGCACGGCCTGCTCGACCTGGACATCGTCATCATGGCCCTGTACGCCGTCGGCTACCAGCGCGGGGACAACTACTGCTCCGCCGAGCCGCTCGGCGCCGGCGGCAACCCCTACGCCGCCATGAACCTGCCGCCGGACAGCGAGCGGCTCGACGAACTGGTCCGGGTCACGGCGCAGACCTTCCGGGAGCGCGAGGAGGAGGTGCTCGGCGCGAGCGACGACGAGCTCCGCGCGCTCTACCAGATCGACGCCGAGTAGGTCATGTCGACGACGTACACGCTGCACGTGGTCTGCCCGAACCCCGCGCTGGACCGGCTCCAGGTGGTCGAGACGTTCCGCCCGTTCGAGGTCAACCGGGTCACCACCGTGCGCAGTCTCGCCGGCGGCAAGGGCATGATCGTCTGCCGCGGGGCGCGGCGTCTCGGCGCCACCGTCACCGCGCACGGCTACGTCGGCGGCTCCACCGGGCAGGTCATCCGTCGCGGCTGCGACGAGCTGGGCGTACGCGACCGGCACATCGAGGTCGCGGGCGAGACCCGGGTGACGCCCGTCGTGATCGAGGAGAGCACGGGGCGCTCGACCGTGCTCAACGAGCGCGGGCCCACGGTCACGGCCGGCGAGCAGGAGCGGCTGCTCGCCGCCCTGGCCGAGGACGTACGCCCCGGCGACGTGGTGGTGACCACCGGCAGCCTCCCGCCCGGCTCGGCCCCCGACCTGCACGCGCGGATCGCCCGCCTGGCGCTGGCGCGGGGCGCCACGGCTCTCGTCGACGCCCAGGGCGACCCGCTCGCCCGGGTCATCGCCGACGTGCGCGCGGAACCACCGGCGGGCCGGCTCGTCATCAAGCCGAACGTGCACGAGCTGGCCGGGGTCCTGGGCCGATCCCTGCCGGACGGGTCCGCCGCGGCCGACGCCGCCGCCGACCTGCACGCCGGGACGGGCGCCACGATCGTCGTCACGCTGGGCGCCGACGGCGCCCTGTGGGTCGACGGGGACGGCGAGCTCAGGGTGGACACGCCGGCCGTCGACACGGTCAACGCCACCGGGTCGGGCGACTCCTTCCTGGCCGGCCTGGCGGTCGCCCTCGGCCGCTCCGAGAGTCCCGCCTCGGCGCTCACCCTGGCCTCGGCCATGGGCGCGGCCAACGCCGCGTCGCTCGCGCCGGACGTGGACCCGGACCTGGTGGCGCGGCTCCGTTCGCGGGTGACCGTCACCCGCGGCGACGCGGGGGTGGTGGTCGCGCGGTGAGCCAGCAGTTCATCGGCGTCGACATCGGCACGACGCGCACCAAGGTCGGCTGCTACGACACGGCGGCCGGGCGCCTCGTGGCGCTGCACACCGCTCCCACCGTCGTGGCCGACGACCCGTGGGGTGGACGCCGCGACGCCGCGCTGCTCACGTCCTCCGTCGACGACCTGCTCGCCCGGCTGCTCGCCGACCCGGCGGTGCGGGTCGGCGACGTGGCGGGCGTCTGCGTCGGCTCGGTGGGCGAGGAGGTCGTCCTGTTCGACCGCGACGGGACGGTCACCGCGCCGGTGCTCGCCTGGTACGCGGGGCACGGCCGGGCGGCGAAGGCGGAGCGGACGCGCGCCGACGGGCCGTGGTCGGACCTGGACGACACCTTCTCGGTGTTCAAGCTGCTGTGGCTCGCGCACCACCTGCCCGAGGCGGTGGCGGCGGCGCGCACCTTCACGTCGCTCGCCGACCACGTGGCGCGGCACCTGCTCGCCGATCCCTCCGCGCCGGTGTTCCTCAACCGCTCCCACGCGTCGCGTACCGGCCTGTTCGACGTGCGCGCGGGGCGCCTCCGGCCGGACGTGCTGCCGGATCTCGGGCTCGGCACGCTCGCCCTGCCGGAACTGGTGGACAGCGCCACCCCGGTGGGCCGGGCCTCCGGGGCCGGCGTCCTTCCCCGCGGGGTTCCCGTCGTCGCCGGGGGCCACGACCACATGTGCGGCGCCTTCGGCGCCGGGGTGCGGGGCGCCGGTGACGTGTACGTCTCGGCCGGCACGTCGGAGGCGCAGCTCCTGCTCGTGACGGAGCTGCCGGACACCGTCGATCCCGGCGTCGACATCGGCGTGTTCGTGACGGGCGGGCTGCGCTACCTGCACCGGGCCACCCCGTCCGGCCGGTACTACCAGGCCTGGCACCGGCTGCTGTACGCCGGGGTCGACGACGGGGTGATGTGGGACGAGATCGGCCGCGTCGTGGACGACGTGGAGCCCGCGCTGATCGACGCCGACCGGCGGACCGCGCGGCTCGCCGCCCTGCCGATGGACCTCACCCGCGGCCACGCCATGGCCAGCCTCCTGAAGGGCCTCGCCGTCGAGGCCGAATCCGTCACCAGCCGGCTGGGGCGCCTCGGCGGCACCGACGTCGCCGACGTGACCATCGCCGGCGTGGCCGCCGGGTGGGACGTGTGGCGGCGGCTCCGGCAGCAGGCGACGCGCCGCCGGCTACGGTTCGTGGTCGAGCCCGAGGCGACCGTCCTCGGGGTCGCCGTCCTCGCGCAGCTCGGCGCGACCGGTCGGGCCGACCTGCCGGCCCGTCTGACCACCGTGGACATCGACTAGGAGCAGCATGAACGTCCCCGAGGTGCTGGGTCAGCACCGCCTCGTCCCCGTCATCGTCCTCGACGACGCCGCCCACGCCGAGCCGCTGGCCGGCGCGCTGGCCGCCGGCGGCCTGCCCATCGCCGAGGTCACCCTGCGCACCCCCGCGGCCGTCGACGCGATCGCCCGGATGGCCGCACACGGTGGTGTGCTCGTCGGCGCCGGCACGGTCACCACCGTGGCGCAGGTCGACGCCGCGGTGCGGGCCGGCGCGAGGTTCGTCGTGTCGCCCGGATTCAGCGAGCCGGTCGTGCGGCGCTGCCAGGAGCACGGCGTCTTCGCGCTGCCCGGCGCCACGACGGCGACCGAGGTCATGGCCGCGCTGGCCGCCGACGTCACGGTGCTGAAGTTCTTCCCCGCCGGCACGTCGGGCGGCGCCGCGGCGGTGGCCGCGCTGTCCGCGCCCTTCGGCCAGGTGTCGTTCGTGCCGACCGGCGGCATCGACGCCGCCTCGGCGGGCGACTACCTCGCGGTGCCGTCGGTCCTCGCCGTGGGTGGGAGCTGGATGGTGCCCCGGAAGCTGGTGGCGGCCGGGGACTTCGCGCGCGTGACCGAGCTGGTCGCCGAGAGCGTCGCGGCCGTCGCGCGTCCCGCCTGATCGCCGCGCCGGGCGGGCCGGCACCCTCCACGCGCCGCCCCCGGTCGATCCGGAGGCGGCGCGTTGACGCGTCGATACCGGCGACCTACAGTCATTACGGGCTGGACCGATACTGGCCCCGAAGGCTCACCGAGAGCTGCCGGCGGACACGGACCCCGCGCGCTCCGGCAAGCCGGTTCGAAGGTCGGCCGCCGGTTCACCGGTGGTCGCTCCGACCACGGAAGCGGGCGCTCATGACCAACCGCCGTACGTTGCTCCGCTCCGCCGTCGCCCTCGCCGCGGCGCCGGCCATCCCGCTCGCCCGGCCGGCCGCCGCCGCGGAACCCGCCGATCCCGGCGTGACCGTGGACCCCTTCGGCGTCCCGCTGCGCGACGTGCTGCTGATCGGCGGCACCGTCGCACCGGGACCCGACGGGACGCCGGTGCTCTGGTCCGCGGTCTCCGGCGAACCGGCGCGGCTCGCCGCGATCGACCCGGCGACCGGCCGCACCGTCTCCGACCAACCCCTCACCGGGGCGCCCGGCTCGTACGCGGTCGCCGCCGCCCCCGACGGCACCGTCTACGTCGGCGCGTACACCACCGGCGACCTGTACCGGCGCCGGCCGGGGCCGGACAGCCCCGTGGAGAACCTCGGCCGCCCCCTGCCGTCGGAGACGTACATCTGGCGGATCGCCGTCGACGACGCCGGTGTCGTGTACGGCGGCACCTTCCCCGGCGGGCGGGTCTTCGCCTACGACCCGGCCACCGGGACCACCCGTGACTACGGGCAGGTGCTCCCCGGCGTGCAGTACGTCCGCAGCCTCGCGGTCACCGCCGACACGATCTACGCCGGCACCCAGCCGGACGCCCACCTGTTCGCGATCGACAAGGTCACCGGGGAGCGGCGGGAACTGCCGCTGCCCGAGGGGCTGGGCGACGGTGCCGGCCGGACGGTGTACGACCTGAACGTCCACGACGGCCGCGTGTACGCCCGGTACGGCTCGGCCACCACCGGGCGGCTGGGCGTGTACGACATCGCCGGCCGGCGGTGGACCGACCTGATCGACGTCGTCGCCGGCCTCGACGTCTCCGCGCCCGGCCCCGGCGGCCTGGTCTACCTCACCCGCGCCGGCCGGCTCACCGGCTACCATCCGGGCCGGCGCACGTTCACCGACACGCCACTGGTCTTCCCCGGGCGGGTGGTCAACAACCGGGGCATCGGCTGGGTCACCCTCGCCGACCGGGACTGGCCCGGTCGCACCCTCGTCGGGCTGCTCTGGCGGGGTGACCTGTTCCGCTGGAACCCGGTGACGGGACGGGGCGACGTCCTGCCGACGGACGTGCCCGGCGAGCCCATCCCGATCGCGTCGCTGCACGTCGGCGCGTCCGGCGCGGTGTGGGTGGGCGGCTACCTCAACGGCGGCCTCGCCCGGGTCGACGCGGACACGGGCCAGTCGACCTTCCAGCGCTTCGCCCAGGTGGAGGGCATCCTGGAGACCGGCGGCCAGGTCTGGCTCGGCGCGTACCCCGACTCGCGGCTCTACCGGTACGACCCGGCGAAGCCGTGGAGCAGCCCGGAGTACTCCCCGGGCGTGCCGGGCAGCGCGGACAACCCGCTGAAGCTCGTCGACCTCAAGGCCGCCGACCAGGTGCGCGCCCGCGCGCTGACCGACGCCGGGGACATGGTGGCCTACGGCACCATGCCCAACACCACCCTCGGCGGTGCCCTCGTCGTGGTGGACAAGGTTACGGGCGCGTCCCGTGTGCACCGGCCCGTGGTGACCGACCAGTCGATCGTGAGCCTGACCCATCTCAACGGGCTGATCGTGGGCGGCACCTCCGTCGCCGGCGGCTACAGCGTCCCGCCGCCCACCCAGTCCGAGGCGCGGATCTTCGGCTGGGACGTGGCGAGCGACGGCAAGGTGTTCGAGTTCGTGCCGGTGCCGGGCGCGACGGCCGTGCCGGCCCTGGCGGCCGACCGGACCGGTCTGCTGTGGGGGCTGGCCGGGGGACAGCTCTTCGCCGTCGATCTCGCGGCCCGGGCCGTCGTGCGGCGCGTGCAGCTCGCCCCCGGAGTCGCCGACAGCCGCGGCCGGCTCGGCTACGACGCCCCGCGCCACCTGCTGTACGCGCTGGTCGGCGGCCACCTGCTGGTGCGGGTGGACCCGGACACCGGCGCCTCGCGGATCCTGCTGGACCAGCCGGCGGAGTTCCTCGCCGTGCACCCGGACGGCCGGCTCTTCGTCGGCGCGGAGGAGCACCTCCTGCGGGTCACCGTGCGCTGATCCGCGCGGCCGCGACGGGCCGGTGACTCCGAGGGGGAGTCACCGGCCCGCCGCGCCGACCCGGTGGCCCGAGCTGGTGCCCGGGGTGAGGTGCGCCGCTCAGCCCACGGGTCGGGCCGACCGGTCGGGCTGGGCCGGGGGCCGCGGGTCGGCGGCCGGGGCGGCGAGCGGGACCGGCACGCCGCCCGCCAGGCGGCTGCGCTCGGCCGCGAACGCCATGCGGTGGCTGTCCAGGGACTCCCACGGTCCCGAGCGCACCACCGACCGGTCCCCGGTCGCCACCGCCTCGACGAACGCGGCCATCAGCCGCATGTCGCCGCCGCCGTGGCCGGAGCCGGCGTCCGCGCCGCCGCCGCGGGTGTCGGTGGTGACGGTGGCGCCGGTGACGAAGTCGGTCACGCTGACCTGCTCGCCGTCGCCCTCCAGGTAGCCGTGGGTGCCCATGATCCGGGTCCGGCGGTGGCCGCCGGGCGTGAACGCGCTCATGGTGAGCGTGGCCGTCGCCCCGCCCGCGAAGGAGACGGTGACGCTCTGGTGGTCGGCGACGTCGTTGCCGCCGCCGAACACGCACCGGCCGTACGGGCCGTCGCGCAGCGCCGTGGTCACGCCGGACGGGGTCAGGTCGCGGGTCACCACGGACAGCGGCCACTCGTGCCGACCGGGGTCGGCCAGGCAGTCGTGGTAGAAGCGGACGGCCGAGTACGGGCAGCGCGACTCGACCGGGCAGTCGAGGCAGCGCTCGGCCGCGCCCGCGGGCCGGTTGCCGGGGTGGAAGTGGTGCAGACCGCCGACGCTGCTGACGCGTACGGGGGTGTCGTCCACGATGTAGCGCAGCCAGTCGAGGTCGTGGCAGCACTTGGCGAGCAGGCTGCTGGACGACGTGTCGGCGCGGCGCCAGTTGCCGCGTACGTAGGAGTGGGCGAAGTGCCACCAGCCGACGGGTTCGAGGTGTTCCACGCCGACGATCCGTCCGAGCGCGCCCGCCCGGACCTGCCGCCGCACCTCGTCGGTGTAGCGGGTGTACCGCAGGACGTGGCACACGGCGAGCAGGACCCCGGTGCGCTCCGCCGCCTCGGCGACGGCCACGCACTCGGCCTCGGTCGGGGCGATGGGCTTCTCGAGCAGCACGTGGTAGCCCAGCTCGGCGAACCGGGCCGCCGGCTCGGCGTGCTCGCGGTCGGGCGTGGCGAGCACGACCGCGTCGGCGAGCCGGGGGAGGGCGGCCAGCGCCCGCCACGAGTCGAGGCGTCCCTCCGGCGGCACGCCGTGCGCGTCGGCGAGCGCGTCGCGGTGGGTGGCGCGGGGGTCGGCGACCGCCACGACGCGGGCCCGGTCCGGGGACCGGAGGGCGTAGCCGGCGTACGTGCTGCCGCGGTTGCCGGCGCCGACGACGGCGAGGGAGACGACCATCGGGTTCCTTCGCTATTACGGGACTGGATCGATCTGGCCAGGTCTCGGTACGAACAGTAACGATGCGACCTCGATACTCTTCGGCTCTAGTATCGGCCCGGACCGTAAGTTAATGTACTGCCCACCTGACTCCCCCGGAAGGATGCGAGATGCGTGTTCGCAAGAGCCTGTCGGCCGTCGCGGTGGCGCTCGTCGCCGCGCTCGCGGCCACGGGCTGTGGCGGTTCGGACTCCGGTGGTTCCGGCAAGACCACCGTGACGATGTGGACATACCCGGTGATCGTCGACGAGGCGCAGCACCGCGCCTACTGGGACGAGACCGTCAAGGCGTTCCAGGCCGCGAACCCCGACATCACCGTGAAGGTCGAGATCTTCCCCTGGGCCAACCGCGACCAGGCGTTGGCCACCGCGATCGCCGGCAACAAGGGGCCGGACGTCGTGTACCTGATCCCCGACCAGCTGCCCAAGTACGCCCGCAACATCGAGCCGGTCGACAAGTACCTCGACGACGCGTCCAAGAGCGACTACCACGAGAACGTGATGCAGTCGGTGACCATCGACGGCAAGATGATGGGCGCCCCGATCCTCACCAGCGCCGCCACGCCGATCTGCAACAAGAAGGTCTTCGCCGACGTCGGCGAGACGACCTACCCGACCAGCTGGAACGATCTGCTCACCCTCGCGCCGAAGTTCAAGGCCAAGGGCTACGACGTCACGGCGTACGCCGGCGACTCGAAGCAGACCCTGAACCAGACCTTCTACCCGCTGCTGTGGCAGGCCGGCGGCGACGTGTTCGCCGCCGACGGCAAGTCGGTCGTCTTCAACAGCGAGGCCGGCCGCAAGGCGCTGAACTTCGTCAAGCAGCTCGTCGACGGCGGCTACGTCGACAAGGGCCTCATCACCAACGTCCCGTCCATCGAGCAGACCCGCGTCGGCCAGGGCAAGGTCGGCTGCGTCTGGTACGTGCCGGTGGCGGAGGTGGAGAAGCTGTGGGGCAAGGAGAACATCCAGGCCGTCCCGCACTTCACCGAGACGAAGCAGATCGGCTACGGCACGGTCGGCTCGCTGGCGATGCTGAAGGGCTCCAAGGAGAAGGAGGCGGCCGGCAAGTGGATCGCCTTCGCCACCAACGCCGAGAACACCAAGAAGTACGACCTCGCCTCGAACTTCTTCTCGCCGCGGAAGTCCACCGGTGCGCTGTGGACCGATGACCCGGTCCTGAGCGTCCAGGAGAAGCAGGTGTCCGCCAGCACCGTCGGCCCGCTGCACGAGAAGGCCCGGGACGTGCAGGGCGTCCTCTTCCCCGAGATCCAGGCCGCGCTGCTCGGCAAGAAGTCGGTGGAGCAGGCGCTCGACGACGCGGCGAAGGCCGCCGACCCGCTGCTCGGCTGATCCTGACGCGGCTCGCGGTGGGCGTAGCGTGCCCACCGCGAGCCGTCGAGAAAGGTTGTCAGATGGTTGCACTACCGGAGAGCCGGGTCCGCGGCTCACGGCCGGCACGCGGCCCGGTCCGGCGGCCCCGCCGCCCGTCCGCCCGCGAGGCCGGCACCGCCCTGCTGTTCGTCCTGCCGTTCCTGCTGCTCTTCGCCCTGTTCCGGTTCGGGCCGGCGATCGCCGGGGTGTTCCTCGGCTTCACCGACTACACCATCGGCGGCGACACCAGCTGGACGGGCCTGGAGAACTTCCGCAGGCTCGTCGACGACCCGACCTTCTGGACGGCGCTGCGCGTGACGGTGGTCTTCACCGCGCTGTCCGTACCGCTGTCGATGCTGGCCTCCCTCGGCATGGCGCTGCTGACCCGCCGTGCCTTCCGCGGCGCGAAGCTCTTCCGGTCCATCTTCTTCCTGCCCGTGGTGACCAGCCTCGTCCTCGCCGGGGTGGTCTTCACCTGGGTCTTCGCCGACGGCGGCCCGTGGTCCCGGGCGATGGGCGCGCTCGGCCTGCCGGCGGGCAACTGGCTCGCCGACAGCGCGCTGGTGGTGCCGGCCCTGGTCCTCGTGTCGGTCTGGTCCCGGTTCGGCTACGGCATGCTCATCCTGCTCGCCCGGATGCAGGACATCCCCGCGGAGCTCGAGGAGGCCGCCCTCACCGACGGCGCCTCGGCCTGGCAGCGCTTCCGGTACGTGACGCTGCCGCAGCTGCGGCCCGCCCTGTTCTTCGTGGCGATCATCGAGACCACCGTGTCGTTCCAGGTCTTCGACATGATCTACGTGATGACCGGCGGCGGTCCGGTCCGGTCCAGCTACAGCCTCGTGTACCTGCTCTACGACCAGGGCTTCAAGTACTTCGACCTGGGCTACGCGAGCGCCGTCGGAGTGGCCCTGTTCGTGATGACGATCGTCGTGGCGCTGATCCAGCGGCTGACCCTCGGGAGGGACAAATGACGGACACCATCACGCCCCCCGCCACCGCCGCGACCGCGCCGCCCGCCCGCAGCCGGCGTCCCTACCGGGTCGGCCGGGGTGGGCGGGGCTGGCTGGTCGGCCGCGGCGCGCTGCTGCTGATCGGCGCGGCCGTCACGCTCTTCCCCTTCTACGCGATGGTCGTGCTGTCGTTCAAGCCGACCGGACCGGTGACGTTCCCGGACAGCCTGCTGCCCTGGCCGTTCTCCACCGAGGCGTACGACCAGGTGATCGGCGCCAAGAGCATGCTGCGGTGGATGTGGAACACGCTCGTCTACGCCGTGGTGTCGGTGGTCGGGGTGCTGCTGTTCGCCTCCATGGCCGGCTACGCCTTCGCCAAGAAGCGGTTCCCCGGCAAGGAGACCATGTTCTGGTCGTTCCTGGCCATGCTGATGGTGCCGTACCACGTGACGATGATCCCGACGTTCATCATCATCTCGGAGCTGAACGGCGTCGACACGTACTGGGGCATGATCGTGCCGACCCTGGCCAACGCCCAGGCGGTGTTCCTCATGCGGCAGTTCATCGCCTCGCTGCCCGACTCGCTGTTCGAGGCCGCCCGCCTCGACGGCTGCTCGGAGTGGCGGGTGTACGTCTCGATCGTCCTGCCGCTGATCAAGCCCATCCTGGCGACGCTCGGCGTCTTCGTCTTCCTCTGGCACTGGAACGACTTCCTCTGGCCGCTCATCGTCGGCCAGAGCATCGACATGCGGACGCTCACCACCGGCATCGCCTCGCTCCAGCAGGAGAACGTGCCGCTCAACATGCTCCTCGCCGGATCGGTGGTCGCGTTCGTGCCGATCTTCATGGCCTACCTGATCGGGCAGCGCTACTTCCAGGAGGGCGTCTCCACCACGGGGATCAAGGGGTGACGGTCATCGCCGTGGCGGCGCCGCCGGAGGTCCGTGACCTGTTCTTCGACGCCGACACGTGGGCGGCGCTGCGCCGGCTGGGCGACGTGCGGCTGCCGCCCCCGGAGGCGGACGTCGGCGACGAGGCGACCCTCGCCGCCCTGCTCGCCGGCGCCGACGTGGTCGTCACCGGCTGGGGGTGCGCGCCGCTGTCGGCCGCCGTGCTGGCCGCCGCGCCCGGACTGCGGCTGCTCGCCCACACCGGAGCGAGCGTCAAACCGTTCGTGACGCCCGAGAGCTTCGCCCGCGGGGTGCGGGTCACGCAGGCGGGGGAGGCGATGGCGTACGCGGTGGGGGAGCAGGCGCTCGCGCTGACCCTCGCCCTGCTGCACCGGGTGCACCGCTTCGACCACGCCCTGCGGACCGGCGTCGACTGGGCCACCGCGAAGGCGGCCCCGCCACGGCGGGAGCTGCGCGGGGCGACGGTCGGGGTCGTCGGCGCGTCCCGCACCGGCCGGGCCTACCTCGGCCTCGTACGCGCGCTCGGGGCGCGGGTGCTGGTCGCCGACCCGTACCTGTCGGACGCGGAGGCGGCGACGCTCGGGGCCGAACGGGTCGCGCTCGACGACCTGCTGCGCCGCAGCCAGGTCGTGTCGCTGCACGCGCCCGTCCTGCCCGAGACGGTCGGGATGATCGGGGCCCGGGAGCTGGCGCTGCTGCCCGACGGCGCCCTGCTCGTCAACACCGCCCGGGCCGCGCTCGTGGACGAGGCCGCCCTGCTGGCCGCGCTGCGCGACGGCCGGGTCGACGCGGCCCTCGACGTGTTCGACACCGAGCCGCTGCCGGCGGACCATCCGCTGCGCCGGCTGCCGAACGTG
>Ga0164243_10002498_pt1 | contig 30334 bp, 27 predicted proteins | sample OricompcompostOP_FD_108781 | JGI IMG/M metagenome (GOLD analysis project Ga0164243, IMG submission 108781) | Organic Plus compost microbial communities from Emeryville, California, USA - Original compost - Organic plus compost (OP) | ecosystem: Engineered > Solid waste > Mixed feedstock >... | reverse complement strand
GCTTGGCGCGCAGGCGATCCGCGGTCTGCTCACCGACCGGCACCGCCACCGAGATCGCCATGCAGCGCTCACCCGCCGAGCCGTAACCTGCGCCGATGAGCGCATCGACGACCTGGTCGAGGTTGGCGTCCGGCATGATGATCATGTGGTTCTTCGCGCCGCCGAAGCACTGCGAACGCTTGCCGTGGGCGGCCGCGGTCGAGTAGATGTACTGCGCGATGTCGGAGCTGCCGACGAAGCCGAGGGCCTTGACGTCCGGGTGGGTCAGCAGCGCATCGACGGCCTCCTTGTCGCCGTGGACGACCTGGAAGACGCCATCGGGAAGCCCTGCCTCGGAGAACAATTCGGCCAGGCGGACCGGGACCGAGGGGTCGCGCTCGCTGGGCTTGAGGATGAAGGCGTTGCCGCAGGCGAGGGCCGGGCCGGCCTTCCACAGCGGGATCATGGCCGGGAAGTTGAACGGCGTGATGCCGGCGACCACACCGAGCGGCTGGCGGATCGAGTGCACGTCGATGCCGCTGCCGGCGCCCTCGGTGAACTCGCCCTTGATCAGGTGCGGGATGCCGACGGCGAACTCGATGACCTCGATGCCGCGCTGGATGTCGCCGAGGGCGTCGGCGTGGGTCTTGCCGTGCTCGAGCGACAGGGTGGTGGCCAGCTCATCGGCGTTCTTGTTGACCAGGTCGATGAACCGCATCAGGACACGGGCACGACGCTGCGGGTTCCATGCGGCCCACTCCTGCTGCGCCTTCTTGGCGGTCTCGACGGCGGCGGCGACCTCGTCGGTCGAGGCCAGCGGGACCTGCGCCTGCACGGCGCCGGTGCTCGGGTTGAAGACGTCGGCGAAGCGGCCGCCCTCGGCGGGGACGCGCTTGCCGTTCAGGTAGTGCGGGATGGACGGGACAGCAGGAGCGGACACTTCAGATCACCTTTGATTCATATCGGGGGTTGTGCAGGTCTTCACAGGTCATGAGTCGAGGTCGTCGACGTCTGTAGGGGCGGCCGGGCCACCTCTCGCCGGATGCCGCGGGCGAAAGAGAGCTCCCCCTGCTCACGCCGTGACGCGGTATGGCCTCTGTCACCACATAGTAGGACATCCAAGTATTTCTTCCAACCCCTGCCCACCTGCGATTTCACGGCGGTGCGGCGGTTAGGCTAGCCTTTCGGGCGAAAAGCCGACGTCGAGAGGAGTTCTGCACATGTCGGTCGTCATCCTCTACGGAACCGAGACCGGAACGGGCGAGCTCGTCGCCGACTCGATCGCAGACGCGCTGAACCAGCACGACCCGTCGATCTACGACATGAGCGAGTTCGCGGTCGAGGACCTCGATCCGGCCGACTTCCTCGTGGTGGTCTGCTCGACCTACGGCGAGGGCGAGCTGCCGACCGGCGCCGTCCCGTTCGCCGAGGAGCTCGACGAGGTCGATCCGGACCTGACCGGCCTGCGCTTCGCCGTCTTCGGGCTCGGCGACACCGTCTACGGAGAGACCTACAACCGCGGCGGCGAGATCATCGCCGAGATGCTGACCAAGCGCGGTGCGGCCCAGGTCGGCGAGCACGGTCGCCACGACGGCTCGTCGGCGGTCAAGCCGACCGCCCAGGCCGAGGAGTGGGCCGAGGGCCTCGCGGAGCTGCTCGAGAGCTAGCCCCACCACCGACACCGCCCTGCACGCAGGGCCGAGCGTTTCAGGCCGCCGGACGTCCGGCGGCCTGATCCGTCTGTGCGGCCTCCGCGGCCACCGCCTTTTCCTCCCCGCGCACCGCGGACAGCTTCGCCAGTTCGCTGACCGCCCGGATCATGACCGCGAGCACGACCCCGAGGAACAGCGCCGTCGGGACCGAGACCTTCAGGTTCTCCCCCAGCAGCAGGACGCCCAGCACCATCGCGACCGCCGGTTCGGCGACCGTCATCGAGGGGAACGAGGTCTGCAGGTCCCCGGCCGCGAAACCCAGTTGCTGGGCCACGACGGCACCGACGACGACCAGCACGAACAGGTAGATCGCGGGCTGGACGAAGGTGTGCAGGAACTCGTGGGTGACCTGATAGACGATCGCCTTCACCAGCAGCGCCGACACCCCGAAGAGGATGCCCGCCACCAGGCCGTAGAACAGGGCCTTGTAATGCGGGCTGGAGCGTTGGGCGAGCAGGACCAGCGCGATCACGAGCGCGGCGACCGAGCCGACGGTCGACCACATGAGCAGGGCGTCGGGCCGCCGCATGGACGGCTCGGGGCGCGCGACGGTCAGGAACGTCGCGACGCAGACCACCAGCACCCCGCCCCACGCCCATTCGATCCGCGCCGGATGCCGGTTATCGGCCCAGGCCTCCAACGGCAGGGCGAACAGCACCGCCAGCACGATGAGCGGCTGGACCAGCAGGATCGAGCCCAGTCCGAGCGCCGCGGCCTGCAGGGCGAAGCCGCAGAGCGCGATCGCCGCGCCGAGCCACCAGCCCCGGGTGATCGCGCCGTTGACCCTGCTCGCGCGCTGGCGGAGCACGGTCCCGGCCGCGATCAACAGCGCGGCCAGCACCGCCAGCAACGCGGGAACCCAGGTGTGCACGTCCACAAGCGTAGGGGTGTGCGGGCGGCCCCGCCGAGATGAGTGCCGGGGCGAGCGAAACGCCCGGGGGTCTCCCGGCACTGCCGGCGGACGCACTCGTCGTACATTCGGGGTATGCGTTATCGGTCGGATCTGGAACGTCTGGCGACACTCGACGCCGCGGCGATCGAGGCGGTCTGCACCGACTGCACGACCATCGACGAGTACATCGCCTGCGCCGTCGACAAGTCGATCGAGCACGATGCCCTCGCCGACGAGTTCGAGGCGTTCGACGAGCCCGAGGAGGCCGCCTTCCTGCGGCAGGAGGCCGCGGCCTGGCGCGCGACCGCCAGGCTGCTGCGGACCGTCGCCGCCGACCCCGAGGCGCACACCGGCGAATCGGGGCGGGACCGCACGCACGGGGTCGCATGACCGGCGCCCGGACGCTCGTCCTCATGCGTCACGGCAAGTCGGGCTATCCGCCGGCCACCCGCGACCACGATCGCCCGCTCGCCGAGCGCGGCCGGCGCCAGGCCGCGCTCGCCGGCCGGTGGATGGCCGACGAGGGGCTCGCGGTCGACGCGGTGCTCTGCTCGCCGGCCACCCGCACCAGGCAGACCCTCGAACGCACGGGCATCGACGCGCCGGTCACCTACGTCGAGGACATCTACGGCGGTGACGCCGACGACGTCCTCGAGGCGATCCGCATCCACGCCCCGGCCGATGCGCGGACCCTGCTCGTCATCGGCCACGAGCCCGGCATGCCGCTGACCGCGCTGGCGCTCGACCCCGACGGGACCGTCGAACGCTTCCCGACGTCGGCCTATGCGGTGGTCACCGTGTCGCAGCCCTGGGACGAGCTCGGGCTCGCCCCGGACCCGGATGCATGTCTCGTCGGCGTCCGGGTACCCCGCGAGGACTGACCACATCGGCGCCGGCGTCCCGGTGCAGAACGGAGCGCCATGCGCGAGCAGCAGCGGATCATCATCGACGCCCTCGGGGTCGTGCCGGCGATCGACCCGGAAGCCGAGATCGAGCGACGGGCGGGCTTCCTCGCCGACTACCTTCACCACACCGGAACGCGCGGATACGTCCTCGGACTGTCGGGCGGGGTGGACTCGACGCTCGCCGGGCGCCTGGCCCAGCTCGCCGTCGAGCGGGTCCGCGCCGACGGCGGCGACGCCGTGTTCGTCGGGATGCGACTCCCCTACCGCGTGCAACACGACGAGCACGACGCGCAGGCGGCCGCCGACTTCGTGTCCGCCGACGAGCTGCTGACCGTGAACATCGCCCCCGGGGTCGATGCGCTCGACGACGAGATCGCCCGGGCGACCGGCACGACCCTGACCGACTTCACCAAGGGCAACGCGAAGGCACGCCACCGGATGGTCGCGCAGTACGCGGTGGCCGGCGACCGCGGGCTGCTCGTCGTCGGCGCCGACCACGCCGCGGAGAACGTGACCGGCTTCTTCACCAAGTACGGCGACGGCGCCGCCGACGTCCTGCCGCTGGCCGGACTCACCAAACGGCAGGGCCGGGCGCTGCTGCGACATCTCGGAGCCCCCCGACAGCTGTGGGAGAAGGTGCCCACCGCCGACCTGCTCGACGAGAAGCAGGGTCAGACCGACGAGGAGGAACTCGGTCTGGGCTACGACCACATCGACGACTACCTCGAGGGCCGCGAGGTGCCCGACGAGGTGGCCGAACGGATCGAGGCGGCGTGGTACCGCAACCGGCACAAGCGGACCACTCCCGTCGAGGTCGACGACACCTGGTGGCGCCCCTGAGGGCATCCCGCCACATGGCGCGGGCACTAATGTGGTCGGCGTGTCTGTCTACGCCAACGGCTTCGCCCGGGTTGCCGGTGCGGTACCGGTGCTGTCCCTCGCCGATCCGGCCGCCAATGCCGAACGCACGATCTCGATGATGCGTCGAGCCGCCGACGAGGGCGCCTGCCTGGTCGTCTTCCCCGAGATGGGGTTGTGCGGTTACAGCGCCGACGACCTCTTCCACCAGGACGCCCTGCTCGACGGCTGCCGCACCGCGCTCGCCGAGATCACCGCGGCGAGTAGAGGTCTCACGCCGCTGGTCGTCGTCGGGCTGCCGCTGCTGGTCGGGGACGGACTGTTCAACTGCGCCGCGGTGATCCGGGACGGGTCGGTCCTCGGCGTCATCCCGAAGTCGTACCTGCCGAACTACCGCGAGTTCTACGAGCAGCGGTTCTTCTCCGCCGCTCGGGACGCGGTGCCCGACACGGTCACCATCGACGGTGAGACCGTCCCGTTCGGCAACGACCTGGTCTTCGAGGCCGACGACCTGCCGGGCTTCGCCCTGCACGTGGAGATCTGCGAGGACGGCTGGGTGGCCATCCCGCCGAGCACGTGGGCCGCACTCGGTGGGGCCACCGTGCTGGCCAACCTGTCGGGCAGCCCGGTCACGATCGGCAAGGAGGCCTACCGCAAGAGCCTGTGCACCTCGCATTCCGCCCGCACCATCTCGGCCCACGTCTACGTCGCCGCGGGTTACGGCGAGTCGACCACCGACCTCGCCTGGGACGGCGACGCGCTCATCACCGAGAACGGGTCGCTGCTGGCGCGCAGCGAGCAGTTCGCCACCGACGACCAGATGATCTCCGCCGACATCGATCTCGACCGCCTGCGTCAGGAACGCATGCGGATGATCAGCCTGCGCGACCAGGCCGGCGACCACGCCGAGCGTCTGAAGTCGTTGCGGCGCATCAGGTTCGCGTTCGGCGACCTCCGCGTCGACGACGACGTGCTGCGCCGGGTCGTGCCCCGGTTCCCGTTCGTCCCGGCCGATTCCGCCGATCTCGACGAGCGTTGCGCCGAGGTCCGGCACATCCAGGTGCAGGGCCTGGCCCAGCGCCTTCGCTCCACCGGCATCGAGAAGATCGTCATCGGCGTGTCCGGCGGTCTCGACTCGACGCTGGCGCTGCTCGTCGCGGTCGACACCTTCGACCGGCTCGGGCTGCCGCGCGCCAACATCCTGGCCTACACCATGCCCGGTTTCGCGACCGGCGGCGCGACGCTGCGCCGGGCGCACGTGCTGATGGACTCGCTCGGGGTGAGCGGCAAGGAGATCGACATCCGTCCGTCGTGCGAGCAGATGCTCGCCGACCTGGACCACCCGTACGCGCGCGGGGAGAAGGTCTACGACGTCACCTTCGAGAACGTGCAGGCCGGGGAACGCACGTCGCACCTGTTCCGGCTCGCCAACCACCACGGCGCGCTCGTGCTGGGCACCGGTGACCTCTCCGAACTCGCGCTCGGCTGGTGCACCTACGGGGTCGGCGACCAGATGTCGCACTACAACGTCAACGGCTCGGTGCCGAAGACCCTCATCCAGCACCTCATCCGGTGGATGATCCGCAACTCCCACCACTCGCAGGAGACCACCGACGTGCTCGCCGAGATCCTCGACGACGTGATCTCCCCGGAGCTCGTCCCCGCCGGGGAGGACGGCAAGATCCAGTCCACCGAGGACACGGTCGGCCCGTACGAGTTGCACGACTTCTTCCTGTACCACGTGACCCGGTTCGGCTACCGGCCGTCGAAGGTCGCCTATCTCGCCCGGCAGGCGTGGGGCGACCGTTCCCGCGGCCCATGGTCGGAGCTGCTCGCCGAGGACAAGCGCAACGAGTACGACGCCGAGACGATCGAACATTGGCTCGGAGTCTTCCTCCGGCGCTTCATGAACAACCAGTTCAAGCGCACCGCGATGCCCAACGGCCCCAAGATCGGTTCCGGCGGCTCGCTGTCGCCGCGCGGCGACTGGCGTGCGCCGTCGGACGCGTCGGCACGGGTGTGGCTCGACGAGCTGGCCGGCGGGAGCGCCTGAGCGACACCCGCCCGCCCGGCGCCGCGGTCAGCCGCAGGCGGCGAGCAGCTGCTTGAGCTGGTCGTCGAAGGCGTTGGCGATCTTCCACGGGTCGGGTGTCTGGTCGGTGCACGCCAGGATGCCGACGTTGAGGTGCCCGTCGGCGGAGAACACGGTGATGTTCAGTCCGAGGCCCTGGAAGATCGGTCCCAGCGGGTAGACCGCGGTCACCCGAGAACCCAGGAAATACAGCGGGAAGTTCGGTCCCGCGACGTTGGAGACGAGCACGTTGAAGATCGGCGGGTGCGCCGACGCCAGCTTGCGGTCGCCGTAGAACTTCATCACCGTCGACAGCGTCGTGCCCGGCGCGAATTGCGCCCAGGACCGCAGGATGTTCGCGTCGATCTCGGCGTGGTGTTCCTTCGACGTCCGGCTGAACTCGGCCTGCTTCTCCAGGCGGATCACCGGGTCGTCGACGTCGGTGGACAGCAGCGTGAACATGCCGGTCACCTTGTTGGTCCCCTCGACGACGAGGTCGGACTCGTCGGCGCCGTGCACCGACACCGGCACCATCCCGACGATCGGGCGGTCGGGAAGTTCGTCGTGCTCGATCAGGTAGGTGCGCAACGCGCCGCCGACCAGGGAGAGGACGACGTCGTTGATCTTCACGCCGAAGTGGTTCTTCACCCGCTTCACGTCGTCGAGAGACAACTGCGCCAGGGCGATGCTGCGGTGCGGGGTGATCGGCCCGTTGAAGCGGGTCCGCGGTGCCATGAACGGCGCCGGCATCGCCGACTGCTGCTGGGCGCGACGCAACCAGCCCACCGGCACGCTGAGGGTGCGCGGGAGCAGCTTCGCCATCGCGATCGGGCGCGCGACGAAGTAGTTGAGCGCGCCGGTGGCGGCGATCGTCGCCCGCGACGGCGGGCCGGCCGACTCGCGGATCTTCTTCGGGTCCAGTTCCGGCGGATCCGGTGTGAGCGTGCACATCTGGGCCAGCATCTCCGCGCTGGTGACGCCGTCGGTGCCGGCGTGGTGCATGCGCAGCATCGCGCAGATACGGCCGGTGGACAGGCCCTCGATGATCCACAGCTCCCACAGCGGCTTGCCGCGGTCGAGCGTCTGGCCGGCGAGGTGGCCGCACAACTCGGCGACCTCGCGCTCGCCGCCGGGTGCGGGCACCGCGACGCGGTGCACGTGACGCTGGATGTCGAAGTCCTCGTCCTCGACCCACACCGGATGGTCGATGTTGAGCACCGAGTCGGCGAGCTTGCGGCGGAAGGCCGGGATCGCGGCGACGCGACGCTCCATCTCGTCTCGCAGCTTGGTGAACTCGTAGCCGCCCGGCATCGTGCTCGGATCGATCTCGACGAGGCCGATCACGTGCATCAGTTGGCTTCGCGTCTCCAGGTAGAGAAACGACGCATCGAGACCACTCAACCGCTGCATTGCACCAACCTCTCTTCCCCCGGCCGGAACCGCGGAAACCCCACGGCCATCATGCCGCACGCGGGTGGGTCCGGCGGTGCGATCGTCCCAGTCACACGTCCGGGTCGTCCCCGGATCTGCGGAAACGGCTCAGATCGGCATCGAATCGACCGTTCGGAGGACGTCCTGGGCCGGCGTCCGGAGCACGACGATCATCGCCAGCTCCCGCGCCGGGTCGTCGGTGATCTTGAATACCCCGCGACCGTTCTCGTCGATGAGACCGGTGCCGTGTCGCCACCGGACGGGGCGCGAGGTCGCCGAGGACCGCGAGTACTCGGCGTTGAGGGCATCCTTGGAGGCGAACCAGAAGACGCCGAACGGGCGATCGACCGCACCGGCCGTGCATCGGACGACGAACACGGTGCGCACCCGACCGTTGCCCGTCTCCGACGGCCCGACCTCGTCGCGGCCGCCGGAGTACCGGCGCACGCAGCGGGCGTCGTTCCACGCGGCCACGGCGTCGGGGGCCTGTGGAAGCAGTTCGGGGAACTGCGCCACCAAGGGCGCGTACACGCCCCAACCGTTGCCGGTCCGGACCGACTTCGGTTCGCTCGGCGGCGAACTCGCGTCGCCGCGCAGGGCCACCACCCGATAGGTGTGCTCGCCGGCGGGGACGGCGACGTCCACGGCCTCGGTCTCGTCGCCGCGGTAGACGACCAGGCCGTCGTCGCGAACGAGCTGGTAACCCGACGCCCCGGACACCGGTTCCCACGACGCCACGAGCCGTCCCGACCGCTCGTCGAGCCGCAGGCCGCGTGGAGCATCCGGCACGTCCACACCGGTGAGGGCGCGCACCGAGAGGAAGGCACCGGCACCCACCAGCAGGGCTGCCACCACGACCAGCGCGACCGCCCATACCGGGACGACACGGCGCCGCGGGGCGGAGATGCCCGGGACCCTGGTCGCCATCAGATCGGCAGCCTCTTCATGAGATCGGCGGCCGCGGCCGCCGGCCGGCCGGGTACCGCGACCCAGACGACCGACCGCGCGCGGTCACCGGTGTCCTGCGCGAGGATCGCCCTCCCCTGGCCACCGGTCTCGGACAGGTACAGGGTGCCGGTATGCCCCTGAGCCGTGGTGTGCGCGGCGCCCCGGGGGTTGCGGGCCGTCAGCTCGGCGGTGGCCCGGGCCTCTTCCGGGGTGTCGTACACGTCGACGACGACCTGGTAGGCCGTCTCCCGGTCCTCCTCGTCTGCATACCGGGTGCACCAGATGGTGCGCTTGGAGGAACCGAGGGCCAGGTCGCCGTCCTCGCCCCAGCACCGCATGCCGTCGAACCCGTTGGTGGACAACGGCGTCGCGGGGATGAGGTCGTGGTAGGCGTCGGCGATCGGCTGCAGCTCGCCCCAGGTCATGAAGACGTCGACGGCCCCGGAGTTCCCGGAGAAGTCGGAGGTGCGTCCGTCCGGGGCCTGCGCCGCCACCTGATACGTGTACGTGCCCGGGATGGGCCGGGGCGCGGAGAACCTCGTGTCCGGGCCGGAGTAGATCACCTGGTCGTTCTGGGTGACGACGTAATCGGTGGCCTCGTCGACACGCCCCCACGACAGCTCGACCGCGGAGGTGGTGACCTCGGCGTCCGGCGGGTTCGGCGTCTCCAGCCCCTCCGTCGAGGTGCGCAGGACCCCCGCGCCGGCCCCGATGACCGCGGCGAGCACCACCGCGGCGACCCCGGCGGCCATCATCTTCCCCGCGCGCCGTCGCACCGGCACCGTGGTCTCCGCGGCGTCGACCGGTGTCCATCCGTGCAGGGTCTCGGGGGAGGTGCCCACGGCTCCGGGTGCGGGCGACGGCCAGGCCACCGGATCGGAGGGAGTCGCGGTGTCCCGGGCCCCGAACCCATCCTGGTCCGGCACGGACCCGGCGAGCGTCTGCCGGTTGTCGAAGGCGTCCTCGAGCGCGCGGGCGAACTCCCCGGCGCTCGGGTACCGGTCGTCGGGGTCCTTGGCCAGCGCCCTGGCCAGCACCGCGTCGACCCCCGGCGGCAGGGCCCCGTTGCGGCTCGTGGCCGCCGGCGGGTCCTCGCGGAGGTGCGCGGTCATCAGCCCGTGCAACGAGGTTGCCTCGAACGGCGGTGCGCCGGTGAGCAGTTCGAAGGCCGTCGCACCCAACGAGTAGATGTCGCTGCGGGCGTCCACCCGGCGTCCCTCGATCTGCTCGGGCGACGCGTAGTGCATCGTGCCGATCGTGATGCCGTCGCCGGTCAGGTTGGTCACCTCGTCGATCACCTGCGCGATGCCGAAGTCGGTGACCTTCACCGCGTCGGGGACGAAGAACCCGCTCGGCGCCGCGGCATCGGCGGCGCCCGGGGTGACGAGGATGTTCGCCGGTTTGATGTCGCGATGCATGATGCCGCGGCGGTGCGCGGCGTCGAGACCGGCGGCCGCGCCCGAGACGATCAGGCAGGCCAGATGCGGCTCGAGCGGGGCGTCGGCGGCCAGCATCCGGGCGGCGTCGGTGCCGGGGACGTACTCCATCGCGATCCACAGCTGGTCGTCGAACACACCGCGGTCGTACACCGCGACGACATTGGGGTGGTTCAACGGCGCGACGACGTCGGCCTCCCGCTCGAAACGGGCCCGGAACACCGGGTCGGTCGCATGGGCCGACCGCAGGACCTTGAGCGCGTCGGCGCGCGGCAGCCGCGGATGGGCCGCCTTGTACACGTCCCCCATGCCCCCGCGCCCGAGCACGTCGAGAACCCGGTAGCCCGCGATCAGGTCTCCTACCTGGTACATGACGTCCTCACCGATATCCCCGGGTGTTATTTGCCGGTGCGGCAGTTGCGTAGGCCGCAAATGCTACCGAGTCCGCCGAAAACCGGACGAGGACACCGGTCCGGTCCATAGGATCGGCCCCGATGGAATCCACCGAGAATCAGCAGACGTTCACCGCCGCCGAGCTCGACGAGGCGTTCGCCCGGTTCCAGCGCACGGTGGCCGAGGTCGCCGAGACCGGCGACTGGGACCGCTACGCCGACCTGTTCACGGTCGATGCCGACTTCGTCGAGCATGCGCTGGGAACCCTCAAGGGTCGCGAGGAGATCCGCGCCTGGGCGTGGAAGACGATGACCGCGTTCCCCGGCAGCCACATGACGGGTTTCCCGTCGTTGTGGCACGTGGTCGACGCCCCGACCGGCCGCGTGATCTGCGAGGTCGACAACCCCATGCGCGACCCCGGGGACGGCAGCGTGATCACCGCCACCAACATCACGATCCTCACCTATGCCGGGGACGGGCTGTGGAGCCGCGAGGAGGACGTCTACAACCCGCTGGAGTTCGGGCGGGCGGCGATGCGGTGGTGTGAGAAGGCCCGCGAACACGGTCGGCTCGACGAGGCCGCCGCCGCGTGGATGGAGACCACCGGCGCGATGTTCGCCCGTCGCCGCTGACCTGCACGCGCCCCGGTCCCCCGACGCCGCGGCCGCCAGGACCTCCCTGGTCGGACCGCCCGCAGGACGTGACGCAGGCCACTGAGAGCGGCAGTAACATCGGGACTGCGCGGGCGCGACAGCCATGCCGACGGACTTGGGACAGAACCTTCGGTGCCGTAGGCTAGAGCTTTGACCAGTGGCGTCAGATTCGGCCTGACAAGGTCCGGCGCCCCACGGTTCGCCGAGTCGGGACCGCTCGTCCCGACGACGTCGGGGTCCTTCTCCGCACGTCGGCGACGCCGCGACCGTGGAGACACATTGACGAGACACGTACGACATACGCGGACACCGTTCGGAGGACATCTATGGCACGGCTGCTGACGCAACTCGAGCTTCTCAGGGAGCTCGAGCCCGTCGCGGAGGAGAACGTCAACCGTCACCTCAAGATCGCGAAGGACTGGAACCCGCACGACTACGTCCCGTGGGACGAGGGCCGCAACTTCGCCGCCCTCGGCGGCGTCGACTACGACCCCGAGCAGTCGGAGCTCTCCGACGTGGCCAAGGCCGCGATGATCACGAACCTGCTGACCGAGGACAACCTGCCCTCGTACCACCGGGTCATCGCCGACAACTTCTCGATGGACTCCGCCTGGGGCCACTGGGTGGGTCGCTGGACGGCCGAGGAGAACCGCCACGGCATCGTCATGCGCGACTACCTCGTCGTCACCCGCGGCGTCGATCCGGTCGCCCTCGAAGAGGCGCGGATGATCCACATGACCAACGGCTACGACCCGATGCTCGCCGCCGCCGGACGCGTCGACGAACTCGAGGAGCACGCCGACGACCTCGGTCTGCTGCACTCGGTCGCGTACGTGACCTTCCAGGAGCTCGCCACCCGCGTCAGCCACCGCAACACGGGCAAGGCCTGCAACGATCCGGTCGCCGACAAGATGCTGCAGCGCATCGCCGCCGACGAGAACCTGCACATGATCTTCTACCGCAACATCTGCGGTGCGGGCTTCGACATCGCGCCCGACCAGACGCTGCGCGCGGTCACCGACATCGTCACCAACTTCCAGATGCCCGGCGCCGGCATGCCGAACTTCCGCCGCCACGGCGTCCTCATGGCCAAGCACGGGATCTACGACCTGCGCCAGCACCTCGAAGAGGTCGTCATGCCGGTCCTGCGCAAGTGGAAGGTCTTCGAGCGCGACGACTTCACCTCCGAGGGCGAGAAGACCCGAGAGGAGCTCGCCGCCTTCCTCGAGCAGCTCGAGAAGGACACGATCCGCTTCGAGGAGATGCGCGACCGTTCGCTCGCCCGCGAGGCCAAGAAGCGGGAGCAGCAGGCATCCTGAGCACGACCGTCTCCAGCCGACCGGCGCCTTCGGACTCCGAGGGCGCCGGTTCGCTGCATCCCACCGAAACCCCGGCCACCGGCGCCATCACCACCGAGAAGCTGCGCATCGGGTCGATCGAACTGGCCAGTCCCGTGGTCCTCGCGCCGATGGCCGGCGTCACCAACGTCGCGTTCCGCACCCTGTGCCGTGAACTCGAACTCGCGCGCACCGGCACCGTGTCGGGCCTGTACGTCTGCGAGATGGTGACCGCGCGGGCCCTGGTGGAGCGCCACCCGGTGACGATGCACATGACCACCTTCGGCCCGGACGAGAACCCGCGGTCGATGCAGCTGTACACGGTCGATCCCAAGTGGACCTACGAGGCGGCCAAGATGATCGTCGAGGAGAACCTCGCCGATCACATCGACATGAACTTCGGCTGCCCGGTCCCGAAGGTCACCCGCAAGGGCGGCGGCTCGGCCATCCCCTACAAGCGGACCCTCTTCCGCAAGATCGTCGCCGCCGCGGTGCGGGCGACGGAGGGCACCGACATCCCGGTGACGGTCAAGTTCCGCATCGGCATCGACGACGAACACCGCACCCATCTCGACGCGGGCCGGATCGCCGCCGAGGAGGGCGCAGCCGCGGTCGCGCTGCATGCGCGCACCGCCTCGCAGCGGTACTCGGGGCAGGCCGACTGGGACGAGATCACCAGGCTGAAGGAGCACGTGACCTCGGTGCCGGTGCTCGGCAACGGCGACATCTTCGAACCCGCCGACGCAGTGGCGATGATGAGGCAGACCGGATGCGACGGCGTCGTCGTCGGCCGCGGCTGCCTCGGCCGGCCGTGGCTGTTCGCCGAGCTGGCCGCCGAGCTGAACGGCCTCGCCGCCCCTGAGCCCCCGAATCTCGGCGAGGTCGCCGAGATCATGGTCCGGCACTGCGAGCTCCTCGTCGAGCACCACGGCGAGGACAAGGGCTGCCGCGAGATCCGCAAGCACGTCGCGTGGTACCTGCGCGGCTTCCCCGCCGGCTCGGAGGTCCGCCGCCGGATGGCGCTGGTCAAGAGCGTCGACGAACTGCGCGAACTGCTCGCCGAACTCCCCGCCGACGCCCCGTTCCCCCGGGACGGGCACGGCCCGCGCGGCCGCCAGGGTTCCCCGGCCAAGGTCGCGCTGCCCGAGGGCTGGCTCGACGACCCGTACGAGGACGTCGTTCCCGCCGGCGCCGAGGTCATGCACTCCGGCGGCTGAAACGATCTGCGAAAACCGTCACAACGCGCATCTGGCTGAGGCCTCTTCTCAGGTGTGATCAGTAGTATGGCGCGGAGGTCCCGGCCACCGGGTCCACGCAGTCCTGCGCCCGCCGCCACGCACAGCCCCGACGTGCGGTGACGCGCCATCGAGCCTCGGGGCATGAGGAACGTGCATTGAGTCGTTGGACATCGGGACCGGACGAACCGGACGCGGCCGACGGGACCAACAGGTCTCGGCGAGGCCGTCGTGCCGCACGTCCGAGTGATGGCAACGACCGCCGTCCCCGGATCGACCCGAACGCCCAGGGCACCGGCACCCAGACGCCCGGCGCAAGTGCGCATGCGAGCCTGCGCGAGCCCCGGTCCACCGACCGCTTCGTCCGCGGCCGCACCCGTCTGACCGTCCGCGAGCTGATGGAGCAGATGGAGGCCGAGGGAGCCGCCCAGGCCGGCGACGCAGGCGCCCCGCGCGCAACCGAGCGCCCACGCCGTCCCGATGTCCCGAACCCCCCGGTCACGCGCGGGCGCTCGCGGCGCTTCACCCCGTCGGCGTCCGGCCCCGGCGACCGTCCGACCCCGCGTCGCGACCCCCGCCAGCCCGCCGCCGACGACCGGCCCACCGAGGTCCACCGCTTCGACAACGAGGTCACCCAGAAGATCCCGACGATCTCCTCGTCCGGTGAGACCCCGCCCGATCTGTCCGACCGCGCGACCGCGCAGCGCGCCATCGAGGAGTCCCGCGCGCAGGACGCGCCGATCCCGGCCGAACCGGTCCCGTCCGGAACCACCCCCACGCCGCCCGCACCGAAGGTCCCGCGCGAACCGCTGGAGCCCACCCCGGACCTGACGGGCCCGCTGAACCTGCGGTCAGGGCCGCGGCGCCTCGACCCCCCGCGCGAGGACCGCAAGCGTTCGCTCCTCCGCAAGACCACCGCCACCGGCCGGGTCCTGGTGGCGCTCGCCTGCGTCACCGCGCTGGTCGGCACCGGTTTCGTCTGGGGCTACCTGAAGTCGTGGAACGGCAACTGGCGCAACGTCACCGCCGTCGACCCCGAGGACAAGAACATCCGCAACAAGGATGCGCAGACCGGCGACGAGACCTATCTGATCGTCGGCACCGACACACGCGGCGGCCAGAACTCGAAGGTCGGCGCGGGCACCACCGCCGACGCCGAGGGCGCCCGGTCGGACACCGTCATCCTGGTGAACGTGCCGGCCAACCGCGAGCGCGTCGTGGCGGTCTCGTTCCCGCGCGACCTGCAGGTGGATCGTCCCGAGTGCAACTCGTGGGACAACGAGACCGGCAAGTACGGCGAGGAGATGCCGGCCGAGGACAACGTCAAGCTCAACAGCGTCTACTTCTACGGCGGGCCGCAGTGCCTGGTCCGCGTGATCACGCAGATGAGCGGCCTGAACATCAACCACTTCATCGGGATGGACTTCTACGGGTTCGAGAAGGTGGTCCGTGCCATCGGCGGCGTGGAGGTCTGCTCGCCCGTTCCGCTGTACGACTACGAGATCGGGCACATCCTGCGCAAGCCCGGCAAGCAGAAGCTGACCGGACGCCGCGCGCTCAACTACGTCCGCGCCCGCAACATCGCCACCGAGGGCAACGGCGACTACGGCCGCATCAAGCGCCAGCAGCTGTTCATGTCGTCGCTGCTGCGGTCGACGCTGTCGGGCGACGTGCTCAAGAACCCGAACAAGCTCAACAGCATCGTCAACACCTTCATCGAGTACAGCTACGTCGACGGCGTGGACACGCAGTCGCTGATCGATCTCGCCGAGTCGATGCAGGGCATCGACGCCGGGCGGGTCACCTTCCTGACCATCCCGACCTCCGGCACCTCGGAGGACGGGCAGAACAACGAGATCCCGCGCACCGACGACATCGACGCCATCTTCAACGCGATCATCGACGACCTGCCGCTGCCGGGTGAGAAGAAGGCCGAGAAGACCCCGCCGTCCAAGGCACCGTCGTCGAAGGCCACCACGTCGAAGGCCCCGGCCGGCCCGTCGCGCAAGAGCTCGACCGACACCGTCGGCCAGATCACCGCGACCGCGCAGAACCCTGCGAATGTGGGCGTCCGGGTGCTCAACGGCACCTCGACCGCCGGCCTCGCCTCCGAGGTCTCCGACCGTCTGACGCCCTACGGCTTCGACGTGCGCGGCGTCGCCGATGCGTCGGAGAACCGCGACGACACCGTCGTCCGTTACGGCGTCGGCCAGCAGGCGGCGGCCGCGACGCTGGCCAAGATGTTCCCGGGCGCCGAGATCCAGTTCGACCGGACGGTGAAGTCTGGTGTCGAGGTGATCCTCGGCTCGGACTTCGGCGGCGATCTGGGCGCGGTTCCCGACACCGGCGCGACGATCAACGTCGAACAGCTCGCACCGGCGGAGAACACCGGAGACCTGCCCAACGACCTCGCGGTCACCAACGCCGGCGACACGACCTGCACCTAGCGGCAGGCGCCGTCTCGCTTCCGGCCGCAACGTCGATCCGCGGGCACCGAACGTTCATCCCCCGTTCATAGAGGTGAGGCGGGACGGTCGTCTCCTCGACGTATCCTCGGTGTCATGCGTACCGCCTACCAAGAGCAACTCGAAGCGCTGACCGCCGTCCTCGGCGAGATGTGCGAGCTCGCAGGGGTCGCGATGGCGCGTGCCACGCAGGCGCTGCTCCAGGCCGATCTCACCATCGCCGAGGAGGTGATCAGCGACAGCGAGCGTATGACGCAGCTGTCGGCCCGCGCCGAGGAACAGTCCTTCGCCCTGCTCGCCCTGCAGGCGCCGGTCGCGGGCGATCTGCGCGGGGTGGTCAGCGGTTTCCAGATCGTCGCCGACGCCGACCGCATGGGTGCGCTGGCGCTGCACGTCGCGAAGGTCGCACGACGCCGGCACCCGGCGAAGGCACTTCCCGAAGAGGTCAACGGCTACTTCGCCGAGATGGGTCGACTGGCCGTCGCACTCGCCAAGAGCGCCCACGAGGTGCTGGTCACCCGCGACCCGCAGGCGGCGCTGCGGCTGCAGGAGGACGACGATGCGATGGACGACCTGCATCGTCACCTGTTCACCGTCCTGATGGACCGCGAGTGGCAGCACGGGGTCGCGGCCGCGGTCGACGTGACCCTGCTCGGCCGGTACTACGAGCGTTTCGCCGACCACGCCGTCCTGATCGGGCGCCGCGTGGTCTTCACGGCGACGGGCAAGACCCCCGAGCAGTTCCGCGGCATCGGCTAGATCACGTCGCCAGGTCGCGGGTCACGACGTGATGTTGCTCGCCCATGCCGGGCGGTCGAGCGCGAGCACACACCCCGATGCCCCGCAATTCAATTCAGTGAACCGGACTCGGCGTCCATATTCACTCTCGCGAACAATCGGCGGGAAATCAGACCACACCCGATTTCACACATTCTCGAGTCGTGATTAGTGTGGCCCCATGGGCCAGCATCATCCGATCGAACCCGATTTCAACGCCGCCACCGACGAGAAGCTGGCGGCCGCCGCCCACCGGCGCCAGATCATCACCTACCTGGGTGTGATCGCGTCGCTGGCAGCGCTTCTGGTGATCCTGCTGCTCAACATGTGACGTCGGCCCTCAGCCGAATCGTCCCGAGATGTAGTCCTCGGTCTCTTTCTTCGACGGATTGGAGAACATGGTCTCGGTGTCGCTGATCTCGACCAGCTGACCCGGCTGACCCACCCCCTCGAGGTTGAAGAACGCGGTCTGGTCGCTCACGCGCGCGGCCTGCTGCATGTTGTGGGTCACGATGACGATCGTGTAGTCCTTCTTCAGCTCCCCCATCAGATCCTCGATCGCGAGCGTCGAGATGGGGTCGAGCGCCGAACACGGTTCGTCCATCAGCAACACATCCGGTTCGACGGCGATGGCCCGGGCGATGCACAGACGCTGTTGCTGACCGCCGGACAGGCCGCCGCCCGGCTTGTCGAGACGGTCCTTGACCTCCTCCCACAGGTTCGCGCCGCGCAGGCTGCGCTCGGCCACCTCGTCGAGCACGGCCTTGTTCCGGACGCCCTGCAGGCGGAGGCCGGCGACGACGTTGTCGCGGATCGACATCGTCGGGAACGGGTTGGGGCGCTGGAACACCATCCCGATGGTCGCGCGGACGCTCACCGGATCGACGTTGCGTCCGTAGATGTCCTCGCCGTCGAGCAGAACGCTGCCGGTCGCGTAGGCGCCGGGCGTCACCTCGTGCATGCGGTTGAGGGTCCGCAGCACCGTCGACTTTCCACAGCCCGACGGCCCGATGAACGCGGTGATGCAGCGGGGCGGGACCTCGAGGGTCACGTCCTTCACTGCGTGGAAGTCGCCGTAATAGACGTTCAGGTCCTTGATGTCGAGGCGCTTTGCCATGACGTGAGTTTCCGTTTCTCGCAGGGAATGGAGGTCCGGTATCGGACTCAGGAGGACTTGGGCGCGAACAGACGCGCGACGAGCTTGGCGCCGAAGTAGACGAGGGCCACCAGGATGACCAGGCACAGCGCCGCGCCCCAAACCCGGTCGAGGGCGCCCGGGCCGTTGTTGTACTGCTGCACCATCATCAGCGGCAGCGATTCCTGGTTGCCGTCGAACGGATTCCAGTTCATCGCGCGGGTGGAGCCGACCAGGATCAGCACCGGGGCGGACTCGCCCATGACACGAGCGATGGCGAGCATCACGCCGGTGACGATCCCCGATAGTGCGGTCGGCAGGACGATTCGCACGATCGTCTTCCACTTCGGGATGCCGAGCGCATACGAAGCCTCGCGCAGATCCTGAGGGACGATCTTGAGCATCTCCTCGGTCGCCCGGACCACCAGCGGGACCATCAGCAGCACGAGCGCGATCGCGACGACGAAACCGGACCGCGGCAGGCCGAGGGTGGTACGCCACACCGCGTAGACGAACAGCGCCGCGACGATCGAGGGCACGCCCGACAGGATGTCCACCATGAAGGTGGTGATCTTGGCGAGCCACGACTTCGCGGTGGCGTACTCGACGAGGTAGATGGCGACGAAGATGCCCAGCGGGATGGAGATCGCGGCGGCGAGCGCCGTTTGGATGAGGGTGCCGACGATGGCATTGGCGGCACCGCCGCTGCGTTCGGGCAGCGTCCACCAGTCGATGTCGAGAAGCGGTTCGATGCCGCGGATCACCAGTGTCGAGACCAGCCACACCAGGGGCACAAGCGCGACGAGGAGAGCGAGCACGACCGCGATCCGAACGACGTGGTCGGCGACGCGGCGTCGCCTCGCCATCGGCGCGAAGCCCGACGGCTTCTTGACCGGGTCGGCCGCGTGCGGGGAGGTGGCGACGGTCATGGTCACTTCTTTCCGGCGACCACCGCGCGGGCGGCGGCGTTGACGACGAAGGTCAGGACGAACAGGGTGAGGCCGGCCGAGATGTAGGCACCGGTCTTGGCGGGCGAGTCGAACTCCGCGGCGTTGTTGGCGATCTTGGTCGCGAACGTCTCGCCGCTCTCCATGAGGTCGAAGTCCATGGGTCCGGCCGTGGAGATGATGAGCAGCAGCGCCATCGTCTCGCCCAGGGCGCGACCGAGGCCGAGCATGCAGCCGGAGATGTATCCGGAGAACCCGAACGGCAACACCGCGAGCTTGACGACCTCGAACTTGGTCGCGCCCAGTGCCAGTGCCGCCTCGCGATGACCCTTCGGGGTCTGCATGAACACCTCGCGGGTGACGGCGGTGATGATCGGCAGGATCATGACCGCCAGCACGATCCCGGCGGTGAGCAGGGTGCCGCCGGTGGACATGTTCGCGACCTGCGTCGGCTCCTGGAAGAAGGGGAGGAACCCGAGATGCCCGACGAGCCACTCGTTCACGGGCACCATCGCCGGGCCCAGCACGAGGATGCCCCAGAGGCCGTAGACGATCGACGGGACCGCGGCGAGCAGGTCGACCGTGTAGGAGATAGGGCCGACTAGGCGCTTCGGCGCGTACTCGGTGAGGAAGATCGAAATCCCCAGGGAGACGGGCATGGCGAGCATGAGCGCGATGACCGAGACGACCACGGTCGCGTAGAACAGCTGCGGGATGCCGAAGGCGAGCCGGTCGCCGGTGGTGACCCAGTCGCCGGTGTAGGTGAAGAAGTTCTCCTCGTTGTCCAGCAGCGACGGGACCGCCTGCGCGAGGAGGAACACCGCGATGAGGCCGATGACGACGGAGACCAGCAGGCCCGAACCCACCGACAGGGTGCGGAACACCCGGTCGGCGATCCGATGACGGGCCCCGACCTGCAGACCGGCAGAACCCGTGCCGTCGGGGGATTCTCCGGGCGCGCCGGTCGCCGGCGGGACCGCGTCATCCTCGGTGGTCGGCGACGTCATGTGTGTTTCTCGTACCTCTGCTCTGGTCATCGGGTCTGCTCCCCGGTCTCACGGGCCGTCCGGACCGCCTCAGGCATTGCCGTCGCCGGCGAGCGCGTCGACGCTGGCCTGCAGTCGGGCCTTGAAGCCCTCGGGAACAGGTACGTATCCGAGCTCCTCGAGACCGGCCTGTCCCTGGTCGAGGATCGCGGTGAACGCGTCCTTCAGCGTGGTCGAGGTCTCGGCGTCGTCGTAGCCCGCCGAACACACGATGGAGTACGGGGTCAGCAGCAGCGGATAGGCTCCCGGGGTCTTCGACGCGAACAGGGCGTCGGTGTCGACGATGAGGTCCTTGCTGCCGGGATCGGCGAAGGTCAGCGCGTCCAGGGCCTTGCCCGCGCTCTGAGTATCGAGCGCGACCGGTCCGGCGCCGAAGTCGATGTCGGCGATGCCGAGATCGTTCTCGGTCGCGAAGCCCCACTCGACGTAGCTGATCGAGCCCGGGGTCTTCTTGACCGTGTCGGCCACCCCGGTCGACTTGGACGCGCCGGAACCGACGTTCCGCGGCGCGAACTCCTTGCTGTGCTCGTACGGCCAGTCCGCCGGCGCCGAGGTCTGCAGGAAACGCTGGAAGTTGTCGGTCGTGCCCGAGCTGTCCGAGCGATAGACGGGCACGATGTCGTCACCGGGCAGTGCGATGCCCGGGTTGAGGGCGGCGATCGCGGGATCGTTCCAGGCGGTGATCTTCCCGTCGAAGATCTTCGCGATGACGCCGGGGGTGAGCTGCAGCTTGTCCACGCCGTCGAGGTGATAGGCGATCGCGACCGGCCCGACCACGAGCGGCAGGTGCCACGGGTCGTTGCCGTTGCAGCGCGCCTTGGCCTCGGCGACCTCGTCGGGCTTGAGGGCCGAATCCGAGCCGGCGAAGTCGACGTCGCCGGCGATGAACTTCTTGATGCCGTCGCCCGACCCGCTACCGGTGTAGTCCAGGACGATCTCGTCTTCGTCGGAGAGGATCTGGCTGAAGTGCTCCATCGCCTTCTGCTGGGCGGTGGACCCCTCGCCGCTGACCGTCGGGGTGCCACCCCCGCTGCACGCTGTCACCAGGCCCAGAACCGCGATCGCCGACGCCGCCAGTGCGCCGTTCCCCTTGATCTTCACCGCAGGTGTTGCCTTTCCGTAGTAGGTATTCGCGCCCCGAGGTGCGCAACGACCTCGGACGTCCCGTGGAAAAGCTAGGCCCGCTCGGTGCACGGAACCCCGACGGAAGGTGAACGGAGGGTGAACCCCTGCGGTCGGCGTGGTGGCGAAGGCTCTCAGCCGTAGGCGACGTCGACCGCGTACCGCGAGAACCCGAGACGTTCGTAGGTGCGCAGGGCGGCGGTGTTGTCACCCTCGACGTAGAGGTTGATCTCCCGGACGCCGCGCCGGGCGAGATGATGCAGCCCGGCCAGGGTCAGCAGTCGCCCGAGCCCGCGGCCCTGGGCCTGCGGGTCGACACCCACGATGTACACCTCGCCGAGGTCGGCGTCGTGCAGCTTGGTCCAGTGAAATCCCAGGAGCGTCTGGGGATCTGAGGCGTCGAAGGCGAGGAAGAGCCCCTCGGGATCGAACCAGTCCGACCCCACCCGCTCGGCGATCTGGTCCATCGACCACCCGCCCTGCTCCGGATGCCAGTCGAAGGCGGCGTTGTTCACGCGCAGGATCTCGGCGTGGTCCTCCGGCCCGGCATAGGTGCGCAGGACGATCGACGGGCCGACGACGAGTTCGGGGAGTTCATGCCCCTCCCCCACCGGCCGCCGCAATTGAAGGAGCTCGCGCCGCTTCTCCAGTCCCATCGACGTCGCCAGCGCGACGGCAGCGGGCAGATCGCCATGGGCCCAGACGCGAACCCCGTTCGGCCCCAACGCCTGTGCGGCGCCGAAGGCGGTGTCGAGCAGCGCCCGGCCGAGTCCACGCCGCCGATGGTCGGGGTGCACGACGGCCTCGATCATCGCCGGCTCACCGTCGCGCCCGGGCACGATGTTCGCGTAGGAGGCGTCGGTCCAGACGTGCACCACCGGCGAATCCTCGCCGGCGTCAATGGCTTTCACCGCTTCGTCGGACAGCGGGGCGACACCGTCGACCGCCGTGGCTGCATGCACCATCGCGTGCGCGGACTCGGCGACGTCGGCCGGCAGCGCACCGCGATGCACCCGTGGCCGCTCAGTTCCCGGCACCGGCATGCAACTCCTCGTCGAACGAATCCGGACCGTCGAGGCCATCGGCGAAATCCGCGTCGGCCTCGACCGCGGAGGCGTCGGTACCCGCGGACTCGTCGGCACCCTCCGGCACCGGCGCACGCCCCTTGGTGGCGGGGCGCACCGCCTTGTAGCCGACGTTGCGGACGGTCCCGATCAGCGACTCGTGCTCGCTGCCGAGCTTGGCGCGCAGGCGACGCACGTGGACGTCCACGGTCCTCGTGCCGCCGAAGAAGTCGTACCCCCACACCTCCTGCAGCAGCTGCGCACGGGTGAACACGCGACCCGCGTTCTGCGCCAGGTACTTCAGGAGCTCGAATTCCTTGTAAGTCAGATCGAGGGGCCGACCCCGCAGTCTTGCGGTGTACGTCCCCTCGTCGATGACCAGTTCTCCCAGCGTGACCTTGCCGCTCGTCTCCTCGGCCGTCACCCCCCGGGTTCGCACGACCAGCAGGCGCAGTCGTGCGTCGAGCTCCGCCGGACCCGTGCCCGGCAACAAGAACTCGTCGATCCCCCAATCCGCGTTCACCGCGACCAGTCCGCCCTCGGTCAGCACCGCGGCGACCGGCACGGAGGACCCGGTGCTCCCCAGCAGGCGGCACAGCCCTCGTGCTGCGGCGAGATCAGCCCGCGCGTCGACCAGCGCCACATCCGCGTTGCCCGCCTCCATCAGCGAGGAGACCTCGGTGGGGGCGACACGCACGTTGTGAGCCAGCAGCGACAACGACGGCAGGACCGAATCCGGATTGGGATCGGCCGTCAACAACAAGAGATCCACCTAGCACTCCGATCTCGTTTTCGTCCCCGTCCCAGACCAACCAATCCGCTCACCACGCTGTGAACGCCTCCACACACACGGACAAGAATTGTTTACTCTGCCTTACCAGCGTGTGCGGGATAGGTGACAGAATAACGCCATCGACTTACTTCACCGTTAACAAGGCAGACCGGGGCACCGGGTGGTCCCGAGGGAGAGGGAGGACCTGGTGAGCAGGCCGGTCGTCCGGAAATCCCTCGTCGTCGCGGTCGTGGTGGTCGTGGTCGCGGCCGTGGCGGCCCTTCTCGCCGACGTCGCCACGGCGATCCGCAGCGAGCACCGGCTCTCCGTCGCCATCGCCGAATCCCCCCGCGTTCCTTACGATCCCGAGGTCACGCTCGCCGGCTTCCCGTTCCTCACCCAGGCCGGCGACGGCCGCTATTCCGGGGTGACGATCGCCGCGAAGGGCGTCGAGCTCCCCGGCTGCGAGCCGCAACGGGGTGTCTGCCGGGCCGAGCTCGGGGCCACGCTGGGCTCCTTCGACGGCCCGGAATGGGGGCGATTCTCCGGCAGTGATGTTCTGCACACTTCGTCGATCACGGCCTACACACGCCTCGACGCGGTCACCCTCGCCCGCTTCATGCGGATCACCGACCTCACCCTGAGCACCCCCGCCCCGGATGGAAAGGCAGGTGGCGGCGGCCCCCAGGACGGCGTCGTGTCGCGGTCGGAGGGGGTCGTGCTCACCGGCACCGTGGCGCTACCGCCGTCGGACGGGCTCGACCCGCGGAATCCGCCGTCTGCGTCGGACTACGACGGCCCGAAGGTGAAGGTGAGCGTCGCCGTGGACCTGTCGGTGACCGACGGCGCGCTGCGCATCCGCGCCACCGACTTCTACACCGGACCCGAGCGGCATGTCGCCGCCGACGTCCCGGCCGGGATGCGCGCGGCCGTCCTCGAGCGGTTCAGCATGACGCTGCCCCGGTTGCCGATGGCCTGGGGCGTCGAGCCGGAGCGCGCGGAGAGCTTCGGCGGCGACATCCAGCTCGTCGGGGCGTCGGGCCCGGCCGTCGTGCGGCCCGACGAATTCTGACCCCGTCGGCTTTTGCGCAGGTCACCGCGTAACCCACCTGGGCATTCGGCGTCCGGGGAACACTGTTGTACCCTCGTGGGCATGCAACAGCGCCGTGAGTTGATGCTCACCCGTCGCCGGGCGATCGACTTCTGTCGAGTCGCCTGTTGTTGCTGTCGCACGCACCGCTGACGGTGTGGCATGACATGCGCTGCCCCGCAGCACATCCATGCGCATCACCGATGACGACGGGGTGCGTTTCTCCCGAGGCCTGAGTCCTCGTCTCTGCGCGCGTTCCGCTCGCCATCACCAGATCTGAGCCGTGGGCCGGTTGCCTTCGTGCTCGCGTGTTGTTCACCGCGGGTTGTCCCGCACCACCTTGGTCGATCGATCACAGAGATAACCATCCGAAAGGAACCAGACATGGCACGTTCCGATGTCCTGGTCAGCGCCGATTGGGCTGAGCAGAACCTCAACGCCGACAAGACCGTCTTCATCGAGGTCGACGAGGACACCTCGGCGTACGACGCCGGCCACATCCCCGGCGCCATCAAGCTCGACTGGAAGAAGGACCTGCAGGACGGCGTCCGTCGCGACTTCGTCGATGCCGAGCGCTTCTCGAAGCTGCTCTCTGAGCGCGGCGTCGCCAATGACGACACCGTGATCCTCTACGGCGGCAACAACAACTGGTTCGCCGCCTACGCCTACTGGTACTTCAAGCTGTACGGCCACAAGGACGTCAAGCTGATCGACGGCGGCCGCAAGAAGTGGGAGCTCGACGGACGTCCGCTCTCGAGCGAGACCGTCACCCGCCCGGCGACCGACTACAAGGCCTCCGAGCCCGACCTCAGCATCCGCGCCTTCCGCGACGAGGTCATCGACTCCATCGGCAAGAAGAACCTCGTCGACGTGCGCAGCCCTGACGAGTTCTCCGGCAAGATCCTCGCCCCGGCCCACCTCCCGCAGGAGCAGGCCCAGCAGCGCGGCCACATCCCGGGTGCGATCAACATCCCGTGGTCGACCACCGCGAACGAGGACGGCACCTTCAAGTCCGACGAGGAACTCGAGGCCCTGTACAAGGAGAAGGGCTTCGACGACAGCCGCGAGACCATCGCGTACTGCCGTATCGGCGAGCGCTCGAGCCACACCTGGTTCGTGCTGACCGAGCTGCTCGGCAAGAAGGGCGTCAAGAACTACGACGGCAGCTGGGTCGAGTACGGCTCGCTGGTCGGCGCCCCGATCGAACTCTGAGAAAGAAAGTAAGAACTATGTGTGCTGCACCCAAGCAGGGACAGAAGCTGCCCGCCGGCGTCGACGTGGAGAAGGAGACCGTCCTCACCGGACAGGTCACCGACGGCTCGGGCAACCCGGTTGCCGGCGCGTTCGTGCGCCTGCTCGACTCGACCGGCGAGTTCACCGCCGAGGTCGTGGCCTCGCCCACCGGCGACTTCCGCTTCTTCGCCGCCCCCGGCACCTGGACGCTTCGCGCCCTCTCGTCGGTCGGCAACGGCGACGTGAAGATCAGCCCCGAGGGCCCCGGCATCCACGAGAAGGACATCGTCGTCTCCAAGTGACGATGATCCGGTCGTGACGCCTCGCGACCCATGACGCAACCCGGTCACCGTTTCGGTGACCGGGTTTCGTCGTTTTCCGGCCCGTTTTCGCACCTCCGTCGCCAGGGTCCGGATGAACGGGGTCGGCCGGCGCGGGTTAGAATCTGCTCGTGGTTCTCTTCTTCGAAATCCTGCTGATCGTGGCCGCGGTGCTGATCACCTGGTTCGGCCTCTACACCCTCTACCGCCTCATCACCGACGAGTCGTGACGACGCCGACCGGCGCCGGTGAGCCCGGCGACGAGACGGCCCCCACCCCGTCGGACACCGGCGCGACGAGCAACGGAGCCGATCCTGCCGGCGACACCGTCGCCGCGCCTCGTCGTTCCGGCGACGAGGCGATCAGTCAGGCCGAGGCCCGGGCGCAAGCGTCCGGCAGCCGGGAGCGCAACATCCCCACTTGGGACGACCTGCCGATCCCGCCGGACACCGCCAACCTGCGTCTGGGTGCCGATCTGCATCCCGGCCTGCTCGCGCTTCTCCCCCTCGTAGGCGTGTGGCGCGGCGAGGGCGAGGGACACGACCCCACGACCGGTACGGACTACCACTTCGCCCAGCAGATCGTCGTCGCCCACAACGGGCAGAACTTCCTCAGCTGGGAATCGCAGTCGTGGGTCATCGACGATGACGCGAACTTCGTGCGTCCGGATCTTCGCGAGACCGGATACTGGCGGATCGGCGAGGACGACACCATCGAACTTCTCTTGGCCAACGCAGCCGGGGCGGTCGAACTCTTCTACGGCGCACCGCTGAACCAGACGTCGTGGGAGCTGACCACCGACGTCGTCATCAAGACGCAGACCGGGGTCCAGACCGGCGGCGCCAAGCGCCTGTACGGCATCGTGCCCGACGGCGACCTCGCCTACGTCGAGGAACGCGTCGACGCCGACGGCGACCTCACCCCGCGACTGTCGGCCAAGCTCCGCCGTCACGTCGGCTAGGTCCGCACCCCGACCTCAGCTTCCCTCGCCACGGCGCACCGACGTGCGCATGTGGACGATCTCGTCCGCGAGCTCACGCACGTCCGGGTCCGACGAGCTCACCGCCGCTTCGTACGGCCGCCACGACGCCGACGACATCACCCGGTCCGACGCCGCGTGCGCCGTCTCCGTTTCCCCGACCAGGTCATCGAGTGCGTCTGCGGCCGCGACCAGATCCGCCCTGGGCACCGGCCGCCGCAACGCCGAGATGCCGGTGATCCGGTCGGCGATCCGCTCGGCGGCGGTGACGAGCGGAATCCAGGACCAGGCCTCGGCACCGGCCGGCGGCGGCTCCGACAACGTGCGCTGCAGGTGCACCCGGGTGTCGAACAGACGCCGGTACGCCCGCCGGCGCTCGGCCGTCACCCGCTCCGCCGCCGCCCCGTCGGCAACGCCCCTGAGGTAGGCGGCCAAGGCCTCGATCGCCGCCGCGAACGCCACGTCGACACGTGGATGCCGTTGCGACGGCCAGATCAGGTAGCCGAAGACGACGACGATGAGTCCGCCGATGACCGTGGTGATCAGGCGCGCTTCGCTGATGTCGAGGACCGACTCGTGCGGGACGACCGCGTCGATGAGGAGCATGATGAGCGGCGTCAGGAAGACCGCCTGCCAGAGATAGGACCGGGCCATCGCCCAGGGCAGGCAGGCGGCGAGCACCGCGATCGCGAGGGCCTCGCCCGCGGAGGTCGTCAGCAGGGCGCCCACGACGACCGCGATCGCCGCGCCCGCAACGGTTCCCAGGCTGCGCAGGACGGCGCGGGAGAAGATCGAGCCCAGATCGGGTTTCATCACGAGCGCGACGGTGAGCGCGATCCAGTAGCTGTGCGCGACCGGGAGCAGATAGAAGGCGGCATAGGCCAACCCCGTGCACAGCGCGAGGCGTGCCGCGGAGGAGACCAGGGCGACACCGGGCAGGGCGAGACGCGCGCGCTCGGCGACGGGGAGCTCGTCATGTGCCGGACCGGCGCGCCACAACGCGTCTTCGAGCATGCGCACCCGGATCAGGGTGTCTCCGGTGGCGTCGATAGGCGTCAGCGGTCGACGACGCATCACCGCGGCCGCGCCCTCCTCCAGACGATCGGCCGCACGCGCGCACAACTCGGGGTCGGCATCATCGGCGAGCAGGCGCGCGAGCAACTGATCGGCCGCGCGGACAACCGTCGACGCGCGGACATACTCGGGCGTGGGTCCGTGGGAGGTACCTCGCGACGCGATCCCCATGGCGTCGAAGGCGTCGATCGCCGCGATCGCGCGGGCACGTGCCGCGGCGAGATCGGCCGTGCCGTCCGCGCGGCACCGGGACAACGCGCCGAGCGCACGGATCATGTCGGCCTCGGCGGAACGCTGGGGACGACGCGGGTCGACCACCACCTCGACCGCCAGGACCAGTGCGTAGATCGCCGCGCCGACGACGAACAGGGCCGCCGCCTTCCAGTACGGCGCAGCCGCGGGCACGCCGATCGCGATCGCCGCGATGAGCATTGCCTGCATCGAGCCGACGGAGAAGGTGCTCGAGTACCCGCTCCCGACTCCGCAGGCGAACGCGATGACGGCCATCACCACGACCGTCAGCGCGTGCGGCGCGTGTGAGAGTTCGCCGAGAAAGTAGGCGGCCGCAGCGAGCGGCGTCGTGACCGCGATCTGCCGGAAGCGGACCGGATAGGCGACCGACCGCTCACCGGCGGCGAGCAACAGGGTGCCCATGCCGATCCACATGCCGATCAGCGTCTGGTCGCAGAGCGCACCGATCAAGAGCGGACCGCCGACCGTGATCGCAGCCCTGATCGATCGTCCCGTCGGCCACGTGGCGGGCGCGCAGGAGAGCAGCGTCCGAAGCCAGATCGAGGGCCGCCACGGCGCCTGATGGGTCCCAGGACGTGCAGTCACCACTGCCGGTCTCCTTCTGCGGTCTGGGCTTTCTCGCCTCTGGAGACTCGAACAGTAGCAGCGCGGCGCACCTGCGGAGGCGAACTCGGTGCCGCAAATCGGACACCCGTCTCGGACCGCACGCTTCGTCGGATCGGCTGTGGTGGGAGCTGGGGAGTCGTGCCGGGTGCCGACATGGAACGACCCCCGCACCGTGCTCGCAGAGCACCGGAGCCGACCGGACCGGGTCGGGATGCGGGGGCCGGGTGACCACCTGGTATTCGCTCGCTGCCGGCGGTGACCGCAGTTCTCACTGGGGTCGGTTCCGCCGCCTCGGCGACACGAATGCCACGCGGTCAGCAGCTAGCGGGTGGTCACCTCACATGTCCGATGAAAACTCACTACCAGACCACCTCCTTCCCTGTGTACCAGCGAAGCTACGCCCACAGAGACCGCCCCGCAATGGATATTTCCGAGCCCCCGTGCAGAACGTGGGCCGAGGCGTATTCCCGGGCCTGCGTGGGGTGACCGTGGCGGGGGACCCGCCGACCGCCACTGCGAACGGCGCAGTGTCAGGGAACGGGCACGGGCTCCGGCGCCGGAGACGACGACGGCGCCGTGGACTGCTGCCCGGGCAGCGGCTTGGCATCCGGCGGCAGCGATTCGACGACCTCGATCTTGGACCGGAACGTGTCGTCCGTGATGACCTCGATCTGGTTGATCATCCAACGGTCGCCGTCGCGGCGCATGTCGAAGGTGAGCCGCGACGGGTTGATGCTGACGAGTTCCTTCTTGCCGCGGGTCACCGACTGATTCATGAAGATCAGCACCTTCGAGGTGTCGGCGGTGTTGGTGACCACGCCCGCGTCCTGGATGGTGACCTCGGAGACGACCTGTTGCTTGCGCACCTCGGCGGCGAGATTGCTCTCGGTGACCAGCTTGGAGTACTCGGGCTTGGCCGGTCCGGTGAGCACGCTCATCGACTTGTCGATGTGCTCGCTGACGTTGTCGGCGTCGTAGCCGAACATCGTCGTCGCATAGTCGCGAGCCGCGGCCAGCGAGGACTCGCGGGCCTCCTCCACCGATCGTCCCTCGGCGTACCGATAGCCGAGGAAACCGGTCACCACGACCGCGGCGACGGTCAGGACCGCCAGGCCGATCGCGGCCAGGCGGCCCTTGCTCAGCACCGACTTCCTGGCGCCGCCGGGGCGTCGGGGTCGCGCGCCCTGGTCGGCGACCGGCGACGCGGGGTTCTCCGTGCTCTTCGGGTCGGTCATCACGCCACCCACTCGAAGTCGGTCATCTTGAGTTCACCGTTGATCCGGGTCATGTCGACGCGCCAGCGGAACACCTTCTCCTGCGACGGGATCTGTCCGTCCAGCGACCGTTGATGCCAGCCGAAGACCATGATCACCGATCCCTCGTCGGGCTCGGCCTTGGTGACCGCCGAGCTGAGGATGATCGTCTTGGTCTCGAGCTTGCCATCGCGCACGAGCGAGGCCACCTGGGAGATGTTGTTCTGCACCTCCTCCTTGACCTTGCCGGAGGTGTCCTTCTGCACCGACTCCAGCGTCTGGTCGACGGTGTCGGGGTTCATGCTGGTGAGGTTGAGCAGGACCTGGGAGGCGAAGGTGGAGTACTCCG
>Ga0164243_10002497_pt1 | contig 30337 bp, 13 predicted proteins | sample OricompcompostOP_FD_108781 | JGI IMG/M metagenome (GOLD analysis project Ga0164243, IMG submission 108781) | Organic Plus compost microbial communities from Emeryville, California, USA - Original compost - Organic plus compost (OP) | ecosystem: Engineered > Solid waste > Mixed feedstock >... | reverse complement strand
TCCCGGCCTCGGCTTCCTTCAGCACGCCAATGATTTGTTCTTCTGTGAAACGCTTCTTCATGCTACCTCCCACGGAGGCAGACTCTACATCATCGCCGTACTAATTCCGGGGAGCAGGTCACTTGGGCCTAAACGAAGGCCCTTGGAAGAACTCATCGTATTTGGAGAGGTAGTTGAGCGGGTTGAACGCAACGCGCCCCCAAAGGTACTTCTTGTAGCAGCTCTCAAATCTGAGCATCAAAAACTCGGTCATGGTAAGCACAGAGCGCTCTTCATCGGGCGTCACCTTCATATTCTTGACGGCACCGTGCATGACCACGTAAGAGCTGATGAACGGGGTTTTTTCCCTACCCAGCTTTTGCTGCATCAAGCTAGCCAGCTTCTTGGCATTCAGATTTGCCTTGGCCACCGGCGATGTCCCACGACACTCACCATCTAGGAACCACTGCTGCCCATCAGACTCAAGAAGATTGCCGTGCCAGTTTTTCAACTCGACCACGACGATGTGAGCATGGGTCACGAGCACCAAGTCGAAGTCGTCGTCTCCAGCACCTCGGCCACCACGGGCAATTGCAAATGACGCGTAGCCCTTCCACTTTCGGCTAAATTCAGAGGAACTAAACTCCCGCTGAATCTGCTGGTGCGCCTCAACTTCTGCCTTCGGAACACCTGTCTTCTTAAGTATTTGTATTTCCATTTTCTTGATGTTTTTGAAATATTACTGAACAGCTGCCGAAGAATAATTTTGCCCCAGCTTAGCTGCTCGCAGGCCATTCTGCGACACCTTGCCGGCCTCCTGTAGGATTCGGGACAGTCCCGAAAACACTACTCCTCCCATCCTAGGCAGACCCATCCCGGAATACCTTGGAACGGTGCCACTGCAGATACGCCCGATGGCCATCAGCAAGTGAGTCCGCCCGCACCGCCATCCGGTCGATTCCAAGCAGCGTCCATTGGCGGTCACTCAACTGTGACGAGCACAAAAGTTGCCCGTCATCGGAAAACGTCACCAAACCCTTGTCGAACAAGGCATCCAGGTGCGGGGCAAGCAATAGGCCATTAAACACGTCCAAACGCTCAGCATCACTCTCACAGTCCGCCCAAGGCTTGATGTGCGATGCGCGCAGCAACTCGACCACATCCAAACCGGTCACTGCGCATCGGCCGCCCCAGTACTCAATGAGCGTTCGCCGGAAAATATCCTGGCCCACACGCTGAACCACCTCGCGCACAGCTTCTGTGCTGCTCGGGGGATTCCGAATTGTCGCAACGAACTCCTTCAGCCCTTCCTGATGCAAGACTCGAGAGATGCCTGAAACCCGCAGCAAAAGTCCGTGCAAGCGAGGGTAGCCCTCGATTCCATCGAACCGCGTCGCCCAAGGACCTGATTCGGGTGACGCCACCAAACCAAACTCAACGCCAAGTCGTTGTCCTATCGCGCCGTCAGACAGGCCAAGTCGGTAGATACCTGATTCCTGCACAGCAACGCCGACCCATGCGGGGAAGGCAGTTGAGCCGAAAACGACCCAGTTACCCTGATGGTCGGGTGTCAGGTCGAACCCTGCATCGGAAGCGGCTTTTGCGACACGTGTCTGCTCAAGGGACGAGCCAGCAACGGTATTTCCGGAGTTGCCCGCGTACCAGCGAAGAATCGACTGCAGTGCCGCCTCGTCCGATACGAGGCAGGAGACCTGGTTGGGAGCCGCAAGCTTTGAATCCTGCTGGTTCTTGATTCTGGAGCCTTGGTAGGGCTCCGCGCATACCACGATGCCGGAGAGATTCGGCAATTCGCAGCGTTCGAACAGCAGGCGCGTTTGCTTGGCCGGATGGTAGCCTGAGGAAACGTCGGTATTGCCCAGCACAATCGCAAACTGTTTGCCGAGTGGACCGCCCACTGAAAAGAGCTGCGCCTTGCTTCGGCCAGGGGCGTCGAATCGATGGATGCCCAATTCAGTAGCCAGTGGTCCATCAATGACATCCAACGCCTCTTGTGCAGGGAAGCCAACGACAGCTGCCATCAAACACCCTCCCCGACCAACTTCTGATAGCCCTGCTTGATGACCTGCGCAATCATCGGCCTCCGCGCAATCAGGAAGCCCTGGTAGTCCATCTCCTGCCACCCCTCAGGCAAGGCGTGCCAGTGCATCAGCGCCTTCAGTTCATCTTTAGAGAACCGCGAAGCATACTTGGGCCAGTACTCCTTCGGCGGAATGTCGGAGATGGCGATGTTGTCGTCCCACTCCACTAGGGCGTAGTTGGCAATCTGGTTGGTATCGCGCAGCTCCTTGACGCCAGTCTTGTGCAGGTAACGTTTCGGAAAGAGGTGGTGACGCTCCAGCGGCTTCTTGTTGCCCATGGCCGGTGGGTCGAGCAGGTCGGCCACCTTACCTTTGGAGAACAACGCCTTTGCCTCGCACAATACCAATGCCGCGTAGTAGGCAAACAGGCTGGGGCCACGACTTGCCGAGGTGGAGAGTTCCATCGGCAAGGTCTTGGCCCAATAGTCATCGGTCAAGGTTGCCACTTCCACGGCCCTCAGCGTTTTGACGAAGGCAGCAGGGTCGTTACCTTCCGGAAGCAGCTTAAGGTCCGTCTCGTAGCGGGATTCCGGAGAACTTGTGTAGCGGCCAGTCAGCAACGACATGAAGAGCCAGCGAGCCACCGCCTGTTTGAGGGTGAACGGCTCCACGCCGAACTCAGTCCGGCCGATGAGATAGAGCTGATACGCGAAGATGAGCGCCCCCTCTGAACTTACGTAGCGCAGATGCCGGTAGCCTGCGGCACGCACCACGTTGAGGAAGTCCGCCCAATAAGTCAAGTTCAGTACTTTCGCCTGCGCTGCCTTCAGGCGTTCGAACTGCTCTGCTCGCCGCAGCGGGCAGAACTCACCGGTTCGCAAATCCTTCCCCCGCAGAATCGAGTACACGTGCTCAAGCCGGCCGCGTCGGAAAGCTACCCCGACGTCGACTCGCAGCAGTTGGTCGGGCTCGGGCTGAAAGATGGGGTTGAGCGGGCTCGGCCCATTGCCCGGAAGCGGCTTGCGTGTGCCTACGCTAAAACGCTCAAGGTCGGTGCGTCCATCATCCCAATGCACCGACATCAGGGTAAGGATGAAGTCCGATTGGTTCAGCTTCTTGCCCTCGCTATTGATACGCACGAACACATCGGCGACCTGCTCCTCATTAGCGCTCTGAGTAAGTTCCAGGGCTACGAACGGGAAGCCGCTCAACCCCACCAGGCGCCCAATAGCATCGGCCACCCGCTCCTCCTCTTCATCACTTAGCGTACCGCCGCTCGCTTCGCGGGCATCGCGCAGCCGTTTGACGTACTCGTTAATGGTCTTATGTGAGGGCCGTGCAAACACCTCGGAAATGTCGACGATGAACTCCGGCTGCTTCTCGGTGGTAGCGTCCGGCACCACGAACTCGCCTTTCAGCGGATTGAAGGCAATTCGGATGTACTCGTGCTCAAAGTTGTCACGCAGCACAGGCTCCTTCATTACCACCGCGTACAGCGATGTCAGGCGCTGCTGCCCGTCAACGATGAGTAGCGATGGAGACTTTTGCTTCTCGCCTTGACCAATACCCTTGGTGCCTACCTCCTCAGCCCCGGTCTGCCAGAACAGGAAATACCCGACCGGATAGCCCTTGTACATCGAGTCGAACAGGTCGCGCACCTTGGCATTCGGCCAGACGAAGGGGCGCTGGATGTCCGGCAGACCAATGACTCCGAGCTTGATTTGGCTCAGCAGCACACCGAGCGTGTAATTCACTTCCTTGAACAGGCGTTCGTTCATCTGCTTACGGTCTCCACTTCATACCCCCGGTCATCTCGCGTAGGTTGGCCGGTCTCGGCCTTTTTCACCCAATCGGCGACCCAGCTCACACACTCGGGCATCCGGTCACGCACCTCATACACCCAGAACCGCTTCACTTCCCAGCCCAGTTCGATGAGGCGCTGATTCCTCAGCTGGTCGCGCAGACACAATTCCCCGGTCCAGCTGCGGTGGTAACGCTCGCCGTCCACCTCGATGTTCAAGCGGCGATTCCCCACAATCACCGCGAAATCCAGGTCGTACTGGTCGACGGTGAACTGGGGAATCGCACGGATACCCGCCGCGTACAGCGCCCGGTAGAGCACCCTCTCCCAATCCGACACACGCTCTGGCCTGGATACCGGCGGATAATCCGGTCCCAGCCGTTGCAGCCCATCCAACTCGGGCTCCAGGTGGCCGTGCCCCCTCGCACTGACGTAGCGCGCAAAGGCGGCCAAGTAGTCCACACCGCAATCGGCCGCTGCCGAGCGGTCACCGACCACATGGAGCAGCCCTCTGGCTCGAGTGACGGCTACGTTGAACAAATTGCCGTTGCTGCGTAAGAATCCGAGCGCGCTGACAGGAAAGCCCTCCGACACCACCGGCGAGAAGAACATCACATCGCGCTCGTCACCCTGGAAACGGTGCACGGTGTCGACCAGCAGTTCACACTTGGCGGTCGCCTCGGCCAACGCGGGCTTCTCGGAGAGCATGGACTGGATGAGTTGCGCCTGCGCGCGAAACGGTGTCACTACACCCACCGTACCTTCATAGCGACGCGTCACCAGCAAGTCATGCAGGGCGTCGACCAGCGCCTTGGCCTCTGGGGCATTCTGAGCGCCGCCGCTATCCGGTCGTAACGCCTTACCCTTCACGTCCTGCCAGACAATGCCCGGCCCATCCTTGCGCGGTCGCTTGAGCCGGTCATAGCGGGTCGCCACGCGTAGCTTGCCCCCATAGAACTGGTGGTTCGAAAACTCGATGATGTCTGCATGACAGCGATGATGGTCCCGCAGATTGATGACCTGTCCTGCGTCCGCCACGCCTGCCGCCAAGTCGTACAGCGAATTGACCGAGTACATCCACGCCGCTCGGTTTTCGACTAGACCGTACTTGCTCTGCAAGTCCGCGTCCTTGCTGCGCGAAACCGCACTGATGTGCCGCAACTGCATCGGGTCACCGATGATGACCGAGCGCTTGGCACGATAGAGCAGCGGCAAGGCCGAAGCGATGTCGCACTGGCTGGCCTCGTCGATGACTACCAGGTCGAAGTAACCCGGCTCGAATGGCACCTTTCCGCGCGCGGAAAGCGATGTCACCGCCCAGCATGAGAACAGCTTGCTCACCTTGGCCTGCAATGCGCGCGCCTTGCTCCGCACGTTGGCATTGACCGACTCGCCATCACTGCCGGTGATGACCTGCAGCAGCGCCGTGTAATCGGCAATGTCCTTGCGCTCCGGCGGAGCAAGCCTGCTCGGCGCCATCTGCACCCAGTCGCGCCACAGCCGAGTCGAATTCTCCGCAATCTGCGCCGTCAGCTCCTGCCGCTGGCGTGCAATCTCTTCGAAAGGCGGGCTCGCGCGCAGGGTATCGAGCGCTTTCTGGTAGGACAGCACCTTGCCGGCGCCGTCCAGGCGCTCCCGCAGCTCGCCGCGCCAGCGGCGCACGCGCCCAACATCCACCTCGCCCGCAATGTTCATGTCCTGAACCCCGAGGTAATGCGGCAGTGCCCCCAGCCTTTTCAGTTGCGCGCGCAGCTCGTCCAACCTGCCGTTGCGGCCGAGGCGTAGCGCAAGCTTTCCGAACAGCCCCAGCTTTTCCGGGTCGAGGGAGTCCAGCGCCGCATCAACTGCACGCAGCACAGGCACGGCAGCGGACAGGAAGCTCTCGTCAAGGTCGTTAAAGCGCGCCTCACCCAAGAGCTCGCGCAGATGCTCCACGTCGGTCTCAATCCGGTCCACCTCGTTGCGGGCAGCCAGCGTGCGCTGCTGCAGGCGGTCGAGCTGAGCGAGCTTGTCCGCAAGCTGCCGGTGGCGGGCCAGACCTTCCTCGTAACTCACCCGGTCGTCCTCGCTCACATGCCCAGACAACATCGCCCCGAGGTAGCTCGCCAGCTTCGCCTGGTATTCCTTCGAACCCAGCCGCAGCAGCACCGGCCGATTACCCAGGCCGTTGACCCGCGCCTCAACCACGTCCACGGCCTTGTTGTTCTTGCTGGCAAACAGCACCTTCATGCCACGCCAGGCCGCGTTGACGAGCAGATTCGTCACCACCTGCGACTTTCCGGTGCCCGGTGGGCCGGTCACAACGGTATGCGTGGCTGTCAGTGCCGATTGCACCGCGGCGCGCTGCTCGGAGTTCATCGGCAACACCTCGATGAGCGGCTGTGCCTCCGCGGATGGCGCGCCACGGCTCATATCACCGCCGGTTTCGCCGCTCAACCAGCGCCCCAGCGCCGTACCAGCCAGTCCGTCATCGCCCTTCTCGCTCAACTGCTTGAGCTCGGTCTCCAGGCCTTGGGTGTAGGGCGAGCGCTCGCCGGGCAGAATCACCGCCCGGTTGTAGATTCCGGCACGGTCGAGCGCAGCAAGTGGCGCGTCCTGGCTGCAACGCTCCGGGTCGATGTCCTCGCGCCAGTCCCAGTCCGGGCGAATGCTCACCAGGCGCTCGATGAGCTCGTCCGCCTCTGGCCGGTCTTCGAGAACGTTGTTGAGACCCAGCTCCTCGTCGAGCCTCGCTGCTTCCTCGACTATTGCAGCAGGGTCTCCCATGGCAAGGCTGCGCAACACGGAGAAATTGGGCACCGGCACATCATCGACAAACCGGTACGGGTCGCCCGGATTCTCGGGCAGCTCCACCTGCCAAAGCATGACCGGCTCGACGAAAAAGCCATGCCATTTCGGCGTGCGGTGCTCGCGCAGGCGCACTGGGTAGCCCAGCCAAGCAATCAATTTGCTACGCTCCGCCTTCACCTTGCTCAGCACGCGCTCCACGCCGGGGCTGCTCCACCAATCCCAGCTACCGGCGGTCAGCGGCAAGGCGGGCAGTTCCGCGTAATCCGGCTCGCCGTAGCGCGACGCGGCAAAGACGCTGACGCCCTTGTCCGAATCCTGCCCAATGCACTCCAGGTAGTAGCGGGCCAGTCGTCCCAGCTCGGTCAAGGGCACGCGGTTTTCTGCGTTCCCGGTAGCCGAGTCCTTGGCCGCAGCACGCACACTCCATCGGTAGGCCGAGTCCTGAGTCACTTTCCCGGCCAGCGCGTAGGAGAGGCAGCGATTGACCTCCTTGCGGTCCACGCCGAGGGCGCGTGCAAGCTCTACAGCCTTCTGATTGGGATTGCGATTCAGCGCATCGAGAATGCGCTCGGCAAGTGGTTGCACGTCCTGCTGAAGATGCGATTCGTGAGCGCTCATGTCCGATTCTTGACTACTGTTGTTTCCTCAAATCGAAAGGGCGGCGGTGGTCAGCCCGCCCAGGCATTCATGCTCCAAGGCCCCCTTCTCCAACGCATCCCACGCCGCCAGCACCAGCCGCTGCGTGCGGTACTCGCCGAACTCGCGCATCTCGTTGTTCTTGAGCACGCGGAAGGTTTCGGAGGGATAGTCCTCGCCCATCGCGTCTGCGGGGTCGAGGATGTAGCGGAGTTCGTCGCGCGTCAGGCCGTACAGACGGGCATAGTAAGCGTCGAGTTCGGCGCGCAGTTGGGCGCGACGCTCCGGGTCCCATGGGAAGGGCGGACCGTCGTAGCCGAGGTCTTCGGCCCAGGTCTTCAGGTCGTTGGCAGTGTAGGTAAGTTCGAGAACGCGTGGAATAATGAAGTTAAGCTCCATGTCACCGTATGAATCAGGCGGCAAGACGGGGAGTTGCTTTATTAGAAAGTTATTCAGATTTAGTCCGCCGACCTTCATTCGGACCACATAATCGATGACACAGCTCGAAAGATTGCCGACCAACGCCCCTACTAATTTGCCCTCCTTAACTTCACTCGGCAATAGCTCAATCAGACTGTCACTGGCCCCGGAAAAAGGCAATACCGAAATAATGAGCGTTCTTGCACTAGCCCTTGAGTCAGTAACTTTGCGCCAAGCGATATACCAATTTTTCGACCAGTTCTTCGCCCGAAGAATTTCATCAACAGCGGTACGCGGAACCCAGTAATACGGGCGAGTAAAATAGGAACTATCCGCTAGCCGTTTGTCTGGAACAGTCGGTAAGATATGTGCTCGTTCTCCCTCTGGCGCGTCATCAAAATCGCCAAACCGATGATTGTAAAGATTCATCATTTTTGCTTCGAGCAATGGGACGTATCGTTCACCGTTGAGCTCAAAGTTATTGGCGACTTCCCTAAAATTTAAAGCGTCCAGCTCGGCCTTGGTTTTGAACAGATGAGAATCGTTGGCCATGTCAAACATGCGGAGGAAAGAAATTCCCCACGGATTACTACTGCAATCACCTCCATCCCCGTCCCGCATTAAGACCGAAACTCGGGAATAAATCGCCTTAGTAATTTCCGCGTCTCGACGGGAGCGAAAAATCGGACAGGTTTTAGTATTCGGATTAACAAGGAAGATGTCTTCGGGCGACAAGGTGAACACTCGGTTATCATCGATAAGGTCCGCAAGTTTCTTGCCCTGAAACAGGAAGCGCACCTCATTGACCTTCAACGCTGCGCCCACTATTGTCGTGAGGGCGAAACGCAACATATGGCCTTGCCCCGCACCCGGGAAGTAACCCTCGTTTTCGAATTCGAAAAAGCTGTCCAGAGCCTGCTTGCTAATCAGCGCGCCAAAGAAGTCCTTTGTGGTGTTATCGGTCGCCAGGCCAGACGGCACGATGAAACCTGCTTGGCCGGTCGGCGCAACAATTTGACTAAAGGTCTCCGCGAAAAGCGCGTAAGTATTTACATCACCCACCCCAGTTAGGGGATAGCGCCCGGCATCATGGGCGAACAAACTGGCCGCCTCGGCATTGCGCCGCACATTGAGAAACTCCGTGTACAGCGCCTGTTCCGCCGCATTCGGCGGCACCAGACCTTGCGCAGCCTCCAACTCCGGATACAGGGTATGAAGCAGCATCCCCTCAGCCAACAGGGCGATTCGCTGCCTCCGTTCGGCCTTGTGCTGGGCCTCGGCTACCAGCGGGCTGCGGGTGGCGAAGAACTCTTCCTCCTGGAGCTTGATGCGCTCCCACGGTGGATTACCGAGCAGCACATCGAAGCCACCCTTGGCCTTCACCTGCGGAAAGGCCTGCCACCAGTGGAAGGCCTGGGCGGCCTGCGCCGCTTCATGAGCCGATTCCGCAATGCCGGGGCGCGGGCTGCCGCCGTCCAGCACCAGCCAAAGGTCCTGGCTGGTCGGCACACGGGCTTCCGTCTCCGCCGTCTTGGGCAGCACGAAGGCCGCCACGAATATGTCCGCCGCCAGCCGGGCCTTCGAGGCGGCAATGTTCGCTTCCATGGCGGCATGAGCGGCGCGCTTGGCTTGCAGCGCCTCCAAGGTGTCGTCTGGCAGGGCCTCGAAGGCGGCGGCATCCACCCCATCGCCCAGGTCCAGACTCAGCATCTGGCGGGATTTTTCCTTCGCCTTGCCGATGGCCTTGAGCGCGTCGCGGTTGGCCTTCTTGATGCGCTTGACCACTTCCTTGTCGTCGCCGGAGAGCGCATTGAAGGCTTTGTCCGGGATGCCGTCCTGCAGGATGGCCTCGTCCAGCACACCGAGCAGCGCATCTCCGCAGCGAAGGTGCGCGTCGAGGAAAGTGAGCGGCCGGTCGGGCGTATAGGCTTCCAGCCACAGCGCGGTACGGGCAAGTTCCACCGCCATCGGATTCTTGTCCACCCCGTAGATGCAGTGCGCCACCACGTCGCGCAGCGCATGGCGGAAGTCGTCTTCGGTGGGGTTGCCCTCCGGAGCACGCAGCAGGGCCACCTCGTCGGCAATTCGTCGCGCGGCGGCGAGCAAAAAGTGACCAGAGCCGCAGGCCGGGTCGCACACAGTCAGCGCAAGCAGCGCCTTGACCGGTTCCTGCGGGTTTTCGGCCAGGGTTCGGGCGATGACCGGCTCCAGCGCGCTCTTGATGAGTTCCTGCACCAGGCTGTCCGGGGTGTAGTAGGAGCCGGTGAGCTTGCGGGCGTTGCCGCGCGTCGAGCCCTCTTCCTCATCGCCGATGAAGCCGAACTTGCGCGCGCCGCCGGTGAGGGTGACCTGGGGCACCAGTTCCAGCAGGCTCTCGTACACGCTGCCGAGCTCTTCGGAATCCATGTCGCGGTAGTTCACCCGCGACAGCGCCGCGCCATCGCGGAAGAAGCAGAGGCTGAAGAGCGCGGACAGCAGAGCCTGGTTTTCCAGGCGGGCGTCATCGAGGTCCGGGCACTGGGCAGCGTCGAACAGGCCGCCGAGGGCCGGCAGGCCAAGCGCGGGCTGGCCACGACCAAGACCGCCGAAGGTAATGGTGAGCACCTGCCACAGGTCGCCGTGGCGGTCATAGCTGCGGCGGCGGGCGGCGAGCTGGCGCAGGCGGGTGAGGCTGTAGCCGGCAAGGTAGCGCTCGCGGGCTTCGGGCGCGGCATCGGGGGCGAAGACCAGTTCGCGGTCTTCGATGGTGGCGAGGAAGATGCAGCGGTAGATGAGGCGCAGGAGTTGCTCGAAGTAGGCCTGGGTGCTGAGTTCGCCCGTTTCGATGCGGCGGCGCAGCTCGACGTTGTCCTTGTGGGCGAGGAAGCCGGTGCCGAGCGCGCGCAGCGCTTCGGTCACACCCCCCCGCAGCCGGTCCCGGGCGCGGATGCCGTCTTCCTGCGCGGTGTTGCGCCAGCGCTCCAGCACGCAGTCGGCGGGCTCAGCCCCGACTTTCCCGAATCGGGACGCATGGGCGAGCAGCCATAGCGCGGTGAAATCCGGGTAGAGGCCTTCATTGAAGATGGCTTCCAGGTCAGCCTCGATGTAGGCCGGACGGGTGAGGCTGGGGTTGTCGCGCAGGATGCGCAGCTTGAGGCCGTTGCTGACCACCGCCCACACGCAATTGCCACTGGCGTTGAGGTATTCCTGGGCGAGCAGGAAGGGCGAGCGGCGGCGCACGCCGTCGCCGTGGCGGGTGCTGGGCTTGTCCAGCCCCTGGTCGTGCGCGGCGAAGACCAGCGGCACTCTGCCCTCGCCCGCGGCAAAGCCTATCGGGAAGATGCGTTCATCGAGGGCCACTTGCCCCACCGCACGCATGTCCGCAAAACCCAGCACCTGGCGGCAGAAGGGTTCGAGGAAGTCGCGCGCCGTGACCGCATGGCTGTCGACATCGGCACGGCCCCGCCTGGCGGAGAAGTCCTGCCAGAGATTCTGGGCAATCTTCCAGTAGCGGCCGATTTCGTCGCGCAGCTTAAGGCCGCGCGGAATGTCGTAGTCGGTCTCGGCCTGCTCGGCAGCGTCGAGATGCGCGACCTTGTTGAGGAAGTCTGGTGCCAGCAGCGCCCCTTCGATGGACAGCGCGGCAAAGGCGAGTTCGTGGTTGTTTCGGCGAGCCATGTTCTTTTCAATTCCTGTTCGTTGGCATCAGGCCGGGATGAGAACGAAGACACCCATGATGTCCACCGGCAGACTGGGCGTGACGCGGTATTCCCCGCGTGCATCGGACGCCACTCGCACGCGCCGGTGGTCTTCGAGCAGCTGCTCGGCGCGGGCACGGGCGAGCGCTTCCAGCGTGGGCTGAAGCTCGGGTAGTTGTGCCAGCGCACGCTGGATATGCTGGTCACGCAGCGGCGGCGGCATGTTGCGGGACGGCTCTGCCGCCATGAGCGAGCGGGCGGCAGCTTCTTCCAGCGGCGTGGATTCGTTACCTGCTGTTAGCCCCACCGTAAGGGTCTCCTCGCACAGCAGCAGACGAGACTGCCCCCGGTGGCTGACGGTGAGCTGGTGGCGCAGGCGAACCAGCAGAACGGTGGTGCGCGTTTCGACGGCAGAGGTGAAGATGGCTCCTGCCCGGGCAACCGCATCGAGTGCGGCGTCGGACTCAATGGACGCATCGTCGAGTGCGGTTTCGAGCAGGAAGTCTGCCAGCACGGAGACGAGCGGGTGGGTGCGATGGATGAACTGCGTGCCCGGCGCAGGCGGCTGATGGAAGTCGATGCGCAGCGTACCGGCCAGGCCCTCGCCTTCCAAGCGTTCGCGCACCGCCGAGGGCAGGCTGGAGGCGTGGAGTTTCCAGTGACGGGCACCAGCTTTGGTCGCTTCCTCCAGCGGGGCACCGAGCTGCTGGGCAGCCCGTTTCACGAAGCGCTCGACGTCGGCCTCACCGCCGAGTACGGCTAGTGTCTTCTGCCACTCGGGCAGCACATCCTCGGGCTTGAGACGGCGCTGGGCGAACAGGGTGCGGTTCTTGGCAGCCTTTTCGCGGGCTGAGGTCCATGCAGTGTCAATGGACTGCTCCGGGTTGCCGAAGTCGAGGCCCAGCTGGGGCATGCGGGCTGTCGTCGTTCCCTTGCGAAGGAGCACCGCGCCGACTAGGGCCTGGGTGAGCTTGCCTTCGTCGTCAGGCATGGGAACCATCACGCCGAGCTCCTTGCGGATGCTCTCGGCCTTGCGCAGGATGACCTGCAGTACAGCGCCGTCGACCGGGTTGTCCTGACCGTAGAGCATAGTGGTGCGCACTTCGCGTGCCTTCTGGCCGAAGCGGTCCACACGGCCTTCTCGTTGCTCGTGGCGGGTCGGGTTCCACGACAGGTCGTAGTGCACCACGGCGGTGAACAGGTTCTGCAGGTTGATACCTTCGGACAAACAGTCGGTCGCGACCAGAATACGCTGCTCGGCGTCACCCATAGCTTCCACCGCAGCTTCCCGCTCGGCCGGTGCAAACTGGCCCGTTACGGCTGTCACCTGATGGTTGCGGAAGACAGCGCGCAGATTCTCAGCCACGTAGTGCGCAGTGGCGATGTAGCGGCAGAACACCACCGGCTGGAACCCGGCATCGGTGAGTTCCTTGAGGTGGTCGATGAGCTTCTTGAGCTTGGGGTCCTTGGACGGGCCGGCCAAACCCTCGGCACGCGCAATCAACTCGGTGAGGCGGGTGCCATCTTCAGTGCGGGCGCCCGGCTCGATGTCCTGGGTCGAGAGGTCGTCTTCGACGCCGTCGAGTACCCGCTCTCTGCCCTGCTCCTCCGCCTCTTCCAGCGTGAGCTCGACTTCAGCCGCCCCCACCTCGTCGGTCGGCGCGGTACCTTGCAGGCGTGTTCGCAGGGCATTCACGGCGGCAGTGGGCGATGAGGAGATGCAGCGCAGCAGGGCGAGCGCCGCCCACCAGCTCATACGTTGTTGCAGCAGCCCCTTGCCTTCGGCGCGTTCGACGAGGTCGCGGGCATAATCCAGCACCTCGTCGAATAGCAGCCCCCACTCCCCGGTGAGCTTGTAAGTGATTTCTGCGGAGAGCCGGTCGGGGAAGACGTTGCGGTCCTGCCATTCCTCGATGTCCGGGCGGCGGCGTTGCACGAAATGGTTGGCGAGCTGCTCGCGAAGCGGACGACGGGCGTCCGAAGGAATGTCCTTCAGCTCGCGAAACTGCGGGTGCAGGAGACCGAGCAGGTTGTAGAAGGCTTCCTCATCCCCCGAGTGAGGCGTGGCGGTGAGCAGCACCATGTGGCGTGAGGCATCTTCCGCCAGCCCTTTGAGCAGGGCGTAGCGCTTTTGCTTGCCCTGGCCGCTGAAGGTGCAGGTGTGGGCTTCATCGACGATGACACACTCGGGGCAGGCACGCTGGAACTCGTCTCGGCGGCGGTCGGATTTGATGTAGTCAAGACTGACGACCGTGAACGGATAGGCCTCGAACACCGACTGGTTGGCGGGCAAGCCGCGCTCCAAGCGGTTAGCCGTGGTGTTGCGCACGACCACCGCGTTGATATGGAAGCGTTCCTTCAGTTCGCGCTGCCACTGCTCGCACAGGTGCGGCGGGCAAAGCACAGCCGTCCGGCTGATTTCGCCGCGGTCGAGCAGCTCACGAACAATCAGGGCGGCTTCGATGGTCTTGCCGATACCCACGTCGTCCGCAATCAGCAGCCGCACCACTTCCTGCTTGAGCGCCATCAGCAAGGGGACGAGCTGGTAGGCGCGCGGCTCGACGGCGATGTTGCCGAAACTGCGGAACGGGCCGGCGCCGGTGCGCAGCTTGAGTTGCAGCGCATCGCGCAACAGCTGACCGGCGGCGAAGTTGGACGCCTGCTCGGCCTTGGGCCAGGGGAACGTCGCCGGCCCTACCGGCCCCGGTTCGATGGGCAGATAGATGAGCGTAGCGTCGTCGTCAGTAGCGCCGAGCGGGCGAAGATGGAGGGTGTCGTCCGAGGACTGAGGCAGCACTATCCACTCGCGGCCACGGGCAGAGACGAGCGAACCAGGTTGAAAAGATGCTTGAACCGTCATTGTTAGGTGTTTCCAGTTCCGAAAAGGCCGGCATGGGCTTTGAAAACCTCCGGCCAGAGATGGGTGTCTTTGGAGAAGCGGACGACGTAGTAGCCTGCAGCCTCCAGGCACGCATTGATGGTGGCGTCCCGCTCGACCTGAGACTCCGCGTCATGATGCGGCCCATCGATGAAGACCGCGGCCTTCCAGTCCTCGTAGAAGTAATCCGCCGAGGCCTGGCAGCGCTCGATGGTGTGCTGCCCCTTGTCGGGCAGCCGGTAGCCATGCTCACGCACATAGGCCAACCAGGCTTGCTCCAAGCTGCTGCCGGAGACTCGTTCGAGCTCACCGCGCTGTTCCTCGGCGGTGCGTCCGAAGCTCCCGGCCTCGCCCCTCGCGCGCGAGAGCTGGCAGAGGATGTCGAGCACCTTGCCGTCGTTGTCGGCGTCCTGGCGGTCGATGTTTACGTGGTCGGGCTGGTTGTAATAGGAGAGCAGGCAGCGGTAGCAGCCTGCCTCGCAAATGGGCTTGCCGTCGGCGTCGCGCTCTTCGTCCAGATGTTCGCGGTCCCAAATGCCCGACTCGGGCCGGCGGAAGTGCATGATGGCAAGCGCTTCGCCGGCGACCCTTGCCAGCGCATCAGGCTCGGTGGCCAGGCGAGTAAGCACACCCGCCCCGCCTTCGGCGGACTCATAGAACAGGATGGAACGGCGCAAGTCGGCCTTGGGCAAGGGCTCGGCCATCAGTTCGCTTTCTTCGAGTTGATAGACCGCCTCGATGCCACGCTTCAGCGCATATTGCAGCGTTGCCATGGTCTTGATGTCGAGCTCTTCGAGCGGGCGGACAATGAGCACGTTGCGGCGGTCTTCCACGTAGGGAACGATGCGCTGTGGAGGGGTCTTGTCGGGCGGAGTGTCGGGGTCGGGCTCGCCAGCTTCTTCCGCACCGCCGACCCAGTGGCCGGTCACCGGGTTAATCATGAAACCGAGGAGGCTCTTCTCCTTGCGACGCCGCCAGCCGAGGTTCATACGCCAGACGGTCGCCGCCGGCCCGTACTGGAGCTCCAGCACCGGTGTATCACCATCCTTCATGACTGCGTGCATCACCTGCAGACGTGCATCCTGTTCGCCGAACTGGATGGTGGTCTGCATCTCGTAGCCCTGGCGTGTGCGTTCCTCTTCGTTGGCGGTGATGCGTTCCGCGCGTTTGGTCGAGACGTTTTCGATGCGGTAGAGGTTTTGCACCGCCACCGCATCGGCTAGTGCGGCATTGCACGACACGCAACGGTCCGCGTCGCGCTGGCCGCGGAAGTGACCGTAGCCGCACGCCGGGCAAATGCGGGCCACTTCGGTGCTGAGTTTGGCGCCGACCGAAACCTGGTCCTCGGCGCTAACCGAGAGCATGGCGCGCACGACGCGATATTGGCTGCCCTCATGGTAGATGAGGCTGTACGGGCCGAACTCGGACAAGGCGAGAAAGCGCGGACGGGAGAGAAAGTTCTCCCGGCCAATCTTGCCCTTACGCGCCGGGATGTAAGCCATCAGCGGCAGGCGCGGGAAGTTGTAGCCGGGCAGGAAGCCCTGGCTGGCAAGATACCGGTAGGTGTAGAAGTCCGAGTTGGCTGACCCCGACTCCTGCAACAGTAGCGTTTGCTGGCGGAAGGCTTCGTCGTGGCGCTGCTTTGCGTCACGCCGGTCGCGTTCGCTGGCTGCCGGGTTGTTCATCACCCTCTGGTTGATTTCCATCTGCCGCTTGGTGGCGGCAAAGAGGTCGCGCCAGCGGTCGAGTGCCCGGTCGAAGGATTGGAAGGCACGTCGGAACACCTCATCGGCAAAGGTCGGCGTGTGCCAGGGGGCTTTGTCCTCGGTGAGCTCGTCCTTGAGCATGGCCAGGACGCGCAACCCACGCTCATGCGCGCGCTTCTGCGGGGCATCCGCATCCATCTGTTGCCGGTAATCGTCGGTCAGCGGTGCGGCGGGGTCGTTCATATCCAGAAGGCCGCGCACGCTGTTATCGAGCTTCTTCCCGGTTTCCGCTAGCCAGATGGCGTGCAGATGGCTTTGGATGAGCTCGCGGTTGGCAAGGTCCAGCGTGGGCGGGTTGACCTGACCATGGACCATGCGCACCGGGTCGCGGAAGAAGTATTGGTCGTGCGGCGACTGGGCAGCGCAATAGGTGATGACCAGCGCAGGCTGCCCTGCGCGCCCTGCCCGGCCGCTGCGCTGAGCGTAGTTGGCCGGAGTAGGCGGAACGTTGCGCAGGTACACGGTGTTGAGTGACGAGATGTCGACACCCAACTCCATCGTCGGCGAGCAGAACAGTACCGGCAGCCATTCCAGCGGCTTGCCATTCGCGGCTTGCCAGTCGTCGCGGTCCTTCTGGGTGAAGCGAAAGCGGGCCTCGCGCTCCAGCCGTTCGTCCTGCTCCACCTGGGCGGTGTGTTCGCGCGCTTCGAAGTCGAACAGGCGATGCACCGGGTCGGCGAGCATGCCGGCGATGTTGGCGTACAGGCTGCGGAAGAAAGTGTTGTCGTCCGCGCCCTTCTTGCTCTTGCCCTCGCCGAGCGTCCACAGAAGGCCCGTGCCATTGAGCTGATAACCGGTGATGCCGAACTCGGTCTCCTCGGACACCACCAGCCCATAGGACTTGGCCGCCTTCAGCAGCGCCCTGATGACCTCCTCACACTGTTCGTCCTTGAGCCTGGCAGCATGCGGATTGTCGCTCTCGTCAGATTCGCGCCAGTTGCTGGGGCGCTTGAGCTCGCGACCGAGCTTGGAGCGGGCGCTACCCGACACGAGGTACTCGACGTTTCTCCGGTCTTCGTCCCGGGGCTTGGAACCGACAATGAACCAGTTCGAGGAGATGGGATTCTCGTCCTCGGAAAAGCCCCAGGGCTCACGCAAGTTGGCATAGCTGGCCGTCTTGAGACGGTCCAGCTCGCTGCGGTCGAGGTAACGCGAGGCAAGGCACAGGCCCTGGCGCATGGCATCGAAGAGCATGACCAGGAGCCGTTTGCGAACTTCGGGCGAAGCCGCCTGCAGTGCGATGGGGGCCTCCGACCACTCCCCTGCGTCAGCCGCCAGGTCGTCGAGGTCCTGATATTCAATGTGCACCAGGCCCAGCTGTTCGAGGTTGGGGTTATTGAAGCGCCAGCCACGGCGCAAGTCGAAATACACCCGGTAGCCCAAGATGGCGCGCATGATGTCCTGCACCTGTCGCCGGGCATTGCCCTTGATGTCGGGTTCCTGCATGTACTCGGCACGCACGCCCGGGTCGTCGCGGTCGAAGCCGAGCGCTTTGAAGACGGCCTCGGCGACTTCGCCCTCGGTCAGTCTGCCGCCCGCTTTCTGAACCGCTGCAAAAAGCGCAGCGCGCTGCAGCAACACCTGCAGGAAGTCATTGAAGTGGCCGACCTGAAGAGCGGCATCCTGACGGTTGTCGGTGAAGCCCAAGACCTTCTTGGCTTCTTCCTTGAGGTGTTCGTCTTCCTCATAGAGGTAGCGCAGCGCCGACAGGGTGAGCATGGTGGTCGCCGAGCTTCGCCCCTCGCCCGACAGTCCGGTAAGCCGAAGGGATTCCTTGCCTGCGGTGGGATGCACGACGCCGCAGCGCAGACAGAAGCCGAAGTTGCCCGGGATATACCAACCAGTCGTGCCATCGCTGACATGGTGCCCTTCTGCATCGACCCGGACATGATGGGGTTGGCGCTTCTTGTAGTTCGAGCGCAGTTTCAGGTCGCCATCTTTCGTGGACTCCAGCCAGGTCTCTGGGTAGCGGTCGAGCGTGTCGTTCCAGACGCCCGTGGTGTCTGGCATGAAGTAGCCGTTCTTGACGTCTTCGTCCTCGTGGCTGCGCTCTTCGATATTGCGCGGGTTGAACACCCGTCCGCTTGAGCCGTTCTCGTCCCAGACCGGGATGTATTCCTGCCCGCACTCGCGGCAGAAGTGCAGCGCGTAAAGCCGGCGGGCGCGGTCACCCGGGACGAACTGGCTGCCTTCCAGCGTGAGGTAACGCCGCCCTGCGGGTTCGAGGGTGCCGTACACCTTGCTGCCGCCCGAGATGAACTGGTGCAGCTTGAAGGCGAAGAGGCTGCGTCCCCCCTCGGAGGGCGGCTTGTCGGTCGTGCGGTAGGCAAGCAGCAGGAAGTTTGCCAATACTGTCCTGGCAAGGTCGAAATCGACGCCCGCATCCGCAGCCAGTTGGTCGGCAGCTGCATCCAAGGTGATAGGTCGGGCACGACGCCATTTGCCCTCGTCGCGGGTAAGTCCCAAAGTCAGTTCCACCCAGACCGCAAGCGGGTGCTGAGCGAGCTCACTGTAGGCGGCGGTCTCAGGCACGCCAGCACGGATGGACTCCGCAAGGCGAGGCCTGATGTGGTCAACCAGCAGGTGTTCGGGCGTGACGCGCTGCAGGGTTTCGGTGATGACGCTGGCGGCCGTGATGCGGGTGCCGAAGAGCCGGCTGGCCACCTCGGCCACCTTCTCGTTCTTGGCCTGCTCGGTGCCTTCGGTGGCCATCGTGGCAGAAGTTCCGATGCACAGGAGGTTATCGGAAAGCGCCTCACGCACCCGGCGCACGAGCAACGCAACGTCAGCCCCTTGCCGGCCACGGTAAGTATGAAGCTCGTCGAGCACCAGGAATCGCAGCCCCTTGGCGTTGCGGATGACCGCCTTGTCCTTGTCGTCCTGCCGGGTCATGAGCAATTCGAGCATCATGAAGTTGGTAAGCAGGATGTCCGGCGGATTGGACGCCAGGCGCTGACGCTCATCGTCGCTCTCTTGGCCGGTATAGCGGCCATAGGTGACCGGCGGATGGTCGCCGTAGTCGCCCAGGAATTTGCCGAGTTCCTCAAGCTGGCTGTTGGCGAGCGCGTTCATCGGATAGATGACGATGGCCCGGGTACGAGGGGTCGGGTCGGCTGCCTTGGCCTTCAGGATGGCATCAACGACCGGAATGAAGTAGGAAAGCGACTTACCGGAACCTGTACCGGTCGTCAGGACATAGCTCTCGCCGCTCTGTGCAAACCCGATGGCCTCTTCCTGATGCTTGAAGAGGGTAAGCGATACGCCCATGCTGGAAGCCGACTTGCCTGCACGGAAGATGCGTCCGCACTCCGGGTGAAGTGCGCCGGCAGCAACCAGACCTTCGACCGTGCCGCCCGCCTTGAAGTTGGGGTTAACTTGGATGAGCGGTGCGGGCCAGTAGCGGCCCGATTTGTAGGCCTCGTCCACGAAGCGCTTGATGTCCTCCGCGTGGATACGGGTAAAGCTGCGGGTGAAGGCCGCGTAGTCAGTGACAAGCTTTTCCCGGAACTCGAAGACATCCATACCTCACTCCCTATCAGTCTGGTGCGAGCCTCCCGCCTGGTACCTGCCCCGACCACGTTATCGTCAAATTTCTTAATTGTAACGTGTTACCAAACAACCTGAGACGGTAAAGATAACCTGTCCGCGCCGTTCTCTGGGGAAGTCTACGACGTTCGTTTTAACCAAAATGTCAAAAAATTAGCTAACTCGCTGCGCCACCGGGAGGTAACAACTGTCCTACGACGATTCAGCCCAAGAAAGTCGAAACCCCAATGCTCATTCATCCCTGACGTTCGAGCAGCCAGGTAGCTAAGTTCAAAACAAGCGCGTTAGCCAGGAATCCTTGCAGGTTAGTTTAATCGCATAAAAACTTCGTCAGACCTTCAGAAATAGAAAGACAGACATGAAGTAACACTTCATGTCTGTCCAAGCAAGAATAATCCGTAGGAGCGGCACGACTAACCGTTTAGGTAATCAGAATAGGCCTGCCTTCCCGGCGTCGTTCGAGAACTCATCACCAGAAAACGTCTTTCCGCTCACAGCGGCAGTGCGATGCAGCGCTGCGAACCACTGTTGACCTCGATGCCATGCACCTGGCACGCTTTGAATTTCACGATATAGCCACACCACGAATATTTTTAATTCCGGCGGAGCAGCTGCAAGCGACGCCGGTACAAAAGCCGCGACCAATGGGTCTTGACGCATCATCTCCAGCTCTCTTTGCAGTCGTACTTCCAACAAATCGGCTCCAGGCCAAATGAAATCTTCAGTACTCACTATGCCCGCCAACACTAGCACGACCACCACAGGAATCCCCAGGTATTCCGCCGCGCGAGCATGAACCGTACGATGGGCCGTTTTTGTTGATGCCTCACCCCGTCGCCACTGCGCCAGCCTCTCATAACTCACGCCTAAATGCTCAGCTAGAGCGGCGAGAGTTTCGCCTCGCCGCGTAGCTTCCGCAATCAAAATTCGCATAAGCGGCTCGTCATCACGTTTAACTAACGGCGGATTTAGCCGACGCGCTTTCATGTTTTCTTTACTCATATTTTCCTGAAATTTGCGACAGCAAGTCGCTGTCGCATCGTATAGAGACCCACCGACAAGGTCATCATGAAGCGGCACTGCCATTCGTCGGGATTACGGCTTGTTATCTCAATGGAATATAGTATTTTCGATTTTCCTTCTTTTGAACCGACTCATGGCGACTTTCAATCTCGGCCCAATAGACTTTCCTGACGGTGAGCGACTAAGGCCGCTAGAAATCCGCATCGAAGTGAAAGGCGGCTTGCCTCACTTGTCTGCATCAGTTCTCCCCATTGCAGAAGGGCTGCAACAGGTCGATGTCCTAGTCGATTGGCAAGGCACGTCTCTTGCGCCGCAAGTGATTAGCCTAGATAAGGTTGCCGCGATTTGGAGACAGCATTTCTTTCTAATTTTGGCAATTGCTGGTGCGACCGCCGTCCGAGCTATACCCGGGCTCGCTGCCGGGAAATGGCGGTCCGTCTCTTTGCACATGCAGGACCTCGACCATGGCGAAGATGATGAAATTATCGTAACTATCGACAGCACAACTTGGACGGGCAAGCTTACTACCAACCATGTCCATCGACGCCCTGCAGATTTGGAAATCGACTCATCGATGCACGACTGGAACGCTGGCGCCATTCTTGCCGAAATAACATCGCGGCTCGTGCTATCCGAGCCGTTTTTTCACAAGCCTTGAATCCGAAGCAGAGGATTCCTTGAACTCTTCATCAACACAACATGATTTTCAAGCGCGTTATGCGCAAGTCCCAGCCGACTTTCCTCGGACCGGTGTTCTTAGCGCTCTCCCAGGAGTTCACCTTAAATTTTCCGCAGTCAAATACGAAGATAAATTTTATGCAGTTGGTTGTACTCCGCCAGAAATCCTAGAGCGATGGGAAATTTGCGAAGGACTGGCTACTCTCTTTGTCGAGAAGTGCCGTAATAACGAGGCCGGAAAGTATGCACACTTGTCTAGGGCGGAAATCCTTGAGCGGTACTGCAAGCGCCTAATGAAAACAGGTTGGGGCTCCGACGCAGAAATGAAATGGGTTATCCGTCGTACCGCTGAGTTCTTAGCTTGGCCTGTGCCTGCAATTGCCATAGATAAACCGGCGTAATTATCTGGCACTTAAAAATAATCGATGACAGGCTCGGCTCTCTATCTCGACTTTGATGGTGTACTGCACGATGAAAATGTCTATTTTCACCCACGGCGCGGCATTTACATCAAAACACCTGGACGCACTCTTTTCGAGTGGATGCCAATTCTTGAAGGGCTTCTCCTGCCACACCCGGAAGTGAGTATCATTTTATCGACATCATGGGTTCGCGTGTTCAGCTTTGACTTCGCAAAAAATCAGTTGAGCCAAGCTTTGCAAGAACGCGTTATTGGCGCGACATACCATCGACGGGAAATGCGCAAAGCATGGTTTGATTCGCTGCCGCGCGGAGTACAAATCGAGAAAGACGTGTACCGACGTGCCCCAAAGGCATGGTTCGCGGTTGACGATGACGCTGTAGGATGGCCCGCATGGTGCCGAAACAACCTGATATTGGCGAGCGGTGCACATGGCATCAGCGACTCATCCGTACAGGACAAAATCCGAACCATGCTGGAGAGTTTTTGATGAAACTGCGGTTCGTCGAATTCTCATATTGGCACCGGTCACCATCTGTTGCCTGAGCCGTGCTATTTCGCTTTGCAGGTCCATTGCCTTCCGTCCGGCGCTTGCCATTCGGGCATGCGCGCCCATTACATAATGGTCCGACAATTCATCATTCATACTGCTGGTTTCGAAATCCCATCTGTGGGCTTGAAACGCTGAATTGACGACTTCGAACTTTTCCGCGCATTCCTTTTACGCTACCTCTTCACGAAGAACCAATTCGAGCAAATTGTGTGCAGCATGCTCAGTTTCGACAATGTAGGAATTCATTTTCTGTTTCGCGAGGGCCGCGTCAACGGAGTCCTAAGAAAGCCCTTGCCTCATTACTAATGGTTTTCAAGTCGATACCCAGCCCATCTCGATACACCTTCCGCAATGCACGCTGCTCAACGTCCGATAGATGAAGTGCAACCTCGCTGATATTTGTGCAGACGTCGTATGCGGCCAGATAGCCGGACCGCTTTGCTGTCAATATCGGACCAAGGCTCGTTAGTGTAATCTTCCTGCTTAAAAGCTCTTTGATAGAACCGAATTGCAGCAACTCTTCTCGGATTCGTGCAATTTGAGTCGTTGATAGACGTAGCTCATACAGGCCGCCGAGCGGACTTAATTCGAGGCCAAGGAACTCAGCAGCCTGGCCTGGTGCATATATAACTGATTTTGACCCCGGTTCGATGGGAGGGATGTTTAGGTTCAGCTTCTCAAATTCCGCTTTACAAAATTCTGCTATTTTGAGGCATTCGTTGTGACTCTTGGCGAAGAAAATAAGGTCATCGGCGTAGCGTATGGCGCATGCGCCGCTAGCCTCTATTCGCCTGTCAAAGGGTATTAGCAAGAAATTGGAAAACAAAGGGGAAACAGGCATTCCCTGCCGAATTCCCCGGCCACGCTGGATGCCAAGCTTTGCTATCTTCATTGCTTTTTTGGGGTCAGTGTCGTCGACCTCACAAGCAACAGCGGAACACAAGATGTTATGCAGCGATTTTTCCCGGATTTGTTTGCGTATTGCGGCGCACAACACTTCCCGGTCAATCATGTCGAAAAATGAGGTGATGTCGGTCTTGAACACCCATGGATGCGTTGTCCGCATCGCGCACGCCCGGTCGGCGGCCTGCTTTACAGAACGCCCGTTAACAAATCCATAGCTGATGTCATTCGCAAGGGTTTGATGGTATTTCCGGGAAAGGAAAGCTACTAGCGCCCGTTGGACGATGCGGTCGCGTACTGTCGGCACGCTGATGAGACGATATTTGCCGCTGGTGGTCTTGGGAATGAGGGTGGGCTTTAAGGAAGAAAACTTAAAGACTCCGGCCTGCAGCTCGCGCGAAAGATGAGCAATGTTAGTTCTGTGGTGCGGTTCGAAGTCATTGATGCTGACGCCATCAATGCCGACTGTGTTCCGCGAATCTCGCGAAGCCTTGCCATAAATATCGCGCCAGGCTCGACGTAGAGCCTCTTGTGATAACGCTTTTTGGAAGGCATTAGACGCCATATCCAGGTGCACTGCTGGCGTCGTTCCCCTTGGACCAGCAGACAGAAACCCCGTCGGCAGCCGCGTTGCTGAGAGCCTCTTGCGAGTCTTCCCTGCCGCTGATGCCGCCGCCAACGCGCACGCGGTTGCTCGCGTTTGCGCCATTGTGCCGCTTGGTAACGTGCAGCGCAACCTGCAGAGATGCATGAGGCGCCTCTACCGCTACCAAAGCATCCACCGAAATGAGAATGCGTCTCATTACATCATCCATCCTTCCCATATTGAACATAAAACTTGCTACAAGGGCGGTGGCGGCCGCGCAAACTGCGCGTCTCCAGCCAGAACGGACGACAGAACGAGCGATTCGGCGTCCCGGTGTCGATGGCGCGCCCGCCTCCCAGCTTCCCAGCCGCCCCGCACGTTGTTTATTCGCCTTCCCGACATCTCCAAGGGTAGAAAGCGAAGCACAAGCTGTGACCCCGTCGGCAGCCGCGTTGCTGAGAGCCTCTTGCGAGTCTTCCCTGCCGCTGATGCCGCCGCCAACGCGCACGCGGTTGCTCGCGTTTGCGCCATTCGGCCGCTTGGTAACGTGCAGCGCAACCTGCAGAGATGCATGAGGGCGCTACCACATTTCAATTTTACAATGTTTTCTGGAAAATTAAGTGAAATACATCAATTTTCGAGATTAAGGCCTTTTGACTGCCTCAATAGGAAGCCTATGCACCCTCCATTCGTCTACGCTTTTGGTTAGTGGAATGCATCAAGCCTTTGCTCCGCAGGAGCTTTACACCTCCTCGGCTAACCGGCGGGAAATAGCAAGTGGTTCCCGAAGGGAAAAGCCCCAAATAAGTGCGCATGAAAACGACAAAACAGCACATTAATGGGAATCTAAACGACATTCGTTGGTACTTTAGGGGAAAATTGAGCATGAAAACGACACTCGAGCCCCCCTCTGCCATAAATTATTGGCTTCCAGGCAGTTGCGGCAACGACTTTCAAGAACATTCAATGCAAGTATTTGAGCCTCGACTGGATGTCACCTCCATATCGAGTACATCAGCCATTTCATCGTCAAAAAGAACTCTAATCTTAGAAAATCTTCAACTTTAGGTTAGAAGAGACTTCGTGGATGGACTCTGGTGAGGTTCTGCTTGGGGTAAAGCTCCCCCTATCCCTCAGGGGCAAGCCTTACCTCAAGCATATGGACTCCGGAGCCGGCCATAGCAAGGGGTGCTGTGGTCGTGTGCAACCGCCACAGCACAGCCAGACTATTTCGAGGCTTTGCACACCCCGCTCCTCCCCCTCTAGCTGCTGACTCCCAGGGTGCACCCAGAGGCTCCCGCTTGGTGCAAGTTTGTTGGCCGCGGGGTATTTAGCCCTCTCCTCCAACTCAGATTGTAGGGACTTCGTTTATACCTAAGCGCGAGCAATGGCGAGTAATGACTACATCCATTTTAGATTCGAGGCGATTCACTGCACACTGGCTACACGCTTATGCGGAGTCAAAAGCACCTTTGTCGTCCATCCGGACCTTGACGGCATACCTGCAGTCGAGCCGCCCTTAAACCAAAAAGACGGTGTCGGAAGCAGCAAAAATTGTATTAAGAAATCAAGCACTTCCACATCCTGCAGGTATTTGGTCCCGTCGTCTTTACTTGCTTCGCAGACGACGAAAATGGCGGCGAAGGTGCGGAGTAAAACCTTGCATAGCCAACCATTGACATACAGCGCACTGCTAGAAAGCCAAAATCAGAAAGTCGCCCTTGGAAAACTCAACTCACAAACTGCCGCTAACCGAGCGACTGCGCTACGCCTATTCTTGCGTGCCAATCATCTGCAGGAGAGCGACATCGTCGGCTCCGAGATGCGTACACACTTTCCTGATGCCGTTCGCAAGTTTGCTACATACCTTCGCGACCAAGGTAAAACTCCTCGCAGTATTTCAAATACGCGTTCAGCGCTGACCGCATTGCACCAAGACGTTGTTCAGCACGATACAGTTGTGGCATTGGCCCGCGAACAAGCAACGCCTTTTCAGAAAACAATCAGGAACGTGATGGAAGGCCACCCGGTAAAGCGAGTCGCACGGCAGGCCGGCATTTCGGCCGACATTCTGTACGGGTGGCTCGCGGGAAAGGTGCCGCGAGCCAGTAACGCAAAACTGATAAGGCGCCTTGAAACCTTCTTTGGACTTGAAAGAGAAAGTCTGGTGAGCCTCGCCGGAATCAAGGACGGAATTCGTCCACGGGAACAAGTAGGAGTGCCTCCACAAATCACGTATCGGGAGACATTGGGGCAACGGTCCGGCAATCAATATTATTTGGTTGTTCCGCTCGATTCTCCGTTGCGAGCACAATGGATAGACCTTATGCGCTACAAGACCGCCAAAGTCCCTGCTCTTCGACGGTCGCCTGCCGGAAGATGGACGTTAGCCCCATTAGAAGTCAAACGGGAAACGGTGGCGACATGGTATGAGTTCCTTGATGGGGTGGAAGTGTCGTCTGCAAAATCTGCTTGGATGAAAGTGGCTTCTTATCTTGGTTGGATGGCTCTCCGTCCGGGTTATGGCGGCCCAGGACTTAGAGAGCAGGACCTGCAGACGCTGGCATGGTTTGCCGTACCGGATTATCTCGAGGCCTATTTGGAATGGATGAAGAGGCGATGTGGCAATAAGCATTCGCGCGGCGTCTTAACTTTTTTTGGCTTGCTCGGATGGATGCTGCGCCCTGGAGATGGATATCTATATCAAATACCATCACTTCGGGAAACCTTACCGGCAGAGTTTCGCAAAGATACTTGGGAAAACATGTGCAGCCGCCAGTACGACTATTGCGTCAAGCTAAAGCAAGCATTAGAACAGGAAGTTCAAGTCAGCCGTGACCCATTTGCCCCGCTTCAACCTGTGCTTGACCTGCCTGAGCCTCTCGAGGCTCTCGCGGACATGGTTCAACGAATGAGGATGGACCGTCCTGTCGGCAATGAAATCGCAGAGGCGCTTTGGGCTCGCGATATCTTTCTGGTCAAGCTTCTTGCATCCAATCCGCTGCGGTTGCGAAATATGGCGACACTGACTTGGACAGAAAAGAATGTGGACGGCCATAAGCCGTCCAATGTCGGCTCGCTTTATCAGCGTGGTGACGGCACATGGTGGATTTTTGTACCGAAGCATCTGCTAAAGAATCGGCGAAGCTCGGGGGCGATTAGAGATTATGACTCGCCAGTCCACGATAGCGTGTGGCCGGACCTTGAACGCTATCTTTTCAAGCATCGGCCGAAATTGATTCGGTGGCTTACCGAACTGGTCTTTCTAACGAAAACAAGGGACCCCGATGCGCTGACCAAGAAGTATGGACGTGAAGCGAAGAAATCCGGCCCAAGAGAACACCGACCATATATTGAGATGTCAAAGCACCTTTATCAGTTGACGAAAAAATACCTCTGGAAATGCAATGGGATTGGAACGCATGCATTCCGGCATCTGATAGCCACTTCAATTCTGAAATCAGACGGCGGAGACTATAAGACTGCCGCTCTTGTGTTGAACGACCGTGAAATCACCGTTGAGAAGCACTATTCCGGATTGCGCAGTGGAGATGGAGCAACGCGGATGGGTATGTTGTTGGACAAGAGTTTCCGTCGTATGTGACGCTCTGAAAGGCCCCGGACCCGTAATTCGGTTGGATGGGGCCTATTTCACTGCAAGGTGGCGCGATTCCACCAACAAATTTGCCGGTCCACCTACAGGTCACAGAATTGCGACCATCCATTCTGCTCGCGTAGAATGAGCTCGCCTAGCTTTAGCAGCACGTTCGGTTTTTCGCATTTACCTCGCCAAAAATCTTCGACAGTTCGGTAATGGAATTGCCAATTGTATTCGTAGAGAAATCCGACGCCTCATAGCAAGGCGTCGGTTCTGAGCTCTCGATGGATTCCGAACCTATGCGGAATTGGAACGAGAAACGGTGCCCAGCTCTACTGCACGAACAGACGCACATCTACGTCTTTGTACGGGTCCTGAACATATAAGTGCGACAAATCGAGCTCTGCATATCGCAAGCGGTGCATCCCCTCGCATAGCAGCTGAAAATCATACTGGCCGTGCGTTCGCCGCAAGTAGACTTTTCCGGCACTGTCTTTGTCCGCCCAATGTCCACAAAGCGCATCGCGCACTTCTAGGTTGACCCCACATTGGGTTAAGCGCTGCTTGAATGTATAGCGGAACGAATGATAGTCGAGGTTTGGACTCGAGAGCCTACAGGTATCCAAAAAGCGGCCAAACCATTTTCCAAGCGAGTTCGACCACAGTCGGTGTTTGTTGTCCGCCCTGAGGGTGGAAAATACCCGGGTTTCACCCTTACGTTTTTGTTCACATAAATATCGTAAGAACCCAAGCTTGACGAGTTCCTCATGAATGGGCACCCGTCGGAAGCTACTGTCAGTTTTGAGGGACTGATTTTCCGAGTCGTACTGACAAATTCGTATCGTCCATACGCCGTTAATAATTTCGATATCGTTCAATTTCAGCTGCGCAAGTTCTTCAATACGAGCACCGACGTAGGGCCCCATTAGCGGAATCCAATAAGCCGCAGGTCCAATTTGACCGCGTGGAAATTGCTTTTCTGTAAATACAGCCGTCCGATACATGCGGTTCAGTTCTGATATCTCGAATGCCCGCCTCTCCTTTTTTGTCCTTTGACGCTGCCCGCGGTCTTCGACCCGAATATTGTCAAAAGGGTTAGATATACCCTCAATGTCGTGCTCATCGTGATAACAGGCGACGATTGCACGTAGCAATCCGAGTCGGTTGCGAATGGTGTTTGACGCAAGGTTCATTTCCAGTAAAAAGTCACGGAACGCCTTTACGTCTGCTCGCTTGATAGAAGTTGCCGGCCCATCCCCCATGTACTCCATCCAGCGATGCACGGTCTTCTCAGCAGCACTAACCGTCCGCAACGGACGCTGCTTTGCCCGAAGCCACGTTTGAAGGTAATCAAGCAACGACGGCTGTAATCGTATGGCGACTGGTACTTCTGGTGTCAGCTGCCGGTTTCCGTCTAGGCGAGCACGTTGCTCTTGCAAGATTTTCATTTCAAGCTGTAATAACTCCCGGCAAAGCTGGTTCCGTACTGCGGAATTACGACGTGCAGTCAAATGCTCCCCGGTGAGCAACTGGTCTACAGTCTCGGCAACAACCGATGTATCTTCACTTACGAGTGCCAGGCGGAAGTAATCCAATGCCTCGTCAATTTGCGCCCGTCGTTCTACCAAATCGGCCATTCGTAATGGCCGCATTGCGCGCAGTTCCTCATCATCTGCCTGCAACATATGTACGTAGTAGCGCTGCAATACCGACGGAATCATGTCTGCGGTCAAATCAGTAAAGCGTACGCCTCGCCCAGCGTCGCACAGCTCAACATTGGGCAGCACCATACCGGACTCAAATGCCTGATGCCGGAAGGTGGCCAGCTGCAGTTCAAAAGCGGCAATTTCCTTTGGCAGCCTGCGGCAGGCCTCGCTGAAATCGGCGGTCTCCAACGATTTCCAGACCTGGTTGCGATTTCCGAAGGCTGGGACCAACGCACTGGGCACTTTTCGTTTGAAGTAATACACACCATTGCGCTGGGCCAGATACTTAGGCGTCTGTGACGATTTTCTGGCTGTCGTCGACTTGGAAGCGGCGTTTGCGGTCACTCCGCGTGCGACTGGAGAAAGATACTTGGATGCGATGCCTGACATACTGTATTCCTGAACAAGTTGACCATGTCCGAAGTACAGCGAATGGGCATTCCCGGATACTGAGGCTAAAACGTCACTGCACTCCTAAACTGCAGCAAACGCGATAGGCTAGCGGGAGCTACACCATTCCTGCTCGGGGTAGCACCGCGACAGGAGCAGGGTAGCAGGGAAAAAGAAAAAGGCCCTTAGAAAGGGCCTTTTAATCAATGACTTAGATGCCATTGGATGAATCTTTGGCGGAGACGGAGGGATTCGAACCCTCGATACAGGTTTAAGCCCGTATGCTTCCTTAGCAGGGAAGTGCCTTCGACCTCTCGGCCACGTCTCCACACTCAAAGCAGGACCGAGCCCGCCCGAGCGAAGTCCCGCATCATAACTGCTTGGCAGGACTTGGTCAACGCAAGCAGCCCCAAAAACCGGAGCCGCTCAATGACTACGCCTTGTCCAGTTCGAACGCGCGATGCAGCGCGCGCACAGCCAGTTCCATGTACTTCTCGTCGATCAGCACCGAGATCTTGATTTCGGAGGTCGAGATCATCTGGATGTTGATGCCCTCTTCCGACAACGTGCGGAACATCTGCGAAGCGATGCCGACGTGGCTGCGCATGCCGACGCCGACCACCGAAACCTTCGATACCTTGGTGTCGCCGACGATTTCACCCGCCTGGATGTGTTCCTTGACGCCCTTGCCCAGCACGTCCATCGCCTTCGCGTAATCCGCACGCGGCACCGTGAACGTGAAGTCGGTCTTGCCTTCCACCGACTGGTTCTGGATGATCATGTCGACCTCGATGTTCGCATCGGCGACCGGGCCGAGAATCTGATAGGCGACGCCCGGCTTGTCGGGCACGCCGCGCACGGTGATCTTGGCTTCATCGCGGCTGAAGGCGATACCGGAGATGACGGCTTGTTCCATGTGTGTGTCTTCCTCAAACGAAATCAGGGTG
>Ga0164243_10002496_pt1 | contig 30343 bp, 19 predicted proteins | sample OricompcompostOP_FD_108781 | JGI IMG/M metagenome (GOLD analysis project Ga0164243, IMG submission 108781) | Organic Plus compost microbial communities from Emeryville, California, USA - Original compost - Organic plus compost (OP) | ecosystem: Engineered > Solid waste > Mixed feedstock >... | reverse complement strand
GTCCGAGTTGGTTCCGAAGCAGGACGTGTTCGGCGCCTCCACCCGCACCGCCACCGTGGCGTACGACGCCGCGCCGCGGGCGTCGGTCGCCGTGAGCATCGCGGTGAACGTGCCCGGCGTGGTGTACGTGTGGCTGGCGTTCGCCGTGTCCGCCGTGCCGCCGTCGCCGAAGTCCCAGGCGTACGTGACCGCGTCGCCCTCCTCGTCGGTGGCGGTGCCGCTGAACGCGACCGCCAGCGGCGCGGTGCCCGACGTCGGGTTGGCCGACACGGTGACCACCGGCGGCGCGTTGTGGGTCACGCCGCGGCCGAGGAAGTCGACCCAGTTGACGTTGAACACCGAGCCCTGGCCGGTGTTGCCGGCCGGGTTCTTGGCCACGAAGAACAGCGGCCCGCTGGTCGTCGGCGGCGACTCCAGGTCGACGCTGACGTCCACATAGGATTGCCACGCGCCGGTCGGCGGCACCGTGACGGACGCGATCGTCGGCCCGTCGGCGGCGCCGGTGCGCACCTCGATCCGGCCGCCCTGGGTGGCCGAGGCGACCCGGAACCGGAGCGTATCGATGCCGGTCAGGTTGGCCGGGTCGAACGACCAGAAGTCACCGTCCTCGATGAAGCCGATGTTCTGGAAGCCGCCCTGGGTGTCGCCGGTGGTCTCCCGCTGCACGCCGGGGTCACCGCCGCCGATGCCGTCGGGAGCCCGGCCCGTGGTGGAGAAGTACTCCGCCTGCTTGCGCTTGGGCTGCAGCTTCTCCAGGTCGCGTCCGGTCAGCGGGGCCGAGCCGCCGACACCGCCGTCGTCGGTGTAGGTCGCCTCGAACACCGCGAACACGTCCGCGTCGGCGCCGTGGCCGGAGGCCAGCGACGTCTGGATGCTGCCGGAGCAGCCCGTCTGGTCGTGCAGCGGATGCGAGTGCTGGTCGTGACCGAGGTAGTACTGCAGCTTCACCCGGTCGCAGTCGATGTCGCCGTCCTCGGGGTCGGTCACCGTGATCGTGTACTCGACCTGGTCGCCCCAGTTGTAGAAGCCACCCGCCGGCGGGAAGGTGATCGTCACCGTCGGCGCGGTGTTGCCGACCGTCACCGGCACGTTGGCGACCGCGGTGCGTCCCGCCTCGTCGGTGACCGTGAGCTGGGCGGTGTAGTTGCCCGGCTCGGCGTATGTGTGCGTGGGGTTGGGCTCGGTCGAGCCCTCGCCGTCGCCGAACGTCCAGGCGAACGTGATCTGCTGCCCGTCCGGGTCGCGCGAGCCGGCGCTCGAGAACTGCACCGTGAGCGGCGCGGGCCCGTTGGTCGGGTTGCCGGTGGCGACGGCGATCGGCGCGCGGTCACCGGCGATGTAGTCGATCCGGTAGACCCCGGAGTCGTCGTTGTTGCCGCCGAAGCCGGTGCCCCACTCGATCAGGTAGAGCGCGCCGTCCGGCCCGAACTCGAAGTCCATCGGCCGCTTGAACGCCATGCCGGTCAGCAGCTGGTTGATGTCGACCACGGCGCGCGCGTCGTCGGTGAGCTGGAACGTGTACATCTTGTTCTGGTTCCACTCGCCGAACAGCGCCTTGCCGTCGTAGTAGGCCGGCCACTTGCGGTCGGAGGTGCTCTCCGGGTCGTACCGGTAGACCGGGCCGCCCATCGGCGCGCCGCCGCCACCGATCTCGGGGAAGAGCGGGTTGCCGCTGTAGTCGTAGTCGATCGTCGCCGGGATGGCCGGCGGCAGGTTGCGCAGGCCGGTGTTGTTCGGCGAGTCGTTGACCGGCGCGGCGCAGTTGAACTTCGCGCCACTCGGGCCGTTGGGGAACGTGTAGTCGTTGTAGGCGTAGTTGTTCCCGTGGCAGTACGGCCAGCCGTAGAAGCCGGGCTGCGCCACGATGTTCCACTCCACGGTGCCCTCGGGGCCGCGGTTCGGGTCGGCCGCGCCGGCGTCCGGGCCGTAGTCGCCGAGCACCAGCGCGTCGGTCTTCGGGTCGATGCCGATCCGGAACGGGTTCCGGAAGCCCATCGCGAAGATCTCGGGTCTGGTCTGCGCGGTGCCCGGCGCGAACAGGTTGCCCTCGGGGATCGTGTACGACCCGTCGTCCTCGGGGTGGATGCGCAGCACCTTGCCGCGCAGGTCGTTGGTGTTGCCCGAGGTGCGCTGCGCGTCGAAGTCCTGCCGGCCCGGCCGCTCGTCGATCGGCGTGAACGAGTTGGACTCGAACGGGTTCGTGTTGTCGCCGGTGGCCAGGTAGAGGTTGCCCTGGCTGTCCAAGACCATGCTGCCGCCGGCGTGGCAGCAGGTGTTGCGCTGCGTGGGCACCTCGAGCACGACCTTCTCGCTGGCGAGGTCGATCGTGTCACCGGTGACGGTGAACCGGGACAGGTAGTTGCGCGGCCCGCCGCCCGCCGGGGCGTAGTAGAGGTAGATCCACTTGTTGGTCGCGAAGTCCGGGTCGAGGCGGATGCCGATCAGACCGTCCTCGTTGCCGGTGAAGACGCTCAGGGTCGCGGCCGTCGTGGTGAGCCCCGTGGTCGGGGAGATCACCTGGACGCGGCCGTCGCGCTCGATGTAGAAGACCCGGCCGTCCGGCGCGACGTCCAGCTCCATCGGGTTCTGCGTGTTGCTGTCCAGCGTGATCTTCTCGAAGCTGCTGGTCCGGCCCGCCGCGCAGTCGGCGTCCACCACGCCGGCGGTGGTCTCGATGCCGCCGAGCACGTGCTCCAGGAAGCCGGGTTCGGCGTACGACTCCACGGTGTGGCCGCTGCCGGTGTACCAGGCCCGGCCGCCGTCGAAGTCGTGGCACCACGCGGTCGGGTGGTCGGCACCCATCGCGCCGGAGCCCGGCGCATAGCTGGTCTCGTCGAGGCTGGCCAGCACGTGCACGTCGGCGCGCGGGTTGGTGCGGAAGTTGTACCACTCGTCGAAGCGGCTCCACTCGGCCGGCAGGTGCGCGGTCGACGGGTGGGCCGGGTCCTCGACCTTGATCGTCGCCGTCTGGTTCGCCGGGTGGGCGGAGAACCAGGCACCGACGAGGTCGCCGTACCAGGGCCAGTCGTACTCCGTGTCGGACGCGGCGTGGATGCCGACGTAGCCGCCGCCCGCCTGGATGTAGCGCTCGAACGCCGCCTGCTGCTCGGCGTTGAGCACGTCACCGGTGGTCGAGAGCCAGACGACGGTGGCGAAGTTCGCCAGGTTGGCGTCGGTGAAGGCGGCGGCGTCCTCGGTGGCGGTCACGGAGAAGCCGTGCTCGGCGCCGAGCTGCTGGATCGCGGCGATGCCGGCCGGGATCGAGTCGTGCCGGAACCCCGCGGTCTTGGAGAACACGAGCACGGAGTACGGCTCGCCGGGGGCCGGAGCGGCCTGGGCGGGGGCCGGGCCGGCGACGAGGACGCCGACGACGAGCGCGAGGCTCGCGGCGAGGCTGATCAGGGGTCGGAAACGGGATCGGCGATGGTCGGGCACGGATCTCCTCCGCGGACGGTGGGGACCCGGGTCGGCTCGCCGAAGACCGCACCGGGCAGGGGTCGTGATGTCGACTGTGGTCGGCCGCCGAGCCGAGGATCGACATGATGATTAACACCGGTGGGTGAACGCGAAGACAAGCCTTCCGGTGGATATTGATCGGTAACGTTTCGGTAACACGAGGCAGCTCAGCGGCCGCCGGCCACCCGCAGGTTCGCGCCGGTCACATAGGACGCGTCGTCGCTGAGCAGCCAGGCGACCGCGGCCGCGACCTCCTCCGGCTGACCGCTCCGCCCGAGCGGCGCACCCGGACCGAGCCGGTCGGGCCGCCCGGCCTCGCCGCTCTGCGTCGCGTGGAAGTCGGTGTAGATGATCCCGGGAGCGACCGTGTTGACCCGGATGCCCTCCGGACCCAGCTCTTTGGCCAGACCCACGGTCAGCGCCTCGATGGCCGCCTTGGTCGCGGCGTAGTGCGGGTACTCGAACGGGCTGCCGGTCGCCGCCGCCACCGACGAGATGTTGACGATCGCGCCGCCCCGGGTCAGCCGCCGGGCCGCCTCCCGCGCGCAGAGGATCGCGCCGACGACGTTGACGTCCACCACCCGCCGCAGGTCGGCCTCGTCGAGGTCCGCGAAGCGGCCGATGCGGCTGCCCACGCCGGCGTTGTTGACCAGGCCCGTGACCGGGCCGAGCGCGTCGGCCGTGCCGTGGAACAGGGACTCGACCGCGGCGGCGTCGCGGGTGTCGACGGCGATCGCCACCGCGGACCCGCCCTTGTCGCGGATCTCCCCCACGACCCGCTCGGCGGCCTCTCGGTCGCCGCGGTAGCCGACCGTGACGGCGTGCCCGTCGGCCGCGAGCCGGCGGCACGTGGCCGCGCCGATGCCCCGCGACCCGCCGGTGACGATGGTGACCTTCACGCGCGCTCCTCCTGCCGTGGCGGCCCGCGGCGATCATACCGGCGATCGACGGCGATTGTCGTACGCTCTTGGGCGGCCTGTTGCGCTCCCAGGGGCCGGCTTGATCGACTCGGCGCATGGCTGGACACATGAGCGCGGACGAGTTCCGCCGGCACGGGCACGCGCTGGTCGACTGGGTCGCCGACTACTGGGAGTCGCTGTCCCGCCGTCCGGTGCGGCCCGCGGAGCCGCCGGGTGCCGTGGCGGCCCGGCTGCCCGCGGCGCCGCCGGAGGCCGGTGACGGGTTCGCGGGGCTCCTCGACGACCTCGACCGCGTCGTGCTGCCGGGGATGACCCACTGGCAGCACCCCGGCTTCCTCGCCTACTTCCCGGCCAACACGTCGGGACCCTCGGTGCTCGGCGATCTGGTCGCGGCCGGGCTCGGCGTGCAGGGCATGCTCTGGGCCACGGGCCCGGCCTGCACCGAGGTCGAAACCGTGATGCTCGACTGGCTGGCGACGCTGCTCGACCTGCCCGAGCGGTTCCGCTCGACGTCGCGCGGCGGCGGCGTGATCCAGGACTCGGCGTCGTCGGCGGCGCTGGTGGCGACGCTTGCCGGGCTGCACCGGGCCGGCGGCGGGCGGTGGCGGACGTCCGGCGTGGCGGCGGGCCGGTTCACGGTCTACACGTCCACGCAGGGGCACTCGTCGATCGAGAAGGCGGCCCGGATCGCCGGCCTCGGCGACGCGGCGGTGCGGCTGGTCGACGTCGACCCGGCGACCCTGGCGATGCGGCCGGCGGCGCTGCGCGAGGCGCTGGCCGCCGACGTCGCCGCCGGCGCGCGGCCCGCCGTCGTGGTCGCGACCATCGGCACGACGTCGACCACGGCGGTCGACCCGCTGCCGGAGATCGGCGCGATCTGCCGGGAGTACGGCGTCTGGCTGCACGTCGACGCCGCGTACGCCGGCGCGGCGGCGGTCTGCCCCGAGCTGCGGTGGAGCCACGCGGGAGTGGAGCTGGCCGACTCGTACTGCTTCGACCCGCACAAGTGGCTGCTCACCGGCTTCGACTGCGACGCGTTCTGGGTCGCCGACCGGGAGGAGCTGGTCTCGGCGCTGACCGTCATGCCGGAGTACCTGCGCAACGCCGCCACCGAGGCCGGCGCGGTCCTCGACTACCGCGACTGGGGCGTGCCGCTGGGACGCCGCTTCCGCGCGCTCAAGCTCTGGTTCGTCCTCCGCTGGTACGGCGCCGAGGGGTTGCGTGCCCACATCCGCGCGGGTGTGGCCCTGGCGCAGCGGTTCGCCTCCCACGTCGCCGCCGACGACCGCTTCGAGATCGTCGCCCCGCACCCGTTCTCGCTGGTCTGCTTCCGCCTGACCGCCGGCGACGCCGTCTCGCAGGCCCTGCTGGAGCGGGTCAACGCGGACGGCCGCTTCTACCTGACCCACACCCGCGTCGACGGTGCGTACGTCCTCCGCATGGCGGTGGGCTCGCCCCGCACCACGGAGTCCGACATCGACGCCCTGTGGTCGCTGCTCTCCGGCGCCGCCACCGACCTCCTCCGCTGACCACCCCGGCCGCACCGGGTCGGACGTCCGCGTTCGCGCGCGGCGGGGGTGCCGGAAGTGGTTCGATTGCGGTACCCGCGGTGGTTCGAGATGCGACCTCCGGACTGCCGCGGGCCCTGCCACAAGCGAAAGGAAGGGCCCCTTCCTAACGGCTAGCCGTTAGGAAGGGGCCCTTCCTTTCGGCGCTTGCGCCACCGATGCCTGGACCTCCGGTCGGCACGGAGAACGCGCGGCGGCGCTCAGGCCCAGGCGGCCGGGTCCGCCGTCAGGTCGCGGACACGGGCCGGCAGGTCGCCGGTGGCGACGTCGTGGATCGACACGAGGTCGAGGATCTCCCGCTCGCTGGCGCGCAGCGCGATCCAGACCTCCTGCAGGGCCGCCGCGGCCCCCTGGTAGCCCAGATCCTCCGGACGCTGGCCGCGGACGTTGGCCAGCGGGCCGTCGATCGCCCGGATCACCTGGCCGAGCGTGATCTCGCGGGCCGGGCGGGCCAGCCAGTAACCGCCCTCGGGGCCGCGCTGGGCGTGCACCAGACCGGCCCGGCGCAACTGGAGGAGGATGCTCTCGAGGAACTTCGGCGGGATGTCCTGCGCCTTCGCCACCTGTTCGGCGGTCATCGGGGCCGGGTCGGCGCCGTTCTGCTCGGCGGTGGCGGCCAACTCGGCCATCGCGCGGAGCGCGTAGTCGACCCGGGCGGAGAGGCGCATGAGGACAAGCCTAGCCGGTCCGCCGCGCTCAATGGATCATGCACCCACGCGGCGGAGCAGCCCCTCCTGGACGGCGGTGGCGATGTTGGCGCCGTCGGGTGCGAACATCCGGCCCGTGGCGAGGCCGCGGCCGCCGGCCGCGCTCGGGCTCCAGCAGTCGTAGAGGAACCACTCGTCGGCGCGGAACGGGCGGTGGAACCAGATCGCGTGGTCGAGGCTGGCGCCGACGAGGCCGCCGGGGCCCCATACCTCGCCGTGCACCGAGAGCACCGAGTCGAGGAGCGTGAGGTCCGAGGCGTACGTCAGCGCGCAGGCGTGCAGCAGCGGGTCGTCGGGCAGCGTGCCGTCGATGCGCATCCACACCCGCTGGTGCGGGTCGGCGGGGCGGTCGCCGGGCGGGACCCACCCGGGCTCGCCGACATACCGCACGTCGATCGACCACGGTACGTGGGCCCACAAGCCGAGCCGGTCCGGATAGCGGCCGAACCGCTCCGCCATCGGTGGCAGCGACTCCGGGCCGGCGACGTCGAGCGGGCCCGGCGCCTGGTGGTCCAGACCCTCCTCGCGCCGGTGGAACGACGCGGACATGAAGAAGATCGTCTTGTCGTTCTGGACGGCCACCGAGCGGCGCACCGAGAACGAGCGGCCGTCGCGGATGTTCTCCACGCGGTACTCGATCGGCAGCCCGTACTCGCCGGGCCGGACGAAGTAGCCGTGCAGCGAGTGGACGTACCGGCTCGGGTCGACGGTGCGGCCCGCGGCCACCAGGGCCTGGGCGGCGACGTGGCCGCCGTACACCCGCTGGACGCCGACGACCGGAGTGACGCCGACGAACGTCGTCGCGTCGCGGCGGTCGAGATCGAGCATCCCGACCAGGTGGTCGACCGCCTCCTGGCCGACCGCCGGCATCCGGAACGGCCGCGTCACGCGGTCTGGCGGACCACGGTCGCCGGGTCGACGAGCGAGCCGATCATGTGGACGCGCAGCGTGTTGGTCGAGCCCGGCGTGCCGGGCGGGCTGCCGGCGACGACCACCACGTAATCGCCGGGCTCGGCCCGGCCCAGGCCCAGCAGCGCCTGGTCGACCTGGCGGAACATGTCGTCGGTGTGCTGCACGAACGGCATGTGGAAGGTCTCGACACCCCAGGAGAGCGCCAGCTGCGCGCGCACCTCGGAGACCGGGGTGAAGGCCAGCAGCGGCAGCTCGCAGTGGAGCCGGGACAGCCGCCGGACGGTGTCGCCGGTCTGCGAGAACGCGACCATCGCCTTGGCGCCGATCGCGCGGGCGATGTTGGAGGCGGCGATCGTGAGCGCGCCGCCGTGCGTACGCGGGTCGTGCTGCAGCCGCGGCACCGGCATGCTGCCGGCCTCGGTCGTCGCGATGATCTTCGCCATCGTGCTGACCGCGAGGATCGGATACTTCCCGACGCTGGTCTCGCCGGAGAGCATCACCGCGTCGGCGCCGTCGAGCACCGCGTTGGCGACGTCGGACGCCTCGGCGCGGGTCGGGCGGGCGTTCTCGATCATCGAGTCGAGCATCTGGGTCGCGACGATGACCGGCTTGGCGTCCTCCCGGCACATCTGGACTGCCCGCTTCTGCACCAGCGGCACCTGGTCGAGCGGCAGCTCCACGCCGAGGTCGCCGCGGGCGACCATGATGCCGTCGAACGCGTCGACGATCGCGTCGAGCTGGGCGACGCCCTCGGGCTTCTCCAGCTTGGCGAGCACCGGGCGGCGGATGCCGACCTCGTCCATGATGTCGTGCACGAGCTTGGCGTCGTCGGGCGAGCGCACGAACGAGAGCGCCACCAGGTCGACGCCCAGCCGCAGGGCGAAGCGGAGGTCCTCGATGTCCTTCTCGGAGAGGGCCGGGACGCTGACCGCGACGTTCGGCAGGGAGACGCCCTTGTTGTTGGAGACCGGGCCGCCCTCGATCACCAGGACCCGGATGTCGTTGCCCTCGACCTCGGTGACCTCGACGGCGACCTTGCCGTCGTCGATCAGCAGCCGGTCACCGGTCTTGACCTCCCGCGGAAGCTTCTTGTAGGTGCAGGAGACCCGGTCGGCGGTGCCGAGGATGTCGTCGCTGGTGATGACCACGGAGTCGCCGGTGCGCCACTCGTGCGGCCCGTCGGCGAACCGGCCCAGGCGGATCTTGGGCCCCTGCAGGTCGGCGAGGATCGCGACCGCGCGACCGGCCGACTCGGCCGCCTCCCGGACGAGCTTGTAGACCGCTTCGTGGTCGGCGTGGTCGCCGTGGCTGAAGTTGAGCCGCGCCACGTCCATACCGGCGTCTACGAGCCCACGGATCCGCTCCGGCGAGGAGGTTGCGGGCCCAAGCGTGCAGACAATCTTCGCGCGGCGTGTCACGCCCATGAGGCTAGTCTCTTTCCCGGATCGTCCTCGTAACCGGCTTCTGTCGGAAATCCGAACAGTTGCCGGCCATCGTCATCGTCGGTCGCCGGTGACCGCGAGCGAGCCTACTCCCGCCCCGCCCCATCCCAAAGGAAGGGCCCCTTCTTAACGCTTTCCGTAGAGGAAGGGCCCCCTCTTAACACGGCCGGGCCCGGCTGTTAACAAGGGCCCCTTCCTCTACAGAAAACGTTAGGAAGGGGCCCTTCCTTCGTCAGGCGGCGAGGGGTTGGGCGGCTGGGGTGACCGGGGACGGGAGGGAGCCGGCGCCGCCGAGGTACGAGTGGATCGCGGCGGCCGCCGCGCGGCCCTCCGCGATCGCCCAGACGATCAGCGAGGCGCCACGGTGCATGTCGCCCGCGACGAACACCCCGTCGGTGCTGGTCTGCCAGTCGGGACGGGCCTCGATCACGCCGCGGGCGGTGCGGGTCAGGCCCAGCTGGTCGAGGAGCGGCTGCTGCTCGGTGCCGTCGAAGCCGATCGCCAGCAGCACCAGGTCCGCCGGCAGCTCGCGCTCGGTGCCGGGCACCGGCGTGATGTGCCGTACGCCGTCGACCTTGGTGACCGTCACCTCGGAGATCCGGACCGCGCGCACCGCGCCGGTGCCGTCGTCGACGAACTCGTGGACGCCGACCGCGAAGTCCCGCGTGCCGCCCTCCTCGTGCGCCGGGTAGTCGCGCAGGATCCACGGCCAGGTGGGCCACGGGTCGCGGGACTCGTCGCGGGCCGCCGGCGGCTCCGGGTAGAGGTCGAGCTGGTAGACCGCCGCCGCACCCTGCCGGTGCGCCACGCCGAGGCAGTCGGCCGCCGTGTCGCCGCCGCCGATGATCACCACGTGTTTGCCGGCGGCGTCGATCGGGGTGCTGTCCGCCAGGCCCGCGACGACCCGGTTCGCCGGCACGAGGTGCTCCATCGCCAGGTGGACGCCGCGCAGGCCGCGTCCGGGGGTGGCCGGGGTGTCGCGGCCCGCCAGCGCGCCGCAGGCGAGCAGGACCGCGTCGTACGCCGACCGCAGCTGCTCCGCGGTGACGTCCACGCCGACGTTCACGCCGGTCTCGAAGCGCACGCCCTCGGCGGCCAGCTGCTCCAGCCGCCGGTCGATGTGCCGCTTCTCCAGCTTGAAGTCGGGGATGCCGTACCGGAGCAGGCCGCCGACCCGGTCGTCGCGCTCGAAGACGGTGACCGCGTGGCCGGCGCGGGCCAGCTGCTGCGCCGCCGCGAGCCCGGCGGGACCGGAGCCGACGACCGCGACCCGCTTGCCGGAGGACGCGCCGGCCGGCTGCGGGGTCAGCAACCCCAGGTCGAACGCGTGGTTGGCGATCTCCACCTCGACCTGCTTGATCGTCACCGGAGCGCCGCCGCCGATCCCGAGCACGCACGCCGCCTCGCACGGCGCAGGGCAGAGCCGGCCGGTGAACTCCGGGAAGTTGTTGGTCGCGTGCAGCGACTCGGCGGCGGCCGCCCACGAGCCCGTCCGTACGAGGTCGTTCCAGTCCGGGATCCGGTTGCCGAGCGGGCAGCCGTCGTGGCAGAACGGGATGCCGCAGTCCATGCAGCGGCTGGCCTGCTCGCGGATCAGCCCGTCCTCGGCCGGCGGGTAGACCTCGCGCCAGTCCATGATCCGGACCGGCACCGGCCGCCGCGCGGGCAGCCGGCGCGGGTGGCGAAGGAAACCTTGCGGGTCAGGCACGTGCGACCTCCATGACGGCCGTGTCGACGTCATGGCCGGCAGCCTCGGCGGCCCGGATGGCCTCCATGACGCGCTTGTAGTCGCGCGGCACGACGGCGGTGAACTCGCGGGCCGCTTCGGGCCAGCGCTTGAGCAGATCCTCGGCGACGGCCGAGTCGGTCTCGGCGAAGTGCCGCTGCACGAGGGCGTGCACGGTCACCTGCTCGTCGTCGGTGAGGGGGGCGAGGTCGACCAGCTCGGGGTTGACCCGAGCGGGGTCGAGCCGCCAGACGTACGCGGTGCCGCCGGACATGCCGGCGGCGAAGTTGCGGCCGGTCGGGCCGAGGACGACCACCGTGCCGCCGGTCATGTACTCGCAGCCGTGGTCGCCGACGCCCTCCACGACCGCCGTGGCGCCGGAGTTCCGGACGGCGAACCGCTCGCCGACGCGGCCGCGCAGGAACACCTCGCCGGCCGTCGCGCCGTAGAGGATGGTGTTGCCGGCGATGATCTGGGCCTCGGCGACGAACGGCGCGTCCACGTGCGGCCGCACCACGACCCGTCCGCCGGAGAGCCCCTTGGCGACGTAGTCGTTGGCGTCGCCGTGCAGCCGGATCGTCACGCCACGCGGCAGGAACGCGCCGAACGACTGCCCGCCGGTGCCGACGAGGTCGAGCTCGATGGTGTCGTCGGGCAGCCCAGCCCCGCCGAAGCGGCGGGTGACCGCGCCGCCCAGCATCGCGCCGACGCTGCGCTGGTCGTTGCGGACCGCGACGGTGGCCCGCACCGGCGTGCCGTCGGCGAGGGCCGGCGCCGCCAGCTCGAGCAGCTGGTTGTCGAGCGCGCGGTCCAGGCCGTGGTCCTGGTCGCGGACCCGGCGGCGGGCCGCGCCGCCGGGCAGCGCCGGCACGTGCAGCACGCCGGACAGGTCGAGCCCCTTGGCCTTCCAGTGGTCGACGGCCGGCGCGACGTCGAGCAGCTCGGCGTGGCCGACCGCCTCGTCGATGCTGCGGAAGCCGAGGGCGGCCAGGTGCTCGCGCACCTCCTGCGCCAGGAACTCGAAGAACGTCTCGACGAACTCCGGCTTGCCGTTGAAGCGCTCGCGCAGCACGGGGTTCTGCGTGGCGATGCCGACCGGGCAGGTGTCGAGGTGGCAGACCCGCATCATGATGCAGCCGGAGACGATCAGCGGCGCGGTGGCGAAGCCGAACTCCTCGGCGCCGAGCAGCGCGGCCACCACGACGTCGCGGCCGGTCTTGAGCTGGCCGTCGACCTGCACGGTGACCCGGTCGCGCAGCCCGTTGAGCAGCAGGGTCTGCTGGGTCTCGGCCAGCCCCAGCTCCCACGGGGTGCCGGCGTGCTTGAGGGAGTTGAGCGGGCTGGCACCCGTACCGCCGTCGTGTCCGGAGATCAGGATGACGTCGGCCTTGAGCTTGGCGACGCCGGCGGCGACCGTGCCGACGCCGACCTCCGAGACGAGCTTGACGTGGACGCGCGCGGCCGGGTTGACCATCTTGAGGTCGTGGACGAGCTGCGCCAGGTCCTCGATGGAGTAGATGTCGTGGTGCGGCGGCGGCGAGATCAGCCCGACGCCCGGGGTGGCGTGCCGGGTCTTGGCGATCCACGGCCACACCTTGTTGCCGGGCAGCTGGCCACCCTCGCCGGGCTTGGCACCCTGCGCCATCTTGATCTGGAGGTCGTCGGCGTTGACGAGGTATTCGCTCGTCACGCCGAACCGGCCGCTGGCGACCTGCTTGACGGCCGACCGGCGCTCCGGGTCGTAGAGCCGCTCGACGTCCTCGCCGCCCTCGCCGGTGTTGGACTTGCCGCCGAGGCGGTTCATCGCGATCGCCAGCGTCTCGTGCGCCTCGGCGGAGATCGAGCCGTAGCTCATCGCGCCGGTGGCGAACCGCTTGACGATCTCGCTGACCGGCTCGACCTCCTCGATCGGCACCGGCGGCCGCAGGCCCGTGCGGAACCGGAACAGGCCGCGCAGGGAGCCCGCCTCCTCGGCGAGCCGGTCCACCGTGGACGTGTACCTGGCGAAGACGTCGTGGCGGCGGGCCCGGGTCGCGTGCTGGAGCAGGAACACCGTCTCGGGGTTGAACAGGTGCAGCTCGCCCTCGCGGCGCCACTGGTACTCGCCGCCGACGTCGAGCCGGCGGTGGCTGCGCTCGGCCTCGTTCGCCGGGTACGCGCGGGCGTGCCGGGCGGCGATCTCGGCGTGGATGTCGGCGAGCGTGGCGCCGCCGATCGTGCCCGGCGTGCCGGCGAAGTAGCGCTGGACCAGCCGCGCGTCGAGCCCGACCGCCTCGAAGACCTGGGCACCGCAGTACGAGCTGACGGTCGAGATGCCCATCTTCGACATGATCTTGAGTACGCCCTTGCTGAGCGCCTTGACGTAGTTGCGCACCGCCTGCGCCGGGTCGACCCCCACCAGCGCGCCGGTCGCGATCAGGTCCTCGGCGGACTCGAAGGCGAGGTACGGGTTGACGGCCGCCGCGCCGTACCCGATGAGCAGCGCCGCGTGGTGCACCTCGCGGCAGTCGCCGGACTCGACGACCAGCGCCACCTGCGTGCGGGTCTGCTCGCGGACCAGGTGCTGGTGGACCGCCGCGGTGAGCAGCAGCGACGGGATCGGCGCCAGGTCGGCCGTGGAGTCCCGGTCGGAGAGCACGAGGATGCGCACGCCGTCCTCGATGGCCTCGGAGACGTGCCGGCAGATCTCGGTGAGCCGGGCCTTGATGCCGGCCGCGCCGTCGCGCAGCGGGTAGAGGCCGGAGACCCGGACCGCCTTGAAGCCCGGCAGGTCGCCGTCGTCGTCGACGGAGAGCAGCTTGGCCAGCTCGTCGTTGTCGATCACCGGCCGGGGCAGCACGATCTGCCGGCAGCTGGCCGGGCCGGGATCGAGCAGGTTGCCCTCGGGGCCGATGGTCAGGCTGAGGCTGGTCACCAGCTCCTCGCGGATCGCGTCCAGCGGCGGGTTGGTGACCTGGGCGAAGAGCTGGTGGAAGTAGTCGTAGAGGAGCCGCGGCCGGGTCGAGAGCGGTGCGATCGGGGTGTCGGTGCCCATCGAGCCGATCGGCTCGGCGCCGCTGCGGGCCATCGGGCCGACGAGGATCTTGAGCTCTTCCTCCGTGTAGCCGAACGTCTGCTGCCGGCGCTGCACCGAGTCGTGGGTGTAGACGATGTGCTCGCGGGCGGGCAGATCGGCGAGGTCGATCAGGCCGGCGTGCAGCCAGTCGTCGTACGGCTCGGCGGCCGCCAGCTCCGCCTTGATCTCGTCGTCCTCGACGATGCGGCCCTCGGCGGTGTCGACCAGGAACATCCGCCCCGGCTGGAGCCGGCCCTTGGCCACCACGGTCGCCGGGTCGAGGTCGAGCACGCCGGCCTCGCTGCCGAGCACGACCAGCCCGTCCTCGGTGCGCCACCAGCGGCCCGGCCGCAGGCCGTTGCGGTCGAGCACGGCGCCGACGAGGGTGCCGTCGGTGAACGCGACGCTAGCCGGGCCGTCCCAGGGCTCCATCAGGCTCGCGTGGAAGCGGTAGAAGGCCCGGCGCGCCGGGTCCATCGCGGTGTCGTTCTCCCACGCCTCCGGGATCATCATGAGGACGGCGTGCGGCAGCTCGCGGCCGGCGAGGTGGAGCAGCTCCAGCACCTCGTCGAAGTTGGCGGAGTCGGACGCGGCCGGCGTGCAGATCGGGAAGAGCCGGCGGATGTTGCCGGGGATCTTCGGTGAGGAGAGCAGTGCCTCGCGCGCGTTCATCCAGTTCTTGTTGCCGCGGATCGTGTTGATCTCGCCGTTGTGCGCGATGAAGCGGTACGGGTGGGCGAGCGGCCACGACGGGAACGTGTTGGTGGAGAACCGGGAGTGCACCAGGGCGATCGCGCTGCGGACCCGCTCGTCGGTGAGGTCGGGGAAGAACGCCGGAAGCTGGTCGGGCGTGAGCATGCCCTTGTAGACCATCGTGCGGGCGGACAGGCTGGGGAAGTAGGCGGGAATGCCACGCTCGGCGGTCTCCCGCTCGGCCTGCTTGCGCACGCAGAACGCGACCCGGTCGAGGTCGATGCCGCCGAGCGGCGTGCCGGCCGGCCCCTCGGGGCCGTCGTGGAGGCGGTGCGCGGTGAGGAAGACCTGGCGGATCCGGGGCCGGACCCGGTCGGCGGTCTCCCCCAGCCCCTCGGGCTCGACCGGGACGTCGCGCCAGCCGAGGATCTCGGCACCCTCGACGATCGCGTACTTCTCGATCACCGTGACGGCGCGGGCGGCCTGCTCGTCGTCGGTGGGGAGGAACACCAGGCCGGTGGCGTAGAACCCGGGCTCGGGAAGGGTGATGCCGGCGACCTCCCGGAGGAACTCGTCCGGGACCTGGATCATGATGCCGGCGCCGTCGCCCGTGTTGGGCTCGGCGCCGCGCGCGCCGCGGTGGTCGAGGCGGCAGAGGGCGGACAGGCCCTTGGCGACGACGTCATGGGAGCGGCGGCCGGCCAGGTCGGCGACGAAGGCGACACCACAGGAGTCGCGCTCGTGGGCCGGGTCGTACAACCCCTGGGGATGCGGAAATGCCACGGGGCCTCCAACGTCGTCACGACACACTCGGTTCAGGTTTCGGGACGACGTCGGCCCTGCTGGGTCTCTTGAGTTTACGTCAGGGCGGGGTCGGATCCGCCACGATGTCTTGATCACATTCCGCGAGGGTTAGGCTCGCGCGGTGACCTTACCGGATGCCTCCATCCTGCACCGGATCGAGTGTTTCTACGACGCCCTGCCGCGCTTCTCCGCCCGGTCCGAGCAGTTCGGCGGGCTTGTTCTTTTTGTCCGCAATGGTGACGGATGGCCGTTCTATGCCCGGCCGATCCTGGACGCTCCGGCGCCGCCCTCGGCCGCCGACGTGATGGCCGTCCGGTCCCGCCAGCGGGAACTGGGGGTGCCGGAGGCGTTCGAGTGGGTCCACGAGATCACGCCGAGCCTGCTCGACGTGGCCCGCTCGGCGGGCCTGACGGTCCGCGAGGCGCCGCTGATGCTGCTCGACCCGGCGGCGCTGCCGGCACCGCCGGCCACCGGCGTCCGGCTGCTCGACCCGGACGCGCCGGCCTTCGCCGCCGACACGGAGTGCGCTCGCGCGGTCGCCGCCGTGGGTTTCAGCACCCCGGGTACGGCCGTCGGAGTACCCGGCCCGGCCGAACGCGACGCGGCCCGGGCGACCCTCACCCCCGAGGAACTGGCCGAGGAACGGGCCGCGACCCGGGAGGGCCGCCGCTTCACCGCGGTCGCGGAACTCCCGGACGTGGGCACGGTCGCGAGCGGCATCGGCATGCGCGCCGGCGACGTGGTGGAGATCGCCGGCGTGGCGACCCTGCCCACGGCCCGGCGCCGCGGCCTCGGTGCCGCGGTCACGGCCACCCTCGCCCGCCACGCGGTCACCACCGGAGCCGAGCTGGTCTTCCTGTCGGCGAGCGACGAGGAGGTGGCCCGCGTCTACCTGAGCGTCGGCTTCCGCCGCATCGCCACGGCCTGCATCGCCGAACCCGCCTGATCGCCGCTGGCGGACCATCGTCCCGCGCGGCGCACACCCTAACCCGGTGACCGGCGGTCCAGGGCGGGTTCGGCGGGGGCGGTGACCAGGGTGTCGAGGTTGGCGGACCGGCCGGCGCGGTGAGCCGCGGCGTACGCCTCCTCGCCCAGCGTCGCCCGCAGTGCGGCGGCGGTGTCGGCCACGTCGCGCAGCTCGCAGGTCGGCACCGGGGTGCCGAGGTCGGTACGGATCCAGGCGGCCGCGCCGAGCAGCGTGGCGCCGCGCTCCGGTGCGCCGTCGAGGCGGGCCACCTCGGCCAGTGCTTCCAGGACGCTCGCCGTGCGCCAGCGGTCGCCGACCTGGCGGTGGGTGGTCAGGCTCTGCGTCAGGTGGGCGGCGGCCCGGTCGGTGCGGCCGGCGCGCAGCTCGACCAGGCCGCGCAGGTTGTGGGCCCAGCCGACGCCCTCCGGGAACGCCAGGGCCGCGAAGCGGTCGAGCGCGGTGTCGAGCAGGGATGCCGCGCGGTCCGGGTCGCCGCGGTAGATCGCGACGGCGCCGAGGTTCATCAGGGCGGTCGCGGCGGCCTCCGGGTCGCCGAGGTGCTCGAAGGCGTCGAGGCTCGCGCGCAGCTTCGCCTCCGCGCGGTCGAGGTCGGTGGCGAGCCAGGCGGTGAAGCCGCGCAGGAGGGCCGCCTGCGCCGTACCCCAGGGGTCGTCGTGCACCGTGAACAGCCGCGCCGCCGCGTCGAGGTGGGCCGCGGAGGCCCGGTATTCCGCGCGTTCCCGGGCCACCGAGCCCAGGGTCAGCTCGACCCGGGCCTCGCCGATCGGGTCGCCGGCGGCGCGGCACGCCACGCGCGCGGCCTCCGCGTGGTCGGCGGCCGCGCGGTAGTCGCAGAGCAGCATCGACAGGTTCGCCGCCGCGGCGCCGGCCTGGGCCCGCAGCGCGGCCGGCGCGTCCGGGTGGCGGGTGAGCGCGCCGACGAGCCAGGCCCGGCCGTCGCGGTAGTACCCCTCCAGCCGGCAGTAGTTGGCCAGCGCGGCGGCGAGCCGCAGGTCGCCGTAGCGTTCGCGCGCGCCGTCGGGGCCGGCCAGCCAGCCCATCGCACCGCGCAGGTTGGCCGCGTCCCGCCGGAGCCGGGCGAGCCAGATTCGCTGCGCGGCGCCGCGCAGCTCCCGGTCGGCGCGTTCGGCGAGCGCCAGGAAGTGGCGGGCGTGGGCGTGGCGCGCCTCGTCCTCCCGGCGGCCGGCGCGCAGCCGGGTCAGCGCATGGCGGTGGATCGGCACCAGCATGCGGTAGCGCGCGTTGGTGTCGCCGGCCGGCCGGTACGCCTCGACGAGGCTGGCCTCCACCAACGCCGGCAGCCGGGACGCGGCCGGGGCACCGGCGACCGCCTGGGCCGCCTCGGCGTCGAAGCTGCCGGCGAAGACGGCCAGGTGGTCGAAGAGTGCGCGGGACGGCAGGTCGAGCTGGTCGACGCTGGACTCGACGGCGGTCGCGACCGTGCGGTGCCGCGCCGGCGCCGTCGGGTCGGGGCTGCGCAGCAGGCTCAGGTCGGCCCGCAGCCGCTCGGTGATCTCGCGGACGGAGAGCACCGGGGTACGCGCGGCGGCGAGCTCGATCGCCAGCGGCAGCCCGTCCAGCTCGGCGCAGAGCCGGGCCACGGCGTCCGCGTCGGCCTCGGGCACCGGGCGGCCCGAGCGGGCCCTGGCGCGCTCCAGGAAGAGCCGGCTCGCGGGGTGGCCGGCGAGGCCGGCGATCGTGTGCGTGCCGCCGGGCTCCGGGCCGCGCAGCGGCGGCACCGGCACGGTGACCTCGGCGCGCTGCCGCAGCGGGACCCGGCTGGTGGCCAGGATCCGCAGCCGCGGGCACCCGTCCAGGAGCCGCGCGGCGAGCGCCGCGGCGCCAGCGACGACCTGCTCGCAGTTGTCGAGCACGAGCAGCCCCGCCACCGGGCCCAGCTCGGCGACGAGCGTGTCGGTGGTGTCCCGCCCGGCCTCGTCGCGGACGCCGAGTGCCGCCGCCACCGCCGTCGCCACCTCGCCGGGGTCGTCGACGACGCTGAGGTCGACGAACCAGGCTGGCTCCGAGCGGCTCGCGGACGCGATGGCCAGCCGGGTCTTGCCGCTGCCGCCGGGCCCGGTGAGCGTCACCAGCCGGTACGCGGCCAGCCGCGCGGTCACCGTGGCCAACAGCTCCTCCCGGCCGATCAGCGGGGTCAGCGGGACCGGAAGCGCGCTGCGCGCCGGCGGCGCCGGGGCGGCCGTCGCCGGGTAGTCCGGCCCGCTGGGGCGCTCCCACCAGGTGGCGAGGCCGCCCGAGCGGGCCTGGGCGGCGATCTCGCCGAGCCGGCGGCCCGGCTCGACGCCGAGGTTGTCGGCGATGGCGAGCACGGCCCGGTCGTACACCTCCGCCGCCGCCCGCCGCCCGTGCCCGAACGCGGCCGCGGTCAGCAGCAGCTCCCAGAGCCGTTCCCGCAGCGGATGCCGGTCCAGCGCCGCCTCCAGGTCCCGGGCGACCTCCACCGCGGCCCGCGGCGCGGCCGCGCCGGCGGCGACGTCGGCGGCGGAGGCGGCCGGCGCGCCGGCGGCGATCAGCGCGGAGGCCACGCCGCGCAGCACGCACTCGGCCCGATCCTCGACGGCGGCGACCCGCATCTGCCCGAGCCGGACGCGGTCGGCCTGGGCCCAGCCGAGCGGGTTGAGCGCACACCCGGCCAGCGGCTCCCCACCCCAGGCGGCCCACGCGGCCGCCGGCTCGCCGGCCGGTCCGCTCCCACGGCGAGCGCCGAGCCCGCCGGCGGCAGGGTCGCCGACAGCAGGGTCGCCGACAGCAGGCTCGCCGGTGGCGTCGCCGCCGGCGGCATCGAGGGAGCCGGCGATGGCGAGGTGGGCGGCGGCATCCCGGTGGCCGGCGGTGGTGCGCGGGCCCGGGTGCCAGAGCCGCAGGGCGGCGGCGAAGTGGGCGGTCGCGGCGGCACGGTCGCCCGCCGCCATCAAGGCGCGTCCGTCGCGCAGCAGGTGGGCGAAGCGCACCGCGTCGACGGCGTGGCCGGGGACGCGGAGGACGAGGCCGTCGGCGGGCCGGCCCAGCAGGTCGGGGCGGCCGGCGGTGGCCAGTGCGGCGGCGAGGGCGTCGGCCGCCAGGGCGACGCGGCCCGTCAGCTCGCCGGGCCGGCCGGGGTCGCGCGGGCGGGGGACCGTCCACAGTGCGGTGCCGAGCTGGTCCGCCGGGATGGTCTCACCCGGGCGGAGGGCCAGGACGGCGAGGAGGTCGCGGGCCGGCGGCGGCAGCGGGACGTCGGCGCCGGCGACGCGCAGGCGGACGGGGCCGAGCAGGCAGACCTCGACCCCGGCCGGCTGTTGCCCGTCGGCTGCCCCCGCTGACCCGCCATCGTCCACGGCGATCCCCCTGATCGGTTGCCCGTAGTCTGCCCCCTCGCTCCCCCGGAGGTCATGCCTGGATGGCCGGTGATGGCCGCACGTCCGGTCGGCATCGCACGGCCGCCGGGGCCGGGGCGGCGCGGGGCCGGGCGGTCACGCCGGGGGCCGCCACTGGGCGGCGGTGGTGGCCGCGCTGCCGAGCAGCCGCGGGGTGATCTGGCCGAGCGCCGCGTCGCGGGCCCGGAGCGCCAGCCGGCCGCGGGTCTGGAGCACCGCGGACATCCGGCGCGTCTGCCGGACCATGGTGGCGGCGCGGGGGCGGCGCTCGCGGTCGTACCTCTCCAGGGCCTGCCGTAGCGCGGGGCCCGGCGCGGCGTCGCGGACGCCGGCCGCGAGCGTCGCCGCGTCCTCGAAGGCCAGGCAGGCGCCCTGGCCGAGGTGGTGCGGCATCGCGTGGGCCGCGTCGCCGAGCAGCACGACGCCGCCCGGGCCGGACGGGAACGCGTAGCCGCGCGGCAGCGGCCGCAGCTCGCGGACCTCCCGCTGCACCAGGTCGTCGGGCTCGGTCGCGGCGAGCAGCTCGGGTATGGGGCTGGGCCAGCCGGCGTACCAGCGGCGCAGCAGCGCCAGCTGGGTCGCCGGCGGCTCCGGACGCGGCGCGCCGACGGCGGTGGCGACCCAGTAGATGCCGCCGCGGCTCGACCCGTGGTCGCCGAGGGACGCGGCGACGAAGCGATAGCCGGCGCCGAGGGTCTCCGCCGCGGCCGGACGGTCGCCGGGGAGCGCGGGTGCCCGGAACCACGGGATCACCGCCCGCCACGCGGTGCAGCCGGAGCTGACGACGGCGGACTCCGGTGCGAGGCGCGCGCGGACCGCGCTGTCGGTGCCGTCGGCGGCGACGACGAGGTCGGCGCTGAACCACTGCCGCCCGCCGGCCACGGCCGGCCGGTCGCCGGCGCCGACGCGGACGTCGCGGACCGTGACGCCGGTGCGGATGTCGATCCGCTCGCCGAGGCCGGCGATCAGCGCGTCGTGGAGATCCTCGCGGTGGACGACGACCGGTGCCCGGTGCGCGGCCACGGCGCGCGGCTGCACCAGCCAGTGGCCGTCGGGCCGGCGGACGCCGGTCTCGGGCAACGGGCTGCCGATCGCGTCGAGGCCGGCACCGAGCCCGAGCGCGCGCAGCGCGCGGATGCCGTTGGGCCACAGCACGAGCGCGGTCGGTCCGGGACGGACCCGGTCGTCGCGCTCGAGGAGCGTGACCTGCCAGCCGGAGCGGGCGAGGGCCCCGGCGACCGCCAGGCCGCCGATGCCGGCGCCCACCACGACGGCCGTACGCATCGGCTCCGCCTCTCCCGGGTGGTCGGTCGGGTCAGCGCTCGTCCGCGCGGCCGCTCGCGCCGGCCGCCTTCGCGTCGCTGTCGTCGCCATCATCGGCGGCCCCCACCACGATGGCGTCGGACTCGTCGTCCGTCTCGTCGTCGGCGAAGTCGTCGAGCAGGCCGTCGCCGGCGGTGAGGTCGGCGCCGTCGTCGGGCACCTCGCCGGTCTCCTGGTACGCCTGGAACTGCTTTTCGTTGACCACTCGGTATCCCGTCGGAGTGCTGGGGGCGGTGGACGGGGTGCTGACGTCGACGGTGGAGACGCCGCCCGCACCGGGCTGTGCCGGGATCGGCGCGGGACCCGCACCGAGCGGCACGAGGTATTCGCGCGCACCGCGGACACGCAGGAAGTAGACCAGCGCGCCGAGGAAGACGAGCGCGGCGACGAACACGTTGATCCGGACGCCGAACAGGTGCGTGGCGGCGTCGTCGCGGAGCATCTCGATCCAGAACCGGCCGAGGGTGTAGCCCATCACGTAGAGCGCGAACGCGCGACCCTTGCCGAACTTGAAGCGCCGGTCGAGGGCCAGCACGGCGACCGCGACCAGCACGTTCCAGATCAGCTCGTAGAGGAAGACAGGGTGGTAGAGGCCGGCGCGGAGCACGGGCTCGCCGTCGACCAGCGTGGGCCGGCCGGCCGAGTCCATCTCGTGCACCTGCAGGCCCCACGGCAGCGTCGTCGGGCGGCCGAACAGCTCGTTGTTGAACCAGTTGCCGAGCCGGCCGACGGCCTGCGCGAGCGGCAGGCCCGGCGCGAGCGCGTCGGCGACGACGGTCAGCGGGATGCCGAGCTGGCGCGCGCCGATCCAGGCGCCGATCGCGCCGCCGGCGACCGCACCCCAGATGCCGAGACCGCCCTTCCAGATCTGGAAGGCCTCGAGCGGATCGCCGCCCTCGCCGAAGTATTGCCCCGGTGAGGTGATCACGTGGTAGATCCGGGCACCGATGATGCCGAACGGCACCGCCCAGACCGCGATGTCCAGGATCGCCCACTTGTGGGCGCCGCGCTGCCGGAGCCGCACCTCGGCCACCGCGGCGGCGACGATGATGCCAGCGATGATGCAGAGGGCGTATGCCCGGATCGGGACGGGTCCGAGCTCCCAGACGGCCGTCGTGGGGCTCGGAATCGCGGCGAGGTTCACGGGTGAACACGGTACAGTCGCGGACCGTCCCCGCGGCACCCCGGGTTAGCGGTATCTATCCGCCCGCTGACGGAAGCGCGATTCCGGCGTACGGTCACAGGGTATGAACTCCCTCACATCCGCGGTCGCCGCGGTCGTCACCGACGACGCCGGCCGCGTGCTGCTCTGCCAGCAGAGCCAGGGACACCGCCGGTGGGGGCTGCCCGGCGGGAAGGTCCGTGAGAACGAGAGCCCGATCCATGCCGCGGTCCGCGACATCCGCGAGGAGACCGGCATGGACGTCGAGATCGTCGATCTGGTCGGCGTGTACGAACTGTGCGGCCAGGGCCTGCCCGACGTCGTGGTGCACGTGTTCCGCTGCCGCGACGGCCGCGGTGAGGCGCTGGTCAACGCCCCCGGCCGGATCTGCCGCCTCTCGTGGCACGACGCCGACGCCCTGCCCGGGCCGATGACGCCGACCACCCGGGCGGCGCTCGCCGACGCGCTGGCGGGCCGCTCCGGGGTGCTGCGCCGGGTCGAGCGCGACGCCGAGCCGGAGTACCCGGACGCCGCCGAGCAGCCCGAGGCCCGCAGCCCGGACCTGGTCGTCGGGCTGGCCTAGCCGGCCCGCCGGACGGCGCGGACGCCGGCCGCCAGATCGGCGGTCAGTTCGCGGAGCGCCGCCAGACCCGTGGCCTCGTCGCCCGCGTCGAGCACGCACCGGATCAGCGCGCTGCCGACGATCACGCCGTCGGCGTAGGAGCCGACCTCGGCCGCCTGCCGGCCGTCGCGCACGCCCAGGCCCACGCCGACCGGCAGGTCGGTGGTGACCGCGCGGACCCGCGCCACCAGCTCCGGTGCCGCGCTCGACGTCTGCTCGCGCGCGCCGGTCACACCCATCACCGCGGTCGCGTAGACGAAGCCGCGGCAGTGCGCCACCGTCATCGCGATGCGCGCGTCGGTCGACGACGGCGACACGAGGAACGTGCGGTCGAGCCCGTACGCGTCGGAGGCCGCCAGCCACGCCTCCGCCTCGTCGGGGATCAGGTCCGGCGTGATCAGCCCCGTGCCCCCGGCCGCCGCCAGGTCGCGGGCGAACGCGTCGACGCCGTATTTCTCGATGGGGTTCCAGTAGGTCATCGTGACCACCGGGGCACCGGTCGCCGCGACGGCCTCGATGATGCGCAGCGTGTCCGCCGTGCGGACGCCGCCGCGCAGGGCGATGTCGCTGGCCCGCTGGATCACCGGGCCGTCCATCACCGGGTCGCTGTACGGGATCTCGAGCTCGACCACGTCGACCCCGGCGTCCACCATCGCCTTCATCGCGGCGATGCTGCCCGGCACGGTGGGGAAGCCGGCCGGCATGCAGCCGATCAGCACGGCCCGGCCCTCGGCGCGGGCCTTGTCGAAGGCGACGGAGATGGTCACGACAGGATCCCGAAGTATTGGCCGGCCGTGTGCACGTCCTTGTCGCCGCGGCCGGACAGGTTGACGATGACCGTGGGCTCGCGGCCCAGCTCCTCCCGGAGCGCCGGGATGATCCGCAGCGTGCCGGCGAGCGCGTGCGCGCTCTCGATCGCCGGGATGATCCCCTCGGTGCGGCACAGCAGCTGGAACGCGGTCATCGCCTCGTCGTCGTTGACCGGCTCGTAGACCGCCCGGCCGGAGTCGTGCAGCCACGCGTGCTCGGGCCCGACGGCCGGGTAGTCGAGGCCGGCCGAGATCGAGTGCGAGTCGCGGGTCTGGCCGTCGTCGTCCTGCAGGACGTACGTCCGGGCACCGTGCAGGACGCCCTTCGAGCCGCCGGTGATGGACGCCGCCGTGCGGCCGGTCTCGACGCCCTCGCCGCCCGCCTCGAAGCCGTACAGCCGGACGGAGGCGTCCGGGACGAAGGCGTGGAAGATGCCGATGGCGTTGGACCCGCCGCCGACGCAGGCCGTCACCGCGTCCGGCAGCGCGCCGGTCAGCTCCAGGCACTGCGCGCGGGCCTCGGTGCCGATGCCGGACACCAGGTCGCGGACGAGCTCCGGGAACGGGTGCGGGCCGGCGGCCGTACCCAGCAGGTAGTGGGTGTAGTCGACGGAGGAGACCCAGTCGCGCAGCGCCTCGTTGAGCGCGTCCTTGAGCGTCCGGGAGCCGTTGGTCACCGGGATCACCTCGGCGCCGAGCATCCGCATGCGGGCCACGTTGAGCGCCTGGCGCTCGGTGTCGACCTCGCCCATGTAGACCACGCAGTCGAGGTCCAGGTACGCCGCCGCGGTGGCCGCCGCCACGCCGTGCTGCCCGGCGCCGGTCTCGGCGATCACCCGGCGCTTGCCCATCCGCTTGGTGAGCAGGGCCTGGCCGAGCACGTTGCGCACCTTGTGCGCGCCGGTGTGCAGCAGGTCCTCGCGCTTGAGCAGGATCCGGGCCCCGACCTGGGTGGACAGGCGGCGGGCCTGGTAGAGGCGAGACGGCGCGCCGGCGTACTCCCGGAGCATCGCGTCGAACTCGGCCACGAACGTCGGGTCGGCCTTGGCGGCCCGGTACGCCGCGTCCAGCTCGTCGAGGGCGGCGACCAGCGCCTCGGGGATGAACCGGCCGCCGAACGGCCCGAAGTGGCCGGTGGCGTCGGGAAGCAGCACGTCAGTCATCGCACCGGCCTCGGGGTCGCCGGGTGGTTGCCGGCGTTGACCAGCTCGGCGACCGCGTCCCGGGGGCTCTTGTGGGTGACCAGGCCCTCGCCGACCAGCACGGCGTCCGCGCCGGCGGAGGCGTACCGGATGAGGTCGTGCGGGCCGCGCACCCCCGACTCCGCGATCTTGACGACGCTGTTGGGCAGGCCGGGGGCGATCCGCTCGAACACCGAGCGGTCCACGTCCAGCGTGCGCAGGTCGCGGGCGTTGACGCCGATGACCCGGGCACCGGCCTCCAGCGCGCGGTCCGCCTCCTCCTCGTCGTGGACCTCGACCAGCGCGGTCATGCCCAGCGACTCGATCCGCTCGAGCAGGCCGGTCAGCACGTTCTGCTCCAGGGCGGCCACGATCAGCAGCACCATGTCGGCGCCGTGCGCGCGCGCCTCGTGCACCTGGTAGCTGGAGATGACGAAATCCTTACGCAGGATCGGGACGTTGACCGCCGCGCGGACGGCCGCCAGGTCGTCGAGCGACCCGCCGAACCAGCGACCCTCCGTCAGCACGCTGATGCACCGGGCACCGCCGCCCGCGTACTCGGTGGCGAGGTCGGCGGGGTCGGGAATGTCGGCGAGCTGGCCACGGGAGGGCGAGGCGCGCTTGACCTCGGCGATCACCGCGACGCCGGGGCGGCGCAGCGCGGCGTGCGCGTCCAGTGGAGGCGGGGCGGCGGCGGCACGCCGCTTCACCTCGTCCAGGGGGACCTGCTGCTGCCGGATCTCGACGTCTTCGCGCACTCCGGCGATGATCTCGTCGAGGACACTGACCGGCGCCGCCGGACCGGCGCCGTCTTCACCCTGCGGTTGATCAGCGTTCACCAACGGACTCCCCTTTCCGGGTGTCATGCGCCCGATGCTATGGCCATCCGGAGCACGGACATTGTCCGGGGTATGGGCGGTCTCACCCCACGTGGTCGGGCATAATGCCCGGCCCGCCGCCCCAGCGGCCCCCCTCGCCCCGAGCGTGACGCCGGACGCAACCCCTTACGGTCGGACACTCTGCGGAAACACCAGTCGGGCAGGATGTCATCGGGCAAACTGGTCGGCGGTGCCAGTTGTGCACCGACCACAGGGGACGGGTCGTATCGGGGCGGGCATGGACAGGTCAGGGTTGGCAGATCTTCCGCGGGCGGTGTTGTCCGCGGCGTTCGGCGTGATCGACACCGCGCAGCGGGTCGTCGCGGGCGACAAGAAGGTGCGCACGGCACGGAGCAACGCGTGGGAGGCGGTCTGCGCCGACCGGGCCCGCGCCGACCAGCGTGACGCCGTGCGGCGGCACGTGGCCATGATCGTGACGATGCCGGCCCGGCCGGCCCGCGAGGCGGAGAAGCCGGCGCTCGAGCGCTCCCTCGTCTGAGGAACGCTCCCTCATCGGAGGGTCGGATCCTCGCCACGGTCGAGCGCGCTCCACGCGTCGGTGGTGCCTCCCGCCGGGCCCCCGCGCGACGCGCGCTCATAGCGCGCACCCATCGCCGGCCACCGCTGCCCCACGGCGACCGCCGCCGCCCCGCTGACCGCGACCAGGAGCCCACCCGCGGCGGCGGGCACCGGCCACACCGTGTCGGCGCCGGCCACGTGGGCCAGCGCCAGGCCCGCGACGCCCAGACCCACGAGCACCAGCAGTACGCCGAGCGCGCGGCGGCCGAGGCCGCGCGTCGCCAGCAGGGCCCCGGCGCCGGCCAGCCCGACCAGCGCCAGCGCGGACAGGCCCGGGACGAGGTCCGCGCCGGTCTGGTGCGCGCTCTCCGCCGCGCGGGCCGGGCCGTTCTCCCACGCGCGGCCGGCGGCGACGAAGGCCAGGCCCGCGCCGGCCGCGCAGACCACGACGGCGGTGGTGAGCGGGCGGCGACCCGTACCGCCGAAGGGGTTGATCATCTCGCGGCGCGCAGGGTCTCGGCGGCGGCGATCGCGGCCAGCACCGCCGCGGCCTTGTTCTGGGTCTCCCTCTCCTCCGCGGCCGGGTCGGAGTCGGCGACGATGCCCGCGCCGGCCTGGACGTAGGCGACGCCGTCGCGGATCAGCGCGGTCCGGATGGCGATCGCCATGTCGAGGTCGCCGCCGAAGCCGAGGTAGCCGACCGTGCCGCCGTAGACGCCGCGCCGGGTGGGCTCCAGCTCCTCGATGATCTCCATGGCCCGGACCTTGGGTGCGCCGGAGAGCGTACCGGCGGGGAATGTCGCGGCGAGCGCGTCGAAGGCGGTCCGGTCCTCGCGCAGCCGCCCGACCACCGTGGAGACGATGTGCATGACGTGGCTGTAGCGCTCGATCGTCGCGAACTCGGGCACCTCGACCGTGCCCGGAACGCAGACCCGGCCGAGGTCGTTGCGGCCGAGATCGACGAGCATCACGTGCTCGGCCCGCTCCTTCGGGTCGGCCAGCAACTCCGTCGCCAACTCGCTGTCGCGGCGCGGGTTCTCCCCGCGCGGCCGCGTGCCCGCGATCGGGTGCAGCAGGGCCCGGCCGTCGGTGACCTTCAGGTGCGCCTCCGGCGACGACCCGACGATGTCGAAGTCGTCGAAGCGCAGGAGATACATGTACGGGCTGGGGTTGGTGGTGCGGAGCACGCGGTAGACGTCGATCGGGTCGGCCGTGGTGCGCCGCTCGAACCGCTGCGACAGCACGATCTGGAAGCACTCACCGGCCCGGATCGCCTCCTTGGCGAGCTCGACGGCCTTCGGGTACGACCCGGCGGGAGTGCGGCTCTCCAGCCGCGCGCCGCTCGGCGCCGGCTCCACAGTGGAGATCATCGGCGGGGTCGGCCGGGACAGCGCCGTGGTCATCGCGTCGAGCCGGCCGATCGCGTGGTGGTAGGCCGCGGCCGTCCGCGCCGGGTCCGCGTCCGGCGGCAGGATCGCGTTGGCGACCAGGATCGCGGCACCCTCGTAATGGTCGAGCACCACCAGGTCGGTGGCGAGCATCATGCCCAGCTCCGGGACGCCCAGATCGTCGTCGGTCAGCTCGGGCAGCCGTTCGAAGCGGCGGACCAGGTCGTACGACAGGTAGCCGACCATGCCGCCGGTCAGCGGCGGGCCGCCGCGATCGTGGTCCCGCCCGGTGAGGGCGGCGACGGTCGCCCGCAGCACGTCGACCGGATCGCCGGCGGTGGGCACACCCTCGGGCGGGGACCCGAGCCAGGCGGCGTGGCCGTCGCGCTCCACGAGGGTGGCGGTGCTCCGGACGCCGATGAACGAGTAGCGGGACCAGGCGGTGCCGGCGCCGCCCTGCTCGGCCGACTCCAGGAGGAACGTGCCCGGCCCGCCGGCCAGCTTGCGGTAGACGCCGACCGGGGTCTCGCCGTCCGCGAGCAGGCGGCGGGTGACCGGGACGACCCGCCGCGTCCGCGCCAGCTCGGCGAAGCCGGCCTCGTCGGGGCTGATGGCGCCGGTGGTCATGCCGCCTCACCCGTGACCGGGAGATCGTCGAAGAAGCATGTCGGCGCGTTGGTGTGGCAGGCCGGGCCCACCTGCTCGACGGTGAGCAGCAGCGTGTCGCCGTCGCAGTCGAGCTTGACGTCCTTGACGTACTGCCGGTGGCCGGAGGTCTCGCCCTTGACCCAGAGCTCCTCGCGGCTGCGCGACCAGTAGGTGGCGCGGCCCGTGGTCAGCGTGCGGTGCAGGGCCTCGTCGTTCATCCAGGCGAGCATGAGCACCTCACCGTCGTCGTGCCGGCGCACGATCGCCGGGACGAGCCCGTCGTCGGTGCGCTTCAGGCGCGCGGCGATGGCCGGGTCGAGCCCGGACCGGGTCAGGTCATCTGGAGCGGCCACCTGACCGATTCTTCCGTACGGGGGGCGGCGCCGGATCCGGGGGATATCCGACCGGTTTCGGGGGTGTGCTCGACGCCACAGAGCGGTAGTTTGTCGGGTGCGCCGCCGGGGTTTCGCGCCTCACCGGCGGGGCGCTCCCCTGCCTCCTCGCACGTCGTCGACGCTCACCCGTTCGCGGCTGCACCGCTTCCAGCCGCCGGCCGGGTCGGTGTCGTCTCCGTGGTCGCGGTGGCCGCGTCCCGCCTCCCCCGCCCTGGCCGGCGCACGCCGACATCACCCTGGCATCGCCCGGCCGGGTTTCGCCCTCTAGCGGACGGAGGAGATCCCCCCATGCAGCCTCAGCCTTCACCCCACCCCGACCAGGGCGAGCCGGTCCTCGCCCTGCCGGGCCAGCGCCGCCCGGACGACGACGCACCGTCCACCGCCACCGCGGCCTCGGCTGTCCCGGCGACGTCGGCGCTGGACACGCTGGCCGCGTCCCGCGACGAGCCGGCCGCCTCCGATCCCGCGGCGGACGCCGGTTCCGGGGTCGTGCGCGACCCGGTCGAGCCCGGCCCGGAGCCGGTCGACTTCGCCGGGACGTCCGCGCTGACGGAGACCACACTCGAGACCCCGACGATCCCGTCCACCGATGCGGCGGCGCAGCCGCTGCCGCCGATCGTGGGCGAGCTGATCGAGTCGGGGACCGAGCGGGAGTCGTCCGCGTTGGCGCAGGTGACCCCGGCGACCGTGTTCGGCGCCAAGGATGGCCGCCGGCCGTCCGAGGAGCCATCCGAGACAGCGCCGGCGGAGCCGACCTCGGCCGAGACGCCGGAGGCGGCGGCGGCCGAGCCGCCAACCGCCGAAACCCTGGAAGCAACCGCGACCGAGCCGCCAACCACCGAGACCCCGGAGACGGCGACGGCCGAGCCGCCAACCGCCGAAACCCTGGAAGCAACCGCGACCGAGCCGCCAACCACCGAGACCCCGGAGACGGCGACGGCCGAGCCGCCATCCACCGAGACCCCGGGAGCAACCGCAGCCGAGCTGTCGTCCGGTGAGACGCCGGAGGAAACGGCGGCGGAGCCGCCGTTTGCCGGGACCCCGAAGGCCGTGAGCGACGCGGAGCCGGCCGAATCCTCCACCGCCACGCCGGCGGCGTCCGCCGCCGCCGCCGCGGCGACCGATGTTTCCGATATCGAAGCCACGGCGGCGGATTCCCCGGTCGACGCGCAAGCCACCGCCTCCGAAGCCCCCGAGGCGATCAGCGACGCGGACCCGACAAGCACCGAACCCGTCGGCGCGGAAGGCTCGACCGAGACCGCCACCGCCACGGAAACGCCCGAGGCTGGCGGCGACGCGGAGCCGGTCGACGCGGAGCCGGTCGACGCGGAGCCGGTCGACGCGGAGCCCCCCACGCCGGAAGCCGCCGCCACGGCCGAGCCCGACGCGGCCTTGGCTGACGCTGACGCTGGCGACGCGAACGCCGTGAGCGACACCGCCGTCCTCGCGGAGAGTGCCCCCGCGAGCGGCGCGACCCTGACCGACACGGATGGCGAGGGTGCCGAGCCCGTGGACGCCGCGCCGGCCACCGCTGAGGACGAGGTCGCGGCGGACGCCAGCGCCGGCGATCAGGCCGCGCCGGACGCAACGGCGGTCGCGGAGAAGTCGGACACGGCCGCAGCCGACGCCGAGGCCGAAGCGACCACGGTGGCAACGGCCGACGCCGCCGGAACAGACGCTGCCGAGCCCGAGGGCCCGGCGCTCGAAGATGTCGCGCCGGAGAGCGTGGCCGACGCGGCGGTCGGCGACGGCACGGACGCCACCGACGCG
>Ga0164243_10002494_pt1 | contig 30357 bp, 32 predicted proteins | sample OricompcompostOP_FD_108781 | JGI IMG/M metagenome (GOLD analysis project Ga0164243, IMG submission 108781) | Organic Plus compost microbial communities from Emeryville, California, USA - Original compost - Organic plus compost (OP) | ecosystem: Engineered > Solid waste > Mixed feedstock >... | reverse complement strand
TGTAGAAGATGCGGCCGAAATGGTCGCGGTCCGGGAAGACCTCGTCCTGCATCGGCAGGAACGCGCCACCCGAGTCGACGAGCGCGATGCAGGGCAGCCGGTTCTCGAGCGCGATCTCCTGCGCGCGCAGGTGCTTCTTGACGGTCATGGGAAAGTAGGTGCCGCCTTTAACCGTGGCGTCGTTGCAGATCACCATCACCGCCCGGCCGTGGACCAGGCCGATGCCCGCGATCACCCCGGCGCCCGGCGCCTCGCCTCCGTACAGGCCCTCCGCAGCGAGCGGTGCCACCTCGAGGAACGGGCTCCCCTCGTCGAGCAGGCGGCGGACGCGATCGCGGGGAAGGAGCTTGCCCCGCGCCACGTGACGTTCGCGCGAGGACTCCGGTCCTCCTCTCGCCGCCCGCGCGATGCGCGCGTGCAGGGCCTCCGCGAGTGAGCGCTGGGTCGGCGCGTCCGTCATCGTGCGGTCCTCCTCGACTCGCGATCCGCCTCGCCGTGGTGACGGCGAGCGAAACCGGTTAGTGTTCATTAACCAACATGTTCAGGTTAGCGAGGATTAACTGAAGTGGCAACCACCGCCCGCGAGCAAGCCAAGCTCGACCGCCGCGACGCCCTCGTCCGGGCCGCCTCCGCGCTCTTCGCCCAGCGCGGCTACGCCAGTGTGAGCCTGGAGGAGATTGGCGCGGCGGTCGGCGTGAGCGGACCGGCCGTGTACCGCCACTTCGCCGGGAAGCAGGCCCTGCTCGGAGCGGTGCTCGTGGGCGTGAGCGAAGGGCTCGTCCAGGACGGCCGCCGCGTCTGCGCCGATGTCGCGGATCCGCAGGAGCGGATGGCGGCGCTCGTCCGCTTCCATGTCGGCTTCGCTCTGCGCGAGCCCGACGTGATCCGGGTGCAGGACCGCGATGTCGCCCACCTCGGCGAGGAAGACCGGCAGCGAGTGCGCGCCCTGCAACGGAGCTACATCGAGCTGTGGGTCGACGCGCTCGCCGCTCTCGTCGACGCCGAGCCGGCCGAGCTCCGTCTCCGTGTCCAGGCCTGCTTCGGCCTGATCAACTCCACACCGCACAGCACGCGGGCGGCGGAACGTTCCTCCGCGCGCACCGGGCGCGTGCTCTCGGCGATGGCGCTGGCTGCCCTGCGCGCCCCCTGAGCCGCGCCGATCGCGCCGGAGGGCGTGAGGGGCCGACGTAGGATGGAGTCCTCGACCCAGGGGAGGAACGTCCGTGAACCCCGCGCCCGCACCCGCTTGGCGGATGTGGCTCATCTGGTCCGTCGGGGTCGCGGCCTACGTGCTCTCGGTCACCAACCGCACCTCGCTGTCCTCCGTCGGCGTCGACGCCGCGCATCTCTTCCACGCCGACGCCTCAACGCTCTCGCTGTTCGCGGTGCTTCAGCTCGCCGTGTACGGGCTCATGCAGATCCCGGTGGGAATCCTCCTCGACCGCCACGGCTCCCGGCCGGTCATGGTCGCGGGCATGGCGCTCATGACGATCGGTCAGCTCGTGATGGCCTTCGCGCCGAACGTCGGCATCGCCATCGTCGCGCGCATGATCCTCGGCGCCGGGGACGCCGCGATCTTCCCCGGCGTCCTCCGCGTGGTCGCGACCTGGTTCCCCGCGCAGCGAGGCCCGTTGATGGCTCAGCTCACCGGCATCGTCGGGCAGATGGGGCAACTGCTTGCGCTGGTGCCGATGGCCGCTCTTCTGCATGCGACGTCCTGGACCATCGCCTTCGGAAGCCTGGCGGGGCTCGGCGTGCTGTTCACCGTCCTCGTCCTCGGGGTCATCCGAAATCGCCCTCCGTCCTTCAGCGAGGACGTGTCGGTCGACACCGACACCGGCGCGATCCGCGTCGTGACCTCGCGCGCCGACCTGCGGGTCTCGCTCCGCGCCGCGCTCGCACAGCCGGGCACGCGCCTCGGCTTCTGGTCGCACTTCACGACCCCGTTCGCCGGGACCGCCTTCATGATGCTCTGGGGCATCCCCTTCCTCACGGTGGGCGAGGGCCTCTCCCCCGCGACCGCGTCGATCGTCACCACGGTCTTCGTGGTCTGCGGCGTCGTGTTCGGACCGCTGATCGGCGCTCTGTCATCGCGGCATCCGACCAGCCGTTCGCTCATGATCGTCCTGCCGACCGTCGCGGTCCAGCTCGTCGCCTGGCTCGCGGTCATCGTGTGGCCAGGACCCGCTCCGCTCTGGCTGCTCGTCGTCCTGGCCGTCGCGCTCGCCTCCGGAGGCCCTGCGTCCATGGTGGCCTTCGACCATGCCCGCGCTCACAATCCGCAGCACCGCCTCAGCACCGCGACCGGGATCGTCAACGCCGGCGGCTTCCTCGCCGGTCTCGTCGCGATCTTCCTCATCGGACTGGCGCTCGACCTGCAAGGCGCAGGCTCGCCCGAGGCCTACACGCTCGACGCGTTCCGCTGGGCTTTCCTCATGCAGGTGCCGCTGTGGCTGCTCGGCACCGCGTTCATCCTGCGGGAGCGACACCTCACCCGACGGAAGCTCGGGCTCGATCGCCCACGGAGCTGAGCCGTGGGCGATCGAGCCGGTAGGCCGCCCTCCCGCCGAGATCTGCCGCCGGTCAGACGAGCAGCATCGCCCGTCCCGGCTCCTCGAGCACGTCGGCGACGGCTTTGAGGAACTGAGCGCCCTCCGCTCCGTCGACCAGACGGTGGTCGAACGACACGCTCAGCGTCATCACCTGCCGCAGGGCGATCTGACCCCGGTGCTCCCACGGCTGTCGGCGTACGGCGCCCACCGCGAGGATCCCGGACTGCCCCGGAGGCAGGATCGGCGTTCCCGCGTCGATCCCGAACACGCCGATGTTCGTCAGGGAGAAGGTCCCGCCGACGAGGTCGGCGGGCGGGGTCTTGCCCGACCTGGCGGTCTCGGTGAGGTTTCCGAGCGCCGCGGCCATCTCGCTCAGCGAGAGACGCTCGGCATCCCGGATGATCGGCACGATGAGCCCGCGATCCGTCGCCGCGGCGATCCCAAGGTCGATGTAGTGGTTGTGCACGATCTCCCCCGCCGCCTCATCCCAGGTCGCGTTGAGGCCGGGGAAGCGCGGCAGGGCGAGACAGACGGCCTTCGCCACGACGGCAAGCGGACCGATCCGCGGTCCGTCTCGAAGCGTCTTGTCCTCGCGCAGGGAGGAGATGAGGTCCATCGTCGCCGTCACGTCAACCGTGTGGAAGGTGGTGACGTGAGGAGCGGTGAAGGCGCTTCGCACCATCGCCTCCGCGGTGTGCTTGCGTACGCCGCGGATCGGGATCCGCGTGGTCGCCCGCTCCCTTGCCGCGTTCGGAGAAGGGGTCGAGGACAGAGGCGATCCTGCGCCCTCTGTTCCGGTCGCGGCGGGGACCGACCCCGCTGCCCGCTCCGAGACGCGCTCGCGGTAGGCGTCGACGTCTGCCCGCGTGATCACCCTGTCGCCGAGCTCGGCGGCGACCAGGACGAGGTCCACCCCCATGCTCTTCGCGTAGGCACGGACAGGCGGCGTGGAGCGCGGGCGCTCGTGCGCGTGCACGGGCGGCGCCGCGGCGACGACCGCATCGTGCGGAGCCGCCTCGAGCACCGCCGCGTCCGCGGTGAGGACCGGTGAACCGCTCCGGCGGGCACGGCGGGCGGGCCGGCCCTTGGCCGCCGGAGCGCTGCCGTAGCCGACGAGGTTCGGCTGTGCCTTCTCCTCGTCCTCGGCTCCCTGGGTCGCCTCGGCGGATGGAGCCTCGGGGGCGTCCGCCTCCTCGCCATCGACCGTGAAGGCGATCAGCGGCGCACCGACCTCGACCGTGTCGCCGGCGGCGGCATGCAGCGCGGCCACCACGCCCTCGTATGGCGACGGGAGCTCGACCACCGCCTTCGCGGTCTCGACCTCCGCGAGCGTCTGATTCAGCGTCACCGTGTCGCCCTCGGCGACGAGCCACTGCACGACCTCGGCCTCGGTCAGGCCTTCGCCGAGGTCGGGAAGAAGGAACTCCTGCTTCATCGGCCCGCTCCCGTCAGGCTGTTGGGCTCCTCCAGGACGCGGTCCACCGCGTCGAGGATCCGATCGAGGTCCGGCAGGTGGAATTTCTCCAGCTTCGCCGGCGGGTAGGGGATGTCGTGTCCCGTGACGCGCAGCGGCGCGGACTCGAGCCAGGTGAAGCACTTCTCGGTGATGCTGGCGACCACCTCCGCGCCCACCCCCGCCTCACGCGAGCCCTCGTGCACGACGACGACACGTCCCGTCCGCCGCACCGACGCGCAGACCGTGTCATAGTCGACCGGAGAGAGCGATCGGAGGTCGACGACCTCGAGCGACCGCCCCTCGTCCACCGCCGCCTCAGCGGCGTCGAGGGCGGTCTTCACCATGTTCCCGTACGCGAGGATCGTCGCGTCCGTGCCCTCCCTGACCACCCGAGCCAGCCCCATCGGCGCGGCATCCGCCGCGGGGGCGTCGAGGTCCACCTCGCCCTTGGTGTGATACTGCCGCTTGGGCTCGAAGAAGATGACCGGGTCGTCGCTCGCGATCGCCTGCTGGAGGACGGTATAGGCGTCCTGCGGGGTGGAGACGGCCACGACACGGAGACCGGCGGTGTGCACGAAGTACGCCTCCGGGGACTCGGAATGATGCTCGGCCGCGCCGACGCCGCCCGCCCAGGGCACGCGGATCGTGATCGGCATCTTCACCCGTCCGCGGGTGCGGTAGTGGAGCTTGGCGACCTGCGAGACGATCTGGTCGAACGCCGGGTAGATGAAGCCGTCGAACTGGATCTCCACCACGGGGCGGTACCCGCGGAAGGCGAGGCCGATCGCCGTGCCGACGATCCCCGACTCCGCCAGCGGGGTGTCGATGACCCGCTGCGCGCCGAACTCGTCGAGGAGCCCGTCGGTGATGCGGAAGACGCCGCCGAGACGGCCGATGTCCTCGCCGAGGAGGACGACCTTGTCGTCGTCACGCATCGCCTGGCGAAGACCGGCGGTGAGGGCCTTGCCCATCGTGAGCTGCGTCATCTCATGCCTCCTCGAAGGTCGCGAGGTAGGCGGCGTAGGCGGCACGCTGCTCCTCCAGGCCCGAGTGCGGCGTCGCGTAGACCTCGTCGAAGACCGTGAGCGGGTCGCGCGTCGTCATCCCGAGGGTCGCCGCGCGCAGCTCACGCGCCGCCGCGTCGGCGGCGGCCGCGATCTCCTCCGCCTGCGCGTCGTCCAGGGCGTCCGCTGCGCGCAGCAGGCGCTCCACCCGTGTGAGCGGATCCCGCGCGCGCCACTGGTCCAGCTCGTCCGCGCCGCGATAGCGAGTCGGGTCGTCCGCGGTGGTGTGCGGACCCATCCGGTACGTCACGGCCTCGATGAACGCCGGGCCCTTGCCCGAACGGGCGTGCTCGAGCGCCCACCGCATCGCCGCCATGCTGGCCAGGACGTCGTTGCCGTCGACCCGCAGGCTGGGGATGCCGAATCCCGGGGCGCGACCCGCGATCGGATACGCCGACTGCACCGTCACCGGCTCGGAGATCGCCCAGTGGTTGTTCTGGCAGACGAAGACCACCGGCGCCCGGTAGGACGAGGCGAAGATCATCGCCTCGTTGACGTCGCCCTGGCTCGTCGCGCCGTCGCCGAAGTACGTCACCGCCACCTCGTCGGTGCCCTCGTGAACGATCCCCATCGCATAGCCGACCGCGTGCAGCGTCTGCGCGCCGATGATGATCTGCGCCGGCGCGACCTTGCGCTCGGCCGGGTCGTATCCCGCCCCTTCCTCGCCCCGCCAGACGCGCACGAAATCGCCGGGCTCGGCATCGCGGGTATAGAGGACGCCGACCTCGCGATAGCTCGGGAACACCATGTCGTCCTTGCGGAGAGCCCGCGCAGTTCCCACCTGGGCCGCCTCCTGCCCCTGGCACGGCGCCCAGAGGCCGAGCTGGCCCTGGCGCTGCAGAGCGATGCCCTCGGCATCGATGCGCCGGACGATGCTCATGTCGCGATACAGGTCGCGCAGCTGGTCGAGCGTGACATCGGCGACGTAGGGGTCCAGAAGCGGATGCTCGCGGCGGTTTCCCTCGGGCGTGATGAGCTGCTCGGTGAGCGCGAGATCCGATGCCGTGTCGGCGATCGGGGTGATGCTGGGTGACATCCTCGTCCTCCTTCGTCGACCGCCCTCGTGAGGCGGTACGGCGTCGTCGCCGTTGACCTGAGGCTAAGGCTGGTCAGCACCTAGCTCAAGTATCCGGGGACTTCTTGAGCATGTTGCCAAAATCGCCGAAAGCGACGACTGCTAGCGTTTGGCACTATGTCCGCACTCGACCGTATCGACCTCGATCTCCTCGACGCGCTCGCCGTCGAGCCGCGCGCCACCGTGGTCGCGCTCGCCGAGAGGCTCGGCCTCTCCCGCAACACCGTCCAGGCGCGGATGGCCCGCCTCGAGCAGTCCGGCGTCTTCCTCCCCTACGAACGTTCCTACTCCCCCGCCGTGATCGGGTTCCCGCTGCAGGCGTTCGTCAACATCGGGGTGCGCCAGACCGAGCTCCCCAGGATCATCGCCGAGCTCTCCCGCGTGCCGGAGATCGTGCAGGCGCACGGCCTCAGCGGCTCGGTCGACATCCTGGCCAGAGTCGCCTGCCGCGACGCTCGGCATCTGTTCGACACCGACGCACGGATCCTGTCGATCGACGGCGTCGAGCGGACCGAGACCTCCCTGGCGATGGGCGAGGTGATCCCGTTCCGCGTCGCCGGTCTCATCGGGATGGCGCGTAGGGAAGTCTGAGGAAGCGGCGGATGACGCCCGCCGCCGCCGCGGGCGTCTCATAGTGGATGAGGTGCCCCACGCCGTTGATCTCGAAGAGCTCGGCCTGCGGGAAGAGGGTCGCCAGACGCCGCTCCGCCTCGATCGGGGTGATGTCGTCGCGCTCGGCGGCGACGAGGAGGGTGGGCACGTCGATGCGTGCGGCGAACTCTCGCACGTCGTGGGACACGCTCGTCACGAAGGCGTCGCGCAGCGTGTCGCGGTCGGCGAATCGCGAGAAGTAGCGGTCGTGCTGGTCGTGGATGAACCGCCGGAGGGCAGGGTCGCCGGTCTTCGCCATGGTGATGCTCATGACCCGCACGATCAGCGGATGCCGGAGAAGAGCCGTGCCGAGCCGCTGCGGCAGCCGTGCACCGAGCGCGTAGTAGAGGATCGCCAGACGCGTCATGAACGCTTTCGGCCCCTCCAACGCGGGCGCGCCGATCGGGTTGACCAGGATCAGCCGCGGCGTCTTCAGCCCGCCGGCGACGGCGGCCGCGCTCACGATCGACCCGAAGGAGTGCCCGAGCACGATCGCCCCCGGGGCCACCCGGTCGACGAACGCGGCGAGCCAGTCCGCGTAGGCCGAGATGTCGTGGGTTCGCCCAGGGAGCGGCGCGGTCTCGCCGAAGCCAGGGAGATCGGGCATGATCACCCTGACGTCCGGAAGGTACGCGACCACCGGCTCCAGGCCGTGATGGTCGCCGCGGAAGCCGTGCACCGCGACGACGGCGGGGACATCGGGCTCGTCCGGCCCATAGGTCCAATAGGCGGTCGTTCCTCCGAGGACGTCGACCTCACGCCGCCGCACCGGGATGCGGCTCAGACGTGGGGCGTAGGGCGAGGCGACGGGCACGGTTCGAGTCTACGGGCGCGCCGCGGCGAGCATGTCCGTGCCGCGTCCTACCGTGAGGACATGACCCCCGATCCCGTGCTCCCCTCCTGGATCGACCGCGTGGGCGTCTTCGACCTGGAGACCACCGGGGTCGACGTCGCGCGGGACCGGATCGTCACCGCGCACGTGGGCGTGCTCGACCGGGACGGCCGCGAGATCGCAGCCCGCTCCTGGCTGGCCGATCCCGGGGTCCCCATCCCCGACGAAGCCGCCGCGATTCACGGCGTCACGAACGAGCGGGCTCGTCGTGACGGCGCCCCGGCCCTCACGGTCGTCAGCGCCGTCACGGGCTCGCTCCGCGCCCTCCTCGCGCAGGGAGTGCCGATCGTCGCCTACAATGCGTCGTTCGACTTCTCGCTGCTCGCGCACGAGGCACGCAGGCACGGCATCGAGCCTCTCGACCGCCCCTCCCCCGTGATCGACCCGCTGGTCATCGACAAGGCCTACGACCGCTATCGCCCGGGCAAGCGCACGCTCGCGGTGGTCGCGGCCCACTACGACGTCCTGCTCGACGACGCTCACGAGGCATCCGCCGATGCCATCGCCGCCGGACGAGTGGCCCAGGCTCTGGCTCGCCGGTTTCGCCTTCCGGCGTCGGCCGGCGAGCTGCACACCCGCCAGATCGGCTGGGCACGAGCACAGGCCGAGAGCCTCACCGAGTACTTCGTCCGCATCGGTCGCCTGGATCCCGAAGAGAGCCTCGACGGCGCATGGCCGGTGCGGTGAGATATCCCTCTTTCGGAGGATGCAGGTCACGACCCCCGGTCCTTAGGCTCGACTCATGAGCGACGTGTTCGGATGGCTCGTGATCGGTGTGATGATCGCGCTTCCCGTCGCGCTCGCGGTGATGATGGGCGTGAGCCTGTTCTCCCGCAAGCCGGTCGAGGAGAAGTACGAGCACTCGCGTGGCGGAGGCGCCGTCGGCGTCTTCGACGCGATCTGGTCCCCTTCTGCGCATGAGGCCGGCATCGAACGCGACAGGGCGACCAAGCGCACGGCTCCGGCGCCCTCCCCCGGCGATCCGCCCTGGTCCATCTCCGGCGATCGCATCCGGATCGACGTCGCGGACCCCCGCTGACCTCAGGCCTCCTCAGCCGGTTCCGGGCACGCCACCGCTTCCGCGAACAGAAAGGCCCCCGCGCTCCGCAGAGCCGGGGGCCTTCTCGGGTCGCCTTACTTGGCGGAGCCGCCGAAGTTCTTGAAACGCTGGTTGAACTTCTCGACACGGCCGGCCGAGTCCATGATGCGCTGCTTGCCCGTGTAGAACGGGTGCGATGCCGAGGAGATCTCGACGTCGATGACGGGGTACTCCACTCCGTCCAGCTCGATCGTCTTGTCGCTCGTGACGGTCGAACGGGTGAGGAAGGTCTCGCCCGAGCCGAGGTCGCGGAACACGACGGCCTGGTAGTCGGGGTGAATGTCAGTCTTCATGGGGTTCCTTACGTGGCGCCCTGGATTGTGCCAGGGACGAGGGAAGTCTGCGGTGCAGGAAGCACCAAGGTTCGATTTTAGCAGAAGGGCGCTCGCGGCTCGGTCATCCCGCGGCACGGGCGGCGAAGCGGCCGCCCACGCTGTCGAGCACGATCGGCAGGCCGAAGGTCTCTTCCAGCGTCGCCGCCGTGAGCGCCTCCGCGATCGGCCCCGCCGCGACCACCCGTCCCTCGTTCAGGAGCAGCACGTGCGTGAAACCTGGCGGGATCTCCTCGACGTGGTGGGTCACCATGACCATCGCCGGCGTCGCCGGGGACTGCGCGTAACCGCTCAGCAGCGCGAGCAGCTCCTCGCGGGAGCCCAGGTCGAGACTCGCCGACGGCTCGTCCAGCAGCAGCAGCTCGGGATCGGTCATCACCGCACGGGCGATCTGCACGCGCTTCTGCTCGCCGTCGCTGAGCGTGCCGAACACGCGGTCGGCGAGGTGGTCGAGCTTCCACTGCTCCAGCACACGCCGGGCGCGGCGCTCGTCGATCGACTCATAGGACTCGTTCCAGCGGCCGGTGACCGAGTAGGCGGCGGTCATCACCGTGTCGAGGACGGTCTCGTCCCGGGGGATCCGTCGTGCCATCGCGGACGAGGCGAACCCGATCCGCGGACGGACCTCGAACACGTCGGTGCGTCCCAGGGTCTCCCCGAGGACGTCGACCCGGCCGCTCGTCGGGTGCAGGAGCGTGTCGGCGATCTGGAGCAGCGTCGTCTTCCCCGCCCCGTTCGGCCCGAGCACGACCCAGCGCTGGTCGTCTTCGACGGTCCAGCTCAGGTGATCGACGATGTTGCGGCCGTCGCGCCGCACGACGACATCGGTGAACTCCAAGACGCCAGGCATGGCTCCCAGCCTAGTCGGCTCAGGCGATGAGCTCGGCGTAGAGAGCGCTCGTCGTGTCGGCGATCGCGCTCCAGCTGAACTCGCGCGCGGCTCGCTCGCGTCCCGCCTCGCCGAGGGCAGCCGCCCGCTCCCCGTCCGCCGTCACCTCGGTCAGGACGGCGGCGAGGTCGGCGACGAACCGCTCCGGGTCGACCGGCGTCCCGGTTCCGTCCTGGACCTGCTCGATCGGCACGAGCCGCCCGGTCTCGCCGTCGGCGACGACCTCGGGGATGCCGCCGGTCGCCGTGCCCACCACGGCGGCGCCGCACGCCATCGCCTCCAGGTTCACGATTCCCAGCGGCTCGTACACCGAGGGGCACACGAAGGTCGTCGCGGCGGTCAGGATCGCCGACAGCTCGCGGCGCGGGAGCATCCGCTCGATCCACACCACGCCGTCACGCGTCCGCTGGAGCGAGCGGACCAGCTCCTGCACCTCGGCCATGATCTCCGGCGTGTCCGGGGCTCCGGCGCACAGGACCAGCTGGACCCCCGCCGGCAGCGCCGCGGCCGCCCGGAGCAGGTACGGGAGCCCCTTCTGGCGGGTGATCCGGCCCACGAAGACGACCGACGGGCGCTCCGGATCGATCCCCTGGGCACGCAGGAAGGCCTCGTCATGGACCGGATGCCAGGCGTCGACGTCGATGCCGTTGTGGATCACGTGCACCCTGCCCGGATCCACCTGCGGGTAGCTTCGGAGGATGTCGGCGCGCATGCCGGCGCTCACGGCCACGACCGCCGCGGCGTTCTCATACGCCAGCCGCTCGATCCCGCTCGACACCGCGTAGCCTCCGCCGAGCTGCTCCGCCTTCCACGGGCGCAGCGGCTCGAGGCTGTGCGCCGTGAGGACATGAGGGATGCCGTGGAGCTGCGAGGCGATGTGCCCCGCGAAGTTCGCGTACCAGGTGTGGCTGTGCACGAGATCGGCGCCCGCGACATCCGGGACGATGGTCAGGTCTGTGCCCAAGGTCTGCAACGCGGGATTAGCGGAAACGAGCTCGACGGGCGTCGGATAGGAAGTGGTGCCCGCTTCGTCCCTTTCCCCGCCGAAAGCGCGAACCCGCAGGTCGATGCGCGTGCGGAGCGCCTTCACGAGCTCCGCGACGTGCACGCCGGCACCGCCGTAGACCTCCGGCGGATACTCCCTGGTCACCATGTCCACGCGCATGTCCTGAACGCTAGTACAAGGCCATGACGGGCATCTATGGTGGAGCCATGTCGGTACCCAAGAAGGTCTTCGGGATCATCCTCGCCGGCGGCGAGGGGAAGCGTCTCATGCCCTTGACCGCAGACAGGGCCAAGCCGGCGGTGCCGTTCGGCGGGCAGTACCGGCTCATCGACTTCGCGATCTCGAACCTCATCAACTCCGGCCTGCGTCAGATCGTCGTGCTCACGCAGTACAAGTCGCACAGCCTCGACCGGCACATCTCGCAGACGTGGCGGATGTCCGCCCTCCTCGACTCCTACGTGACATCGGTGCCCGCCCAGCAGCGTCTGGGCAAACGGTGGTTCTCCGGATCCGCCGACGCGATCCTGCAGAGCCTGAACCTCATCACCGACGAGAAGCCCGACATCGTCGTGGTGGTCGGCGCCGATCACGTGTACCGCATGGACTTCCGCCAGATGCTCGAGGCGCACATCGCCTCCGGAGCCAAGGCGACCGTCGCGGGGATCCGTCAGCCGCTCGCCCTCGCCTCCCAGTTCGGCGTGATCGATGTCGCCGCCGACGGCTCGGGGCGCATCAACCGCTTCCTGGAGAAGCCCCTCGACGCGACCGGCCTGCCGGACGCGCCTCATGAGGTGCTGGCCTCGATGGGCAACTACATCTTCGACGCCAACGCCCTGATCGAGGCCGTCGAGGCCGACGGAGAGCTCGCCACCTCCAATCACGACATGGGCGGCGACATCGTCCCGTCCTTCGTAGAGAGGGGCGAGGCCGGGTTCTACGACATGCGCGAGAACGAGGTGCCCGGGTCATCGCCACGCGATCGGGCCTACTGGCGGGACGTGGGGACGATCGACTCGTTCTTCGACGCGCACATGGACCTCATCTCCACCCTTCCGGTGTTCAACCTCTACAACATGGAGTGGCCGATCCACTCCCAGGCCGTGAACTCGCCACCGGCGAAGTTCGTGCGCGACTCGGTCGGCCGCATGGGCAACGCCATCGACTCGATCGTCTCGCTGGGCTCCGTGCTGTCCGGCACCCACCTCGAACGAAGCGTGGTCGGGCCATGGACGCTCGCCGGAGGCGGCTCGACGATCACCGACTCCGTCCTCTTCGACGGGGTTCGCGTGGGGCAGGGAGCGCGGGTCCACCACGCGATCCTCGACAAGAACGTGGTCCTCCTGGACGGGGCGACCGTCGGCGTGGATCGCGAGCGCGACCTCGCCCGCGGGTTCACCGTCACCGACTCCGGCATCACGGTCGTGGGCAAGGGCATCCGGATCGAGCCCTGAGAGCCGATACGCTCGACGCGTGACCGCTGCGCGCTTCCTCGTCGTCCTCGATGCCGACTCCACCCTCATCCAGGACGAGGTGATCGAGCTCATCGCGGACGAGGCCGGCCGCCGTGCCGAGGTGCAGGCGGCGACGGAGGCCGCCATGCGCGGCGAGGTCGACTTCGCCGCGAGCCTGCGCTCTCGCGTCTCCGCGCTGGCGGGCGTCCCGCTCGCCGCCTTCGAGCGGGTGCGGGCTCGCGTGCGCCCGACTCCCGGCGTCCGGGAGCTCGTCGCCGCCGTCCACGCCAGGAACGGGGTGGTCGGGGTCGTCTCCGGCGGGTTCCACGAGATCCTCGACCACGTGGCCCCCGGACTCGGCGTGGACCGCTGGCGCGCGAACCGGCTTGACGTCCTCGACGACGCCCTGTCCGGCCACGTCGACGGAGAGATCGTGGACGCGGCGGCGAAGGCGGACAGCCTTCTCGCCTGGGCCGCCGAGCTCGGCGTGCCCCGGGCACGCACGATCGCGATCGGCGACGGCGCGAACGATCTCCGGATGATGGACGCGGCCGGGCTCGGCCTCGCCTTCAACGCGAAGCCGGCGGTGCGCGCCGCCGCGAACCTCGTGGTCGCCCGACAGGATCTCGCCCAGGTCGTCCCGCTCCTGCCCTGAGAAGTGCCCGGCTCTCGCCGCGCCGAGCGGTCCGACCGCGGCATGCACCACTGACTTCCGCCGACGTCGGAGGCCGGGGCTAGCCTCTCGACATGGACGTCATCCTGGTTCCCGGTCTCTGGCTCGACGCATCCTCCTAGGACGCTGTGCTCCCGGCGCTCCACGCCGCCGGGCACCGTCCCCGCCCGCTCACGATGCCCGGCGTCGGCGAACCCGCCTCCGCCTCGGCGGGGATCGGGATCGACGACTGGGTCGCAGAGGTCGTCCGCGCCGTCGACGCGGCCGCCGAGCCGGTCGTCCTCGTCGGCCACTCCGGCGGCGGGAACGTCGTCTGGGGCGCTGCGGACGCGCGTCCTGACCGTGTGCGCCGGCTCGTCTTCGTCGACACCGTTCCCCCGCCCTCCGGACAGGGCATCAGCGAGTTCACGGTCGTGGACGGCGTGATCCCGTTCCCCGGCTGGGACTCGTTCGACGCGCCGGACGTCGCCGACCTCGACGACGCCGTGCGCGCACGCGTCGCCCCGCTCCTGGGCAGCGTCCCCGCACGGGTGCCCACCGATCCCTTGATCCTCACCGATCAGCGCCGCTATGACGTGCCCGTCACGCTGCTCATGGGCGCGCTCACGAAGGACGAACTCGAGGGATACCTGGCGCACTGGGGCGCCTACGGCGAGGAGTACCGCGCGATTCACGACGCCGAGGTGGTGCGGATCGGGTCCGGGCACTGGCCGCAGTTCTCCGTGCCGGAACGACTCGCCGAGCTGCTCGTCGCCGCGATCGATCGGTGACGTCGTGTCGCTGACGTCTCCCCGGCGTCAGTGGCCCATGCCCAGGCCGCCGTCGACCGGGATGACGGCTCCGGAGATGTAGGCGGCATCGTCCGAGGCGAGCCACGTGACCACGCCGGCGACCTCGTCGGCCGTGGCGAAACGGCCGGCGGGAATGCTCGCCTTGTACTGCTTCTGGGTCTCCTCGGGCAGCGCCGCGGTCATGTCCGTCTCGATGAACCCAGGAGCGACGACGTTGGCCGTGATCCCACGTCCGCCGAGCTCGCGGGTGAGCGAGCGCGCGAAGCCCACGAGGGCGCTCTTGGACGCCGAGTAGTTGATCTGCCCGGCCGAGCCGTACAGGCCGACCACGCTCGAGATGAGGATGACACGACCGAAGCGGGCCCGGAGCATCCCTTTCGACGCCCGCTTGACGACGCGGAAGGCGCCGCCGAGGTTCGTCGCCACGACGCTGTCGAAGTCGTCCTCGCTCATCCGGAGAAGCAGCGTGTCCTTCGTGATGCCCGCGTTGGCGACGACGACCTCCACCGGACCGAGCTCGCGCTCGACCTCGGAGAACGCCGCGTCGAGCGACGCCGCATCGGTCACGTCCGCCCGGACCGTGAGGGCCCCCTCGGGCCCCTGCCCGCTGCGAGCCGTCACCGCCACCCGATATCCGTCGCGGACGAACCGCTCGGCGATCGCATAGCCGATCCCGCGGTTTCCGCCGGTCACGAGCACAACGCGGTCCGTCGTCATCCCTAACTCCCTGCCTCGGTGTCTTCAGCCCGGCCAGCCTACCGACCAGAGGACCGGCGAATTGACAACCTCCGGGGCACGCCGCGAGTCTGGGAGCGGGGGATCAGCGAGAGGGAGACATGAGCGACAGCGAGAACCACGCCCAGAACGACGCCGCGGCGCAGATCCAGCGCCCGACCCCTCCGGTCGGCGTCCCTGCGACACCACCGGCCACGCCCTACGGCGCTCCCCCGGCACCTCCCGCTCCCGCCCCGGCCGGCACGACGTCGCCGTACGGTCTGCCCTCCGGCCCACAGGGCTCGATGCCCGCCCCGTACGGCTCGGCCGCCCACCGCTCCGTCGCGGCGCCCTACGCCGCTCCGGCCCCGGCGCCGGGGCCGTATCCGTCGACGGCGCCTGGCACGCCTTCCGCCGCTCCCGGGTACGGCTACGCTCCGCTCGCACCGGCACGTCCGACGAGCGGCCTCGCCATCACCTCTCTCATCTGCGGGATCGCGGGCCTCGCCCTCAGCTTCTTCGTGATCCCGCTCCTCGCGTCGATCGTCGCGGTGATCACCGGGCACATGGCGCTGAACCAGACGAAGCGGGACATGAGCATCGGCGGGCGCGGCATCGCCGTGGCCGGGCTCGTGCTGGGCTACCTCGGTCTTGCGGGCATCGCCTTCATCGTGATCGCGCTGATCGTCAGCTTCCTCTTCTTCGGCTCCGCCTTCCTCGCCTATCTGCCCCTGCTGTCGTCCTGACCGGCCGTGCGCTCAGCAGACGAGACGCCCGCGCGGACACCGCGGGAGGGCGTGTCGGCGTAGGCTGGGACCATCGTGAGAAAGACCGCGAACGCCCCGTCCGTCACCTCGCTCCCGCGCGCTCCGCAGGAGGAGGCGCGCGGCCGTGTGCGCCATTACATCATCACGATGGGGATCCGCGTCGCCTGCTTTCTTCTGATGGTCCTCGTGCAGCCCTACGGCTGGTACACGTGGGTGTTCGGCATCGCCGCCGCAGTGCTGCCGTACATCGCGGTCGTGTTCGCCAACGCCGGCGACGACTCGGTCCCGGCCGGCGCGGAGTCGCCGGCGCAGGAGCTGCCGGCGCCGGCTGATCCCGCGATCGACGGCGGCGCGACGACGATCACCCTCCGGGAGAGCGGCCTGCTGCCTCCGTCGAACCGCGACGAGCGCACGCCGTGAGCCTTCTCTCCGGGACCCCGGGTGCGGCCGAGTGCTCCCGCGCGGGATGCCGTGCGCCGGCTACCGCCCGCATCGTCTGGCGGAATCCGCGCATCCACGGTCCCGAGCGACGAAAGGTGTGGCTCGCCTGCCCGGAGCATCTCGGATATCTTCGCGGCTTCCTCCGCGCCAGGGACTTCCCCGTCGAGATCGAGGAGGGCGCACCGTGAGGCGCCAGAGGCTGCTCCGTTGGACCGGGTACGTGGCCGTCGCCATCGTGTTCGCGATCGTCTGCGCGTTCCTCTCGAACTGGCAGTTCGCCCGCAACGACGGCAAGGAGACGCAGATCCGTCTCGTCGAGGCCAACTACGATGCGGCACCGGTCCCGCTCGGAGACCTGCTCGCCCGCGGGGCGACCCTCGCCGAGGAAGACCAGTGGCGTCCCGTGGAGCTGCGGGGCGCCTACGAGCCGGAGAAGCAGCTCCTCGTCCGCAATCGCCCGCACGGCGGCACCAGCGCGTTCGAGGTGCTCGTGCCCTTCCGGACCGACGATGGCCGGGTGTTCATCGTGAACCGCGGGTGGGTTGCGCCGGGCGAGGGGCAGACGCCGGACTCGGTGCCAGCGGCCCCGGCGGGCGACGTCACCGCGATCGTCCGTCTGCGCCCGGGCGAGCCGCTCCCGCCCTCCGGCAGGGGGGCGCCGGAGGGACAGGTGCCGAGCATCAACCTGCCGTCCGTCGCAGAGAAGATCGGCGAAGGCGAGGTCGACACCGGCGCATACGGCGAGCTGGTCCGTGAAGAGCCGGAGCCGGCCGCGCGCCCGCACGCCTTCGACGCACCGTCCGAGGATCCGGGACCCCACCTCTCCTACGCGATCCAGTGGATCCTCTTCGCCGTCATGGGGTTCGTCTTCATCGGCTACATCATCCGTACCGAGATCGTGAAGCACCGCGAGGAGGCCGCGGGACGCCCGCCACGCGGGCCACGCCGTCGACGGGATCGCGACATGGCCGACGAGGACGCCCTGCTGGACGCCGCCGAGCATCGTTGACGCCCCCTGCCGACGGCGAGGACGCCTGCCGCGCCTTCGCCTCAGGCTCTCCGCCTCAGGCGAGCTCGATGAGGTCCTGGTACTCCTTGCTCCAGATGTCCTCGACGCCGTCGGGAAGGATCAGCACGCGCTCGGGGTTGAGCGAGGCGACAGCGCCCGGATCGTGCGAGACCAGGACGACCGCGCCCTCGTAGTGCGCCAGGGCGCCGAGGATCTCCTCACGCGAGGCCGGATCGAGGTTGTTCGTCGGCTCGTCGAGCAGCAGCATGTTCGCGGAGGAGACCACGAGGGTCGCGAGCGAGAGCCGGGTCTTCTCCCCGCCCGACAGCACCCCGGCCGGCTTGTGCACGTCGTCGCCGGTGAACAGGAACGAGCCGAGGACCTTGCGCGCCTCGGTCTCGTTCAGATCGGGAGCCGAGGACATCATGTTCTCCAGCACGGACCGCGAGACGTCGAGGTTCTCGTGCTCCTGCGCGTAGTAGCCGACCTTCAGGCCGTGCCCCGGCTCAAGTCGCCCGGTGTCCGGCTTGTCGACACCCGCGAGGATGCGCAGCAGCGTGGTCTTCCCCGCGCCGTTCAGCCCGAGCACGACGACCTTCGAGCCGCGATCGATCGCGAGGTCGACGTCGGTGAAGATCTCCAGCGAGCCGTAGGACTTGCTGAGACCGGACGCCTGCATGGGCGTCTTCCCGCAGGGAGCGGGCTTCGGGAAGCGAAGCTTGGCGACCCTGTCCTGCTGACGCACTTCTTCGAGTCCGGAGAGGAGCTTCTCGGCGCGGGCCATCATCTGGTGCGCAGCCGCGGCCTTGCTCGCCTTGGCGCCGAAACGCGCGGCCTGCTGCTGGAGAGACGTCGCCTTCTTCTCGGCGTTCGCGCGTTCCTTCTTGCGACGTTCCTCGTCGGCGACGCGCTGGCGCAGGTAGTTCTTCCAGTTCATGTTGTAGATGTCGATGACCTGGCGGTTCGCATCCAGGTAGAACACCCGGTTCACGGTCTCGCCGACCAGTTCCACGTCGTGGCTGATCACGATCAGACCGCCCTTGTATCCCTTGAGGAACTCGCGCAGCCACACGACGCTGTCCGCGTCGAGATGGTTGGTCGGCTCGTCGAGGATCATCGTCTCCGCATCGGAGAAGAGGATCCGGGCGAGCTCGATGCGACGGCGCTGCCCGCCGGAGAGCGTCTTCAACGGCTGGTCGAGGATGCGGTCGGGCAGCGAGAGGTTGTGCGCGATCGACGCCGCCTCGGCCTCCGCGGCATATCCGCCCAGCGCCTCGAAACGCTCGGTGAGGTTGCCGAAGCGACGCATCGCCTTGTCGGCGACGGCGGGGTCGTCCGAGGCCATCAGCTCCGAGGCCTCGCGCATGCCGAGCGTCAGGCTCCCGAGGCCACGCGCGTCGAGGATGCGGGTTCGCGCCAGCATCTCGGGGTCGCCGGAACGCGGATCCTGAGGCAGATAGCCGAGCTCTCCGCTCCGGTCGACCCGGCCGTCGGAGGGCAGCAGATCGCCTGCCAGCACCTTGGTGAGGGTGGTCTTGCCCGCTCCGTTGCGTCCGACGAGCCCGATCTTGTCGCCGTCGGCGACGCGGAAGGACACGCCCTCCATGAGGAGGCGCGCTCCGACGCGGATCTCGAGGTCGTGCACGGCGAGCACAGCAGACGTCCGTTCTTCGATGAGGGTGACGGCCGGGTGGCCAGCCTCCCAGTATAGGCCGCACAGCCGTGCGCGCTCCGCCGTCGGCACGGCTCACGGCACGACGCCCCGGGCCGCGAGCGCCTCCCCCACCTGGTCGGCGTGGCGCATCGTCAGGGTCAGCACAGGGACGGACGCCCGGGGCCCGAGCCGTACGCCCCGTGCGCTCTGGGCCTCTCGGACCCGGACGACGATGCCGCCGACGACCGGGATCATCGCGATCGTGAGCGAGAGCGTCAGCGCCGCGACATCCGGGTCGCCACCGACACGGCGTATCGGGGTCAGCAGCCGCCGGAGGACGTCCAGAAGGTCCCCGAGACGCGTGGTGGCCGTGACCAGCTCGGCGAGCAGCAGCAGGGCCACGATCCGGCCGGTGTGCACGACGGCCGCATCCGCCGAGGAGAAGATCAGCAGCGCCGCGCCGAGGATCAGGATCAGCCAGCGCAGCCGCCACCAGGCGGCCCCGAGCGCGCGCCACGGCTGACCGGTCGCCGGATAGGCCAGACTCGCTCCGATCAGCACCGCTGCGATGCCGACGGTACCCAGCGGAAGCAGCGAGAGCGCGAGCGCGACCCCGGCGAGGGCGAGCAGCTTCGCCCCCGCGGGAGCCCGGTGCAGCACCGTCCTCCCGGCTCGGAAGAGCGGCCTCATCCGCAGCTCCGCCGGTACGCGCGGATCACGTCGTCCGGACCGCCGACCGCCCGCACCCGGCCGTCGTCGAACAGCACCGCCTCGTCGCAGCGTGCTGCGAGCTCCAGGTCGTGTGTCACGACGATCAGCGGCGCGTCGACCCTCTCCATCAGCAGGTCCCCGATCATCCGCGCGTTGCGCAGGTCGAGCATCGTCGTCGGCTCGTCGGCGATCACGAGCTCCGGCTCGGTCGCAAGGACGGCGGCGATCGCGAGCAGCTGCTTCTGCCCTCCGGACAGCTCGGCCGCCGGCACGTCCGCGTGCCCGGCGAGCCCGTAGCGGTCAAGGACCGCCGCGACCCGTGCCCTCGCCTTCTCTCGCGGCAGGTCACGCACCGAGAGCGCGATGTCCTCGGCGGGCGTCGGCATGAGGATCTGCGCCTCGGGGTTGGCGAAGACGAAGCCGACGCGTCGCCGCACCGCCGTGCGTTCCCGCTGCGGATCCCGTCCGCGCACCCGCACCTCGCCAGACGACGGCTCCGCCAGTCCGTTGAGCAGGCGGACGAAGGTGGACTTGCCCGAGCCGTTCGCTCCGATGATCGCCGTCGTGCGCGCCTCGAGGCGGACCGAGACGTCGCTCAGCACCGTCCGCCCGTCGACCCGCACGCTCACGTCCGAGACGACGACCTCAGGCGACACGCGGCGCGCCCGCCTCGCCCGTCAGGTTCCGCGCGCCCGTCAGGTTCCGCGCGCCGGTCCTGTCCGGGAACGCCCGCGGGTAGGCGCGGTGAAGAGCGGTGACGAGCACGGTCGCCGCGGCGACCTTCAGAAGGTCGCCGGGAAGGAACACGAGACCGGACAGCGCCGTCGGCCCGAGTGGGACGCCGGTGACGAGGGCCTGGACGGGGATGCCGAAGAGATACACGACGAGGACGCCGCCGCCGAGCGCCGCAAGCCCCGCACGCCACCACGCGAACGGCCCGCTCTGCATCACGAGCCCGATCACGACGACGCCGGCGACCCAGCCGGCGAGGTAACCGGCCGTGGGCCCCAGGAACACTCCCAGCCCGCCGCGCCCCCCTGCCAGGACCGGAAGACCGACCGCGGCCAGGGCGAGGACGACGAGGACGGCCAGGGGCGCCCGCCGTGCGCCGAGCACGAGTCCGGCGAGCATCACCCCGAGCGTCTGCGCCGTGATCGGCACGCCGCCGGGGAGCGGCACGGTCACCATGCCGAGGACGACGATCAGCGCCGCGAAGACGGCGATGCGGGCGACATCGGCGCCCCTGGTACGAGCGGGAGCGGTCATGGCGTTCCTTCCTGAACAGCGTTCACCTGAACATCGTTCAGTATACTGATCGGATGACCCCGCCGCGCACCGGACGCCACGACCGCGACCGCATCGTGACGACCGCGCTCGCTCTCCTCGACGAGGTGGGCCTGGCCGATCTCACGATGCGTCGCCTGGCCGCCGAGCTCGACGTGCAGCCGAGCGCCCTCTACTGGCACGTCCGCAGCAAGCAGGAGCTCCTCGCCGCCGTCGCCGATCGCATCCTCGATCGCGTGCGCGTGCCGGACACCCGTTCCCCCGCTCTCGAGGATCGCCTGCACGCCGCCGCCCGCGGCATCCGCGACGCGCTCCTCGCCTATCGTGACGGCGCCGAGGTCGTCTTGAGTACCGAGGCCCTCCGCCTGGGGTCCTCCCGGGCGCTCGACCTCCTCGCCGCCGCTCTCCGGCCCGACGACGGCGACGGCGCCGACGAGGAAGCCGTCGTCGCGGCCGCCGCCACCCTTCAGTTCGTCCTCGGCCACACCACGCTCGTGCAGCAGCGCATGCACGCCGAGAGCCACGGTGCCGCCGCGCCGGAGGATCTGGGCGACGCCGCCCCCGATCGGGTGTTCGACACCGGGATCCGCCTTCTCGCGCGGGGACTCAGTCCTGTCTCCGGTCGCCGAGCCTGAGCCCGGGGAACAGGGCCAGGAGCGACAGCGCACCGGCGATCGCGAAGACCACGGCGAAGCCCGCCGCACCCTGGCCCACCGCGGCCACGGCGAGCCCGGAGATCGCGATCGCCACCGCGGAGCCCGTCGAGTCGGCGATCGACAGCGCGGAGGAGTTGAAGCCCTCGTTCCCCTGGGGCGAGTAGGCGAGCGTGAGGACGGTGAGTCGCGGATACAGCAGTCCCATCCCGCCGCCGGCGAGCCCCCACCCGACGACCACGGCCCAGGGCATCGCCCCCGTGACCGCGCACAGGAGGACGGCGACGAGCGCCAGCACAAGCAGGCCGAGCGCGATCAGCGCGATGCGCCTGCTCCCGAGCCTGTCTCCGTGACGTCCCTGGATCGAGGACGCGCCGGCCCAGGCGAGGGCCGCCGCGGTGAGGGCCAGCCCCGCCCACGTCGGAGAGAACCCGAACCGCTGCATGAGGAGATACGGGATGTACGCCTCCGCCGCGAAGAACGCACCGGCGACAACGCCCCGCAGGAGGACGACGCTCGGCAGTCCCGGCGCGCCCCGCAGGGTCCCCGGGGGAAGGAGCGGCCGGATCGCCAGCGCGATCACGGCGACGGCAAGAAGCGCGAGCGGCCACGGCCACGGCGCCGGGGCGTCCACGGCGAGACCCACCCCGACCGCCGAGAGCGCGACGACCATTGCGAGCAGCAGCCGTGGCGCGATCCGCTTCTCGGCCTGTTCCGGATCCCCGCCGCCCAGGTCCACGCCATGCAGACGGGACACGACGAGGACGAACGCGATCGCCACGAGGACCGCCACGCCGAGGAAGGCCCACCGCCAGTGCAGATACTGCGCCACCGCTCCGGCGAGGAACGGCCCGATCATCGACGGCACCACCCAGGCGGCGGCGAAGGCCGCGAAGATCCTGCCGTGGAGGTCCGCCGGATAGAACCGTGCCACCACGACGTACAGGGCGACCGTCTGCGCGCCCGCGCCCAGTCCCTGCACCAGGCGGCCGACGAGCAGCAGGGGCATGTCCACGGCGAGTCCGGCGACGAGGAGTCCCGCGATGAAGAGCGCGACAGCGGCGTAGAGCGGAGCCCGAGGACCGACGCGATCGCTCCATGCCCCGGCTGCGACCATCCCGATCACCCCGGTCGCGAGAGTGCCGCCGAAAGCGACCGCGTAGAGCGACTCCCCGTGCAGCTCGGCGCTCACGAGCGGCATCACGGTCGTCACGGCGAGCGACTCGATCGCCGCAAGGAAGATGAGCGCGACCGCGCCGATCGTCACTCCGGCAAAGCGTCCCGTCCAGACCGAGGCGGTGCCGACGCGGGCCGCAGGCGCGGCGTTCACTCGTGCCGCAGTGCCGCGATACGCAGCACCGCCTCGCGCAGCACCTCGGGAGAACAGCCGAGGTTGACGCGCACGTGCCCCACGCCCTCGGCACCGAACGTCGGTCCTCGGTTGAGGGCCACTCGAGCGTCCTTCAAGATGCGGACGGCCGGGTCCTCGCCCCAGCCGAGGGCGCGGAGGTCGACCCAGGCGAGGTAACCGGCCTCAGGGATCCGGTATCGCGCCTCGGGAAGGTGCTCCGCCAGCAGCTCCGCCAGCAGGTGGCGATTGACGTCGAGCGCAGCGAGGAGCGCGTCGAGCCAGCCGTCGCTCTCCTCCCCCCAGGCGGCGACGGCCGCGATCGCGCCGAAGAGACCCGTGCGCCACTCGACCTCGGGCGGCAGCCCGCGCACGACCGCCGCCGTCCGCTCCCCCGCCGTCACCATGACCGCGCATTTGAGACCGGCCAGGTTGTAGGCCTTGCTCGCGCTCGTGACCGCGAACCCGATCTCGGCCGCCGTCGCGGAGGCGTCCAGGAACGGGGTGTAGGCGACGCCCGGCTGCACGAGAGGCGCGTGGATCTCATCGCTGACGACGGCGGCGCCGTGCGCCTTGGCGATCTCGGCCAGCCGAGAAAGAGCGCCTCGCGAGTGCGCGGTCCCGGTGGGATTGTGCGGGTTGCAGAGCAGCACCGCTCGCGCTCCCGCTGCCAGCGCCCGTTCGATGCCCTCCAGATCGAGCTCCCAGGCCGTGCCGGTATCGCGCAGCGGGACGGCCTCGACCACGCCTCCGGCCTCGGCGACGCAGTCGAAGAACGGCGGATGGACGGGGGGCGCGATCACCACCCGGTCTCCCGGCGCGATCACCGCGCGCAGGATCTCGACGACTCCCATCATCACGTCGCACGTCGAGCGGACCCGCGCCGGATCCACCTCCCACCCGAAGCGACGTCGCGCGAAGGCCGCGAACGCCGCGCAGATCCCGGGGTCCGCCGGGGTGTACCCCGTGTCGCCGAGGTCCACCGCCTCGTGCAGCCGGGCGCTGATCGCGTCGGCGAGAGGGAAGTCCGTCTCGGCGACGAAGAGCGGCAGGACGTCCTCGGGATACGTACGCCATTTGGTGCTGGTGCGCTGGCGCAGCCGATCGAGGGGAAGAGCCTGAAGCGGGGGGATCGTCACCCTTCGACCCTATCGATCCCACGGCCCCCGGAGGCTCTTCGAGCGGCAGATGACGAACGGGCAGAAAGACCTGGGGGTCCGGCGCCGAGGCTGGCACCGGACCCCCAGGTCTCATGCTGTCGGGATCAGATCGCGAACCCGAGCGCGCGCATCATGTCGCGCCCGTCGTCGGTGATCCGCTCGGGACCCCACGGCGGCATCCACACCCAGTTGATCCGGAACCGCTCCACCACGTTGTCCAGCGCCTGCGCCGTCTGCTCCTCGAGCACGTCCGTGAGCGGGCACCCGGCGCTCGTGAGGGTCATGTGGATCACGAGCGCGTCGTTCTCGTCGTCCCAGGCGAGATCGTAGATGAGGCCGAGGTCGACGACGTTGATCCCGAGCTCGGGGTCCATCACGTCCTTGAGCGCCTCGGTGACCTCGTCGTACTTCTCCTCGGTCAGCGTCGCGGTCATGGTCTCAGCCTACGCTTCGATGGGCGCCGCAGGGTCGAGGAATCGATCGTATCCTTCGTCCTCGAGCCGGTCGGCCAGCTCGGGGCCGCCCTCTTCGACGATCTTCCCCGCCACGACGACATGCACGTGGTCCGGGCGGATGTAGCGCAGGATCCGCGTGTAGTGGGTGATCAGCAGCACGCCCAGGTCGGTCTCGGCCTTCGCCCGGTTGACCCCCTCGGAGACGATCTTGAGCGCGTCGACGTCGAGACCGGAGTCCGTCTCGTCGAGCACCGCGATCTTCGGCTTCAGCACCTCCAGCTGGAGGATCTCGTGGCGCTTCTTCTCGCCTCCGGAGAAGCCCTCGTTCACGTTGCGCTGAGCGAACTTCGGATCCATGCGGAGGTTCGCCATCGCCTCCTTGACGTCCTTGGTCCACTGCCGGATCGACGGGGCCTCCCCATCGAGGGCGGTCTTGGCCGTGCGGAGGAAGTTGGTGACGGTCACGCCGGGGATCTCCACCGGGTACTGCATCGCGAGGAAGAGCCCTGCCCGCGCGCGCTCGTCCACGCTCATGGCGAGGACGTCCTCGCCGTCGAGCGTGATCGAGCCGCTCGTCACCGTGTACTTCGGGTGGCCGGCGATCGTATACGCCAGCGTGGACTTTCCGGAGCCGTTGGGGCCCATGATCGCGTGGGTCTCGCCCGTGCGCATCGTCAGCGTGATGCCGTTGAGGATCGGGGTGGTCCCGGCATCGGTCTCGACCGTCACGTGCAGGTCGCGGATCTCGAGGACAGACATTCGGATTTCCTTCGTCAGGTTGTGAGTTCGTGCGTCGGAACGTGCGGCCCTCAGAGCGCGGACACGTCCTTCGTGACGGTGGGGTCGATGAGGACGTCGTCGCCGTCGATCTCGACGACGTAGACGGGGACGGGCTCGTACGCGGGAAGGTTCAGCGGCTTGCCGGTGCAGAGAGAGAACGCCGAGCCGTGCGCCCAGCACTCCAGCGTCTGCCCCTCCACGAACCCCTCGGACAACGAGATGTCGCCGTGGGTGCAGGTGTCGCCGATGGCGTGGATGGTGCCCTCGGAGTCGAGAACCACGGCGATCGGCACACCGTCGAGCTCCACGCGCAGCGGCGTGTCCGGCGCGAGCTCGCTCACCCCGCACGCGCGCTGGGCGCTCATGCGCGCACCGCCGCGAGCTCGGCCTCGATCGCGGCGAGGAGCGCCTCCTCCAGCGACGGGATGCCGAGACGCTGCACGATGTCGCTCAGGAACCCGAGCACGACGAGGCGGCGCGCCTCCTCCTCCTCGATCCCACGGGCCTGCAGGTAGAACAGCTGCTCGTCGTCGAAGCGTCCGGTCGCGCTCGCATGGCCGGCCCCGAGGATGTCCCCCGTCTCGATCTCAAGGTTCGGGATCGAGTCGGCATGAGCGCCCTCGGTGAGCACGAGGTTGCGGTTGGCTTCGTAGGAGTCGGTGCCCACGGCGTCGGGGCCGATGAGCACGTCGCCGATCCACACGCTGTGCGCGCCCTCGCCCTGCAGCGCGCCCTTGTACAGCACGTCGCCGGTGGTGTGCGGCCCCTTGTGGTGCAGATAGACCTGGCTCTCCAGGTGCTGACCGGCATCCGCGTAGGACAGGCCGTAGAGGCGCCCCTCGGCACCGGCGCCGGCGAGCTCGACGCTGGGGTTCACCCGCACCAGACCGCCGCCGAAGGTCACGACGAAGTGCGTGAGCGCCGCGTCCTTGTCCACGCGCGCCTGGTGCGCGGCCGCGTGGACCGCGTCGTCGGCCCAGCGCTGCACGGAGACGACCGTGAGTCGGGACCCGTCCCGGGCGATGATCTCGACGTTCTGCGCATACTGCGCCGAGCCGTGGTGGTCGAGCACGACGGTGGCGCGAGAGTTCGGCATCGCCTCGATGAGGAACTGCCCGAAGGCGCGCTTGTCGCCTCCCGCGCCGTCGAGGCGCACGACGATCGGCTCGGCGATCTCGTCGCCTTCCTCGATGCGGAGGTGCATGCCGCGCCGCGCGTGCTTCCACGCCAGCGCGCTGGGAAGGTCCTCGGGACGGAAGGCCTGGCCGTACGCGTCCTCATCGGGGACGAGGAGCGCCTCCGCCCCGTCGAGGTCGATCGACACGGCGTGGTCGTCGCCGGGCTCGTCGGTCAGCAGGCCGCGCAGCCGGTCGAGCGGCGTGTGCTTCCAGTTGACCTCTCGCCCGCCGGGGACACCGAAGTCGGCGGGGTCGAAGGAGTGCGGCCGCTCGGAGCGGGTCTGCACCGGGACGGTCTTCCCTGCCGCGGCCACCTGAGCCGCCGGGTCGACGTGTGCATGGGCGTTCTGCGCCTCCGCGGGCGCGGTGGTCTGGGCCGTCATCTAGCCGACCGATCCTTCCATGCCCATCTCGATGAGCTTGTTCAGTTCCATCGCGTACTCCATGGGAAGCTCGCGCGCGATCGGCTCGATGAAACCGCGCACGATCATCGCCATCGCCTCGTCCTCCGGCATCCCGCGGGACTGCAGGTAGAAGAGCTGTTCCTCGCTGACCTTCGAGACGGTGGCCTCGTGGCCGAGCTGCACATCGTCGACACGGATGTCGATGGCCGGATAGGTGTCGGAACGCGATTTCGTGTCGACCAGCAGCGCGTCGCAGCGCACGGTGTTGGCGGAGTGGTGAGCGTTGGCGTCCACCCGCACCTCGCCGCGGTACCCGGCGCGGCCGCCGCCGCGGGCGATCGACTTCGAGACGATCGACGACTGCGTATAGGGCGCCATGTGGATCATCTTCGCGCCGGCGTCCTGGTGCTGGCCGGGGCCGGCGAACGCGACCGACAGGGTCTCACCCTTGGCGTGCTCCCCCATCAGATAGATCGACGGGTACTTCATCGTCACCTTGGAGCCGATGTTGCCGTCCACCCACTCCATGGTCGCGCCCTCGTGGGCGACCGCGCGCTTGGTGACGAGGTTGTAGACGTTGTTCGACCAGTTCTGGATCGTCGTGTAGCGCACGCGGGCGTTCTTCTTCACGATGATCTCGACGACGGCCGAGTGCAGCGAGTCCGACTTGTAGATCGGTGCGGTGCAGCCCTCGATGTAGTGGACGTAGCTGCCCTCGTCGGCGATGATGAGCGTCCGCTCGAACTGCCCCATGTTCTCCGTGTTGATGCGGAAGTAGGCCTGGAGCGGGATCTCCACGTGCACGCCCTTGGGCACGTACACGAACGAGCCGCCCGACCACACGGCCGTGTTGAGCGCCGCGAACTTGTTGTCGCCCGGAGGGATCACCGTGCCGAAGTACTCCTGGAAGAACTCGGGATGCTCGCGCAGAGCCGTGTCGGTGTCCATGAAGATGACGCCCTGCGCCTCGAGGTCCTCACGGATCTGGTGGTAGACCACCTCGGACTCATACTGCGCGGCCACGCCGGCGACGAGGCGCTGACGCTCTGCCTCGGGGATCCCCAGACGTTCGTAGGTCTCACGGATGTCCTCGGGGAGGTCTTCCCAGCTCTGCGCCTGCTTCTCGGTCGAGCGCACGAAGTACTTGATGTTGTCGAAGTCGATCTCGCTGAGGTCCGCGCCCCAGGTCGGCATCGGCTTGCGCCCGAAGAGCGACAGGCCCTTGAGACGGGTCTTGAGCATCCATTCGGGTTCGTCCTTGAGCGCGGAGATGTCGCGCACGACGGCTTCGCTGAGCCCACGTTTCGCGCTGGCGCCGGCGGTGTCCGTGTCGTGCCAGCCGAACTCGTACACCCCCAGACCTTCGAGCTCCGGGCGGTCGATCAGCACATCCGACATCACACACTCTCCTTATCGGGCCGCAACGGTGTCATCCGCCCCGACGCGCCGCGACCCCGTCGAGTATGCGGGGGCGGGCGCCGCTGGTGGGCCCTCATCACGGGCGCTTCGCGCCTAAACTGCTGGAGATGAGCTTCCGCGTTTCCGCGGCCATCCCAACATCCCTGATTCTACAGGTTCCCTCCGACGTCCGGGCCACCCCGACCTCATCGGAAGGGACCGGAGGACCCATGCCCGAGACCTCTGCCCACCCCGCGTCCACCGCCCGGATCGCCGTCGGCCGCCCGCTCCGCGTCCTGGCCTGGCTGTCCTTCCTCGCAGAGGTCATCATCATCGGCACCGGCGGGGCCGTCCGCCTGACCGGCTCAGGGCTCGGATGCTCGGAGTGGCCGCTGTGCACCCCGGAATCGCTGGTCCCGACGCCCGAGCAGGGATTCCACGGCGTCATCGAGTTCGGCAACCGAACGATGACCGGGGTCGTCGGGCTGCTGGCCCTCGCGGTCCTCTTCCTCACGCTGCACGCCATCGGCGGGCGCCGCCTCATCGTGCGAGCGCTCTGGTTCGCTGTCGGCGGCATCGTGCTCGCGGCCGTCGCCTACGCGGTGACGGCGCCGTTCGGGCTGCCTGGCTTCGGCTTCCTCTCCGGAGCGCTGCTGATCGCCGTCCTCGTCGGCGCCGTCGACTCGCTCCGGCACACCACGCGGCGACGCGACCTCTCGGCCCTCGCCTGGATCGTGCTGATCGGCGTGATGGCGCAGGCGGTCGTCGGCGGCCTTGCCGTGGTCAGCGAGCTGAACCCGTTCGTCGTCGGTTTCCACTATGCCTCGTCCCTGATCCTGGCCTGCGTGACCGCGCTGTATCTCGTGCGCCTGGACGCGGCCCCTGGACCCCGCGAACGGGCCGTGCCCCGGTGGTTCGCGGTCGTCACGCACGCGACCGGCGCGGTGCTCGCGATCACGATCGTCTTCGGCGTGCTGACGACCGGCTCCGGACCGCACTCGGGCGACGAGAACGTCGTTCGCGACGGGTTCGACGCGACCGTCCTCGCGCACGTCCACTCCTGGCCGGGGTACGTCCTGACCGGTCTCCTCGTGCTGCTCGCCGCCACGGCCTGGGCACAGCGTCTCGAGCCCCGCCGGTGGCTGCTGCTGCTGATCCTCGCGGTCGCCGTGCAGGTCGGCGTGGGCGTCGTCCAGGCACGGACGGGGCTGCCCGTCGTGCTCGTCGGCATCCACATGGTGCTTGCGGCGCTGTCGGCGGCGGCCTACGTCGTCGTCGTGACGAAGCTCAAGCGCCCGGCCGCGGTGGCCTGACTCCCGCCTCTCCCCGACACGCCGATTCCCGCGCGACACCGGCTTTGTCCCTCCGACAGGGCGGGTTTGTCCCTCCTCCAGGATCTCAGCAGGACGCCCCGCTCCCGGGTCGGATAGGAAGAATCGCCGGCGCTTGGACGCCGTCCGTTCTTCCTCCTTCTCGGAAAGGTGCTCTCGTGGCGCACAGAATCCTGGACTCCCGGGGAGTCATCTCCCTTTCGCGGCGGGCGTGGGTGGCGGTGGCCACGGTGCTGGCGGTGGTGGGGACGATGCTGGTGCTCGCGTCGAGCGTGGCGCAGCCGGCGGAGGCGGCGTCGTCGCCGACGGTGAGGTTCCAGCAGAACCTGACCGGTGGGGCGACGATGGTGTCCAACGCCTTCCACATCCGATCCTCCGAGGGGCTCCCGAACACGGCGACGCCTGCGGACACGGACGGAGATCCGTCGACGTCGATGTCATCGACCGGGGACCTGGTGCTGCCTGCAGGGTCGACGATCGTGAAAGCGTTCCTCTCGGCGGAGCTGGCCTACGACCAGACGGACCCGAGCCGATTCGACACGGTGAGGTTCAGGGTGCCGAACGGCTCCTACGTGGACCTGGGTCCTCGGAGCGCTCAGTTCCTTGACCGGCGGACTGTCACCAAGACGGCTCAGGTGGTGTTCGACGTGACGGGTCTGATGCCGGCGAACGGGTATGTGTCGACCTACACGCCGGGCGGGGAGCGGAGCGGGCAGGGGCGGTATGCGGTCGCGGCGGATCCGTCGATGGGCGGGATGGGCGGCTGGTCGCTCATCGTCGTCTATTCGAACCCGGCATCGACCTACCGCAGCGTCACCGTGGCCGACGACTGGCAGCAGTTCTCCAACAGCACCGTCACGACCGACGTCCCTGGCGTCGCGGTCCCCGCGAGCGGGACGGTGAAGGCCGTCGTCGGCGTCACAGGAACCTATGGCGACCCCGGTCTGTCCGACCACGTGACCGTCGGCCCCGTGGGCGGCACCGGGACGCCGTTGCGAAACCCCAACCCCACTCGCGGGCTGGAGACGACGGACGCCCTGAACTCCTCGGTCGGGTTCGCGGCGGCGAACAACGTCTCCGCCGACGGCGGGCCCGCGATGGACGGCTGCTTTGCGGCACGCAACCCCTTCACCGGGTTC